>Ga0182742_1002038_pt1 | contig 23595 bp, 19 predicted proteins | sample eDN5th37CBELigMG_FD_128880 | JGI IMG/M metagenome (GOLD analysis project Ga0182742, IMG submission 128880) | Enriched Miracle-Growth compost microbial communities from Emeryville, California, USA - eDNA 5th pass 37_C BE-Lig MG (version 2)... ... | reverse complement strand
GGCTCACCGCCCACCCCGCGGAAAGCGAAGCGCCTGGAACGGAAATCAACAGCCCCCATTTACACACAAAATAAAAAAACTGTAGGCAAGCTCGAACTTCATCGAGTTTGTCTACAGTCTGAAAAACGCTCATGCGAGCGTTTTTTATTTTTTCATATAAGCCTGAAGAACACTCCAAGCTTTGTCTTTTCCTTCCCCTGTTTCGGAGGAGAAAAGAATCATCGTATCCTCAGGATCGAACTCTAGTGTTTCTTTGGCAATTTTAATATGCTTTTGCCATTTTGATTTTGGAATTTTATCAGCCTTTGTCGCCACAACGATGACAGGGATCTCATAATATTTTAGAAAATCATACATTGTCCGATCATCCACGGATGGTGGATGGCGAAGGTCCACAAGGAGAATGACTGCTTTCAACTGCTCTCTTGAGGTGATGTAGGTTTCAATCATTTTCCCCCACGCTTCACGTTCCTTTTTGGATACTTTGGCGTATCCATATCCAGGCACGTCGACAAAATACAAAATTTCATTAATCAGGAAAAAGTTTAACGTTTGTGTTTTACCTGGCTTAGAAGACGTTCTTGCCAATGCTTTCCGATTCAACATTTTATTGATGAATGATGACTTGCCGACATTGGATCGGCCGGCAAGTGCAAACTCGGGCAAGTCCCCTTCCGGATATTGGGCGGGTCTTACCGCACTGATGACGATTTCTGCGGAGTTTACTTTCATTTGCTAATTTCCTCTGCAAGGGCATGGTTTAAAACTTCATCTACATGAGAGACAAGCACAAACTCAAGCTGCTCGCGTACACTTTCTGGGATATCATCTATATCCTTCTCATTATCTTTCGGACAAATAATCTTCGTTAAACCGGCACGGTGTGCACTTAACGTTTTCTCTTTCAACCCACCAATTGGCAGAACTCGACCACGCAGGGTGATTTCACCTGTCATCCCGACTTCACGGCGAATTGGTCTACCTGAGAGAGCTGATACAAGCGCAGTCGCCATCGTAATTCCTGCTGACGGACCGTCCTTCGGTGTTGCTCCTTCTGGAACGTGGATGTGTATATCCAGCTTTTCATGGAAGTCCTCATCAATTCCCAGTTCCTTCGTTTTTGAACGAACATAACTGAACGCCGCTTGAGCAGATTCCTTCATGACATCGCCTAATTTTCCTGTTAACACTAGCTTGCCTTTACCAGGAGATAGCGAGACTTCAATTTGAAGAGTATCTCCACCTACTGTTGTATAAGCTAAACCAGTTGCTACCCCGACTTGATCCTCTAGTTCAGCTTCTCCATAACGGAATTTCGGCTTTCCTAAATAGTCGACAACATTTTGATTATCGATGACCACTTGTTTTTCAGGGTCAGTCACAATCACTCTTGCGGTTTTTCGGCAGATGGTTGCGAGTTGGCGTTCGAGTGAACGTACACCCGCTTCACGAGTATAATGGCGAATAATCTCCAACAAACCTTCTTCACTAATTTGAAGCTGTTCCTCAGTTAAGCCATGATCCTTTATTTGTCTACGAAGCAAATGGTCTTTGGCAATATGAACCTTTTCAAGCTCCGTATAACCAGCAATTGTTATTATTTCCATCCGGTCTAACAATGGACCCGGTACTGTACTAAGATTATTTGCTGTCGCCACAAACATAACCTTCGATAAATCATACGTTTCTTCGATGTAATGATCACTGAAGTTACTGTTTTGTTCAGGGTCCAATACTTCCAACATCGCAGAAGATGGATCGCCACGGAAGTCACTCGACATTTTATCGATTTCATCTAGTAAAAAGACTGGGTTAATCGTGCCCGCTTTTTTCATTCCTTGAATAATTCGACCTGGCATTGCCCCTACATAGGTGCGGCGATGCCCGCGGATTTCGGACTCATCACGAACTCCACCTAGGGAAACACGAACAAAGTTACGATTTAACGATTTAGCAATAGAACGAGCAAGACTTGTTTTCCCTACTCCAGGAGGTCCCGCAAGACAAAGAATTGGTCCTTTTAAGCTGTTTGTTAGCTTTTGGACGGCAAGGTATTCAAGGACACGCTCTTTTACCTTTTCCAACCCGTAATGATCTTCGTTTAAAATCGTTTCTGCTTTTTTAATGTCAAGGTCATCGTCGGTTGCCTTTGTCCATGGCAACGCGACAAGCCAGTCAATATAATTGCGAATCACTGCACTTTCAGCTGAAGTTGATGGTACCTTTTCATAACGATCCAATTCCTTCAACGCAGTTTCTTTTACATGCTCTGGCATGCCAGCTTTCTCGATTTTATCAGTAAGCTCCGAAACTTCTCCGGTTTTGCCTTCTTTATCACCGAGTTCTTTCTGGATGGCCTTCATCTGCTCACGGAGATAATATTCCTTCTGCGTTCTCTCCATTGAACGTTTGACACGTTGGCCAATCTTCTTTTCAAGATTTAGCACTTCTTTTTCATTATGAATGATTTCAATGACGCGGTTCATCCGCTCTTTTTCATCAAGCGTTTCGAGAATTTCCTGTTTTTCCTTCAACTTTAAAGGCAAATGTGATGAGATGATATCAGCCATACGGCCGGGTTCCTCAATATCCGTTACAGATGTATGAGTCTCCGCTGAAATTTTCTTTGAAAGTTTTATGTACTGTTCAAAATACTCGAGCATCGTTCTCATTAATGCTTCGTCTTCTACATCTTTTGTATCCCGATCCTCGTATGTTTTTAGGCTTGCAGAATAATGGTTTTCTTCATCATAAAATTCAACGATTTCTGCCCGCTTTAGCCCTTCTACTAACACACGGATTGTTCCGTTCGGTAATTTCAACATTTGCTTTACCTTAGTGAGTGTCCCCATTCGGTAAAGTTCATCTTCTGTTGGCTCGTCTATCGAGACGTCTTTTTGTGTTGTGAGAAAGATCAAATGATCATCCACCATCGCCTTTTCGAGCGCCTGTACGGACTTTTCTCGACCTACATCAAGATGTAGCACCATTGTTGGGTAAACCAACAGGCCTCGAAGCGGTAATAATGGAACGGTTAATTGTTCCCCCATTGTTTTGCACCTCCACATGTATCTAAGTAGTACATGGATTCTTTGTTCAATTTTATCTTATTTGCCTTCGAGTGTCTAATAACACGAGTCTTAACGACTATCAGATAATAATATTCACCTCTTATTAGTATCCTAAATAGGCAAGAAAATATGTTACCAATTCGGGTTTTGGCGTAGAAAAAGTGGGTTGAGTATGTGGGACTTTAGATTGGTTTTTCTATTGAAACACTTTAGGTTTGATATTGAAGGTTGATTTATTTTAAAATTACGGGGATTTTTTGGGATATGCTGGGGTTCAACCTAGATAAGGCAAGGCGCCATTTACTCTCCCGTAACCTTTCTCTTCCTGATTCTACCTAGGCAGGGTTATCAACCAACACTCATTGCCGACCTTTCTATTCCTAATTCTACATAGATAGGGTGGCAACCACACTCATTGCCGACCTTTCTCTTCCTAATTCTACGTAGATAAGGTATCAATCGCACTCATCGCTGACCTTTCCCCTTCTGCTCCTACCTAGATAGGGACCACGCAACCAAAAATGACCTTCTCTTCCTACTTATGTCCTTCCCTTAATTAAACACGATAAAAGTTCGTTCCTGTGAACATCCAAAACAAAAAGCCCCAACCAAGGTCGGAACTTTTTCTCTCCTAAATCATATACTTTCTTTCTTTTCAATCTCAATCTCCGAGGCTACGGAAAGCATTCGATTTCTGTGCTCGATTTCCGCAGATGCAATGATTTCCTCTTTATTAGAAGGCTCTCTGACAAGCGCATGGTCAAACACTTCTGTTAAATGGCTAACAGGAATAATTTTAATGTCTTTGATTTCTTGGAGAATGGATTGGACATTATCTTTAGGAATGATGACGCGCTCAGCACCAGCTTTTTTGGCTGCTTCTACCTTTGCATATACGCCACCAATTGGCTTTACATTGCCATGGATACTGATTTCACCTGTCATTGCGACAGTATGGTCTGTTGGGATTTTGTAAATGGCAGAATAAATCCCCGTCGCCATTGCAATTCCGGCCGATGGTCCATCAATCGGAACACCACCTGGGAAATTTACATGAATATCGTATTCGTCCGCGGGCACGCCCATTGAGCGTAACACGGTAATGACATTTTCAATTGAGCCTCTGGCCATACTCTTTCGACGAATCGATTTCCCTTGGCCGCCTATGCTTTCTTCCTCAACGATTCCAGTAATATTGATACTGCCTTTTTCCTTCGCCTTGATTACGGTCACCTCAATTTCAAGAAGTGCACCAGTATTAGGGCCATAAACAGCTAATCCATTAACAAGACCTACAGCTGCCTTTTCATTGATTTTGCGTTCCATTCTTGGAGAAAGTTGACTAGAATGAACCACCCATTCAATTTCTTCTTCTTTAATGTGATCTCGCCCTTCGGTAATGGCCAAGCCAGCAGCAATTTGGACCATATTAACCGCTTCACGACCGTTGCGGCAGTATGAAGCAAGCACGGTGATTGCTTCTTCACTCATATTCAAATTCACTTTGTCTGCGGCATTTCTAGCTACTTCCGAAATCTCTTCCTGAGTTAGTTCTCTAAAGAACACTTCCATACATCTTGAGCGGATGGCTGGAGGAATTTCACTCGGAGTACGTGTTGTTGCACCAACCAGACGGAAGTCGGCAGGTAATCCATTTTTAAAAATATCATGGATATGCGTGGGGATTTGTGTGTTTTCCTCATTGTAATAGGCACTTTCGAGAAACACCTTCCGATCCTCAAGCACTTTTAATAGTTTATTCATTTGGATTGGATGGAGCTCGCCAATTTCATCAATGAAAAGCACTCCACCATGGGCATTGGTAACTGCACCTTGCTTTGGCTGAGGAATCCCTGCCTGTCCCATCGCTCCTGCCCCTTGATAGATGGGATCATGAACAGAACCAATTAATGGATCGGCAATTCCTCTCTCATCAAATCGAGCAGTTGTTGCATCCAACTCAACAAAAACAGAAGACTGTTTAAAAGGTGATTTTTCATTTTTCTTTGATTCCTCTAATACTAGCCTTGCAGCAGCTGTTTTACCGACCCCCGGTGGTCCATAAATAATGACATGCTGAGGATTCGGCCCACATAGTGCTGCCTTTAATGCTTTTATGCCATCTTCCTGCCCAACAATATCCTTGAAACTTGCAGGTCTTACTTTTTCAGAAAGTGGTTCACTGAGAGAGATTGATCGCATTTTTCTCAACTGTTCCATTTCTTTTTTAGACTCACGGTCTATTGACACTTTTTGCGTGCGCTGACTTTTTAATAAGTTCCAGAAGTACAGCCCAATAACAATTCCAAAGAAAAGCTGTACGAATATCGCGATCCCCGTCCAACTCAAAACAGATTCCCTCCTGACTTAATGCTTATGCTCCTCTTAGTATTTCCTGCAACGAGATGGAATAAACCAGAATCAATGTCAAAAATATCATTAACGAAAAGGACGCAAAAAAACCTAACAGCAAAAGCTGCTAGGTTTTCTATCGATATTCAAACATCACGCAGAGTTTCGTTCACCTTTGTCAATAGACCCATCTTCAAGCAAAAGTTGTGGTGGGCTTGATTGAGCAACAGTTTCCTTCGTGATGATACATTTTACAATATCATCTCTTGAAGGAAGATCGAACATAACATCAAGCATAATGCCCTCTATAATGGAGCGAAGACCACGTGCGCCTGTTTTACGTTCAATCGCTTTATTGGCAATTTCGCGTAAAGCATCTTCTTCGAATTCAAGCTCAACATTGTCAAGCTCAAGCATTTTTTGATATTGCTTAACCAAAGCATTCTTCGGCTTTGTTAAAATTTCTACTAGAGCCTCTTCATCTAATTGAGTTAGGCTCGCAGTGACTGGTAGACGTCCAATAAATTCAGGAATCAAACCAAATCTTAACAAATCTTCTGGAAGAACTTTTTGAAGCAATTGTTTTTGATCGATATCTTCTTTCTTGGCATCAGAACCAAAGCCAATGACTTTCTGGCCTAGGCGGCGTTTGATAATGGACTCAATGCCATCGAAGGCTCCACCACAAATGAACAAGATATTTCCTGTATCAATTTGGATGAATTCTTGATGTGGATGTTTTCTTCCACCTTGTGGAGGTACGCTTGCCACTGTACCTTCAAGAATTTTCAATAGCGCTTGCTGTACACCCTCACCTGAAACATCTCTTGTAATCGAAGGATTTTCTGATTTTCTGGCAATTTTATCAATCTCATCAATGTAGATGATACCCTTTTCGGCTTTTTCTACATCATAATCTGCTGCTTGGATGAGCTTTAGAAGGATGTTTTCAACATCTTCCCCTACATATCCAGCTTCTGTTAACGAAGTCGCATCTGCAATCGCAAATGGCACGTTCAGAATACGAGCAAGCGTTTGGGCAAGTAGTGTTTTCCCGCTACCAGTTGGTCCAATCATGACAATATTACTTTTCGCAAGCTCGACATCGTCGATTTTGCTATTGGAATTAATACGCTTGTAGTGATTGTAAACGGCTACAGAAAGATTTTTCTTTGCCTGTTCTTGACCAATAACATACTCGTCAAGGATTTCACGGATTTCACGTGGCTTAGGTACGTCTTTGAATTCAACTTCCTCTTCAGTGCCTAACTCTTCTTCAACAATTTCAGTACAAAGCTCGATACACTCATCACATATATAAACTCCTGGTCCTGCAACGAGTTTACGGACTTGATCCTGGGTCTTGCCGCAGAAAGAACATTTGAGTTGCCCTTTTTCATCATTAAATTTGAACACTTTTTTCACCCCTTGGAAAACTTCTAACATACAAAGTGGCGGATCATATGCGAACATTCATTTTGGTTATTTTGTAAACGGATTAAAACGGGTATGTACTGCATTGTATCACATTTTTCCAATTAGCAGGAAACGATAACACTTAGCAAGATAAGATGGTAAAACTGATCCGCAAATAATATGTACTCAACTAAGCTTAACCAAAATGCCGCTAGTTCAATCGGCTGTTCACGAATTACCAATGAATTTCAAGACCTGACCTCCGCTAGTCATGTCTTTCATTATATGTAAAAAATACCTTAATATGGTACAAAACAAGGCACGAATAAATCGCGCCTTGTTCTTATCTTGTTACTTCTATTATGCAACAGTTTTACTGTTTTCCACAAGGAATTCGACTGCTTTTTTTATTTGAAGATCAGCTTTAACAGTTTCAAGGTTTCCACCAAGAGCTGCTTTGATTTGATCAACAGTCATATTGTATTGAGTAGACATTGTTTCAAGCTCTTTGTTCACATCTTCTTCTGTTACTTCGATGTTTTCTGCTTTAGCAATTGCCTCAAGAGTTAAGTTCACACGAACACGCTTTGCAGCATCTTCTTTCATTTGGCCACGTAGGGCAGCTTCATCTTGACCAGAGAACTGGAAGTAAAGCTCAAGGTTCATACCTTGCATTTGAAGACGTTGTTCGAATTCTTGTAGCATACGGTCTACTTCGTTTTCTACCATGATTTCAGGAACATCGATTTCAGCATTTTCTGCTGCTTTTTCCACGATTGTATCTTGGATATGATGTTCTTTCTGATGCTCTTTGTCATGCTTCAAACGGTTCTTTGTTTTTTCACGAAGTGCTTCGATTGTTTCAGCTTCTTCATCAACATCCTTCGCAAATTCATCATCTAGCTCAGGAAGTTCTTTCCCTTTGATTTCGTGTACTTTTACTTTGAATACTGCAGGCTTTCCAGCAAGCTCAGCAGCATGGTATTCTTCAGGGAAAGTGACTTCAACGTCTTTTTCTTCTCCTGCTTTTACACCAACAAGCTGCTCTTCAAAGCCAGGGATGAAGCTTCCAGAACCAAGTTCAAGTGAATGGTTGTCAGCTTGTCCACCTTCGAATGCTACTCCATCAACGAAGCCTTCAAAGTCTAATACAACTGTGTCGCCATTTTCTGCTGGAGCATCTTCTTTCACAACAAGCTCAGCATGACGCTCTTGTAAAGATTTTAATTCTGCTTCAACTTCTTCATCCGTTACTTCTGTATCAAAGGCTTCAACTTCAAGACCTTTGTAGTCACCAAGTTTTACTTCAGGCTTTACTGTAACAGTTGCTTTGAAAACTAGGCTCTTGCCTTTTTCAACTTGATCTACATCAATTTCAGGACGATCAACTGGCTCAATTCCAGCTTCATCGATAGCATTTGAGTATGCTTCTGGAAGAAGATAATCAATTGCATCCTGATATAATGATTCTACACCAAAACGCTTTTCAAACATTTGGCGAGGCATTTTTCCTTTACGGAATCCAGGAACATTAATTGTTTTCACAACTTTTTTGAATGCAGCGTCTAAACCTTCGTTAAACTTTTCTGCATCTACTTCAAATGTAAGAACCCCTTGGTTCCCTTCTTGTTTTTCCCATTTTGCAGACATACTTTTCCCTCCAACAAATCTATTATCATGACCTTTCGGCGATGAATATCTCTTGAACATGCAAGCAAATATTCCAGTTTAAATGTAAAATAGATTAATTTTTACATAATACAACCACTACATTATAACACAGGATTCTTTCGTTTCAACAGCCTCCTAGATGATAGGGTAAGAAATTTCTTCTATCATCTTGATGAAATCCATTGCTTCTGCTGTTTCCTCTACTGTTGCACCGTATCGATCAGCATACTCATCTATCATTTCGTCAAGTCCAAAATACGCATTTGCTAAGTAATGATAGGCCGCTGCACATGCTTTTACAGAATTAGGCTTCAGATTAAAAGGATAGAGTAGAAAGAAGTTACGCTCTAACAAGCTTTTAATGTTTTCAAACAAGACTGGATCATCGCTTTCAAGGCTGGACTGAAGAAGGCGCGAAACATCAAGCAACATTTGAACTTCCTGAAGCTCAGGGAGCCTAGAAGGAATAAAGACGTCCTTCATTCCTAGCTTTTCAACTTCTACTTCCTTGTCGTATTCTTGTTCTCTTAAAATGTTCAGCAACATTGATTTCTGAAAGGGGTGCCCTTCCTTTGATTCTAGGTATAGCTTAATTTCATGTATGTATGGTCGAACATTTTCCTTGGCAAGCCTTGCGGCAATTTGCATTTGGTCCTTAGGGTCCTGATAGGAAAACAAACTTAATCGTTCATTTCCTCGTTCCTGGACTGGTGGTTCTATGTCTTGAAGATCTTGCTGGCCTTCTGCCATTTTTCGACTAAAATGAAGCATTTTAGAAAAATGTTCAAACTTTTCTTTTGGCACTTCTTTTTCTTCAAGCAGAGCCTCAATCGTCGTAATGATTTCTTCATATTCATTCAACTGGACCATAATCATGATGTAAAGGTCCATAACTTGAATATAATTGCCGATTCCTTCCTTGAGCATTTCCGCTGCAATGACTTTTGCTTCTTGTGGGTGGCCTGATTCAAAATGAGCAAGAACTAAACCAGTGTACACCTCACTATTATGTGCATCGAGCGTACGTGCCTGTTCCAAATACTCGATAGCCTGTCGATACTTTTTTGCGTGGAGATATTCCACCCCTTTTTCTAACAGACGTCGCTCTAGGCCCGGAAACAAAACAATATTATCTTTTTCGGAATTCTGTTTCTTCATGCCTTACCGCCTCTTTTTATTCATCAAATTCCAAGCACTTCCTTAACACACTTTTCTCTACAAATACTACTTAACCATTTTCAAACATGCCCTTAAGAGTGCTCCGCCTTTGATTATATTCGATAGTTTAGCACGAATTGTTCGAAAAACAAAAAGATTCACAGCCGGGGCCGTGAATCTTTTTAAGTGAGCGACTCTTCATAAGCGAGGATTCGGTTTTCTAATTGTAGAGTTAGTTCAATTTCGTCCCACCCATTCACCAGCATCGTTTGCCAGTAGGAGGAAAGCGGAAACTCTGCCTGAAAACCTTCAGAGTCTTTAACACTTTTGTCTTCCAACGAAACCGTTAGCTCGTACTTTTCATCTTTTGCCTTTTCAAGTAAATAACGTACTTCCTCATCCTTTAAAACAACTGGAAGCATTCCATTCTTCAAACAGTTCTGATGAAAAATATCTGCGAACGACGGAGCAATTACGATTTTAATGCCATAGTCGAGCAAGGCCCACGGTGCATGCTCACGTGATGAGCCACAACCGAAGTTTTCATTTGCTACAAGAATCTCTGCTCCGGTATTTTCCGGACGATTCAATTCAAAATCAGGATTCGGTGTACCATCTACTTGGAAACGCCAATCGTAAAAGAGATATTGACCAAAACCTGTTTTTTCTGTTCGTTTCAAAAACTGCTTTGGAATAATCTGATCAGTATCCACATTCACTCGATCCATTCCAGCTACTTTGCCACGAAATGTCGTAAACCCTGCCATCTCACCTTCTCCTTTCTATTTTTAATGAACGGCTTCTGCACTTTCCATTGTTCTCACATCAACGAAACAGCCATTTACTGCTGCCGCTGCCGCCATTGCTGGGCTGACAAGATGAGTCCTTGCTCCGGCACCCTGACGTCCTTCAAAGTTACGATTGGAGGTTGATGCACAGTGCTCTCCAGCTGGAACAATATCCGCATTCATACTTAGGCACATGCTACAACCAGATTCACGCCATTCAAAGCCTGCATCAAGGAAAATTTTATCAAGACCTTCAGCTTCAGCTAAGACTTTTACATTTTGAGAGCCTGGTACAACAATTGCCTCTACATCTGGATGAACCTTTCGCCCTTTTGCTATCTCAGCAGCCAAACGCAGATCCTCGAGACGAGAGTTTGTACAGGAACCAATAAATACTTTTTGGATTTTAATATCGGCTATTCTTTGGCCTTCGGTAAAGTCCATATACTTAAGGGCACTTGCTACAGAACGCTTTTCATTTTCACTCTCACATTCATCCAAGAAAGGAACCCTTCCTGTAACAGGAGCTGTCTGGGACGGATTGGTTCCCCAGCTAACCATTGGCGCAATTTCACTTGCCTGAATGTAGATTTCCTTATCATAAGTAGCACCCTCATCAGAAGCAAGTGCCTTCCACTGTTCCGCTAGCTCCTCAAACTCTTGGCCAGCTGGAACATACTTACGGCCACGCAAGTATTCAATCGTTGTGTCATCCGGAGCAACTAGACCTGCCCGAGCTCCACCTTCAATCGACATATTGCAGACGGTCATTCGCTCTTCCATCGTCATGTTTTCAATCACATCACCACAATACTCAATGATATAACCTGTTCCAAAATTCACTCCATATTTGGATAACACATATAAAATCACATCTTTAGCGAGCACACCTTTACCAAGTTTGCCGTCAATTTGGACTTTAAGCGATTTTGGTTTAGACTGCCACAACGTTTGTGTTGCTAGCGTATGTTCAACCTCGCTTGTGCCAATTCCAAATGCTAGTGAACCGAACGCACCATGTGTAGAGGTATGACTGTCCCCACAGACAATCGTCATACCGGGCTGTGTTAATCCTAGTTCCGGACCAATTACATGAACAATCCCCTGTTCTGGACTATTGATGTCTGCTAAAGTAATCCCAAACTCTTTACAGTTGTTGCGCAATGTTTCCATTTGGTTTTGCGCGACAGGGTCGGTAATGTTAAAACGGTTAACGGTTGGCACATTATGATCGACGGTTGCAAAGGTGCGGTCCGGTCGTCTCACTTTACGGTTTTTCATCTTTAATCCTGAAAAAGCTTGGGGTGAGGTTACTTCATGGACGAGATGAAGATCAATATAGAGGAGGTCTGGTTTCCCCTCTTCGCGATGGACAATATGTTTATCCCAAAGTTTATCGATAATTGTTTTTGCCATTTTTCACCCTCCTTTTATTAATAATAACTGTGGTAAGGGTTGATTTCCGCTTCAGGCACTTCGCTTTCCGCGGGCAGTCCGGAAGCCTCCGCGTCGCTTCGCTCCTGCGGGGTCTCCCTTGGCCTTGCACTCCAGCAGGAGTCTTCGTGTCTTCCGCGGAAATCAACCTGTTCCATCGTCAATAAACATTAAATAAGAATTAAGAATAACAGTTCATAATATTTAAGATTGCTTGGTTGTCGAGAATGGTTGCTTTGATTTCTTCAATCATTTCGGCTGTGCCTACAGTTGGTTGGCCCTTTTGAGCGATATCTGCTGTTTTTGAGCCGGATTCTAGTACTTGTTCAACTGCTTTTTCGATCGCAGTTGCCTCTTCTTCAAGGCCGAATGAGGTACGTAGCATCATGGCTGCTGATAAAATCATCGCTACTGGGTTGGCAATGTTTCGACCCTCTATATCTGGAGCCGATCCATGAATCGGTTCATATAGGTGGACACCTTCTGTAGAAATACTTGCAGAAGGCAACATTCCTAATGATCCTGTTAAGACAGACGCTTCATCACTTAAAATATCGCCGAACATGTTCTCGGTCACTAGGACATCAAAATGCTTTGGATTTTTAATCAACTGCATCGCTGCATTGTCAACAAGCATATGCTCTAGCTTTACTTCTGGGAAATCTTTCGCTACTTCTTCCGCTGTTTCACGCCATACTCGGCTTGATTCTAAAACATTTGCTTTATCTACCGATGTCACTTTTTTGCTTCGCTGCTCTGCTAATTCAAATGCGAGACGAATGATACGCTCAATCTCTGATTTTTTATAAAAAAGTGTATCGACAACAGCATCTTCGCCGTCTGTTTTCGTTCTTTCACTTGGCTTTCCAAAGTAAAGACCACCAGTCAGTTCTCTGACTACCAACATATCTGCCCCTTCTATGACTTCAGGGCGAAGTGGTGAGTTTTCTGCGGTTGCCGCATAATAGCTGACTGGTCTCAAATTAGCATAGAGGTTCAACTCTTTCCTAATGCGAAGTAGACCTTTCTCTGGACGAAGATGTCCAGGAAGGGTTTCCCATTTCGGACCGCCTACTGCTCCGAGAAGGACGGCATCGCTTTTTTTGCAGAGTTCAATGGTTTCTTCAGGAAGCGGAGTACCGAGCGCATCGATCGCTCCTCCGCCAATACTTCCATAAGTGAAAGTAAATTGATGTCCAAAGCGCTCTCCAATTGCTTGGAGGACGCTCACCGCACCACCCGCTACCTCTTTGCCAATGCCGTCTCCAGGCAGGACTGCGATCGTCTTTTTCATGAGTTTCCCCTCCATTTTTTTATAAAAATATTAACTGTTTACAACTGGTTCTGCAGTTTCTCTCATATATAGTACGCGGTTTACTGCGTTCAAATATGCTTTTGCGGACGCTTCGAGAACGTCTTGAGCAAGCCCTCTGCCGCTTGTTTCTTTTCCTGCATATTTCATTTTCACGTAAACCTGAGCAAGGGCATCTCTCCCTGCACCCACGGATTGAATTCGGTAATCTAGTAGATTGATGGTTTCGTTCATACATTTTTCTAATGTGTTGTAAAGAGCTTCGATACTTCCTGCTCCAGTAGCAGCTTCTTGAATCTCTTCGTTATTTTCACCTGAAAGACTGACAGTGGCAGTTGGAACCTGATTGGTTCCATATTGAACCTGAATGGACTTCAATTGATAGAAGCTTTCATCTTTTGATAGTCTTTCTTCCAGAACAATCGCGACTAAGTCTTCGTCAGTCATTTCTTTCTTGCGATCGGCCATCTCTTTAAAGACACCGAACAACCGCTTAATATCTTCTTCTGGCACTGATAGGCCTAACTCCTGCAGGCGATTGCGGAATGCATGTCTGCCAGAGTGCTTTCCAAGAACCAAGGAATTATTCTGGACACCTACTAATTCAGGAGAAATGATTTCATAAGTAGTCTTTTCTTTTAAGACGCCGTCCTGATGAATGCCCGATTCATGCGCGAAAGCATTACGCCCAACAACAGCTTTGTTAGGTGGAACTTGAATCCCCGTCAATTTCGAGATTAGACTAGACGAACGGCTAATTTCTTGTAAGTTCATCCCTGTTTCTAAGTTATAGAAATCTTTACGGATATGAAGCGCAACCGCTAATTCTTCGAGTGAAGTATTTCCGGCACGCTCACCAATACCGTTGATGGTCCCCTCAACCTGTCTTGCGCCATGTCTAACAGCCGCAAGCGAGTTTGCCACTGCAAGACCTAAATCATCATGACAATGTGTTGACAATTCTACCTTTCCAATAGAAGGAACATGTTCGAATAAGTAATCAAATAATGCTCCGTACTCTTCTGGAGACGTATATCCAACTGTATCAGGGATATTGATTACGCGCGCTCCTGCTTGAATCACTTTTTCAATGATTTCTGCTAAAAATGGAAGCTCCGTACGAGTTGCATCTTCAGCAGACCATTGAACAACTGAAAACTTCGAAGCGGCATATTTCACCGTTTGTACGGCTGTTTCAACCACTTGTTCTTTTGTTTGCTTCAATTTATATTGGCGGTGGATCGGCGAAGTCGCGATAAATGTATGCAATCTTGGTTCTGCGCCTTCCTTAAGAGCTTCCCAAGCAGCGTCAATATCAGAGATGACTGCACGTGCAAGCCCTGTAACGGAAGCACCTTTAATGGTTCTGGCAATTTCTTTAACCGATGCTAGATCTCCAGGAGAAGCAGCTGGAAAGCCTGCTTCAATAATGTCAACATTTAATCTTTCCAGCTGGCGAGCAATTTCTAGCTTCTCGGACTTATTCAGATTAACCCCAGCAGACTGTTCCCCGTCTCTTAGCGTCGTGTCAAAAATCTTAACCTTTTGCAACTGCTGCCACCTTCTTTTTATCTTTATTTACAAACGGCATCATCGCTCTTAGCTCTCTACCAACTACTTCAATTGGATGCTGTTTTTCATTTTCATTGATTGCAGTAAATTCTGGGCGATTTGCTTGGTTTTCTAGGATCCAACCTTTTGCAAAACGACCTTCTTGGATATCTTTTAATACTTCTTTCATTTCTGCTTTCACAGCTGGAGTTACGATACGTGGTCCGCTAACAAAATCTCCCCATTGAGCTGTGTCAGAGATGGAATAACGCATTCCTTCAAGACCACCTTCATACATAAGGTCAACGATTAATTTTAATTCGTGTAGACACTCAAAGTATGCAAGTTCAGGCTGGTAACCAGCTTCTGTTAATGTTTCGAAACCAGCTTTAACTAGGGCTGAAACGCCTCCACAAAGGACCGCTTGCTCTCCGAAAAGGTCAGTTTCTGTTTCTTCTTTAAAAGTCGTCTCTAACGCACCTGCACGAAGGGAACCAATTCCGTATGCATAAGATAGAGCAAGTTCTCTAGCTTCTCCAGTAACATCTTGGTAAACCGCGAATAATGCAGGTACACCAGCGCCTTCTGTATATACACGACGAACAAGGTGACCAGGACCTTTAGGAGCCACTAATAGCACGTCACATTCTTTCGGCGCTTTGATTTGGTTAAAGTGAATATTGAATCCATGTGCAAACATTAATGCTTGGTTTGTTAAGTTTGGTTCAATTTCATTTTTATAAACAGTTGGTTGTAATTCATCTGGAAGAAGAATCATCACTACATCTGCTTGAGCTGTTGCTTCTCCTACTGTGTAAACTTGGAAGCCATCTTCTACTGCTTTATTCCAAGAACCACCTGGACGAAGTCCGATGACAACTTCAACACCGCTGTCACGTAGGTTTTGTGAATGAGCATGACCTTGTGATCCATATCCGATTACAGCTACTTTCTTTCCTTGTAGGTACTGTGGGTTTGCGTCTCCGTTATAATACATTTTTGCCATTTTAAAATCTCTCCCTTTATGGTTATAGTTTTTGGTTTTTAGCTGTTTTAGTTGCTTGATTTAGACAATTGAATAATTTGTTTTCTGAGTTGAACGTTGGCTGCTACGTGGGAAAGCGGTAGTTCCTGTACGAGCTAACTCTTTAATCCCATAAGGCTTAATCAACTCGATAAAAGCTTCAATCTTGTCTGATTCACCGGTGATTTGGATAATCAAGCTATCTTTTCCAACATCGATGACCGATGCTCGGAATGGCTCAATCAATGAATAAATCTCATTGCGGTTTTGCGGAGTGGACTGCACTTTGATTAGTGCGAGTTCACGGGCGACAACCGCTTGCTCACTGATATCCGCTACCTTCAATACATCAATTTGCTTGTTTAGTTGTTTCGTAATCTGTTCAATGATGCGGTCGTTGTCGACATTAACGACACAAGTAATCCTTGATACGCCTTCTTGTTCTGTTTCTCCAACCGAAATACTCTCAATATTGTAATTTCGCTTCGAAAACAAGTTGGTGATTCGGTTTAAGACACCTGGTCGGTTTAATACGGTTAGAGTAATGATCCGTTTCATTTTTTCTTCACCCCTACCATTTCATGAGACCCTTTTCCTGGAGCAATCATTGGATAAACATTTTCATTTTCAGCTACTCTAAAGTCTAATAAAACAGGTTCGTTGTCATTCATTACTTCCGCTAATACCTTTTCTGCTTCACTTTCCGATGTAATTTCATACGCTTTAATTCCATATGCATCGGCTAGCTTTACAAAGGAAGGCTGGGAAGGGATTTTGCTATGAGAGTATCTTTCTTCATAGAAAATTTGCTGCCACTGTCTAACCATTCCTAGCGAACGATTATTGAAGATTGCGATTTTTATAGGTAGATTCAACTCTCTGATAACCGCTAGTTCCTGTGTTGACATTTGGAAGCCCGCATCTCCTAAAATCGCAACTACCGTCGCGGATGGATCCGCAATCTGAGCACCAATTGCCGCTGGTAGACCAAAGCCCATCGTACCAAGCCCTCCAGAAGTTACCCAGCGATCTGGATTTTTAAATGGATAATATTGTGCAGCCCACATTTGATGCTGTCCAACATCGGTAACGACAATTCCTTCACCGTTTGTCTTCTCATATAACATCTCTGTGACGCGCTGCGGCTTAAGTGGTGAGTTGGAATCTTCATACCAATATGGATTTTCTTTCCTCCACTCATTTAATGTCTCTATCCATTCGCTATTTTCAGGCGGCTTGCCATTCTGCTTTACAAGCATGTTTAACGCTACTTTTGCATCACCAACCACTGGGATTGCAGTTGGAACATTTTTACCAATTTCAGCAGGGTCAATATCGATGTGAGCGACCGTTGCTTTTGGAGCAAAGTGCTTTAGGTTTCCTGTTAAACGGTCATCAAATCTTGCGCCAATGTTGATAAGCAAATCACACTCAGATAATGCCATATTGGCTGTATAACAACCATGCATACCGCCAAGACCCATAAACAATGGATGGTCAGCGGGAAAGCCTCCTAAACCAAGAAGTGTATGAACAACTGGGATGTTTTGTTGTTCAGCATACTCGAGCAACAGCTCTGATCCCTTGGAGAAAAGAATCCCAGCTCCTGCGAGAATAACTGGCTTTTTCGCTCCACTTACAGCTTCTGTTAGTTTGCGAATTTGCAAATAGTTTGGTTCAATAGTCGGCTGATAGCCTGGTAAATCAATTTCCGCTTCAGTAGGCTGTTCAACTAAGCCTGCGGCAATATCCTTTGGAAAATCGATTAATACTGGGCCAGGTCGGCCGGTTGTTGCGATATGAAAAGCTTCCTTAATAATTCTCGGAATGTCTTCAATATTCCGAACTTGACAATTATATTTGGTTATCGGAGTGGTAATCCCTAATATATCTGCTTCTTGAAAAGCGTCAGTTCCGATTACCCCTGTAGCTACCTGCCCGGTAAAAACAACTAACGGCAAAGAATCCATCATGGCATCCGCTAAACCTGTGACAATGTTCGTTGCCCCTGGTCCTGAGGTGGCAATTACGACACCTGCCTTTCCGCTAATCCTCGCATACCCTTCTGCTGCATGAATCCCGCCTTGTTCATGGCGAGGAAGAACATGAAGAATGTCGCAGTCATAAATTTTGTCGTAAATTGGAAGGACTGCCCCTCCTGGATATCCAAAAATGACTTCTACTTTTTCCTTTTTGAGAGCCTCTATCAAGAGATCCGCGCCAGTTACAGTTTTCTTCTCAGCTTCTACGTTTGTAAAAGCAGTTTCTTGCAGCATTTTTCCAGCCTCCTATCAATTAAAAAACTTTAGCCTGCTATTTTTTTATTACGTTAGCAACAGGCCCATTTTTTTACAATAAAAATAGCCCTCCCCATCGCCAAATGCCTGCGCAACAAAATTGTCAGGCAAAGGGATGAAAAAGGCTATTGTTAACCTGTTCCACGGTACCACCCTCATTCACGCAGATTAGAACAACCTACGTGCACTCTAGGACTGTGTTCAGTCCGTTTTGATAACGGGTGACTGACACCCGACCGGTTCTACTTGAAACTCTTTCAAACCGGCGCTCCGAGGTGAGTTCATTCTTTGCGCCAACACCGGTTCACAGCACTACCGGCTCTCTGAAGATGGCATGCAAGGAATTACTTGTCCTCGTCTACACTTTCACATATCTTTAACTTACATTTGAATCTGTCTTTAAGGAGTATACTTTCACTCCTTCACTTATAACTCTTTTTCTAAATTCTTCTAGAATTTTATTTGTATGAATACCTGGTTTACCGTCGCCGATTACTCTGCCGTCTACTTTCACAACAGCGATGACCTCAGCGGCTGTACCGGTTAAAAACACTTCATCAGCGGTATACACATCATGTCTTGTAAAAGGTTCTTCTTTCATTTCATAACCTAACTCTTTTGCTATATCCATGACGGCATTCCTTGTAATTCCTTCTAGTGCCCCAATATAACCTGGAGGTGTATAGAAGATATCCCCTTTAACTATGAACACATTATCAGCAGATCCCTCAGCTACATATCCTTGATCATTCAGCATTAATGCTTCATTCACATTGGCTAACTGAGCTTCCATTCTAACTAATATGTTGTTAAGGTAATTTAATGACTTCACTTTTGGACTTAATACATCTGGACGATTTCGCCTTGTAGCGACTGTCACAATTTCAAGTCCTGTTTCATATAGTTCTTTAGGGAAGATTGATAGTGGCTCAACAATAATGACCACATTTGCTCCATAGCAGTTTCTTGGGTCTAATCCAAGGTCACCAGGTCCCCTTGACACTACCGCCCGAATATAGGCATTTTCCAGCTGATTTTTCTCTACTGTTTCAGCAATTAAGTTTGTAAGTTCTTCCTGGCTATGAGGAATTTCAAGCATGATCGATTTTGCTGATCGATACAGACGATCCATATGCTCTTCCATTCTGAAAATATTCCCGCCATAAACGCGAATCCCTTCAAATACGCCGTCCCCATATAGGAACCCATGGTCATAAACGGAAATTTTTGCATTTTCCTTCGTGACGAATTCACCGTTTAAATAAATCCATTGCTCGGGCACCGAAAAACATCTCCTTTTGATCATTAAACGCTTTAAACAATTAAAATTAAAAGGTACAAAAGATTCTGACAAAGAAATCCAACCTCTAATTTCGCTTGCCCGTTTGGTAGATTATCTGACTAACAAAATCATTTAATTGAAGACTATCTTACGCCGTTTCTATGCCTACGTCAACGGGTTTTAGAGAAATTTTTGATAATTTTGATTTATGCAAAATACTGTATCCGCTTCCATTATTGTTTTCTTCGGATTTTTCAGTTAAAAATTTTTTTGAAGAGTTCGTCAGTTTAGAAACAAATCTCTTATTTTCTAAGGAACTACCTAACAAAAGAGAGCAGATCTTGAGTAACAAAAAATTAGGCTTGCTTGGGAGGAAATTGTTTATGAAGTGTAGGATGAGAGTTCTTTTTAAAGGACATAAATTGTAAATACAAAAAAACTCACCTTGGTGAAGGTGAGTTAAATATGTAGGATAATGGCGTCCCAGGAGAGATTCGAACTCCCGACCGACGGCTTAGAAGGCCGTTGCTCTATCCAGCTGAGCTACTGGGACATTTTTTAAAGTATTTTTATTTTTTAAAGACAAGATTTATTATATTAGGCTAATGAATAAAAGTCAACAGCTATTTTACATTTTTTTTGTTAGAGGAAGAAAATAAATCTTCCTCTAATTATTATATAACGTATGGCTCTACTTTGAAACAATAAACTCCTGTGTCAGCGAGCCTATTTTTCCACTATCATAATCATAAACATGAAGGACTGCACTCTCGCCTTTTAGTTCAAGAATAACGTAGGTTCTTTCAAGACGTCCACGCGGCAGTCTAATGCTACCAGGGTTAATAAAAAGCATATCTTGAATTCTCTCAGCTCCAAGGAGGTGAGAATGTCCAAAACAAATAATATTGGCACCCATCTCCTCAGCTCGATACGACAGGCTTAGCATACTCGATTTAACCGAATATAAATGGCCGTGAACGACTAATATTTTGTAGCCATCCACCTCCACCATCGCTTCTTCAGGAAAGTCCCCATAAAAGTCACAATTCCCCTTCACGGTGGTAAATCCATTAATTGAATGGTTGTCCTCAGTAAGCTCCGAATCGCCGCAATGAATCATCTGATCGACTTCGCTAGCATGTTTTTCTTTAATAACATCCAGTATTTCTGTGGATCCATGGCTATCACTTACGATTAAAATCTTACTCATGAGTCTTCCCCGAAGTTTAGGGTTAAATTTTCTTCTAGCTTTTTAATCGCCCTAGCCCGATGACTGATTTTATTTTTTTCGTCAGGTGCTAGTTCGGCCATTGCCTTTCCTTTTGACTCGACAAAAAAGATTGGGTCATAACCAAAGCCATTTGTTCCTCTGCGCTCTGTTAGGATGAGTCCCTCACATGCACCTGAAAAGGTTACTGTTTTTTTTCCAGGCTGAGAAACGGACAACACACATCGAAACCTCGCTGTGCGTTCGTTTTCAGGAACACCCTTTAATTCTACTAGTACTTTATCCATGTTCTCTTCATCGTTTTTTTGTGGTCCAGCATATCGCGCCGAATACACCCCTGGTCGTCCCTCGAGTGCATCAACTTCTAGCCCCGAGTCATCAGAAATCACCATTTTCCCTAGAAGATTCGCGATTGTTTCAGATTTAATTTTTGCATTTTCTTCAAAGGTCGTTCCAGTTTCTTCTACATCTTCTATTTCAGGAAAATCGAGCAGCGTTTTTACAACCATTCCTTTTTCATGAAAAATCCGCTCAAACTCCTTTGCTTTTCCACTATTTTTTGTCGCTATAATGACTTCTTCCATCGGTTTATTCCCCTATCTTTTTTTCGCATTGGTAATGAGCCCTGAAAGCTCTTCGCCAAGCGCCTGTTTTTGATAGTCAAACAACTCAACTAAACCTTCCTGTGCGCCTTTTAGTAGCTCTTGTAGCTGATTGTATGAAAATGTCGCTTCCTCTCCGGTCCCCTGGAGCTCAACGAATTCGCCGTTTCCAGTCATCACCACATTCATATCAACTTGCGCTGCAGAATCTTCCACATAATTCAAATCAACGACCACTTTCCCATCCTTTAAAATTCCCACACTTGTCGCAGCTAAAAAGTCTGTTATTGGGAAACTTTTCATTTTTTTATTTTTATAAAGCTTATGGAAAGCGTGCGCCAATGCCACAAATGCACCTGTGATAGACGCTGTGCGCGTTCCACCATCTGCCTGGATGACATCACAATCGATCCAAACTGTACGTTCTCCGATTGCCTCGAGATTTACGACCGCTCGTAAAGCACGTCCAATTAAGCGCTGAATTTCCATTGTTCTTCCCGTTACTTTCCCTTTAGAAGATTCGCGGATATTCCGTGTTTCGGTAGCGCGCGGAAGCATTGAATACTCAGCAGTAATCCACCCTTTCCCTTGTCCACGCATAAAAGGCGGCACTTTGTCTTCAATGCTAGCTGAGCAAATCACCTTTGTATCTCCTACAGTAATTAGTACTGAGCCTTCTGGGTGCTTTAAATAATCAACTTCAATATGTATAGGCCTTAATTGCTGTGGTTCACGTCCATCATAACGCATAGCCCAATTCCTCCTTCGGTCGTTCTGTCAAAGCTTTATTTTCTAAAAAAAACAATAAAGAAGAGGCAGCATATTGCCTGCCTCTTTACCATTCAGTATTAGTATAACAAATTTCTCCAATTAAAAACTACCAGTGTTGACTTTTTGCGGACGGGTAACCGGTTCGGTCAAGTCTGCACCCTCTTCTGTTTTAAGACCCGCTTCCCCATTTACTGTAACAGCGACGCTCTCAATTCCTTTTTGTTCAGTTAGAGAAAGAACCAAAGTGTTCAGAACATGTTCTGATACCAATTTCTCTTCGAAGCTTCCATAAATGGATTCATTGAAATCTAGCGTCACTTTTCCATCCTCAATTTTAGGATCAGCTAATAGCTTTACATCGGACTGGAACTGAGATAGTAAGCCTGTGCCATGCCCTGGTCCAGCCGCAAGTTCCTTAATGGTTGCTTCAATCTCATTGACACCATCATTGTTTACCCGCTTTGTTACTGGTACGTAGTAGTAGTTTTCAGCCTCCCCACCGATATAATAAACGGTAACTGGCGAGGTATTGGTGATATCCACGGCACCAGTGGTATTTAGATTAATTCCATCTGCTCTAGTTAGCTCATCTCCAATCGGAGTTCCCCCTACCGGCATGCTATCTAGTTCTTTTCCATTTAATTGAATCTTCACCTTATTAATCGCATCAAACTGCGTTAATGTCCATGTAACAGATTCAAGGATTCGCTGCTCATCTTCCTCCTTATAAGTCGCGAACTCATTGGAGAAATCGACTGTTGCTGTACCATCTTTCACGTTAACGGTCATTTCCGTATCTGCTGGCAACACAGCTCTAAAGTCGTTTGGAAGCATTTGACTGACTGGACCATTTTCTACAAGATACTCAAGGGCTTGCTTGGCCACTCCTTCCGTTTTCGGAAGATCCATTGTCTGAGAGACTACATATCCATTTTTATCAATGAGATAGAGTTCTGTTGGTACCGTCGTTTCAACGGCTTCTTCTGTTCCCTCTGTTTCTGTTTCTGTTTTTGTTTCTGTTTCTGCCCCCACTGATTCTTCAACCATTTCCATTTCACTTTCCTCTAGGTAGGAGGCATTCTGCGGCGGGTCAATTTGCTTTTTCTCTTCTCCTCCAAACAAACCACAGCCCGAAAGTAATACCGCGGTCGCTAATGCCGATGCCGTCACCAAAGTTGTTTTTCTATTTTTAGACATTTAATCCCCTCCATAAGACAGTTTGTACTATCATTTATACGAGCCTATTTTAAAATTAGACCGAGCTTGGGCAAAATTTTTTCGTGAGATTGGACAACTTCTTCTCTAGTATTGGAAAAGTCATAAAAAGTTCGCTTGTACAAGGGAACTTTCGGAATTAAATTAAGGGAGAGAGGACGTGATTGTTTGATCATTAAACATAGGCAAGTACCAGATGAATTAAAGCTTCTACGAATTTTAAGCGCTCGCATGGATTTAGCAGAAACGGACAAACAAAATTACCTAAACCTTGAGAAAGGATTTGAAGGGGAGATAAAGTTTGATGCTTTAATGGAAAACCTTCAGCAAGAGGGACTCATTTTTAATGACTTATTACTAGAAAAGAACACCACTAAATTTCAACTAGATTCCCTCCATATTGCTCAAGAGACGGTTTATCAT
>Ga0182742_1002037_pt1 | contig 23614 bp, 29 predicted proteins | sample eDN5th37CBELigMG_FD_128880 | JGI IMG/M metagenome (GOLD analysis project Ga0182742, IMG submission 128880) | Enriched Miracle-Growth compost microbial communities from Emeryville, California, USA - eDNA 5th pass 37_C BE-Lig MG (version 2)... ... | reverse complement strand
TTATCTTCAGGAAGAAAAAAGTAGAAAAATATATAGAAAGTTTAATAATAAGAGCTGTAGTTCTCTTATTGTAAGTATATACATATTTTTCTGCATTGTACAAAACTTCCTTTACGAATCAATAAAGCAACAAATTGTCTCTGGATTTAGCATTAAAGTTATATGAATTAAATATTTTTCAAGCAAATTCTTTCACTTCTCGTATATTTGTGAGTTGTCAGCTCAGAAGAAAATATTTGAATCTTGTTAACAAAAATAAGCTAATAATTTTTTCAGAACCAGAATATTTGCATGGACAATCAAATACGTTGTGATTTTCAAATAATCATGATTAGAAGCAAAATATGTAAAATTGGAATATTGAACAGAAAAACTATTTCTCAAATCTTAATTTCAATTTTTGAATGTATTTAGATAAGAATCAGATGAGATTTTTATGGTTGAAAACGGTAAAGCTGAAAATATGTATCACTCACAAAGTTTATTTATGAAATGAAAAAAAAGAAATAAAAGTAAAAAAGGCATAATAATTAGTTAAAAAAGTTTTTTAATTTCAAAATAAAAATAACAATTTGGACATAAGTGTTGACCAAAAGTGAACCATCTGTCTGATTATTTTATCAAAGCTTTGACTGCCTTTAAACTAGAAGATTTAATATTAAACTTTGAGTTTTTAGCCGAATGAATCCTCTTCGTCTCTACAGTCTTATGAGTTTGTTTCTTATAAGAGGCCTAATTTGTTAGAATAAGTTTCAAAACAAACATTACATTAAGGATAGAAAATGCAGTCTGTCTAAAAGCATCTTCAGTCATAGGGTTTTCTTTATCCAGATTCAGATCAATGTTCACCATGTCGTCTAAATATTAGATATAATTATTTTGCATTCAAATATTAACCTGGAACTTCTATAGCGTAATTTCTATCAACTTTTGTCTTCATAATATTCGCATTATCAAACGCAATAATATTATTCAAATCTTCTACTTCAGCTTCAATGTCATCGTCTATTCCTTTGTCTAATTTAATATGCTAATAATGTTCATGCATAAGTTCAATTAATATTCTACTTCTGCAATTAATCTTGAGAATTTATTGATAATCTTCATTCCATTCTCTTCAAGGAGCCCAATAAATTCTTGAATATTTTGTTCAGTAAAAGTATTATTTCTAATTCTTGACACCAATTCATCCTCTGCTCCGATTGATACAAACACCTTTTCAAGATGTTCCTTTCATTTCTAAGCAATACAATTTTAACTATTCCCTTACTTTATGTTCCTTAAGCGTGTCAATCAATTTTCTATACTGTGTTTTGCATTGTTTACGAACCTTTTCTTCTTGGCTAATTTTCTCCATCAAAATCTGAGAATGTTTAAGATTTGTAATTATCAAATAAAACCTCTGCTTCTTCTGTTGATTTTTTGTCATGCTTAACGCCTTTCAAGTTATAGTTTCTCAGTTGTTCCTAATAAAACTTAGCGAAACAAAACGGATCTAAGTACTTTAAGATCAGCTATTTTATCATTAACCTCTTGGATTTCTGAGGTTAACTCTTCCACATACCCTTCCATGTCTTGAACCTACCAAAAATATAAATCTGTAAATTACTCAAGCTCACTCTATTGTAGAGGCTCTCAAAAACCACAACAACATCCCTTGGATCATGAACTCCAGTACCCTTTTGTATTCTTTCAAATGCAAGTCTAATTTCCTCTTCTTTCTTTGCTGAGATATTATATTCATTCTCCATACTTTTTAGTTGAATAATATTCTCGATAAAAAGTTACAATGCATTATGTCTTCTTTTCTCCTCAATTTTCTTTTGGTTTTTTACAATCGCAATTTCAAGTTGATCAAGCTCTTTCTTTTCCTTATTCTTAGAGAAAATAAATTCCTGAAAATCTTTGCCCTCGTCAATTTTTCCATTTATTTCTTTTAGTTCCTTGAAGAACTTTGTTTTCTGGTCATCTGTTTGAAGATCCAAGTTTCGAAGGAGTTCTTCAGCTTCATTCTTTTTGTAATAAGCTTCTCCTGCATGTTGTATTGTTCTTTCAATCTCTTCTTGTTTCGCTTTTATTTCATTTTCAAGCCTTATTGACACTCTGCGAAATTATTAGGACTTTTCCCAGTAATTTTTAAAAAGTGCAAAGAAAACGCAATTAAAGAAAATCATTAAAAAAAAAAAAAGTTTACTGATTTATCAAGAGCTTGTTCTTCCTAAGATCATCGACCTTTCTTCTTAATCCTTGATTATATACAGCTGTTTGATTGAGTTTTTGATTTGCTTGTTCGATTTTATTCTCATAAAGATCGATCTAACATTTTCATATTATTTCATTATACTCTTTTTTTTTACTTCTCTTGCTAAAGACTCCGCACTTTCCTGTACTGCATTGCTTTTAATTCTTTTAGATCTTTGTATTTCAAGTTTTTGATGAGTGTCTTTTAGGTCCTCGTCGAGTTTGATGCTATTATGCAGCTCTTCGTTAATTTTTTCAATATAATCTCTTTCTTCAGGAGAAACTAGAAAGAGTCTGAATATATTCTTTTGCAAACATTATTAAGAAATATATTTTCTTCTTACAAAAATTATGTCATAAGAAGAATCATTCTCATTGACAAGTTTAGATAATAACAGTTCTAATTCTGCAAACTTTTCTTCATCCATAACTGCATTAGCTTTCTGTTTAAGTTGATCTTCAATTTGTTGAGTGACAACCCTTGATCCCATTTCAATCATCCATTTAAATATCCTCACAATATCAGGATCAATTGAAGTTAAGCTTATACTATTATGCAACTATTAAGAAAGAAAGTACAAAATAATCTTTTTCAAGGTTCTTTTCTTCTGAATTTCCAAATTATCTGTAGTTGGAACACGAGAAGGAGAAATACTTCTCCTGCTATAAAAAGTCATGGAACCTCGTGATCCTGATCGATCCCTTTTGCTGAGTAGTCTTGAACTGGGACGATCTGATTCTGTCTTCAAACGAACTTCATCCATCATTTTATATGTAGCAATAAGGTAGATAGAAATAAGTTTTATTTTAACATAATAAATAGAGAAATCCCCGAAATTTACAGATGTTATTTTTTATTCCGTTTAAAATCTTGAATAATTTTTCTTTCATATAACAATTTAGCATAGGATTGTATTGAGGCCTTTATATAAAAAAAAAACTCGCTAAAAAAGTTTTATACTTTTTAACTCACTCAAATTAGTAATAAAAAAGCTTCTGATATAGCGATATAACTCATACTTATTAAGAATAAATTCTTCAAACTTTAAATAGGTTTGAAACAAAACTCTTTACTTAGTGACAACCTCAAGGTATCTTTTGCCTTGCTTGAAAACAACAATGTGCTCTCTTCTTGTTGGTAAAAGATTTGGCTCCTTATCCAAATTGAGACTCTTTCCTTGCTCGCCTCCAGAGTTATAAATAATCATGTTTAACCCATCCTTCTTGAACTTTGTAAACTCTTCAGGACCAAGTTGAGTTTCAAGGGCCTTTAATTTTTCCTCAATCTTTTCAACAATCTACATGTTTTAACATTTTGTTTGGTTAATATAGATACTTGAGTAGTTGCAACCTCTTTAGACTCAAGATTAATATCATCTTTTTTAATATTCAAATCTGTACAGATCTTTGAAAAGATCATCTATCAAATTTATAGAAAGTTATTTGATCTATTTACCTGTGTGTCAAGAATAAGCTTAGTTTGGCTCATGATTGTGCGAGTTAATTCATCGGCCTTCTTTTTCTTTGATTGAAGGATTCCTTGAAGCTCTTTCTTGTTTTCAATTTCGCTGTAGGGAGATTTTTCATCATCTCCTTGAGTTTTTTGGAATGTCTTTGCTTTTCTAAGAGTCTAGAATTTTAATTAAGGAAATATTATATGAGGAATATTTACTTCAAGGTAGCTTGCTTGTCTTTGTTTCTCCTCTTTAAGCTTGGCAATATCTCTATTAACTTCGAAAATTCCAGCCTACAATAGTTAATAATTTCATAAAGTAAGTTAGATACTTCATAATCAAGGACTTTTTCCACATAATCGGAAAATTCTTGTGACTTTGGATCGCTAGGCTCTGTTCCAATTGTTTGTTTAACCTTTGCCATAAAATCTCTCATCTCTTGCAATTGTTCCAGAGACGTTGTTAATTTGTCCTTTTGAACTTGACTTCTCTATTAAACGTAAAAAATTATGATGCTTTGGTATTCACATTTTTCTCTTCTTCCCTCTTTTGATTTTGCATTTTCATGGTGTTCTTCAGACGATCAACAGCTTGATGAGCAGAAATCTCCAAATTTGTGTATGCTTTGTTAATTAACAAAATCGATGTAAAACTCTCTACCTTCACCAACTTTTCTATCAACTTTGTTAGTAAGCATCTTTTCACTCTTAATATGTTTGATCATAACCTCATATGTCTGGAGCTTTTCATCTTGGACCTCTGCGTACTTTTTAGCAAGTTTTTCTAATTCTGCTGCCTGTTGATTATCCACAGTTTCAGCTTGGAGTTCCCATTGAATAAGCTTTTTGAAGTTGGTCAGAAGATAGTTTAGGCTCTATGGTAAATAAAAAAAGGATTCTTATATTCTAAGTACTCTGATATAAACTTCATCTTCCTTCTTATTCTTTAAGCAGATATTAATAATGCTTTGAAGACGATCCTTCTGACGAAGAGATTCATTTTTGTTGGACTCTGCTTTTGTGATTTGATCATTTACTTCAGCTGCCTGGTTTTAGTTAAATAAACATTCAAATCTTTATAAATTACTCTTATTTCAAACTTCTCTGAAAAGTCAATAGCTCCACTTCTACTGAGATTTGTTTCAATGACTGAAGCTTCTTTTAACTTCTTTGCAGATATTTTCCTAAGGAAGTTAACTTTGACCAAAAAAGAATTTGTTACGTTTTATACACAATGTCATTCAAAGTAACATTAAGATGTTGAACCTTTGTTTCGAGCTCTTCAACGTGCTTAGCACTATACATTAATACAGAGTCTTGGTATATTGGCAACAAAAGGGCTTTTAAATTTTCATTGCTCTTTTGTAAGGACATTTCGAACTTCTTCTCGGAAGCAAATAAGCTTTTTTCTTTAATTGAAGTTTTATTATTACCCTTGCTCCTATTAAGCAGGCTCATATTAGCCAAAGCAGTGTCAACCCTAAAAGAGTTAATTTAAAGTAAAAAACACAAATTTTAAAGGGAAAATATTTTCATTCAATAATTAAAGTCATAATTTTATTCAGAGAAAGTACTTACATGGTATTGTCTCCTTCAGTAACATGATCCACTTTGCTTAAGTTCAAGGAAGAGTTGAAATTGGATGTATCAAAGAACTCATGAGTGACAAAGAATTGATTTTCTCTTTTCTTTTGCTGGTTCTTAGCAGTTCCATTGTTGAACTTTGGAACTGCTGGCTTGAAATCGTTCAATGCTAGTGATCTATTTGTTGCGGTACTATTGCCTAAATTGTTTTGGTTTGATACTCCTATATTATTTGAGGTTCTGGAGTCAGTAATTGGAGGAAGCATTTTTCTCTTTATTGTTGCCGAATTGATCAATTTTGAATTTTTGAACTGAGAATCTTGTTCTTGGTCTTTCTTGTTAAGTAAAATAAGTTGTTTCTTAAGCTTTGCTTCAATAGCAATTTTTAAAGCCTCTAGTAAACTTGAGAAAAAAAATATTTGGAAAGCTTACGTTTAGTTTTCTCTCTTTCTTCAGGTACAGAGATATATTTAGTTGCAGAAGAATAGCACTCATAAATAATTCTTGAATAATTCATCTTGAAACTCAAAGTAACCCAAGGGAACATCATCCATAACCATCTAACTCCCATTAAAACAATATTTATTCTTTTTACCTCTTATAATAATAATAGGTTATTGGTTTATCATCCTTCATTTTAGCAGGAGCTTCGAAAATAGCCTCAACTTCATCAGGAATTGTTTCTAGGTTAAGAGTAAGTTCCTTTTTAGTTTCATCTCTAAGTAAAATAAAAACATAAAATTTCCACTTATACTTACACTAAAATTCTTGACCCAACTTGAGTAAGACTTTTCCTCAGAGTTATTCTATTACTATCATTATCTAAAGAATCTTGGTCTTGTGAAGGTTGTAAATCTTTTTCATCGAGGAAATGTTCTTTGAGTGATTGGCTTTCTGGTTGAATAGTAATCTTTTTGAGACCTAAACCAAAGTAAGCTTTAAATCTCTCTCTATTCTCTGGAATATCGATGTTCAAGCTTTCAACCTCATTCAAGATAGCAGGAACTTTCTTTCTAGATCTTTTCTGTCCTTCTCCCATTGTGCTATTCAAAGAGCGATCTAAAGTTGCATGATCTTCTAAAGTCTCAGTTCTCAGAGCGTTATTTTTTCTAGCATCCTCTTCTCTCTTTTTCAAGGTTGATTCATAAATCTGTTTCACTAGTTCCTGAAGCTGGACTTCAGAATAATCAGGAAATTCTTTAGATAACTCATGCTCGATTTCTTCTAAATCATCAATCTTATCGTCGTCATCCTCCCAGCTTTCTGCTAAAAACATTCCCTATTTCTCATTAAAAATCTCTCTTATTAAAATATATTGTACCATCTTCTTAATTTCACGTCTAAGGCCGATATCCTTAATTTCAATTCCACCTCTAAAATAAATTAGTTTTAGCACATCAAATCATATACTTAATGGGAGGATGTCTGTATTCAGGTGTAGCATCAGTCTCAAAGTCACCAAATTCCTTCAAAAATCTTGAAACCTGAAGGATAATCATAAAAGTATCCTCGGAACTTGGCTTATAATGGATCTCAAATCCTTCAATAGCATTCGAATATTCAACGGATGGATCAAATCCTTTTTGTTCAAGAATTTGCCAATATCGACAAAGCTCGAATTTGTTGTTTGGATTAAATAGGAGCAAGAAGTTCTCAATGTTAGAAACGACCTCTTTAAGCTTGAAATATGATTTGCATTTGTAGAGGTGGTAAGACTGTTCTTCAAGCTTTCTTATAGAAGTAGTAGTTTTTTTAAGAACATCAGAAATGTCTTCATGGAGTTTCTTTAAAAAGGCAGGATCACTTTCAAGGTAATATTTCGAAATAGCCTTCTTGAAAGGTTCATTAGTGATTTTCCAAAGATCTTTATAAGTCATAAAGAAATTTTTAAAAATTGCAAGAAGATAATTCCATTCCTTTTGGCTCATTTTAGTCAAATCAAAGAGTTCTTGCTCAGTAAGGCCTTTATCTGTGACGGTCAAAGCGGTCATGAGAATCTTGAACTTTTCTGGGTCCATGATATTGTTAGAAAAATGCTCAAGGAGGAAGATATTTAATTGACTGATATCATTCATATCTATAAAAAGTTATTATCCTAAACAAAAAGGTTTTTTTTTACTTTCTAACTTTTCAAAATCGACAGACTCGAATATTTTCGCAAATTCAGTTTTGTCAATATCTGATTCGTTAATAATATTGTCACTGGGATACGGCAAAAGTGTAGAAAGGTATGTTTTCACATAAAGGTAAAATCTCAAAGTTTCTGGTGATTTTTTGTTCAAAGTGTCTATTACTCTTTGTCTATATGATTCATTTGTCTGAGTAGTTTAATTACAATTTATTCTCATTACTTACGATAAAGGATGGTCGACTAATCTGATTATTAATCATAGAAGTAAGGACTAAGGGTTCTTCTTCAATTTGGATTATTTCGCATCCGATGTTTTCAAGGTGTCTGAGAGCAAGTGTTCCTGGCTCTGTTGTAATAATAACTTTGATTCTATCGGGGAAAGTTCTAAGATACTTAATATAAAAAGATTCAATAATTTTTACTGAGGAAGCCAAAGGGAAATATTAGCTTCTTCTCCTGTATATGGGTCAGTGAACATATTAATCCCATCGAAAATTAGTATGATAGTTGAATCATCAACAATCTTTCCGCTGAAAGAGTTAAATAGAAAAAATAAAACAAACTACATCAAAGCTCTACTTGAGAGTTCAAGCCAGTATCTGAAATAATGGACAAGCTTCTTTTCAAGAACTTCTACTTTTTGGGAAATGTTGAATTGTTCCTATAAGAGTTATTATAAGTTAAGTTCAAAATCAAAAGGATCAAAAACATTCATTTTCTCTTTTATTATGGATATTCATAAGGAAAAAGTTGGCCTTACTCTTAAGCTAATGAGGATTTTGTAGATTGCATAATAGTGATTGGCATTGTTTCCTCCTGTACCAGCAAAATGTGGAATAATGTGATCAGGATAAGTCTAAGGATATTACACCGCATTAAACAAGAATATGCACTTTCTTAGATTTTTGTTGATGGTATTTCATCCATTGTGCAAGTAAAGTTTTCTTTCCCACGCCCTCGTGGGCTTGAATAACTAAAGGTCTATTTTCGCCAGCCTGATAATGATTATTTGAATATTAAAGGAGTAAAATACTGGGACTTTCTTCTCAACCCAATCTTCAATAGCCAGGAAGTATTTTTCAAGCCCTGTTGTGACTCTTTTGTGGATTTAGATAAAAAATAACGAGGACATACTTGTTTTTATAATATTCAATGATCATTTCAGATGTACTAAACGAATTAATAAGTTAACTTCTGATTAGATGGTACTTGATGAACTTTGTGTACTCTTCCATAAGGTTTTTTGCGATTTTCTTTTCCATTGCTCTTATAGATCTTCGAGGTTTTTACTTTAATCGATAAATTTTTATAAAGCTAACAAATCGAAACTCAGCTTATCTTATTGGAATGTAAATCTATTAAACCTTGAGGATTTTCCCCTGTAAATGATCCATGGGATTCTTTTCTTAATACCTTTTCCACTCTTTTTTTAAAGAGATAAATTAAAATGCTTCTCCAAAGAATAAAAGAATAAGTTTTTTTTCCATTTCATTTATTATAATTTTTTGGCTAATAGTTGAAAGATTGGGTAACCTTTCTCACAGAAAAAGTAAACACAGGGTCTTTTCCTTCTAATAATTTTTAGAAAAATATCATACATTAAAGAGATTTAAAGATTGAATGATCAAAGTTTTATTTTTGTAAAAACTGTGTTTTCTAATTACAACGCTTATTTGATGTTTTAGTTTTCCGAGTTTAGAGTTATATTATTAAATTTTTAAGCTTAATTAAACCCGTTACATTGACAAAGGAATTCAGAATTCTTCCAAGTCTCAGTAAGAGGATATAAAATATTGATCAGGAGGGAAAAAAATGTTAATTTGTTCTCGAAACAACAAATATTACCAAGCATTAATGGTTTAGTGGTAGAATACAACGTTGCCATCGTTGTGACCCGGGTTCGATTCCCGGTTGATGCATTTTTTATTTTAGATCTTAGGAGCTTTTTTTAGTTCACTCCATCTTTATATCGCTTTTCTGAAATGAAGCTTATTGAGTTTAAACTCAATAATTTGATAACATCCTTGAAAGAATTCCGCTAAACTTCCTATATTTTTTTAATAAAAAGTGCCTTTGTGTTTGTTTATAAAGAGTTAAAATATATGATTAAGATTTTTGTATGCGTGTTTTTTTGCTGTTGGTCAATAGTTAAGAAAAGGATTACCCAAAGATTTTTTTCATTAAAGGAACAAAAACGAAAAATAAACTGACAAACACGTTTTTTTTCTTCTTGTTAAAAGTATACGGTTTAAAAACAATTCAACCTTTAATTTTTAATTCATTTTAAGGATTTTTTTCAAATTTGACAGATTTGGTTTTGCAGTACGATTTCTCTATTTACAGTAACGTTTATAAGATTTAAAGAACCTTCAAATCCCCTTAAAAAGTTTTTTATTTCATTCCAACAACAAGTTCTTTATAGAAAGACAGTTTATTTTTAATATTTAGTTTATGATTATATAAAAACAAAGTCTTCAAAGTTTTAGCATAAGATAAAGCATAAATTTAGTGCATTTTACAAAGTAGAGATTCATAGTAACAAATGAAGATAGATCATTTTATTCTATCTTACAATGTCCTGTAATAAATGTTATAGTCAGGCGACAGAAGTTCAGCAAAAACAATTTGCAATTCCGTCATGTAATAATTTTTTTCAGCTGGATACCATTTGAAAATATTTTATTAAATACATTAGTATTAGTTTCTTGATTGGTTTTCGCGGATATCAAACACCATATTTTGCCCAATCATCTTCCCTCTATAGATGTTTAAAAAGTGATATGATGATTTCTTAGGACAAGAGCCAATCACTCCTAGATAAGTTCTGTTATTCGCTGTATCATGATGAGATGAAATTCCTTTGTAATAATCAAAACATAATCCTGTTGCGATCGAATAAGTGCTCAAATCATCAAGCTTTGTTACAGCAATTCTTCCACAAGATTCACAACTTAGCAAGTTGTTATTAACAATCTCCATTGATATAATTCCAGATGTATGTGTTTGTATCATCCCAAGGCAGGCTCCATTAATCATGTTAAAAAATCGGATTGTGTTATCATCTCCCGCCGAAATTAAAATATTAACTGAGGAGCCTTTTTCATTTACTTCTTGTTTCTTTTGAATCGTTTGACAGATAATTGTTCTCACCCAATTTGTATGCTGAGAAAATTGTTTAACTTTTCTTATAGTTTTACTGCTCGTATTCCATAGACTCACCTTATGCTCATAAGAATTCAATATCATCTTGAAACCTTTATTTTTTGACTGTGGAATATGCTCCCAAACGTTTAATCCTTGCACTGGTTGAATTCCAAAATAAATCTTATGAATACAAGCTCCCTTCTGCCAATTCCAGAATCTAACCTCTCCTCTGCTATTTCCAGTCACTATTAAACTGTACTTGCTCAGAGGATCCTTTTTATTTGGAAGGACTTTAACAGAGAGAATATTTCGAGTACTCCCAGTTAGATTCTTTACAATGGTGTTTGTAGAATAATCATAAATGATCAAATTTCCTAATTCTCCACCTATCACAAAGTACTGTTTCATTGTTCCATCCATAAAGCAAAGCTCCTCGAGACAGTTCATTCCAAAGCCAATTTTATTCTTTCCAATGTTATTCCCATCTTCAGCGCCCCAAAGTTTGAGATATTCATCATCTCCACATGTGACAATAAGTTTGTCATACAAGACATCATTAATTTTGTGCTTTGGATTGAAGATTGATACGGATCTAATCCACATATTATGAGCACATAGTTGCTGGCATGACTTTTGATACTTCTCATCAACATCGTAAGAGACGTCTAAAAATGGATATCGAGCAAAACAATCGCCCATTTTCAAAAATTCAAGTCAAAATTACGTACAATTTCGAGCAAAAAATTAAATTCTATTTCCGGGAATTAATCGAGAATTCTATATAATAATAGCTTTATACAATTTTTCATGTTACCAAATAAAAGCATTAAAATAGCCAATACATTCATTCAATTAGAAGCAGCGAAGTGAGGTTGCTTCATTCCTTACTGAGCATAAATGCAGCGATGTTTATTGTGGTAAAAATATTCATTTAGTTTTCTAGCCAAGCCAAGTCTCGCTATTTAATATAATAAAAGGCTTGCCATATGACTCCTAACAACGAATTTTCTTTTAGATACAAGATTATTTTCAATTGGACGACAATTAGAATAGAATTTTGAGATACTTTAAGTAATTTAGCTAGAAATTTTATTTATTGTATTCACTTAACCGAAGTTCTGACATTCCAACAAATCCCGCATTATTTAATGCTTTAAATATTTTAACGTATTAATTTATCAAATTATACAAAATGTTAATCAAATTTTAATTTTATATGGATTCTCTCTCTTTACAAAAAATACCCCAAAATATCTATAATTCAAACCTTGCTTTTCCCAGCATCCCTTCAAACAGAAATCCTTTATCAAATCCTCCTCTATGTTTCCCCCGCAGCCTTTTCTCCAAGGATTTCTCTTCAAAAAATGGAGAAGGCCTTCCCAAACTGTCAAATAATAACAAAATGGTAGATTTTTCCATCCAAGGCAAAAGAAAGGCAAATTTAAAAGAGAACCTAAAACTGAGAGGGATAGAAAATAGAAGAATGATTGACGAGAATGAATCCATTCTTGCCCCTGTCCAAAAGAGAAAACGCTTAGAGACTAATTCCGCTCAAGATGAGATATACAGTCCAAATCATCCTCAAGCTAAAGCAATACAGGATGTATTACTTGAATTAACAAGGTCTGATTCAGGAACTAAGCCAACTACATTACAAGAATGGCAAACTCCTGAAAAGAAATTTCATATATTTTCGGATTTTCATGAGAACGAAAAACAAGCAAAACTTTCAGAAATGAAGAATAATTTCCTTGAGAATGAATTCTCAAGGTTAACGAATGATTATCAAATACTTGAGGTAACAAAGAGAAATTTTCTCCATAATCATTTCATAGGTTCTTGGCAGAGGAAGCTTTGGTAAAGTTTACAGATGCATAAATAAGGTAGACAAAAATGAATATGCAATTAAGGAAACTTTCAGAAGTTTTACTGGAAAGAACAAAGTGTATGGTCTAAATGAAACTCAAGCACTAGCTTCGCTCACTGCGATTGGAGACAATATCCATGTTGTAAGATATTATAATTCATGGATTGAAGATGATAAACTCTGCCTTGTGGTAAGATTAAAATTCCTCCTATTTTCCTTAAGATTTCGAAAGATGGAATTTTGTCCTTCATCACTACGGGAAGAAAGAAAAACCAAACAAAAATTTACAGAATCAGAAGTTAGAAGAGTTTTAAGGGATATTTGTTTAGGATTGGCTTATCTCCATCGACATAATATAGTCCACTTGGATATAAAGCCTGGTACTATTTTTATTGTGACTCATTTTAAATATAAAAGAAAATATTCTCATTTCCAAAAGCAAAAAATATAAGATCGGAGATATGGGTCAATCTAGAATGGTAAAAAAGTCTGGAGATATTGAAGAAGGAGATTCAAGATATGTGGCACCAGAGTTATTGAACTGTGATGATTGTGAGGATGGTCTTGATCTTAAAAAATGCGATATATTCTCACTTGGAATAACTGCATATGAACTATTAACAAGTATGATAAAAAATTTTGTTATTTTGATAAGCAATATTAGATTATAATGCTCCGCCGAATGGAGAAGGATGGCATCGTCTGAGAAATGGAGATTTATACCTTTTAGAAAACACGAAGGGTATCTCTGATAAGTTAAAAAGCCTCATTCGGAGAATGTTGCACAGAGATCCAAATATGAGACCAACTGCCCAAGAACTTTTATTAAATTATTTGCCAAGCGAAATGGAGTTGAAGCTTAAATGGGAAAAAATTGAGAATCAGTTACTTCAAGAAAGAAAATCAAATCTTGAAGGGCAATTAATGAAAAGGAAAATGAGAAGAAATTCTGTTTCCTAATGTTAGGAACTTTGAAATCGGTCTGTTTTTGAACAGAAAACTCAAAGTTCAAAGTAATTTTTGGATTTGAAGTAAAGTGTTAAGCGGAAATGAATTAACATGATTGATTTATTTTTCGCATAAAATTACCTGAAATCCTTTTTGTTAACAGATCTCAAGTATTTTAGACAACTAAAGTAATTATATATATTTTCTGCTTATATTTATCCACTGATATAATTAATACGTTCCGTATACTAACTTTGCGTGTCTTGGCTGCAAGTAAACGTATAGAGGATTCATCTCTCTTTATACACTAAAAAACTTTTCAGTTTCACTTTATCTTCACTAAAAAAATGAAACAATAATTTTATTCACAATCACTGTATTGAGCTCAAAATATTGACTCTTTCAAAATAAACCAATTAAGGAGTGTTAAGTTACGATTAAATTTGAAAAAAATATTCCACAAGACTGGCGTAAAAATTTTATTGATCTTCTAATGCTCAAAAAGAAAAAAGCAAACAACGAATCTAATACTCATCATAAAAAATCTCCAGGCAAACGCAAAGCCACACAAGTTGTGGAAAATGAATACGCTGTTGAAAAAATTTTGGACAAAAAAGAAATTAAAGGAAAAATTCTTTATTTTGTAAAATGGGAAGGATATCCAGATTCAGATAACACATGGGAACCGATTGAACACCTTTTGAATGTTATAGATATGGTTGAAGATTTTGAAGCCAATTTAAAAGAACCTGAAAAAAAGGCAGCAGTGCCAAGTCGAAGATCTTCAAAAGTTGCTCCTGAATCTGCTGAAAAGTTAAAAAAAGCTAATGAAAATGAAAAAGGTCTTAAAGAAAGAGATTTGAATCGAGAAGAAGAAGTAATAGTAAAAAAGAGGAAAACAAGTGTTGATAGTAGTCATAAAAATGCAAAGAACGCAGAGGAGTTTACGAGCCTGAGTCTGAACACAGAAAAACCTTTATTATCGTCTGATTTTGATTTATCTGGGGCAAAGGTTGTTGTAAATGGCGACATAAGAAGCCAAATGGAAAAAGTAATGGCAAAGCCTAAAAAACAAAAAGAAGAGAAAATTATAAAGAAAAAAGAATCTTCTCAAAAAGAAAATGCAGAAGATTTGTCCGATAAGGAGAATAACATGGAATTTGAGAGTTCATTCCCAACTGAAAAAGTTGTTATGGAGGAAGAGACAGAAAAAATTACCTTGGAACAAGAAAAATTAGAAAAATGGAATAATATTACAACGAAACTCAATGTTGAAGTCAATCAAGAAAAAGTAAGTTTAACAGACTATTCATACAAGTCTTCAAATGACGATTTTGAAACACCAAAAGTATTATCTCAAAATGTACTCAGGATAAGCCAGAGGCAAACAGAAGAAATTAAAATGAATTATAAGCTAGAGGGAGGTTTTGATTGTGATGACAAGCCAAAGAGAATTTTGAGTATAAGACAAAGGAAGAAAGGATTTTGGTTTTTGGTTGAATGGGAGGAAAGAGATGATGGGATCCAACCTCAAAATAGTTTTGTAACAAATGAAGAAATGAAGGATTATGCTCCAAAGTTTTTGGCTGAATTTTATGAGAGTAAAATAAAAGTCTTAAAAGATTCAAAAGAAAAAGAAGATATTGAAGGAATTGAGGAAAATATTGAGGAAGAAAATAATGTTACGAGAGAGGACGATTTCCTGTACTCTGATGACGAACGGGGAACAAAAACTTCAACAAGAAAGAAGAAGGTTGTAAAATCAGGACCAAAAACATATTGAGTGTAAATGCCTCTTTAGAGGGAGCTTGAATAAGCTAAGCCAATATTGTAAAGAGTAATCAAATATTTTATAAACAAAAGTAATTTTGAAGCTTTCACAAAAAAACTATATTTGAAAATAAATATAAAGCATTCAAAATAAACTGTTTATTTTCTTATGTTTTTAATAATTTTGTTTAGAAGGTTTCTAAGATTTTACTCCTTTTTATAAAAGAAAAATTATATAAATATTCAATCATTTTTCCAGAGCTATCCTTTTTATTAGAGTCTCTTCTTAAATGTCGCTTAATGTTATAAAGTTCAAATATGAATAGTCATGAATTGCAAAGTATTATTAGAGAATTTTAGGTTCTAAATATCAGTCAAGGATGAATTCAAAAAAACCTTGGCTTGAATCAACATTTTTTTTGGTTATTCAATGTATTTAGAAAGTCTTTCAGTAAGATTAGCAATCTTGCTATTGAACTAGCGATAAAATTGGACGAAAAAATTTAACTGAATCGGATCGGTTGCATCAATCAACTTTACTTGAGTATCATATTAAAATTATATATGCAGTGTTTACTTAGCGTGCATCTTAAGAATCTTTCTTTCAAAAAGTAAAGCGATGCTCAAAGATTTCATACAATAAAAAGGATAAAAAAAGGATCATATCCATTAAGGTAATTATGCGACGTTTTATTTATTTTGTAAGTAATGATGCCATTTAGTCTTTTCAGCCAAGATACCTCCATTAGTAATAGGATCATTTTTAGATAAAAATCCATGAGTGTTCATTTTGGTGGTAACGAAATGTTTCTTGTCAGCAGAGCTAAAATCATTAAACCTCAGATTTTATCTAAAAGTACCTTCTATCACCAAATTCAATTTGACTGGAATTCTTTGGTGGCTTCTTCGCATCACCAACTGGGAGTCTATTTCTGTAGGAAGTGGGATTATAAGGAACCAAAGGTTTTTTAGCCATACCAACGTGCATATTAGGAAAGACTTTATGTGTATCGCTTTAATAGTTAGATAAGGTTTCAGTTAAATTATATACTGTGAGAGACTTGTAGTATAAGCTTGCTTTGGACCTTCATCCTTCTTTGGAGCAGGTCTAAATGGGATAGCTTCAGCAACACCATTTCTGACAACGACGTGACTACAAGAGTCAACTCTGGTAGTTTGGAAGAATTTAGATGATTTTTCATTCTTCGTAGTTCTAGTTCCTGTACTAGCGAGTCTATCAGTACTCTTAAGGGCCTGGTTTTGTGTGATAGAGTTGGTTGACATGGCTCAAATACAGAGTTGAAAGAGTTAAGTTATATTTTATTGATTAAAAAGTTGGATTGAGTATTAATTAAAAATGAAAAAGCTGGGATTAAAATGAGTGTGAACGTTTTACTTTGAAATTTACAACTCATTCAAACTTTTTTGGGACAGTAATGGATTTTTTTTTGAAAGCTTATAGAGAACTAAAGGAAAAAAGAGGAGAAGTCTGAATTTTATAATATTTCTTGACTGGATGAGTCAAGGCACCCAGAGAGATTAAATTCTGGTATTATGAACTAATTAAAACCGTTTACAAATAGAAAGAACTCCAAGAGATAAAATTTGTCATAAGCAAAATAAATTTAAATCTCGCAAGGGTCAGAATAAACTCTCTGTATTTGAATGAGACATTAAAAAATACAATATTAACTTATCAAGATTTATTAACAACAAATATGATAAAATAAAAAGAACACAAGAAGCCCAAGAAGATTGAGTTTTTAGAACAACAATCTAAAATTATAAATTATTACATTTTCTTATATGATGTGTTAGGTAAATTTCGCCACCTTGAATAAATCTAAATCCCAGGTTTAGACGTCCTTGGAACCTTGAAAATTATTTCAATAATATAAAACATTTTTACCCATCTCCTTTGAAATAATTCTATATCTCTAGAACTTTTTCGTTCATATTTACCATGTGGGCTATCTTGTTTGGGATAATCAATAACTATGATTTGCTTTAATATTAATGGAAAAAGTATACTTTGAGAACTATCAGTATTATCCAAGTATCCAATCGCTTTCTGTTTAGATTTTATATCCTCCAAGTCCTGATAAGCAGTAAAAGGAGCAGGATGGTTGCCAATAGTAATCTTTGCTATAAAGTCCATTGCGCTAGGAAACTGAGAGCAAAATTCTCTAAAATCCTCCAAATAAATATTATCTTGATTTGGTCCTTTCATGTGCTCTATCAATTTAGTCATTTGTTATTTTGGTCATTACTCGCTATGTCTTGTGCAGATTTATATACTTCTTCAAAGAAGTTAAGATGATTCTTCAGATAGTTTTCAAGAAAGGTTCTTGATAATATGAGTTTTCCTTCATATATAACAGAATTCGCATCGAAAAATAACATAATTTTCTTCTCAAATGGCCCCTTCAGGTAAAATACCATCTCAGTGACTATATCTTCGATCTTTACACTACCTTCTTGATACTTGTCAATAAAAGCAAATATTGAATTTAAAAGTTGTGTGTCAGTCACCTTAAAATATCACTTATTTTCTACAAAATTATTACCTTAAAGACATCTAACATTACAAGCTTAAATTGATTCAAAGTAATATAGGTAGAATCCTGGATATCCATTTCGTTTTGATAGTAATTTCTATTATATGACTCTTTTTTCGTTTGTTGAGTTGATTTATATATTTTGAATAACTTGTCCAATTTATCTATTGTGAACATAAAGCGGAGTTCAAGGTCTTCAATCAAAACTCTCTTATTGTCATATCTATCTTTCCAATTCAAAAGAGAATTATTTATAAAACTTTACCCATTATAGTTGATAAACATTCTTTTAATGTATGTATTACACCTCCTTGAGGATCACTAAACTGATTCCATGTTATTCCTTTTTCATTAGAATCTCGGATTTGGTGAAGCCTTATCAAACATTTCTCGAGATTCGTGATAATATTTGTGTAACATAACTTGAAAAGCTCTCTTAAAGCATGAGGGTCCAAATATCCCATTTCATCAGGGTCATAAATACGGAAACACAACTCGAGCTTCTCATCAAAATCTCCCTTTTCTATTATGTCCAAAGACTTAATTATTTCAAAGTATTCAACGATTCCATCTTGATTTTTATCAAAGAAATAAAAGAGACGTTTTGCCAAAACATGTGAGTCGATATTATAAACGTATCTCAAGAATTCTTTGAACCTTTCCATGTTAAGACCTTTTTCTGGCTCAGCTACTTGAACATATATATCTTTAATATCTCTTAATTCTTCCTCTGTATAACGTGTTTCCATTATAAGCCTTGTTTAATGATTATTTAAAATCGAAGTTGTTACCTTTCAATATAGTTTCGCTTTAAGTAAAGTTTATTTCCTCTGCCAATTTGAATTGCTGGATCAAATTCTCCGTAATTAACATTTAATATTGGATCACTCTCTTGTATGATTTCTCGTTTTTTTAGAATTGGCTTGTTTTGTGGAGGCTCAATTTTTTCTTCTTCTTCATCTTCTAAGAGGCGAAGAATGGAAGGAATGCTTTTGAACTGTTGGAAATCATTTTGGTGCATATAAAATATATTTCTGTTAATGTATTTTGAGATAATCCAAGTAATTATTAATGAAAATAAGAAATTAAAGAAGCTTTACAAATTTCTAGTATTTAACATTGAAATTTTTTATTAGTATTGTCAAGAATTCTTTCTCAAAAACTAATAAGATCAACTTGTCAAATTGAACTTTTCAATTTCCTGATATTTTTCTTTTTTTTATTTCATTCATCAAGAATTATTAAAAAAAACAAACCAATTATGATAAAAAGAAGTAGTTATCTCATGAAAATCAGTTTTACTTACTCTTATCTAATTTGTTTTTGTTATGAATCCGTTATTTATGTTCCCTTCTCATTTTTAAACTAAATTTCCGAACCAAAAAAACTTATGAATCAATACTCAAGTTTCTTTTTACTGCAAATATTTACTTATATTATAATTTACATAAAAATGTTAACAAAAGAACTCTAAAAAAAAGAAGACCTGTGTCTTGACTCATTTGATAAAATCTTGATAAATTCTAAATTGCTTTGATGTTTATGTTTTTTCCCTATATACCTCGAATTTCTCGTTATAAAAGATAAAATTCAAAAATCATTGATAAATTTTTGACTCTTTAATTGGCAAGGAATTCAAATGGACTATTATTTTAACAAGACACTAAACTTCCAAAAGCTCTATCAAGAGGATTTAGCTAAGCTCTCTAATAACCTTCACGTTCAGAAAACTCTTCCAAAGTCAAAGTCTTCAAATGAGCTTATTGCAAAGAAACAAGAAAAAGAAAACCCTTCTAACAATATTTTTCTTAATACATGGGGGTTTAACAAATCTGGTCAACTTGCAAATTCTAGTTCAGTCCTCAAAACAAGTCAGCTAAACTTAATCAAGTTAGTTTTTCATTTCTATTTCAAATCAAAATTACATTTAGAAACCAAAATGACAAACCAATTTTTGTCTCAGCTGGAGAAAATCACAGTGCGATTCTAACAAGTAATTCCAAATCGATATTTTTTGAAATACTTTACAGATAAGCTAAAGCTTTATGTCTCTGGAGCAAACACTTTTGGACAACTTGGAATTGAAGATATAGTTAACACTCTTAAACCAACATTGGTCCCAGTAAATTATCATGTCAAACACTTTATAATATTCTTTATTAAGATATTGAGTCAAATAGAAATCATTTCAGTCGCATGTGGTGCCGATTTCACATACGCAATGTCTTGTAATTTGAGTTATAAATTCATCTAAAATTATTTAGCAAAGGGGGATGTTTTCAGTTGGGGATCAAACTTTAAAGGACAACTTGGACAAGGAGATTATGAAAACAGATCAACTCCATGCCTTGTTCATTCATTGGCTCCTTTTGGGATGGTGTCTTCTAAAATGAATAAAAATGCTCAGGCTTCTCATAAGAGGAACAAATCATCAAATATCAATGCTTATATAAGTATAATAATCATAAGCATTCTCTTAACATAATGTAGAGTTCAGAGAAAAATCTCATTCTGTTGATTTCAATAACATAAATGACCAAATTCTGAGTATGATTAGATTGAGAAGAATTAGTAATTATTAGGAAAAATGGATGAAACAAAGGCATTGTTGGATGAAGATGAAAGAGTTAATAGTATAAGTTGCGGAGCTCTCCATACACTAGTTAAAACAGGTAAATTTTATCTATTGAAAAATTTCTTATTTGATGCAAAGATAAAAACAAACTTTTTGCTTGTGGATTTGGAGAAACATATGCACTGGGAAATGGCGAGACAAGAAATCTTACACAATTTGAGCCTGTTAACTTCATGAAAACTAATACAAGCCGTCCCAATTATCAAAAGGCAGAAGAAATTGAAAAGATTGTGTGTGGTTTAACCCATAGTGGGTGTATAAGAAATGGCAAAGTTTATATTTGGGGACTCTACTCAAATAAGGAATCATCTGCTTTAAAAATACCAACTTTGGTCGAGTTTTCAGCATCAGGTATGATTAATTCTCTTCTTAAAATAACAAATAATTCTTCAAAAACGATTGTAATTGTTCAAAATAGGCACTGGGAGAAGAATTGAAAGTGAATATTTTATTGATATAGCTTTGGGAGATACCCTATCAGTCTTCCTAAACTCAAAAGTATTATATAACCTCTAACAATTAATTAATTCTATCCAGGGAGAAGTGTACACATTAGGCGAAAATATTGATGGCCAGCTTGGAATTCCCAATATCTCCTCTACAGATTATCCTATGAAAGTAAATCATTTACCGATTGCTGTAAATCAGGTATATAAACCTTGGTATAACAATTCTAAAGTAATAATCCTAGATTGCTTGCGGGAGAAATCATGTTTTTGCACTCAATACTGAAACAAAACAAGTATATGGATGGGGGTCAAATCTTTTTGGACAGTTATCTCTGAAAAATAAAGGACAAAGTTCGTATACACCAAAACAAATAACAGCTTTATGTGAAATGGATATATTAAAGATTACATGTGGCAGTTTCCATACACTTGCTTTGAGTAATATGCCATCACCTATCGAGCTCGAGGAAAATGATTTATTAAGTGATGATGAGAAGACTGTTCCTTCTCTTACTTCTACGACAATAGATTTACAAGTATAAGAATAAGACGCTCTTAATTTATTTTTTTAAAGAAATATCAAGAGGAAGTTGATAAACTAAGAAATGAAATTGACAAGCTAAAAACAAGAAATCATTACTTGGTATTAGAAAACGAAAAACTGAAAAATGATGCTTTGAATCAAACAAAGTCAGACTTCCTTCTCAAAGGACTCAAGCGAACAAGTGATGTCTCCACACAAGTCAACTTCGAAGATAGAAAAGATGATGGTAAACATAGAAATCGAAGGGATAAATCCCCTGAGCCCAAACCACAGAGAGTTCTTCATCCTCAAGTTGAGATTGACTTCAAAGAAATCACCCTTGAAAAACAAATTAGTGAAGGAGGATATGGATTAATATATAAAGGCAGATGGAGAGAAACTGTTGTTGCTGTTAAAATGCTTAAAATTGATATGAAAGAAGAACATATTAGAGATTTTATCTGTAAGTTTTTCTGTTATCAGAAACTGATTTTCTAGATGAATGTTATACAATGGAATCATTAAGACATCCAAATATTGTTATGTTTTTGGGAGCATGCACTAAACCTCCCAATCTTGCCATCGTATTAGAATTTTGCAGCAGAGGTTCTCTGTGGAGCGCTCTTCAAAATCCTGATCTGAAACTCTCTTGGGAAGATAGAAGAAGGATGGCTGTTGACACTGCAAGAGGTGTTAACTATTTACACTCTTTTCCAACTCCTGTTTTACATAGAGACTTGAAAAGGTTTTCTTTAATTTGTAATGATTATAAACTATTCTTAGTTTGAATCTTCTCTTGGATGAAAACTTTAGAATTAAGGTCGCTGATTTCGGATGGACAAGAACCATGGCTTCTACAATGACAGGAAAAATTGGTAATATTTTAAGCTTTTTATTGATGACATTATAGGTACTTATCAATGGATGGCTCCTGAAGTAATTAGTGGACATAACTATACTGAAAAAGCTGACGTTTTTTCATTTGGGATTGTACTTTGGGAAATTGCTTCAAGAGAACCTCCTTATAGAAGTAAAGGTTTTGTTTCTTAATGCTAATGATTGTATAGACATAAATGGATTACAAGTTTCCATTGAAGTGGTACAAAATGATTTAAGACCAACTATCCCTAAAAAGACCCCAGAAGCCTTTGTAAGATTAATGAAGAAGTGTTGGGTAAAATTAATTTTTTTATTATTTGCTTTAATGCATAGGATCGTGATCCTAATAAACGTCCTTCCTTTGTTGAAATTATCAAAGAGCTTGAAACTATGAAATTTGAATATTAATTTAATTGCATTGAAACCTCCAACTCAATCTGTGATGTTCATCAATATAAGGTTTTTATTTCTACAATATTCATTGACTTTTATAATCTAATTGTGTAATTATATTTTTATTATGTTATTTTTGTTAGAATTCTAAGGCTGGAAATGCCCATCAAAATAACGTGTTTTTCTTTTTTAAAAAAAGTTTAATTTACTTCTCATGTTTTTTTAGGAAAGAAAATGCATGATCTTCTTTTCTATGATGAACTTTATTATTATTTATTAAATAACAATAAACTCTATGTTCATGTTCATAACGTTTAGGAAAATTATAAAATTTCCAGACCGAAATATTTCTGAAAAAAATTAATAGAAGAATTATTCTTATATTCCTATTAGATATAATCAAATGCATATGGCTTGAATTATTTATAGTTTTAAATGTAATAATAGAAAAGAGATGATTAAAATATTTCATGAAATTCTTGGTCCAAACTATAATTGATCAAACAATTCTTCTGCACTTAGGAAACTGAGTCCGTCCATCGGCCTTTAGTCCACAAAAGAGAATAAAAAGGAACGAAAAATATAACATAAATTATAGTAACAAATAGGAAAACAACATGGATATTTTCTATGAGCTCGATAAATTATGCTACCTCGAATTTGAAAAGGTTAATTCGAATTTCTACGAGGTAGTGTGTTTTTTTTTTAACATTCTGAGGTACTTTAAATTCGAAGTAACGTGGTATTATTAAACATCAATTAATTAGGAATCCAAAACATCTCAAATGTCTTGTTCATTATCAAAAGTTGACCCAAAGAGATTTTTCTCCCCAATTTCATTTCCTACACGATATGACATGTCCACTCTTCTTTGCCTTTTAAAGGCTCACAGAATGTACAATGCAAAAGTTTCAAGATTACTTTTAGAGGAATTAGGACATTGTGATTATAAGAAGAGAAAATATATTCAAACACTCAGAAAATGCCTCACAAGGCATGTTTCAAATATTGAATCTGGTCTCAACAGTTTACCTTTTTA
>Ga0182742_1002036_pt1 | contig 23626 bp, 23 predicted proteins | sample eDN5th37CBELigMG_FD_128880 | JGI IMG/M metagenome (GOLD analysis project Ga0182742, IMG submission 128880) | Enriched Miracle-Growth compost microbial communities from Emeryville, California, USA - eDNA 5th pass 37_C BE-Lig MG (version 2)... ... | reverse complement strand
GAAGGTCGCCGCTCAGGCTCCTCGTCATCATCACCTCCTGGCAAATCACCAGAAGCAGTGAATCAGACAAGGCCGATCGCGTGAATCCTCAAACCGACTCTGCGTTCATCGAAGATGCTCTAACCGGAAAAGCATTTGTGCGCTATTTGGGAATCACTGGGTCTATCTATACCCGAAAGGCGCTTTGCAGTGGACATCCCCCGGATCTTCAACGTCACCGAGAGCGCTCACCGCATCCACAATCCGTTCACGCCCGAAAAGCTCGCCACTCTCGGAGTGGCGTTGCGCCTGGAACCAGAGACCCGTGTGCTGGACCTTGGCAGCGGCTCAGGCGAGATGCTGTGTACCTGGGGCCGCGATCACGGGATTAGCGGCACTGGCATAGACCTGAGTCAGTTGTTCACCAGGCAAGCGAAAATACGCGCCGAAGAACTCGGGGTCGCCGATCGCGTCGAGTTCACTCACGGTGACGCTGCCGGCTATGTGGCCGCAGAAAAGGTCGACGTAGCAGCCTGCCTCGGTGCCACGTGGATCGGCGGAGGCGTCGTCGGCACTATCGACCTTCTGGCACAGAGTCTCCACACCGGAGGGATTATCCTCATCGGCGAGCCGTACTGGCTGCGGTTGCCGCCGACGGAAGACATCGCCAAGGGCTGCCTTGCCGGTTCGATCTCCGATTTTCTCACGCTTCCCGGACTTCTCGCGTCTTTCGGCAACCTCGACTACGATGTGGTGGAAATGGTACTGGCGGACCAGGACAGCTGGGATAGGTACGAGGCGGCCAAATGGCTCACAATGCGCCGATGGCTTGATGCGAATCCCGACGACGATTTCGCGAAAGATGTTCGAGCCCAATTGACCTCGGAACCCGAACGCTACGCCACCTTCACACGTGAATACCTCGGCTGGGGCGTGTTTGCGCTGATGGCGCGGTGATGTGAGGCTGTTGGCGTCAGGTGGATTGTCAATGGTTATGCCGCGCAACAGTTGAAGCGGTGATTGCCGTTCGCCGCAAAGAGCCACTTCAAATCAGACTGCCGACCTGGGAAGCCACGAATCCAAGACTCTCTAGATCGATCTGAACAAGTTCAAATATTGGTCTGCAAGGCCGATATAACTCTTGCGTGCCAACGCATTGACATCTGACGCTATGGGCTCTTTGCGCGCTAATTCCAGCTAGTCTCGGTCAAGTCTGGAAAATCGCAGTCAGGCAACACGACCCTCGTTCGGCACGATCAGGACATCGCATGGCACTTCATCCAGGATGGCGGAGACGACGCTGCCGAGCAGAGCCTGAATAATGCCCGAGCGGCCATGCTTGCCGGCCACGATCAGATCGGCTTGATTCTCCGCCACGTAGTCGGCGAGGCGAGGCGCAGGATCACCATCGACCACCACGATCCGGATCGAACAATTTCTGTTGTCATCGTTCTCGGCGAGGAAAGCTTCGGCTTTCTCGACAGCTTCACGTCGGCACGTTTCTCTATATTCCTCCGGGTCGCTGACCCATGTACCGAACGGCATGTCGAAACCATGGAACAGGATGATCTCTTCCTCCTTGAAAAGGGCCAGCGCGAGTTCGAGGGCTGGTCTGGATGCTTCCGAAAGGTCGCTGGCCATAACGACGTGCCGATACGGGCCTGTCGGGCGCTTCTTCGCGACCAGGACCGGAATCGCGGCATGGCGGGTGATCGCCGTGACAGTACTGCCGAGCAGGGATTGACCCAATGGCTCGTTGCCGGCGATCCCTGTCACGATGAGGCCGCAATCTTTCGTGGTCGCGACATCGAGAACGAAGTCGCCGGGACGGCCCTTGCCGACCTTGAAGTCCACAGCGATGTCCTTCACATCCGCAAAGTCGGCGCGCAAAAGCCGCTCCGCTCGGACCAAAGCTCCCGCGAGCGTCGGACGCGAAGGCTGATCGTTGGGTACGTCGAGGACGTCGAGCGCATGGACGACTGTCAGCCGCCCGTTCCAGCGCCTGGCCAGCATGACGGCGCGATCCCGCGCCCGGTCACAGCGCGCGCTGAGGTCCGTCGCGAGAATTAGATGGTTGGGTACAAGGCCGGATGCCGTCACGATGTCTCTCCTTGGAACACAATCATCAGCAGCCGACTAGGGACATCAGCCTGCATCTGGAACAATCGCCAACCGGTGCAGCGACAGCTTTGACGGCTGTCAAGGAACTGGCCTTTTTCGGCCCTTCGGCGAGGCTTCACCTCCTACCACCAGTTTTCAGTCAGTCCTCGCAGAACGTCGGTGCGGCTGATCTGGCCGGCGAGACGGCCATCGCGCATGACGGGAAAGCGGCGGAAATGACTGGCAAGGAATCGCTCGGCCGCCTGCACGAGCTCCATGTCCGCCTCCAGCGTTTCGACCTCCCTGGCCATGTAGTCGGCGACGCTGCCGCCCCATTCCTGGTAGTAGTTGGAATTGAGCGTCGCCTTCAGGCAGTCTTTCTTGGACAGCACGCCGACAAGCTGGCCCTTCGCATCGACCACCGGCGCCCCGGAAACCCGCTCGTCGAGCAGGATCTTCATCGCCTTGTTGATTTCCAGGTCCGGGGCGAGCATTACCAGCTCGGTCGTCATGTAGTCAGCGATCTTTGGCCTGCCTTTCATGCCTCATGCCCTTTTTTCCGGCGGCACACGCCGCATTGCGTTCCCTCGATGCAGGAAAGTCCGCCGCACGATCCCTTGATCGGAGCGCGACCGAATAGCAGCCCCAGCGCCAGCCCTCCGACGGAGAGGAACGTGAGGCAAAGCGTGAAGAAAAAGGTCTGCATCGTTGCCTCCTACGCCAGAATCCGCGCCTCGAACCCGCCGCTAGCGACCTCGCTCGCGTCGCTCATGACGAAGAATGCTTCGATCTCCGCGCTGTGGGCGAAATCCGGGCCGCGCTCCGGCCCCATCGCATAGAGCGCGGTGGCGAGCGCGTCCGCCGTCATTGCCGTTTCCGCGGCCACCGTGACCGAGGCCAGCGCGGAGGCGGCAGGCAGCCCGGTCGCCGGGTCGATTATGTGGCTGTAGCGCCGCCCGCCATAGGCATAGCCATTCACGGCGTTGCCCGACGTTGCGAGCGATGCGCCGTCGAGCGCCACCGCGCGCTGGAAGCCGCCGGCCAGCGACGGGCGCTCGATGCCCACCTGCCAGCGTCGGCCGGACGGATGGCGCCCGTTCGCGAAGACCTCGCCGCCGAGTTCCACGAGAAAATCGGTCATGCCTTGCTCGCGGCATGCGGCGACCATGCGATCGAGGGCATGACCCTTGGCGATGCCGCACAGATCAAGCGACAGCGCCGCGCGCGCCTTGCGGATGCTCTCCTTCCCGACCGTTATCTCCTCCGGCAGGCCTGGGAGACCGCCCTGGATAGGGCCAAAGCCGTAACGGCCCACCAGCGGCCCCACCGTCGGGTTGAAGGCGTTGCCCGTCAGCGCCGCGATGCGCAATCCCTCCTTCACGACCATGCATGTCGCGGCCGACGCCTCCTGCCATCCGGTCGAGGCGGCGCGGTTGAAGCGCGACACTTCGCTGTCGGCGCGGAAGGGCGACATCGCGCCGTCTACTGAGGCGACAATGGGTTCGAAAGCGGCACGGACCGCTTTGGCATCCCATGAGCCTGCCGCGACGAGGCTCCACGAAGCGCCGAATGCAGGCCCACGCAGCGTCCTCGGTCGTGCATTCCCGATCGATCCGGCGAACGCCGGAAAGGCCGAGGCGAGCATGGTACCGCCGGCCGAGAGGATCAGTTCGCGTCGTGAAAGCTTCATGGTCACGCTCCGAAATCGTCGAAGAAGATGCTGTCGGGATCGACGCCGACCTCGTCCAGCATGGCCAGCACCGCCTTGATCATCAGAGGCGGGCCGCAGAGATAATATTCGCAGTCCTCCGGCACCGGATGGTCCGCCAGATATTGCCGGAGCACCACGTCGTGGATGAACCCGGTCGCGCCGGTCCAGCTATCGCCCGGCGCCGGTTCGGAGAGGGCGGGCGCCCAGGAGAAGTTGGAATGCCGCGCCGCAAGCGCGTCGAACTCCTCCTCGTAGAACAGATCGGCCTTGCTTCGCGCACCGTACCAGAAGCTCATCCTGCGCTGTGCGCCGGCCCGCTGCAGCTGGTCGAAGATGATTGCCCGCAGCGGCGCCATGCCGACACCGCCGCCGATGAACACCATCTCCCGGTCCGTCTCCCGCGCGGCGAATTCGCCATAAGGCCCCGCCACCTCTACCTCGTCGCCGGCCTTGCGGCCGAACAGCCAGGACGAGACGATGCCGGGCGGAGCACCCCGAACCGTTGGCGGCGGCAGCGCCAGGCGGATCAGAAGGATGACCTGTCCGCTGTCCTGCGGCCGATTGGCCACCGAATAGGCCCGCGAGGTGGGTGCTGCGCTGCGCGACGTCATTTCGCGCAAGCCGAAACGCTTCCACATCTCGCGATGTTCGGTGGCGATATCGAAATCCGCGAAACGAAGCTCATGGGCGGGAGCCGTCACCTGCACGAAGGCTCCGGCGCGGAAATCCAGCGTTTCGCCTGCCGGCAGTTCGAGCACGATCTCGCGGATCAGCGGCGACAGCATGCGGGTCGACGCCACCCGGCATGTCCAACTCTTGACGCCCATGATCTCCTCGGCGACGCCGACATCGAGATCGTTGCGAACAGTGATCTGGCAGGCGAGCCGCACGCCTTCCCGAATCTCGCGGCGCGTGAGCTTGGCCGCCTCGGTGGGCAGCGGTATTCCCGCGCCCTCCTTCACGGTGACGCGGCATTGCCCGCAGGTGCCTTTGCCGCCGCAAGCGGCGGGCACAGGTACGTCACCGCCGGAAAGGACTTCCAGCAGCTTCATGCCGGCCCTGCCCTTCAGTTCCTTGTGCCTGTTCACATGCACCGAGATCGCGCCGGTCGGCAGGAGCAAGGCGCGCGCGGCCACCACGATGGACGACAGGATCAGCACGATGGCGACAAACAGCACGCTGCCGAGGACGATCTCGTTCATGGCAGCCGCACTCCAACGAAGGCAGAGAAGCCCATCGACATCAGTCCTGTGACGATGAAGGCCGTCCCCAGCCCCTGCAACCCGGCCGGAATGTCCGAATAGCGCAGCCGCTCGCGGATAGCGGCGAAGGCGACGATTGCCAGCGCCCAGCCGATGCCGCTGCCCAGCCCGTAGACCACGCTCTCGGCGAAATCGTAGCGCCGCTCGACCATGAACAGGCTGCCGCCCATGATGGCGCAATGCACCGCAAGCAGCGGCAGGAAGATGCCGAGCGCGCCATGCAGCGCCGGCGCGTAGCGGTCGAGCGTCATTTCGAGGATCTGCACCACCGCCGCGATCACGCCTATGAAGACAATGAAGCGCAGGAAGGTGAGATCGACGTCCTGCAATCCGGCCCACGCCCATGCGCCCTCCGACAGCAGGAAGGTCTGCACCAGATAGTTCGTGGGGATGGTGATCGTCTGCACGACGATGAGCGCCACGCCGACGCCGAGCGCCGTTTCCAGCCGCTTTGACACTGCCAGGAAGGTGCACATGCCGAGGAAGAAGGCGAGCGCCAGGTTTTCCTCAAGGATGGAACGCTGGAAGAGGTCTATCACGCCCGCCCCCGCTTGATGCCGGTGCGCAGGCGGAACTCGGGCTCCTCGACCTGTTCCGGTTTCCAGGTGCGGATCGCCCAGATCAGGAAGCCGATGATGAAGAAGGCACTTGGCGCGAGCAGCATCAAGCCGAGCGGCTGGAACCAGCCGCCCACCTCGACTGTCGGCAATACGGGAAAGCCGAGCAACATGCCCGTGCCCAGAAGCTCGCGGATCGTGCCTACGACGATCAGGATCAGGCTGTAGCCCAGCCCATTGCCGAGCCCGTCGAGAGCAGCGGCCACCGGAGGGTTGCGCATCGCGAAGCCTTCCGCGCGGCCAAGCACCACGCAATTGGTGATGATCAGCCCGACGAAGATGGAGAGGCGCTGGCTCATCCCGTAGACATAGGCCCTGAGCAATTGGTCGATAACGATGACCAGCGAGGCGATGATGGTGATCTGGATGATCAGTCGGATCGAGGACGGTATGTGTTTCCGCATTAGGCTGACGAGGAAACAGGATGCCGTCGCCGTGAAGGTCAGCGCGCCGGCCATGGTGAGCGAGGTCGCGAGTGAGGTGGTGACGGCGAGCGCCGAGCAGATGCCGAGAATCTGCAGCGTGATCGGGTTGCCGTCGATGATGGGGTGGAGCACATGATGGAGGGAAGCGCGCGACATGGGCTACACCCTGCCCGCGCGCAAATTGTCGAGGAACGGCCCGAAACCGTCGGCGCCCAGCCAGAAGCGGACAAGGTTGGAGACGCCCATGGAGGAGCGCGTCGCTCCGGTGATCCCGTCCACCTCATATTCATTGCCTGACGCCCCGCGCACGACGCCGATGCGGACTTCACCGGCGTCGTCGGCGACGTGCTTGCCCGCCCATTGCCCTTGCCACGCAGGGTCCGTGATGCGGGTGCCGAGCCCCGGCGTCTCGCCCTGCTCGTAGATGGAAATCGCCGCGATCGTGTTGAGGTCGCCCTCCAGCGCCAGATAGGCGCGGATGGTCGATTGGTAGCCGGTGCCGTAGACCGGCAGCACGACGAGCAGCAGTTCGTCGCCCTGCCGCACGATATGGACCGGCGCGAGGTCGGGCCGACGCCCTATGCCCGCGATGTCCTGCGCCGAGCTGAGCGCCACCGAGCGCGCGGGATCGGAAGCGGCGGCAGCTGCGTCGAAGGAAGCCGGGTCGACATCGTCGTCATATGTGCCACTGGCCAGCTCGACGATGCGGGTTTCCAGCGTGTCGGCGTCTACCTCGCCCAGAATGTCGGCCAGCCCCGGCACGGAGGCCAGCATCTCGGCCATTCGCTGCTGGCGCTCGCGCTCGACATTTTCCGTCTGGCGCGGCTTGAGGCTGACCGCCGTGACCGCCACGGCAACCGCCGAGACGGAGGCGACCAGAAAGGCGACCAGAAAGGTCTTGGCGCTGCTGTCGTTGGGCAGAGCCAGAAAACGCTTCCACCAGCTCAAGGGGTTCAGGTCGGCCATTGCCTGCGTTTCCTGCGATTGACATTGATGCGGATGACGATGCGGTCGATCAGCGGCGCGAAGATGCTGCCGAGAAGCGCCGCGAACACGACGGCGGCGGTCGCGCCGATGCCCTGGCCGGCCTTGCCGAGGATGACGATCAGCATTCCCACCAGCAGGCCGTAGGCCCAGCGGCCGGGATTGGTGGCGGCAGCACTTGTCGGCTCGCAGACGAGATAGACCACGCCGAGCGCGAGGCTGGAGGTCAGCACCGTCGCGGTCGGAACGCCAAGGCCCTTCAGCAGCATCCAACCCGAAAAGCCGAGCAACACGGCAAGCAATATGCGCCAGGAGATCAGCCCCGACGCCAGGAGCAGCGCGGCCCCAGGGATAACGGCTGCGGCCACGAGTTGTGGCCCCGTCTGTTCAGCGGTCGCCGCCGGAAAGGAGAAGAACAGGAAAGCCAGCGCAGCAACGGCCGGATGCAGGAACGAATAGCCGCGGCCGCCGAAGACCTGCTCGCCGACGACGACACCGAAGCTCAGCGCCAGCAGTGCCTGCCACAGGGGCACGGCCGGGGGGACCATTAGGGAAAAGGCGATCGCGGTGGGCACGGCATGCCAGTTCATGTCCTTGCCGCGCAGCCGCGTGAACAGCAGCGTCCACCCGACCGCGACGAGAAGTGAACCGAGAAGCAGCGGCAGGATTCCGCCACCCGTCTCGTAGAGACCGGTCGCGAGCGGAAAGGCCAAAGCCAGCGTGAAAACGTTCGTCACGCGATCGCCGGTCCAGCGGCGCGGCAGATGCGCCCCCCGGCCTGCGGCCGACAGCGCGGTCTGGGGGAACTCGACCCGCGCGTCCATCATCCCTCCTCTTCGATCTGGTCCAGCACCTCACGCAGCAACGCGCCATAGTCCGTACCGGTGGTGCAGACATGGGAGAGCAGGGCCAGATCTTCCTCCAGCAGTTCAAGGCACCCGAGTTCGCGGGCCGTCTCGACATCCCCGATGGAGAGCGCGCGCAGCAGCGGCACGGGCAATATGCCGAGCGGCATGGCACGCTCGAACGCCTCGCGCGGAATGATCGCGGTGTCGGGCGCGCCCATGAAGAAGCCGCCCAGCCGAGACAGCAACCCTTGCGCCGCCGGCCCCTCCTCGCCGCGCGCGATGACCGTGACCTGATTGTGGTAACGGCCAAGGTAGCCGGCCTCGCGGCCGGACAGCGCCGGGCCTGAAATGATGCGCATGGGCCCTTCCGCCAATTCTCCGTCCAGCGCCTCGTCCAGCGACGCGCCAATGGGCAGCCGCACGAGCGACGGATCGCGCAGGCCCGAGCCGGCGAACGCCACGATACGCTCTGTCGGCGGACGCTCGGTGGCGAGGAGATGGCCGACGGCGATCACATGCTGGTAGCCGATCTGCCAGACCGTCCTGCCATTCGCCACGGGTGCGAGATGGTGGATATGGATACCGGCCAGCCCCGCCGGATGCCGGCCGGAGACGATGACATCCTCGACACGTCCCACGTCGCCGGCCGCGAGCGCCGGCCCCGGCGCGCGGCAGACATAGACCGGCCCTGCCGTGAGAAGCGGAAGCGCAGCCAGCCCGCGCCGGAACTCGTCCTCATGCAGCCCGATGGCGACGCGTGGGTCCGCGGCCAAGGAATTGGTGTCCATGGCTGTCACGAAGATCGTGTCCGGAACCGCATCGGGGTCTGGAATGCGGCCGAACGGGCGCGTCAGGAAAGAAGGCCATAGCCCGCTTTTCAGCAGCAGGCCGCGTAACGCCTCCGCGGAGACAGGCCCCGATGGCACCGGAAAGCTCTCCGCTGCATCCCCCTCACGCCGGATGACAAGGGAATCGAGAGAGCGCCGCTGGCCGCGATTGATGGCCGTGACAATGCCGGCGACGGGCGCGGCAAACGCGATGTCTGGCCGCCTGCGGTCCACGAAGACGGTCTGGCCCGCACGGACCCGGTCGCCGGGCTTGACCGTGAAGTCCGGTCTTATGTCCGGGAAATCATGCCCTGAAATCGCGACGGCCGTGACCCTGCCGGCTTCGCGCACTGTCTGGCGCGGCTTGCCTGGCAGCTTGATGTCCAGCCCTTGCCTGATTCTGATTTCCCGCAACGATCCGTCCCGTTCAATTTTCACCCTCTTTCACCCGCCGGCGAAGATGCCGTTCAATCTAGCAATCCGATCTGGCGGGCTGCTTTGCGCAAGATCAAAACGTTGTCGCGTCATTGCGGTTATGAATTGAATTCTGGAAGAAAATCGGCAGCATTCCTGAATGCTTGTCAGTCCGTGATCGGCTCTGCATGGTAGCGGCAGCCACTCTTCACTCTTGAGGAGACGAGAGAAGCCATGAAGCTGCGCCTCTTCCTATCTGTCTGCACGGTCGCGGCAGTCGGTCTCGGCGCTCTCTTGCTGTCATCGCAGGTGCGGGAAGATGCCAAGACACAGGGTGAGGGCGCCATCCAGGCGCTCGAGTTTCATCTTTCGGCTGTCGTTCCCCAAGCCATGGCGCAAGCACATCAATTGCTGATCGACCGGCATACGGCGGCCGGTGTCACCTGCCAAACCTGCCACGGTGGAACCGCATTCACCGAACCGGTGGCAGAAGCGGCCTGCATCCAGTGCCACGGCACCTATTCGGAACTCGCGGCGAAGACGCCGTGGGAGCCCAATCCCCATCAGTCGCACATGGGCGAGCTTGCCTGCTCGACCTGTCACAACGTCCACAAGCCTTCCGTCAGCTTCTGCGATCAGTGCCATTCCTTCGGAATGCAGGTTCCATAGGCACCCGGCGGGAAGCACCGCCTTCCTCGCGCTTGCGCGAGGAAGGCGGCAACTTCCTAGAGTTCGCGCAGCCGCTTCAGGTGATCCGGCCGGATGGCCGCGAGGTTCGGCGTTCCGGCAAGCTGCATGACCATCTGCAATTCGGTCCTGAGCCGCTGGTAGACCGCCTGCACGCCCTGCGAGCCGCCCAGCGCCAGTCCGTAGAGTATCGGGCGGCCGAGGGCCACCGTGGTCGCGCCCAGTGCAAGGGCCATGAACACGTCCTGCCCGCGCCGGAAGCCGGAATCGATGATGATCGGAACCTGGCCCGCCACGGCGTCGGCGATGCGCGGGAGCGCCGAGATGGCCGGCGCGAGCCGGTCCATGCCGCGACCGCCATGGTTCGACACCCATATGCCGGCACAGCCTCGCCGCACGCATTCGGTTGCCAGCTTAGGGGTCAGCACGCCCTTGACCAGCACCGGCAAGCCCGTCTCGTTCGCGCAGAAGGCCACGTCGTCCCAATTGAGATCCGCCTTCTGGATACGCGCGGTCAGCGGATCGATACCCGGCGTTTGCGGCACAGTGCCGGTGCCCAGGTCGGGCGACGGAATACCGAGCTTGATCGGCCCTTCGCGGTTGGAGAATGTGGTGCTGTCGACCGTCACGACGATCGCCGTATAGCCGGCGGCCTTGGCCCGCTGGAGTTGCTCTCGCGCAAAGCCGCGATCCTGCGGGAAATAGATCTGGAACCATTTCGGACCAGAACCGGCCGCGGCAATCTCCTCCATCGGCAGGTTCGCCACCGTCGTCGTGGTGTAGAGCGTGCCGAAGGCGTTGGTGCCTTCAATGGTCGGCAATTCCTTGCGCGCATGCGCCCGGCCATGCCCGCCCATCGGCGCGGTGATGACAGGCAGGGACAGGCTCTCGCCGAGCAAGGTAGCCGAAACATCCGGCGCGCGCGGCGTGCCGGCGAGATAGTCCGGCTCGATGATCCATTCGCCGAAGGCTTCCTCGTTCTGCCGCAGCGTCCATTCGTCACCGGCACCGCCGGCTATATAGGCGAAACTTTCAGGCGGCAGAATCTTCTGAGCCTCGGCCTCGAGGCCGCGCAGATTTATCACATTGATCCTCTGCTCGCGGTCGAGCGCCTGATAGGCGGAAAGGTCGGCCGCCGCCGAGCCTGTTGCCTGCGCGTATGCCTTCCCGGCAAACGCCAGCATGGCCGCTGCGCCACTGCCTGCCAGGAGAAGATCTCGTCGATGCAGGGTCATGTCGGTCTCCTTCGCTTCTTCGTGTCTGACGTCCCAACAAGCCTAAGATGCAGCCCTTTCGGCATTGATCCGCGTCAAAGCAATTGATGTGCCGGTTCGCGAAAACCGACACGCTGAAAAGGAGCGGCGCATGGAGATGTATCTGTCAATTCTGGGCGGGCTGGCGCTGCTCGTCGCAGGGGGCGAGATGCTGGTGCGCGGCGCCGTCGCGATCGCGCGACGCCTTGGAGTGTCTCCACTTCTGATCGGGCTCACGCTGGTCGGCTTCGGCACCTCAACGCCGGAACTCGTCACCAGCGTCACGGCTGCGCTGGAGGATTCACCCGGTATCGCCGTCGGCAACATCGTCGGGTCCAACACCGCCAACATTCTTCTGATCCTCGGGTTCGCCGCCTTCATCCATCCGATCCGGGTCGAACCGAAAGGATTTCGGCGTGATGCGGCCTGGGTGATGGCCGCCACGCTTGTCCTGCTTGCGTTGGTGATGCTGGGCTGCATTGGCCGGCTGGCCGGGAGCATCATGATCGCCGCGCTGGTGGCCTATGTCTTCCACGTCTATCGCACTGAGCGGAGCGCTCCCGCCATCGCCAACAAGGCCAGCCAGACGATAGGCGAGCAGGCTGCCGCTCCGGCGCGGTCGTGGCTGGCGGGCGTTATGTGCGCCGCCGGTATCACGGCGACCATTCTGGGTGCGAACCTTCTCGTCGAGGGAGCAATCACGCTTGCCCGGCGACTGGCAATTTCGGAGACCGTCATCGGCTTGACGATCGTAGCGGTGGGAACGTCCCTCCCGGAACTCGTGACCAGCCTCGTCGCGGCGTGGCGCAGACAATCCGATATCGCCTACGGCAATATCGTCGGCTCCAACATCTACAATATCCTGTTCATCCTCGGCGTCACAGCGCTTGCCCGACCCGTCGCCATATCAGCCCAGATCGCCGGGCTGGACGTCTGGGTCATGCTCGCGGCAACCGCGCTTCTGGTTTTTTTCGGCTGGTCGGGGTGGATTCTGTCCCGCTGGGAAGCGACGGTTTTCATTGCCAGCTATGCCGTCTACATCTGGTACATCGTAACGACTTTCGCGGCTGCGTAAGCAACCCCGCCCGGTTTCGCATCCGAGTTAGCTGCGAGGCCAAGTCTCACAAGCCGGGCGATTATCTGTGCTAAGCCTCTGCTATCGCATTCCGTATGATCTCACTGGAATGTCTGGTTAGCGTCTTGGGGAGTTGGCCGATCAGCCTTCCCGCAAGCTCATCATGGTAATGCTTACGCAATTCACCCAACGTGCGCGGATCGGCGATGATCACAAGCTGTTCGATTCTGCCGGCCAGCACTTCGCGGTTCAGATGTTCGGCGGCGGCAGCGGCAAAGTCGTCCTCGGCAAGACGTCTGCTGTCTGGGTTAGCGGAACTACTGCGATGACGAGCTCCCGATCCGGTGTTGTCCACGCCAAGATCAGGTTCGGGCAAACTGGCCAGATCGATATGGGGCTCGTGGCCGACGTTGCGGAAAAGTTGCATTCCCTGGCCGTCGATAACAGCGACGATAGCGCCATTCGGCAGAATCATAGCGTATTCTCCTATTGTGATTCATATTCCGCAGATTGCATGCTTCTTCGTTCTAGAGACGGGCATCGGGCCGTGCCGAAGGAAACCTGCAGGCGTTTTTCCTGCACGCTGCGGTCTCGGAGAACGGCCTCAGTTGGCGAAAAGCGGAGATAGAGCACCATACGCTCGATCTCCGGCCGCGGCTCTATTACTGAGGCATTCTTCACCATTCTCCGAACTCAGCCGAGTTGCTTACGGATAAGTATCAATGCGGGATCATCCGGATAGCTCTCCGCGACAAATCCCTGCTCGCGCTCGAGCTCTATGGCCTCATGGTTTTCCCGGCTCTCGATCGACTCGAGAACCTTGACGCCTTTTGCCTCCGCGTAGCGGGCGATATGGCGGAGCAACTCCCAGGCAATGCCTTTGTGTTTGTAGTCGGCACGCACCGATATCGCCACTTCTCCCTTGTCCATGGAGGCATCGCACGCCAACATAGCCGTGCCGACGATAGTTTTCCCTTCGTCGCTCAAGGCGAGGAAATTCTCTGTCAACCGGTGATCGACATGCGTCATCGCCACAAGCCGCTCCTGACTGACCTCCCGTACGCCGCCAAGAAAGCGAAAACGCAGGTCTTCCGGCGTCACATGCGCGAAGAATTCGGCCAGAGGCGCTTCGTCGTCGGGACTTACCGGACGTACCTGAAACACGAGCCCGGCACGGGTCGTGAGATCGCCGCTCCAAGCGTCAACCTTGACGGTCTTTCCCGGTTCAGTGCGCGCAGGCTTGTCGCCCGTCGATGCTGTAACCTGCTCCCCGGCGGCGGTTTCGATAATGACTTTGAGAGCTTGCGTGCTCGCCGCGCGGCCGAATGTATCGTAGGCGTCGAGGATCGCATCCAGCTTGAAGCGATGCGTGATCAGCTTCTTCGGGTCGATCTTGCCCGACTGCACCGTCTTCAGCAGCATCGGCGTGGTCACCGTGTCGACAAGCCGCGTGGTGATGGAAATGTTCTGTGACCAGAGCTTTTCCAGATGCAGGTCGGCCTTGACGCCGTGAACGCCTACATTGGCGATGACCCCGCCGGGCGCGATGATCTCCTGGCAGAGTTCGAAGGTCGCGGGGATACCGACCGCCTCGATCGCGGTGTCGACGCCCTTGCCTCCGGTCAGCGCGAGCACCTGCCGCGCGGCCTCCTCACCGCTTGCCCTGACCGTCTGCGTCGCGCCGAAGCGCTTCGCAACGTCGAGGCGATTCTCGTCGAGGTCGACCATGATGATCTCGGCGGGAGAATAGAATTGCGCCGTCAGCAGCGCCGCCAGCCCGATCGGCCCGGAGCCGACGATGGCGACCGTCCCGCCCGGCTGCACTTTGCCGTTCAGCACGCCGCACTCGAAGCCGGTCGGCAGGATGTCGCTCAGCATGACCAGCGCCTCCTCGTCTGCGCCGTCCGGGATCGGATAGAGGCTGGTGTCGGCGTGCGGGATGCGCACATATTCGGCCTGCGTGCCGTCGATCGTGTTGCCCAGAATCCAGCCGCCCGTGGTGCAATGCGAATACATGCCGCGCCGGCAATATTCGCATTTGCCGCAGGACGAGATGCACGAGATGAGCACCCGGTCGCCTTTCCTGAACTGGGTGACTCCGGTGCCTGTCTCCTCCACGATGCCGACGCCTTCATGGCCGAGGATGCGGCCTGGCGTGCAGGTCGGCACATCGCCTTTCAGGATGTGCAGGTCGGTGCCGCAGATGGTGGTCCTGGTCACCTTCACGATCGCGTCGGTCGCGGCATCGATTGTGGGCTTCGGCCGTTCTTCCAGGGATTTCTGTCCCGGTCCTTCATAAACGAGAGCTTTCATCCGATTTCTCCTTGGTTCACGGCAGAGGCCGCTTGCGAATCCTCGGCCACCCTGCATCGGCAGAGCACTAGGCGGCCTTGATCCCGGTCAATGCGTCCGCCCGCCGGCCTGCCGGAGAATTACCGGATCGGGAGATTACTCTCCCGTCGACCGCCATCGAGGTCTCGCCGATGAAGGAATTGCCGCTTGCCAAGGTCTATCAGCTGATCGAGCCCGGCCCGGTCGTGCTGTTGACGACCAGCCAAAAGGGTCGGGCCAACGTCATGACCATGTCCTGGCATATGATGATGGAATTCACCCCGCCTCTCATCGCCTGTATCGTCTCGGGCGGGGACTTCAGCTTCACCGCGCTCCGCGCCACGAAGGAATGCGTGATCGCCATTCCAGGCGTGGGACTGGCCGAAAAAGTGGTGAAGGTGGGCAACTGCTCCGGCCGCGACACCGACAAGTTCGCGACCTGCGGATTGACGCAACTGCCCGCGGAGCATGTCTCCGCGCCGCTGATCGCCGAGTGCTTCGCCAATTTCGAATGCCGGGTCGTCGATACGAGGATGGTGAACAGGCACAATCTCTTCGTGCTGGAGGTCGTCAAGGCATGGACCGACCCGAAACAGGTCGATCCGAAGACCATCCACCATCGCGGCTACGGAGCGTTCTCAGTCGACGGCGAGACGATTCACCTCCAGTCGCGGATGCCCTGACGGGATTTCCCAGGGTTTGACGCGCATCAAAGCCGGATGAGTGGAGCCGGCGCATTCTTCCAGCAAATGGCCTCGAACTCTGGGAGATACACTATGGCCACCACAGATATTACATCAGCTTCCGCAACTTCTGTTCCGGCATCAAAAGAGGCCAAGCTGCGTCTAGGGGCGTTGACCGCCCTTGTTATCGGCTCGATGGTCGGCTCGGGCGTCTTCAGCCTGCCGCAGAACATGGCCGCCGGAGCCGGGCCGCTCGCCGTCATCATCGGTTGGGCCATCACCGCGGTCGGCATGCTGGCGCTGGTCTTCGTCTATCAGTCGCTCGCCACCCGCAAGCCAGAACTTGACGCCGGGCCTTATGCCTATGCCAAGGCCGGTTTCGGCCCCTTCGTCGGCTTCAACAGCGCCTGGGGCTACTGGATCAGCGCCTGGGTCGGCAACGTCTCCTACGCGGTGATTGTCTTCAGTGCACTGTCCTACTTCTTCCCCGCCTTCGGCGACGGCAACACCTGGCAGGCTGTGGTCGGTGCATCGATCCTGCTCTGGGTGATCCATTTCCTGATCATGGCCGGCGTGCGCCAGGCGGCGATCGTCAACATGATCGTCACGATCGCCAAGATTGCACCGATCGTCCTCTTCATCGGCATCGTGGTCGTAGCGTTCAAGGTCGACGTCTTCAGCGCCGACTTCACCGGCCTCGGCAACGCCAGCCTCGGTTCCATCATGAACCAGGTGAAGAGCACCATGCTGGTGACGTTATGGGTGTTCATCGGCATCGAAGGCGCCAGCGTCTTCTCGGCCCGCGCCGAAAGGCGCAAGGACATCGCAACGGCAACGGTGCTCGGCTTCTTCACCTGCCTTGCGCTCTATGCGCTGGTGTCGCTGTTGTCGCTCGGCATCATCAGCCAGCCGGAACTGGCTGCGCTGAAGAACCCGTCCATGGCGGGCGTGCTCGAGGCCGTTGTCGGGCCATGGGGCGCCATCCTGATCAACCTGGCGCTCGTCGTCTCCGTCGTCGGTGCGTTCCTCAGCTGGACGCTGCTGGCCGCCGAAGTTCCCCATGTGGCCGGCAAGGACGGGACCATGCCATCTTTCTTCGGCTTCGAAAACGAGCGGGGGGTGCCCTCTACGTCGCTCCTCATCACCAACCTTCTGGTCCAGCTCTTCCTGATCATCACGCTGTTCGCGCAGAGCACCTATCAGGCGCTGTTCTTCATTGCCTCGACCGCGATCCTGGTGCCCTACATCTTCTCCGGTGCCTATGCGGCAAAGATCGCGATCATCGGCGAAAGCTATGGTGCCGGCGAGAGCCGTAACGCCCCAATGCTCGTTGGCCTGTTGGCGACGATTTACGGCCTATGGCTCGTCTATGCCGCCGGCCTGTCATACCTCTTCATGTGCGCCATCCTCTACGCGCCCGGCATCGTCTTCTTCATCTGGGCGCGTCGCGAAAACGGACAGCGCGTCTTCCATCCGTTCGAAGCCGTCCTCGCCGCCGCGCTGATCGCGGTCGGTCTCTACGCTGCTTACGAAATGTGGACCGGCGCGGTCAGCGCGCTTTGAGCCAAAACGCTCTTTCAGAAGGAATATCCTATGACTGCTCTTGGCGCTCATTCAGAAGTCGGTCGGTTGCGCGAGGTGATCGTTCACCGGCCGGACCTCAGCCTGCGCCGGCTTACGCCTGACAATTGCAAGGCGCTGTTGTTCGACGATGTGCTGTGGGTCAAGCGGGCGCGGCAGGAGCATGACGTCTTCGTCGACGCCCTTCGCGAGCGCGGGGTCATCGTGCATCTCTTCGGCGAATTGCTGGCCGAAACCATGGCGATCGCCGAAGCGCGGGACTGGCTGCTCGACCGTCGGGTCGATGCCTCGATCGTGGGCTACGACATGGTAGGTGAGCTGCGTGGCTGGCTGGACGAAATGCCCGTCGACCAGCTTGCTTCGCTGCTAGTCGGTGGCATCGCCCGCGCCGAACTGCCGTTCCAGCCGGGCGGTCTGACGGGCAAGACGCTGCTGCCGCAGGATTTCGTCCTGCCGCCGCTGCCGAACCAGCTCTTCACCCGCGACAGCTCCTGCTGGATTTATCGCTCGGTGTCGGTCAACGCCATGTACTGGCCGGCGCGCAAGCCGGAGGCGGCGAATGTCGAGGCCGTCTATCGCTTCCATCCACGTTTCCGCGATGCCGGCCTGCCCTTCGTCTCGCCGGACAATCCGGGCCCTGGCGTCAGCCTGGAAGGAGGCGACGTCATGCCGATCGGCGGTGGCGTGGTGCTTGTCGGTATGGGCGAACGCACCACGCCACAGGCTGTCGGCGGGTTGGCCCGCAGCCTGTTCGCCGCCGGTGAGGCGACACGGGTGATCGCTGCGCTGATGCCGCGCGACCGGTCCTTCATGCATCTCGACACGATCTTCACCTTCTGCGACCGCGATCTGGTCACGATGTATCCTCCGGTGGTCGAGCGCCTGCGGACTTTTTCGCTCAGGCCCGGCGAAGGCGGCGCCGCGGTCGACGTCGTCGAGGAGACAAAGCCTTTCGTCGACGTGGTCAAGGAAGCGCTCGGATTGAAGACGCTGCGTGTCGTCGCGACCGGTGGCGATTCCTACGAATCCGAGCGCGAGCAGTGGGACGACGGCAACAACGTCATCGCCGTCGAGCCTGGCGTGGTCATCGGCTACGACCGCAACGTCTACACCAACACGCTGCTGCGTCGCGCAGGCATAGAGGTGATCACCGTCGAGGGCGCGGAGCTGAGCCGCGGCCGGGGCGGCGGCCATTGCATGAGCTGTCCGATCGCTCGCGATCCGATCTGACTAAGGAGGGAATGGACATGCCCGTCAATCTGCATGGCCGCAACGTGCTGACGCTGGACGACTTTTCGGGAGCGGAGATTCGCTACCTGCTGCGCCTCGCCGCCGACCTGAAGACAGCCAAGCAGGCCGGCACGGAAGTGCCGCGGCTGTCACGCAGGAACATCGCGCTGATCTTCGAGAAGGATTCCACCCGTACCCGTTCGGGCTTTGAGGTGGCTGCCTACGACCAGGGGGCGCATGTCACCTATATCGGACCTTCCGGCAGTCATATCGGCCACAAGGAATCGATGAAGGATACTGCACGTGTGCTTGGCCGCATGTATGACGCCATCGAATACCGGGGCTTCAGCCAGCATCAAGTGGAACTGCTCGCGGCCTATGCCGGCGTGCCGGTCTACAACGGTCTGACCGACGAGGATCATCCCACGCAGATCCTGGCTGACTTCATGACCATGCGCGAGTTCACGCACAAGCATCTGTCCGACATGACGGTGGCCTTCGTCGGCGAGGGCCGGGACAATGTTGCTCAATCTCTTGCCATCGGCGCGGCGAAGGTCGGCATGGACATTCGCCTCGCTTCCCCTCGGAAGCTGTGGCCCGAGGATCATTTCTGCGCTCACATCAAGGGACTGGCTGAACGCAGCGGAGGTCGCTTCAGGCTGGACGAGGATGTCAAAGCCTGCGTGGAGGGCGCCGACTTCATATACACTGACGTCTGGCTTTCCATGGGTGAGGATGAGAGCAGCTGGCGCGAGCGCATCGATCTGCTCACACCCTACCGCGTCACCCGCGAGCTGATGGCCGCGACCGGCAATCCTTATACCAAGTTCATGCATTGTCTGCCGGCCTTCCATGACACGGAGACCGAAGTCGGCACGCATATCGCCAGCGAATACGGGATCGACTGCATGGAAGTCGAAGACGCAGTCTTCGAATCCGAAGCCTCCATCGTTTTCGATCAGGCAGAAAATCGCATGCATGCGATCAAGGCGATCCTCGTCGCCACGATCGGCAGCTGAGATGCGCATCGTCGTGGCGCTCGGCGGCAACGCGCTGCTCAAGCGGGGCGAGCCGATGACAGCCGAAAACCAGCGCGCCAACATCAGGCGTGCCGCCGCTGAGCTTGCCGAACTCGTCACCGCCGGTCATTCGCTGGTGATCACGCATGGCAACGGCCCCCAGGTCGGTCTGCTCGCGCTGCAGGCCGCCGCGACGCTAGAAGCGCCCTTTCCACTTGATGTGCTCGACGCCGAGAGCGCCGGCATGATCGGTTATGTCCTGCAGCAGGAACTCGGCAATGTAATGAAGGAGCAGCTCTTCGCCACGCTGCTTACGCAGGTCAGAGTCGATCCGGACGATCCGGCCTTCCGGAATCCGACCAAGCCAATCGGTCCCGTCTACGATGAAGCCACGGCTCGCAAACTCGCAACCGAGCGCGGCTGGCAGATCGCGCCGGACAACGACAAATGGCGCCGTGTCGTCGCCTCGCCAAAGCCGCTGGCGATTCTGGAAGCTCAAGTGCTCACTTTCCTGATCGAGCGCGGTGTCATCGTCATCTGCGCGGGCGGTGGTGGCATTCCCGTCGTCGAACTGGACAACGGCAGCATTGCCGGCGTCGAGGCGGTCATCGACAAGGATCTTGCTTCCTCACTCCTGGCCCGGCAGCTCAAAGCAGACTTTTTGCTCATGTTGACCGACGTCGACGCAGTCTACGTCGGCTGGGGCACGCCGCAGGCACGTGCGCTTGGCCACATGAAAGCTTCCGATCTTTCAACGGACAACTTCGCTGCGGGCTCGATGCGGCCAAAGGTGGAGGCGGCAGTCGAGTTCACCCAGGCGAGCGATCGCCCTTCGGCGATTGGCAGGCTCGAAGACGCGGTGGATATCGTCGCCGGAACCCGGGGCACATTGATTCTGCCCGACGGGATGCTTCCCGTCAGCGGCCAGTCGATATGGCCTGCATCGGATTGATCCGCGTCAAGGCAACTCTTTCCGCGGATCCTATCGTCCCAGCACAGCTTACGGACCAGAGGAAGGACGCCCAAATGAGCTACAAATCCATTCTCGTGAACATCGACATTGACGGGCCGATTGTTCCGATCGTCAAGGCGGCAGTGGACCTCGCCGGCCGCTACGACGCGAAACTGATCGGTCTGTGTGGGGCGGATGCGCCTCTGCCCATGGCCGTTCCGGAAGGAGAGGCCCTCGTTGTGGAAGCGTGGCAACAGATGCGGGATGATATCGAGAAACGTTTCAAGGAAGTCCATGCCGAATTCGACCGGCTAACCGCCAACTCTGTAGAGTCAGAGTGGCGAGAGAGCTTGGCGAGTCCCACTCACGCAGTCGTCGAAGCATCCCGGTCGGTCGATCTCATCGTCATGGCTGCATCTGAAGGCGCTTCGACCGGTGATGCCTATCGGGTTGCCGATCCCGCCAGTGTCGTTTTGCGTGCCGGTCGCCCGCTGCTGGTCGTTGCCGGCAAGGCCGAACAGGTGCAGGCAAGAAAAATCGTCGTGGCCTGGAAAGACACGCGCGAGGCCAGACGCGCTGTGGCCGATGCGGTCCCGCTGTTCGTCGTTGCAGACGAGGTGACTGTGGTCACCGTTGCCGCAGAAGCCGACCAGTGGATTCGCGACGGTCTGAAGGACGTGGTCGCCTTTCTGGCTGCGCACGGCATTGGAGCAAAGCCCAAACTGATCGAAGGTCCGGACGAATACATCGAACTCTTCAATTTTATCGACGGGAGCAACGCCGATCTGGTGGTCTCCGGCGCCTACGGTCACAGCCGGCTGCGGGAATGGGTGTTCGGCGGCGTGACGCGCTCGCTTCTCAATGAGACCGGACTCAACCGCTTCATGTCGAGCTGAAGGTAGCCTCCAACCTAGCTTTCTCATGGTTGCATCGCGCGACCTACGGAAAAGGAGTATCCGTGGGACGCACGTCGGGGACTTCCATGCAACAAAGACCGGCATCGCAGCAATCCGCACCCGCCGGGACGGCCTACTGGGCCGTCCCGGCGGAGCGGCTTCTATCGGATTTGCAGTCCCAGGAGACCGGCCTTTCCTCCGATGAGGCAAAGGCCCGGTTGCATGACGCCGGTCCGAACGCGATTGGCGGCAAGGGCGGCACATCGGCTCTGGCCGGTTTTGCAAGGCAGTTCCGCAGTCCGCTCGTCCTGATCCTCATTTTTGCAGCCATCGTGTCAGGCTTTGTCGGCGAAGGCAGCGAAGCAGTCATCATCGGCGCCATCGTATTAGCGAGTTGTGTCCTTTCTTTCACGCAGGAATATGGCGCCTCGCGCGCCATGGAAGCACTGACGGCACGCATCGCGCGCAAGGCGCAGCTAGTGCGCGATGGGAAAGAGACGCCCGTCGCGGTTGAGGAGATCATACCGGGCGACGTCATCAGGCTTTCGGCCGGAAACCTGATCCCGGCCGATGGGGTCCTGCTGGAAGCACGCGACTTCAACGTCAGCGAATCCGCGTTGACTGGTGAGACGTTTCCTGTGGTCAAGGCTCCCGGCGTATCTGCACCGGACGCGCAGATCGGCCAGCGTGTCAATGCGGTCTTCACCGGCACCTCGGTGCGCAGCGGCACCGCGACCATGGTGGCGGTAAAGACTGGCGAGCACACAGAATTCGCTTCGATCGCGGCGACGATCGCCCGCAGCGTGCCGGAGACCGAGTTCGCCCGCGGGATCCGCCGCTTCGGCTACCTAATGACCGAGATCATGCTGGTAATCGTGATCCTCGTCTTTTTCGCCAATCTGCTTCTGGACAGACCAGCCGTCGACTCCCTGCTCTTTTCCCTCGCCCTGGCGGTTGGCCTCACGCCGGAGCTCCTGCCCGCGATCATCAGTGTGACGCTTGCCCGCGGCGCCCGCGCCATGGCGGCAAGCGGCGTTATCGTGCGCCGCCTCGACGCTATCGAGAACCTCGGCAGCATGGATCTGCTGTGCACGGACAAGACCGGGACGCTGACGGAAGGCGTCATCCATCTCGATGCCTTCAACAACCCGAACGGGAAGACATCGCCGCTAGTGCGTCTTTGGGCGCTGCTCAATGCGACCATGCAGTCAGGAATGGCGAATCCGCTGGACGAGGCGATAGCCGCCAGCAAAGGCGAAGACGACGACCTTGGCGGCTATGTCAAGGTCGATGAGATCCCCTACGACTTCGTCCGCAAGCGGCTGTCAGTCGTTGTGCGTCAGTCAGGCCAGGCAGAGGATCTGATGATCTGCAAAGGGGCGGTGCAGAACGTCGTCGAAGCCTGTACATCAATCATCGAGGCAACCTCGACCCTGCCGCTGGACAAAACGCAGGCCCGAGCGATCGACGACAGGCTACGCGAATGGAGCATGCAAGGCTATCGCGTGCTCGCTATCGCAGTGCGCCGCTTTTCGCGACAGGACTCTTACCGTCGCGAAGACGAGGCCGGCCTTGCCTTCGCCGGCTTCCTGCTCTTCCTGGATCCGCCGAAACCGGGGATGGCCGAAACACTGAAGGCGCTCGCGGCGCGCGGCATCAAAGTGAAGGTCGTCACCGGCGACAACCGCTATGTCGCCGCACATCTGGCCGAATCCATCGGCCTGCCCCATCGCCGGATACTGACCGGCGCGGAATTGAGCAAACTGACCAGGGAGGCATTGTTCGGTCGTGCCGCCCGCACCGACATTTTCGCCGAGATCGATCCGAACCAGAAGGAGCGCATCATCGCTGCACTCCGCAAGCACGGCCATGTCGTGGGCTATCTCGGCGACGGCATCAACGATGCGCCAGCACTGCACGAAGCCGACATCGGCATTTCCGTCGACGGCGCGGTGGACGTGGCGCGCGAGGCCGCCGACATGATCTTGCTCAAGCGCGACCTTGGCGTGCTGCTGCGCGGGGTGGACGATGGACGCAAGACCTTCGCCAACACGATGAAATACATCGCCATCACCACCAGCGCGAATTTCGGCAACATGGTCTCGATGGCCTTCGCCTCGCTCGCCCTGCCCTTCCTGCCGCTGCTGGCGCCGCAGATACTGCTCAACAACTTCCTGTCGGACGTCCCCTCGCTGGCAATCGCCACCGACAATGTCGATCCCGATCAGGTCCGCAAGCCGCGCCACTGGGATATCGGCTTCGTCCGCCGCTTCATGGTGACCTTCGGCCTGGTCAGCTCGGCATTCGATTTCGTGACCTTCGCCTTCCTGCTCCTGGTGGCAGGCGCGACGGCGCAGATATTCCAGACCGCCTGGTTTGTCGAATCGCTGATTACCGAACTCGCCATCGTGCTGATCGTGCGAACTCGCAAGGCCTTCTGGCGAAGCCGCCCGAGCGCCCTGCTTTCCTGGCTGACGTTGGCCGTCGCCCTTTTTGCCCTCGCCATCCCCTATTTGTCAGGCGCGGACTGGTTCGGCTTCGCACCGCTGCCGATCCCGGTTGTCGGCGGGCTGCTCATCATCACACTTGCTTATCTGGCCGCGTCGGAGGCAGCCAAGCATTGGTTCTTCACCCGAGAGCGCCAGCATGTGACGAAGCGTTCTTGATGACGATCAACAATGTCGGCTCTGTCTTGTTCTTGTCGATAGAAGCAGAGGTGCGGCATTGGCGTTCATCGTCGGAACGCTCTTCT
>Ga0182742_1002035_pt1 | contig 23638 bp, 21 predicted proteins | sample eDN5th37CBELigMG_FD_128880 | JGI IMG/M metagenome (GOLD analysis project Ga0182742, IMG submission 128880) | Enriched Miracle-Growth compost microbial communities from Emeryville, California, USA - eDNA 5th pass 37_C BE-Lig MG (version 2)... ... | reverse complement strand
TTATTTGGTTTTGTTTCATTTTCGTTTCGAAATGAAACATGAAACAAAATTATCATTGTTGCAATGTGATAAATAGGGACTTTGTGATTTGGCATGAATATTGCATGTAATAAAGTAAATAATTTTCAAATTCATTACCAGGGGGAGAGCCAAATGTTTAAAGAAAAGATGGATTTAAGATTACCAGGACCTGTTCAAGTCCCGAAAGAAATTCAAATTGCTATGCAGCAAAGCTTTGACCATCCAATGATGGACTATCGTAATCCTGTATTTCAGGACGTATTACAAGAGACAATTGAAAAATCTAAGATGATTTTCCAAACGAAAAACCTTGTTGTTCCGCTTACATCGAGCGGTGCCTCGGCATTAGAAACTGCCATCATCAATACCGTTGGCCCAAATGATACAATCATTCTTTGTGTGGTTGGATATTTCGGAGAATACTTGCAGGGCATTACCAGTCATATTGGTTGTAAAGTGGTCCGCGTTGAAACAGAGTGGGGCGAGATTGTGAATCCTGAGGATGTTCGAAAGGCGTTACAGGAGAATCCAGAAACCAAGGCTGTATTTGCGACCCATTGCGAAACATCGACATCTGCAATTAATAATATTCAGGCGATTGCAGCAATCGTTCAAGAAACAGAAGCCATCTTCATGGTTGATGCCGTCAGCTCGATTGTCGGAACGCCTCTTTATATGGATGAATGGGGGATTGATATAGTCGCAACCGGTGGCCAAAAGGCATTGATGCTTCCTCCTGGAATAGCCCTTATTACGATGAGTGAAAAAGCCTGGAAGGTGATTGAAAATCACCAATGCCCATCCTTCTATTTTGACCTTAAGGAATATAAAAAAGGGTTAGAATCTGGGGTTGGTACTCCATATACACCGAATATTGCGCTCGTTTGTGGTTTAAGAGAAGCATGCAATATGATTGAAAGAGGTGGAGGAATCGAAAGTGAATACCAGCGACACGCTGCACTTAGAGATATGACTCGCGCTGGGGTCAGAGCACTTGGACTTGAATTGCTAGTAGAAGAAGAATCCGCTGCTAGTCCAACCTTAACAGCTGTCAAATTAGACAATGCAGATGCATTCCGAAAAATGATGAGAGAAGAATTTCACATTGCTCTTGGTGGAGGATTAGGAAGAGTGAAAAATAAAATCCTTCGTCTAGGGCATATGGGATATACAGATGCTGCAGATATGTTGAAGATGTTTGCTGCGATGGAACTAGCTTTGAAGAAAAGTGGGCATGAGGTCGAGCTTGGAGCAGGAGTATCCGGGGCCCAAAGGCAATGGCTAGAAAACCCGAATTGTTAGTAATTTCCTTTCCTAAGGAGGGATGGGGAGGGTGAATATTATTGAGAAAGGTTTAGCAAAAAAGGCACAGCTTGATACAGTTATGCCAGGAGAACGAATCACAGTAACTCCAGATATTCTTATGTTATCAGGTGATAGCATTTTAAGTATTATCGAGGAATTTTACGAATTAGGGTATGGGATTGTTCATTGCGCAACATCTACGTTTATAATACAGGATTCTTTCAATATTAGTGAGGAGATTGCTCTTTTCAGTGCTAAACATGGGGTGAATTTGCTAAAACAGAATGTCGGTTTCATAACAGAGCAAGACCCTTTGACTGATAAGATTATCACAGGTATTGAACGCCGGGAGATTGGTGAGTTTGGTGCCTTTGGTTCCATTGCGCTTCATGTTTCCCCGGCTACAATGGCTAAATGTTTAGGGACGGGGAAAATCGAACTAACCGTACCAGAAACCATATATATTGAAATGAATGGATTATTGAGCGGAAATCAAAAGGTGGAAGGAATTTGTGCCTACTTAAATGATTATTTTAATGATAGCCTTGTGGGCTATGGGATTATTTTAGGTGGTGAATCACTTAACCATCTTGATGATGAAGCCAAGAGAAGACTGACAACCTTTTTGTATGAGCTTGGCGGGGCAATTGCGATGATTTCTCCGTCGGGACCTCTTGGTCAAGTAGAGAGTGCAGTAAAAATCAAAACCCATCAAATCACTGACAGGAATCGTGTTTAATTTAGCTTTTGGAAAATATTTCGAAATAATTATCTAATTTTTCTTAACATTGAGATATTATTGATTAGAATATAATTAAGGTTTGTCTCAAATAAAGGGAAATTAGAGGTGCGTGAATATGTCTAAAATTGCGATTCTATCTCCAATTGATGAAATCATCCCTGTTGCTAAGGAAGCCTGCAGGAGAACAGGTGATCATGTCTTGGTTAAAAAAGTCAATTTTGATGAAGTGGTTGCTACAGCAAAGCGGCTTGAAAAGAATGGTACTGAGGTGATCATTAGTCGGGGAACCTTAGGGTTAAAGATTATTGAATCAAATTTAGATATTCCAGTCGTTCAAATCCCGATAACTGGGTATGATTTGCTTCGTACCATCGTCGAGGCACAAAAGTTCGGGGAGAAAATAGGCATTGCTGATACTACAGAAATTCTTCAGGGTGTTGAGGCAATTGAATTGGCACTAGGAATCTCCATCGAAAAATATCAGATTAAATCTGTGGATGAAGCAAATGAGGCAGTACACAAATTGATTGCTAAGAACATAAACGTTCTAATTGGAAAAAGTCTTTTCATCAAGAATGTCCCTGATTCCAATGTTAAAACAGTGGTTCTTAGCTCTGGTGTAGAATCAGTCATTCAAGCAATTCAAGAGGCGAAAGGTTTACTCGAGGTTCGCCGAATTGAGGAGCAAAGAACGAAGCAGTTGCAAGCGATTCTTGATTTTATTGCAGATGGCGTAATTGCTGTCGATGAAAAGGGAATTATTACAGTTTGCAATCCATCCGCACGTAGGATTCTGAATGTTCCGTATGATCGAGTTATCGGAAAACGAATTGATGATATTCTTCTCAATTCTAGGATGAGTAAGGTTATAACCACAGGTAAAGAGGAATTAAATCGAATTCAAGAAGAAAATGGCGTGAAAATCATTACCAATCGAATTCCGATACTTCATGAGAACAAGGTATTTGGGGCAGTATGCACGTTTCAGGAATTACAGAAGCTCCAGCAACAAGAACAGGAAATTCGGAAGAAATTACTCCATCGCGGTCATGTGACCAAATATGATCTTGACAATATTGTTGGGAAAAGCAGCTCCTATCAAAAAGCGATTGAAAAGGTGAAAAAATACTCTCAGGTGGACTCTACTGTTTTGTTAACTGGGGAAACAGGGGTCGGGAAAGAAGTATTTGCCCAATTAATTCATAGCTTAAGTAAACGTTCCGATGGTCCTTTTGTAGCAGTGAACTGTGCAGCGATACCAAAGAATTTACTGGAAAGTGAATTATTCGGCTATGTGGATGGTGCTTTTACCGGTGCTAGAAAGGGTGGGAAAACTGGTCTATTTGAATTAGCCCATCAGGGTACCATTTTTCTTGATGAAATCGGTGAGTTAGCAGAATCGGTTCAGGCCCAGCTTCTTAGGGTTCTACAGGAAGGGGAGGTCATGCGGATTGGGGATGAAAGGGTTATTCCAATCAATATCCGGGTGATTGCAGCTTCAAATCGGGATTTTGAACAAATGGTTGAAGAAGAGAAATTTCGTGCAGATCTATACTATCGTTTAAATATATTAGATATCCAAATACCTCCATTACGACAAAGAATCGAAGATCTCCCATTATTATGTAACCATTTTATCGAAGAATTAAAACAAAACATTCATAAAAAAGTGATCGGTTTTGATGCTGAAGGCATGGAGATTCTTCAAAGCTACCACTGGCCAGGGAATATTCGGCAGCTACGGAACATTGTTGAACGATCGATGATTCTTTCACATGGTGAAGTAATCGAGAAAGAAACAGTCCTTCTTGCTGGAGGTAAAGACTTTCTCCCACTAAAGGCGAAGCAACAAGGGGAGAAAAAAGCCGACAAACAGGATAATGGAAGGCTACAAGAATATGAAAGAGAATACATTCTCGATGTATTAAATCAGGTAAATGGCAATAAAACAGAAGCAGCAAAGATATTAGGGATTGGCAGAACTACCTTATGGAGAAAAATTAATAATCAATAAAGGAGAATTTATATGGCCGAAACGATGGAACGACCTCCTTTAGATCAAAATATTATCTCAAGATTAGAGGAGATATTTGGTGCGGATCGTGTATTGACAAATAATACCGATATGATTACTTATTCCTATGATGCCTCGTTTGAAACACAACTGAACCCTAGAAAACCAGAGGTTGCGGTGATTGCGCTTTCAACAGAGGAAGTAAGTGAGTGTGTCAAACTGGCAAATAAATATAAAATCCCGATATATCCACGAGGGGCAGCTACTGGCCAAACAGGAGGTGCCGTTTCAACCAAGGGGGGAATTATGATTGATCTATCTAAGATGAATCGAATTTTAGATATTGATCATCGTAATATGCAGGTCATCATTGAGCCAGGGGTTATTCAAAATGATTTGAACGAAGCATTGAAGTCATATGGTCTCCGTTTCCCCCCAGATCCTGGAAGTGCCAATATGTGTACGGTCGGTGGAATGGTATCGAATAACTCAAGTGGGCTAAGAGCGGTCAAGTATGGAGTGACAAGGCATTATGTACTTGGTATGGAGGTTGTTCTGCCAACTGGAGAAATCATTGTGACTGGAGGTGCTAAATCAAAAGCATTAAAATCAGTTTCAGGTTATGATTTAGCCCATTTAATGATTGGTTCTGAAGGTACATTAGGGATTGTTACGCGTCTTCGATTAAAACTTTTGCCACTTCCTGTAACACGTGGTATTGTTCTTTGTTCTTTCAAGCAATTGGAAGATGCTGGTGCAGCTGTTAATGCTGTATTTTCATCTGGACTGCAACCTTCAGCAATTGAAATCATGGACTTTAACTGCACAAAGGCAGTTAATATGATGAAACCTGAATTAAATTTACCGATTGATAATGAAGCCATCCTTGTATTCGAGGTGGATGGGGCGAAAGAAGAGGTTTCTTCACAAGTAAAGCGCTTAAAGAAAGTGGTTGAAACCTATGCAAGCTATATAAGATTTAGTGATGAACCGGAAGAATGCGAAAAGCTTTGGCAGGCAAGGAAACTTGTCGGTGCAGCTGTTGGGCTGTTAAAGCCTGGAGGATTCCGTGTTTATGGTGGTGAGGACATTTGTGTACCAATCTCAAGACTTCCTGAAACATTACGCGAAATTCATAATATCGCTAATCGTTACGGAATCGTTTGTGGAATTTATGGTCATGTAGGCGATGGGAATTTGCATACTGGTCCAGTCGTAAATAGCAATAATGAAGTTGAAATGGAGAATGTTCAAAAAATGATTGATGATATTCATGATCTTGCGATTAAGATGGAAGGCACTACAACTGCTGAACATGGTGTAGGAATCGTCCGTGCAAAATATATGGATGTGGAGCATGGGCCAGCGATGGACATCATGCGGGCAATCAAGAAAACACTTGATCCAAACAATATCCTGAATCCTGGAAAAATGGCACTCCCGAACTAGAATGGAAACGAGGTGAGAAAAAGATGAAATTACTTACTCCAGAAGAGTCGATGTATACATGCGTACGTTGTGGCGCTTGTCGCGGCGTATGTCCAACTTTGAATATTACTGGGCGTGAGGCAGACGGCCCAAGAGGCAGAGTATTAATGGCACGGAGTGTTCTTGAGGGGGCCATTCCTGTAAACCAGGAGATTAAGGACCAATTGGACCGGTGCTTACTTTGTTCTGCATGTGTTGATGCCTGTCCGATGGATGTGCAGGTTCCTGATATAGTTATGGTTGCAAAAGAACAAATTGCAGCAGCAACAGAAATAGACTCATTCCATGAGCGGAGCGTAAAAATTGATACTAGTCAAAATGATATAAAAAGAACTGCAAAACCGGTTCGAAATGTAAAAGACTTCTTCTTTGATAAAGTTTTAGGAGACCAGAAGAATCTAAATAAAGTCGGAAACTTGTTATGGATGTATCAAAAGAGTGGCTTGCAAAAGATAACGAGAGCTGTTGGAATTATGAAGTTTTTTCCTGAGCAAATGCAACAAATGGAAAGCATCATGCCAGAAATTTTACCTCCGTCGAAGAGAAAGAGCCATCCTGAATTTACACCGAGGGCGAATGATAAGAAGGAAGCTCGAGGTCGGGTGGCATTCTTCCAAGGCTGTATTATGGACGTAATGTTTAGAAAGACCAATGATAATTCAATTAAGCTACTCTCTAAGGCAGGGTTTGATGTTGTTACACCTCAGTCACAGGTATGCTGTGGAGCTTTACACCATCATAGTGGCAAAACGGATAAGGCAATTGAAATGGCTAAGGCTAATATTGCCGCATTTGAGAATGCGAATGTAGATTATATTATTACGAATGCAGGGGGCTGTGGGGCTGCCCTAGTTGAATATGAAGAGTTTTTCCGGAATGATGCTACATGGCTGGAGCGGGCGAAACAGTTCTCTAGTAAAATTCGAGATATTAGTGAAATCGTCCATGATAAAGGCGAATTACCTGAATTAGCTGGTCGTGGAGAACGGGTAACCTACCAGCCTTCTTGTCATTTGCAATATGTAATGAAGGTAAAGGATGCTCCTGCTAAACTCGTAAAAAGCGTTCCTAATGCAGAATACGTTGACCTACCTGATAAAAAATATTGCTGTGGTTCAGCGGGGATTTATAATATGCTTCAGCCGGAGCTAGCAAATGAGATTTTGGATAAGAAAATGGAAAAGGTAAAAGGAACAGATTCAGCTGTTCTGATTACTGCAAATCCTGGTTGCTATTTGCAAATGAAGTTAGGCGTTCATCGTGAAGGAATGGATCAAGTAATTGAAACGATGCATGTAGTAGACTATTTAGTGGAATCCATTGAAAGAGCAGAATCAAAGACTCCTTCATAATGGAAGAAATGGACGGTACCCAAGGAATTCCTCTTTGGGTTTTTTTGTTTTTAAAGAATCATCACTAGATAGTGCCTTTAAAAAAACGGATATTATTAAATAGTTTGACAACTCGAAGAAAGGATTTTATGATTAAAACGTATATCGTATACATATTTCACAAAACTATTCTAAAAAATTGAGAGAAGCGAGGGATTGAAATGGGCTTAAACATTCCTGAACCTTTATATCAGCAAGCATATAGGGAGTTGAAGAAACTTATTGTAACCGGAAAACTTCAACCAGGTGAAAAAGTAATCATGTCCAAGTTAGCTGAACAGTATGAGATTAGTAGAACTCCACTACGTGAAGCTTTACGTCAACTGCAATCGGAAGGATTAATCATCCAAGAGCACTCAACAATGAGGATTGTAGAAATAAATAAAGAAGATTTTCTAAATCTGTACCAAACCCGCATTGTATTAGAAAAAGAAGTAATCAAATCAATTGTTTCCATCATTCCTGAGGATGAATTTCCGAATATCGAAGCTGTTCTAGCTGAATCGGAGAAAGCAATTAAAGAGGGTGACCCATATAAAATTTTGGAGCTAAATACCCAGTTCCATGAAATGCTAATGAATTATTGTCCAAATCCTAGGCTGATTCAATTATTAAATTATATACGGTCTTTATTGTTAATTTATCGAGCAAATATTAATAAAAAAGTAAAGAATAACAAGGAGATTTATGAGGAGCATCAAGAAATATTAGCTGCTTTAAAATCAAGAGATATAAATAGGTCTATTAAGGTTATTGAAACTCATATGGTCAATGACCAAAATAGAGGCCTCGAAGATTTATAGTAGATAAGCAGACATTTCCTAAGAGGTGTTTGCTTTTTTATACTCTAAATAAATGTAAGTTTTTGAAAATTAAATCGACTTGCCGTGGAGTGACTATTACAATTGAGCTATATCGCGTATGCTGTATACATTTTAGTCAAGAATCTTTTTATAGAAATGTTAGTAATAGAATAGGCGGTTTTTTCATGCGTCCTCTAAAAGGCGCAAAAAATTGAATGAATCACAGATTATGACTGGACCATATTGTACGATGGTCCTTGCAGAATAGATAGCTAACAGTCCGAAACCAAGTATTGCCATGATTTCTGGTTTTTGTGTTGGCGGTGGTTGTAAAATTGCTGTTGCTTGTGATTTCCGATTCACTGATGAAACAGGACGGTTTGGAATAACACCTGCTAAATTAGGCTTGATCTATAATACACCAGGTACGAAGAATCTTGTAGACCTAGTCGGACCTTCAAATGCAAAGGATATTTTATTTACTGGAAGGATTATTGGAGCAGAAGAAGCATTCCAAATGGGGCTAATTAATCGAATTGTTGAAAAGGCACAGTTAGAAAATCAAACATATGAATTTGCTCAACATATCTGTAGGAATGCGCAATTGTCTGTTAGAGAATCAAAAACAATTATTAATCGGGTTCTTAGTGGAGATGTTTCTGATTCCGAAGAAACTTCTAAACTTGTATTGGAATCATTTGTTTCTGAGGATTATCGTGAAGGGGATAGTGCTTTTCTTGAAAAAAGAAAACCGAACTTCAAATATTCGTAGCACATAAAAAAACTGTTTCTATTTGAAACAAACCTGAATGATTGTTTGATTCATATTGGAACAAAAATGGGAAGCAATAGTTTTAATACAACCATATAGTAAGGTTTCAAAGGTTGGCACAATAATTGCATGTATAATAATTAGAAAATTGATAAAATTACAAAAGCGAACTAGGGGGTGGGATTACTTACAGAAATGGTTAAGGCAATAAATGACAACGCTTTCTAAATTTGGTTTCGAACTTAAATAAGGACTTGAACCAGGGGATGGAAATAGTTATTTAAAAAACTGGGGGTAAAAATGTTGAAGATGAAAAGGTTATCATTTCTAATTGTTTTGCTTACATTTGCAATGTTGCTTCAAGCCTGTAACTCAAATCAGACTGGCTCTTCTTCAGATGACGAAGGAGGAAGTAATTATCCTGAAAGACAAATAGAAGTTGTCGTTGGTTTTGGTGCTGGTGGTGGTAGTGATAATTTCGCTCGTGCTGTTACGAAAGAATTGCAGGAAATTCTCGGTGTAAATATTAATGTCGTGAATATGCCGGGAGCTTCTGGAATTCCATCTGCTGACTATGTAGCAAGGAAACCAGCTGACGGATATACAATTTGGTCGATGACCTCTAATCATCCTGTTAATATTGCATCAGGTGCTGAACCGAATGATATGAGTGTATTTAAGTCAATTGGTCGTGTCCAGAATGATACGATGACATTACAAGTGAAAAGTGATGGGAAGTTTAAAGATATTGATGACCTTATTGCCCAAGCTAAAGCGAATCCAGGGAAAATTTCGGTTGGTGGTACAGGCGCAAAAGGATTTGATGAGCTTGTATTGGCACAATTTGAAGCGGCAACCGGGACAGACTTTAACTATGTGTCTTTTGACGGTTCTGGGGAAATGACGGCGGCTTTACTCGGTGGTCATATTGATGTGATTGCAGAAGAGCCTGGGCCATCCATTGCTCAAATTGAAGATGGGGGCATTAAAATGTTAATTGCCTTTACAGATAAAAAAATGGAGGGTTTTGAGGATGTTCCGATTTCAACAGACTTAGGTATTGATGTTACCGATGGTCAAGGTCGTGGGTTTATGGTACACCGTGATACTCCACCTGAGATTGTTGAAATTTTAGAAAAGGCGTTGGAGGAAGCAAAAGATAGTCCAGATTATAAGGAGTACGAAAAAGCGAATTATTTACATCTGCGTGAAGGCTGGTTAAGTTCTACAGATTACGATGCTGAACTCGAAAAATTAATTGATACCTATAAAAAGATTTTAGAAGGAAATTAAGGAATAATGGGAGGCAGGTCATCCTGCCTTTCTATCTTCTATTAAGCATGAACGAACGATTTCATTTTAGGGGGAAAAACATGTTATTAGAGCGGACTATTTCTATTATTATGATTGCCTTTTCATCGTTTTTCTTGGTGTTGTCATTTCAAATTGAAAATCGAACAGGCGACCTAATTGCACCAGGAACATGGCCGGGTGGTCTTATGACAATCATGTTAATCCTGTCAATCATATTATTCTTTAGGAGTTTTTCTGCCAAATCAAATCTAAATATCACAAAAACGGCTAATGAAGAGGCAGAAGACTTAGCGAATGAAGATGAGAAATTGGTTTATCCAGTGAAATTCTTTTATTTGATAGGGGCATTATTAGTCTACACTTTTTTGCTAGAGTATGTTGGATTTATAGTGGATACAATTTTATTTATCTTTTTCCTATCTTTTATTTTTGGAATTAAGAAATGGATAAGCGGTCTGTTGACAGCAATATTGGCTACCGGGGGAGCGGTTATTCTATTTCCGATACTATTGAATACACCGTTTCCTAGGGGTGTAGGAATTTTCAATACATTCAGTTTGTTATTCTTCTAATGCTAATCTAAATTTTCTAGAGAGGTGAATTCGATGATTGAAGGCCTAATGGGCGGATTTGGCAACCTTTTAGATCCATTTAATCTGTTAATCTTATTGGCTGGTATTCTCCTAGGCTTTATCGGCGGAGGAATTCCTGGAATAAGTGGTACGATGTTGGTTATTATCCTCCTGCCAGTTAGTTATTCAATGGAGCCGACAGCTGCGTTCCTATTATTAACATCTATTTATGCAACTTCAGTTTTCTCTGGAAGTATAAGTGCAATTCTTTTCCGGACACCAGGGACACCTGAGGCAGTTGCAACTGTCTTTGATGGCTATCCAATGGCACAAAAAGGTGAAGGGGGTAAAGCATTAGGTGTCTCTATCTTTAGCTCTGCTACAGGTGGGGTAATAGGCACCATCGTCTTAATTTTCTTGACACCGTTATTGGCAACATTTGCTTTAAGCTTTGCAGCACCTGAGTACTTTGCCCTAGCTTTAATGGGATTAACAGTTGTTGCTTCATTAAGTGCCGGAAATCTGGTTAAAGGTTTTCTTGGGGTTGCATTCGGTTTATTCATTGCTACGATTGGTCTGGATTCTATGACTGGTACTCCTCGATTTACATTTGGATCAGGTCAAATGATGTCTGGAATTGATTTTATTCCAGTATTGATTGGTCTGTTCGCAATATCTGAAGTACTCCGGCAGGTTCAGAAAAAGCCTAGGAAAACTTCAAATCAAAAGGTTAGGACTGAGCTTCCGAGCTGGGGATTGATGAAGCGAATTTCCAATGTTATCGGTAGGTCCTCGCTGTTAGGAATTTTTATTGGAATTTTGCCAGGAATCGGTGCTACAACTGCCGCAATGTTAAGTTATAGTGAGGCGGCCCGTTGGTCAAAAAAACCTGAGGAATTCGGAACAGGGATTCCAGAAGGGGTTGCCGCTCCAGAATCGGCAAATAATGCCGCTGCGATGGGAGCAATGGTCCCTTTGCTTTCCTTGGGGATTCCGGGTAGTGCTACAACAGCTATTTTACTTGGAGCATTTATTCTTCATGGTATTCAGCCAGGACCACTAATGTTTCAAACTCAGGGGTCGTTAGTTTACACGATCTTAATGGGATTATTAGTTGCTAATCTATTAATCCTAATAATTGCAAAACCATTTATCTCTGTGTTTTCAAAAATTTTACGAGTCCCATATTCGATTATCGGGCCATTAATTGTTCTTTTTTGTATCATTGGGACCTTTGCGGTTCGTAATTCTATTTTTGATGTTGGGGTCATGTTGCTGTTTGGTATTATTGGGTATTTTTTAGAAAACGCCAAATTCCCACTTGCACCAATTGTTTTGGGGGTGGTTCTTGGACCAATAGCTGAGGACCAATTTAGAAGGGCGATGCAGATGTTCAATAATGATTTCACCATTTTCTTTACAAGACCTATTAGCTTGGTTTTATTATTACTTGCATTAGTCAGTGTTCTTTACCCGCTATTTAAAAAATGGATTAATTCAAGGCGGGCAAAACTTAGAAACGATAAAAACACAATCGCATCATAACGATTGGGCTTGGAGGTAGTGGAGATGTTGTATGAATTAGACGGGAAGAAGCCGAAGGTGGATGAGTCAGTATATTTGGCTCCTGGAACCTATTTAATCGGTGACATTACATTGGAGAAGGATGTCTCAATTTGGTTTAACTCTGTTCTTCGTGCAGAAAATGACTCGATCACGATTGGAAGCGGAAGTAATGTTCAAGAAGGAACAACCATCCATGTTGATGAGGGATATCCTGTGCAAATTGGTGAAAATGTAACAATCGGACATAATTGTATCATTCATGGTTGCACAATTGAGGATGGCGCTTTAATTGGAATGGGTGCCATTATTTTGAATGGTGCCCATATAAAAAAAGGAGCCGTTGTTGGAGCAGGGGCTGTTGTCGGAGAAAATAAGGTCATTGAGGAAGGAATCTTGGCTGCTGGAGTACCGGCAAAGCCTTTAAAATCAATTAATGAAGGGTTAAAGCAGAGAATTCTGGAAGGAGCTAGTCATTATCAAAAAAATGGGAAGCGGTTTAGAGCTGCTGGCATCGTATCTAGAGAGTAAAGTTCTCTTCCATCAGTTAGTTAGGGTTTCTTAATAGTGCTTTATAAAGGTGGTGGTTTATCGGGCAGGAATGTTTTTCCAGCTGAGTCACCATCTTTTTGTTTCTCTTTCACCTGGAATTGGAATATACTGAATATACATACTATTTAATAGAGTTAATAGGAGGCTTACTATGAGTAACACAAATAGAGGCGATGTTATCTCGCTTCAAAATATTGTTTGGCATCGAAATGGGAAAGATATTTTAAAAAATGTTTCCTGGGACGTAAAAAGTGGAGAACATTGGGCATTACTCGGATTAAATGGCTCAGGTAAAACCTCCATATTAAAGATGATTACTGGATACCAATGGCCAAATGGCGGGGAAATCTCGGTGTTGGGAAATCTATTTGGTAAGACAAATATCCCTGAATTGAGAAAGTCAATTGGGTGGGTGAGTTCGTCTTTAGATGATCAATATCAGTCACGACCAAGTGATACAACCCTAGAGGTTGTTCTTAGTGGCAAATTTGCTTCAATTGGATTATATGAAGAGATTACTGAACAGGATATAGAAAAAGCGACAGCATTACTGCATCAATTTAAAATTTGGCATTTAGGAAATCAACTAATTTCCTCCTTGTCTCAAGGTGAAAGAAGGAAGGCAATGATTGCACGTGCACTCATGTCGTCTCCGAAATTATTAATTTTGGATGAGCCTTGTAATGGACTTGATATTTATTCCAAGGAAGAATTGCTGTTAACGATTGAAGAGATGATTGCAACTCCAGGTGGACCAACCTTATTATATGTGACCCATCATATAGAGGAAATTGTTCCATCGATAACAAATGCGATCTTAATTAGGGCTGGTAAGGTAGTTGCCAGTGGAAACAAATCATCGACATTGACTGAATCTTTATTAGAGCAAACGTTTCGTGTACCAATATCGTTGGTATGGGAAAATGAACGGCCCTGGATTCGAATAAAATCCTATGCAGAGAAAATGTAGAATCTTTAAAAGCCTCCAAACCATCGGTTGGAGGCTTTTTTTGATCCGTAAATATAAGCTTGTGAATTTTGGACGTGTTAGTCTTTGCTAGAATGTTGATAGTTGCTTTTCTGAGGATTATTTGCGGTCTCCACCTAAAAGGTCAAATAATCCACCAATTCCGCCTTCTCCTTTTGAGGCGCCACCTGTTTGTGGTGCTGCAGCGAATACCCTGCTAGCGAGTCTGCTGAATGGAAGAGACTGAACCCAAACTGTACCTGGTCCTCGAAGTGTGGCAAAGAATAGCCCTTCTCCACCAAATAAGGCGGTTTTGACACCTCGAACCATTTCAATGTCATAGTCTACATCATGGGTCATGGCAACAAGACATCCTGTATCTATTCTAAGTATTTCACCTGGTCCAAGTGTCCGTTTATAAAGTGTTCCTCCAGCATGTACAAAAGCCATACCATCGCCTTCGAGCTTTTGCATGATGAATCCTTCGCCACCAAAGAAGCCTGCTCCTAGCTTCCGTTGAAATTCTATTCCAATGGATACACCCTTTGCTGCGGCTAAAAATGCATCCTTTTGACAAATCACTTTGCCTCCAAGTTCACTTAAGTTTATAGGTATAATTTTTCCTGGATAAGGTGAGGCAAAAGATACACGCTTCTTTCCGTTCTTTTCGTTTGTAAATGTGGTCATAAATAAGCTTTCCCCTGTCAGTACACGCTTTCCTGCTCCGAGGAGTTTTCCCATTAGGCCACTACCATTATTAGAAGATCCATCTCCAAACACGGTTTCCATGCTGATTCCATCATCCATCATCATCAAGCTTCCTGCTTCGGCAATAACTGTTTCACCGGGGTCAAGCTCGACTTGAACAAATTGCATGTCATCTCCAAATAATTCATAATCAATTTCATGGTTATTCATCTCATCATCCCCATTTTTCATTATCTATTTCTTATAATCAGTACGTAGATAACAGGCGAAAGTTTCAAATTTTTTAAAAATAAAGAGGATGGGCAGAGGTTTTAGCCTTTGGAAGTTGTAGTTCGATAGATTTTCGTATACATACTTCCTTGGACAATATTTTTTAGAAAAAATTCGCCAATGAGCTTTAAGTATTTCTCGTCATCAAACATTTTTTTATCCTGTAGTTCCATCTCAGCCAGCCCATCATATGTCGCGAGAAGAGCGTATGTATGATCCTGTCCAGAAATCGGAGATAAAATTTCTACCTTTTGATCAAAATGATCATTTCTAAACTTTTGAACTTCCTTTAAATTTTCCATTGCTTCTTGAAATTTATCTTGCTTAATTTCGAATGTTTGATATACAAATACAGTCATCATAGCACCCCTAGCAAAAATTAACCTACTGCATACAAATAGAATGGACTTTGGTGGGAGTATTTATTCTACAATTTAATTTGAATCACGATTGTATATTTAATTCTCAAATAAAGCTGTTATTCCTTGAAACCCAAAATAGAGGCCAAACCCAATGAGTGAGATTCCTGAAATAATGGAGACAAAAATTAGACTCTTAAAATTCAAGTAATTTCGAAGCCCCGAAGTTAAAGCAGCAACAAATATATCCCATACAGCCAATCCTAAAAAGATCATACTACTGTATAGTAATAAATGTCCTGTCCCATAAGTTGAGGCAGTTTTGGCAAGGATTGATCCATATATCCCTAACCAAAACAAGATGGATAGCGGACTGGTAATTGACATGATAAATCCAGTAAAGAAGCATTTCAAAAGGGAATCTTTTTGTCTTTTATTATTAAATGAAAATTTATTTGCCCCTAAAATACTCTCGACTCCAGAGTAAATCAGTACGAATCCCCCAAAAAGCCACAAGAAAATTTGAATAAGAGGGACGTCCAAAAAATTAACAAGACCAAAATAGATCAAGATCATGAAAATCCCATCGGCTATCATAGAACCAGTTCCAACAATCCATGCATGCCAGAATCCGTTTTTAATCCCTTTGTCCAATCGCGCAGAATTTACTGGGCCAATTGGGGCAGCTAGAGTTATACCTAATAAGATATAACTTGCTAGTAAATGAAAACTAATATTCAAGGTACCCACTCCCAAGGCTTGTTTAACTTTCTACATCTTATGAACAAGCATTGGAATTTAAAACTCCTTGTCCCAATTAAACTGACTCCACCTTAAAAAGAAGGTGGAGATACAGGTTTTTATTAATTGGTTGGAAAAAATATCAGTAACACGGCTAGAGCTAGCACACTAAGGAAACAAAGTGTAAAGTAGAGAAATTTTTGGGGCGTTTTCTTAAAATAGGAGGCTATCCCCATCTTTAGAAAAACGAAAAATAAAATCAGGGCAATAATTATTAGAATTTCTATCATGAATTCCCTCCTGAATAATATTTATATTGAGGTTGCCAAAAGAATAAAAGGACTGCATTGGATGATTTTAATAATTGAGAAAGTGAATTTTGCGAGGAAAAAGTTATTTTTATATGATATGAAAAATTTTATATTATAACACAGAAATCATGAATTTATCCAATTTTAATAATAAAATCTTGAAAGTTAGATTATCTTACATTCACTTACCAAGTACTACTTCAACTTGAAAGATTGAAAAAATTACGAACCCATTTTTACAGGGGCATAGATGTTCGCCTGAACAGCCTGTACAAGCGATACATAGTATACAGTACAAAGATGAAAGGAGGAGAATATTTTATGGGTTACTATAATGATGATGTCGCTGGACTTTTCACAAGTGAAGACAAAAGAAGCAGAGGAAATGTAGCAGGTGCTGCTACAGGCCGCCGCCGTAAGAGAGATACTGGAGATGTAGCTGATGCTTGTTGTGATAAAAAATGCAAAAATGATGATGACCAAGTGCTTGGAACTTTTGAAAACATCAGAATCCCAGTAAATGCTTATGTCAATAGTGAAGACATCTGCCGTGCGGTTCGTCGTTGTCTAATTAATGATCTTGTTGCTGGAATTCAGGATGAAGAAGATGATAATGGCAAAAAGAAAAAGCATAAAAGAAGATAACACCGTATAAACAACTTAATAAACTTTAAGGACCCTTAAGGCAAAAAAAGGCTTTAGGGTTTTTTTTTTACCTTTCGGAATTCGTTATGATCAAGGGTCAAATTACAAGGTTTATCAGTAATTTTGTAAGGGTTTTCATATTGACATTTTTTTAAAACGATGGTAAATTTAAGTAGCCAATTGCACGAGTTAGAAAATGCAATTTGCTTGTTCGAAGCGGGTAACGTTTGAATGAGTTGACTATGAAATGCAATACTAAACGTTGTAAATCGGCAAAAATCAACACGGCTATGAGAAGCCAATCTAGGAGGATTTTTTTTCATGAAAAACGGTAAAGTTAAATGGTTTAACGCAGAAAAAGGTTTCGGATTCATCGAGACTGAAGATGGCAATGATGTATTCGTTCATTTCTCTGCTATTCAATCAGAAGGCTTCAAGTCCTTAGATGAGGGTCAAGAAGTTTCCTTCGAAGTAGTTGAAGGTGCTCGTGGACCACAAGCTTCTAATGTTGTAAAACTATAATCTAAATCAACTATATAATTTCCAAGCCCAGTCATTTTGGCTGGGCTTTACTATTCTATTAAGAGTTTTTTATGTTCACTTTTAATGCCCACATATTGCCGTCATCTCCATAGGTACTTTGGTGTTCCGGTTCATCGTTACTGTTAGTAGTATTGCTATTCCTGTTTACACTTACCCAGTGTTCCGGTAGTCTTAATCCATTGCTATGGTAATAGATTTCGGTATCTTCAGCAGTTTGATAGGCGGTAGTCTTAAGCCTATACTTACCTGCGCGAATACCTCTTACAATCTCACGTACTTCTTCACAAGGGTCACAAGTAGCTAAATTATCATCTGAAATAGGTGAATCTTCAGTAGAATCATGTGTTTCTTTAATGGTTAAATCGTCTGAATGCAACTCCTTTTGGTCCCTATTAGGGCTAGGGGAACCGAACATAATAATATCAAAAATATTCCTCCGAGCTACTACTGAATCCTCACCCTCCCCGGTAAAGCCGTTCTTTGCGGTTTGTGTACCGCCTCTTTTTTCGTAGGGGTGCTGATCTAAAAACTGTTCGAGCCCATTTTCCTCCGCCATTTCAACTGCTTTTTCAATATCATGACTAGAATATGATCGTTTCAACTCCAAACCTCCTTAAAATTTTTTATTTCTTGCCATTAGCAAGTCATCTTCGTTTTTTTCTGCCTATTATAATCTACTGTAATGAGCACAGGAAGGTATAGGGCAAATGCGTATTTTTTCAAAAAATGGACGAATGATTTAGAGGACATGACCCCTTTTTACATACGATTTAATAAAAGAATTGAAGGGGAGTAGCATGAACTTACCTGTATACAATCTAAATATAAAATCTCATGATCTTAAAGAGCTAAAGCGTGACGTATGGATTGACGATCCGGTCCCAGCAAAGCTTTTGATTCAGAAGGATAAACTGGATATTGACATCGCATATCGTGGAGCCCATATTCGTGAGTTTATCAAAAAGTCTTATCATATTAGCTTTTACGATCCGCCTTTTTACCAAGGAGCAAGAGAGATTCACCTAAATGCTGAATATAAGGATCCATCCTTAATAAGAAATAAGCTATCCCTTGATTTTTTTTCGGATATTGGCTGTCTGTCCCCCCGTGCTAAACATATATTTTTACAATTGAATGGAAAAGCACAAGGTGTTTACCTAGAACTCGAATCGGTTGACAAACAGTTTTTAGTGAATAGAAATCTTCCGTTGGGGGCAATTTTTTATGCCGTAAATGGAGATGGGAATTTTTCGTTAATAAGTGGGATTGATAAAAATACGAAAACGGCTCTTACATCAGGTTATGAAAAGAAGTGTGGGAGTAACAAGACAGAACAATATTTGGAAGAATTGATTGTAACGATTAATACACTTTCTAGGGCAGATTTTAAAAAGGAGATTCTGAAAATTCTAGAGGTGGAAAAATATTTGCGCTGGCTAGCGGGTGTTGTTCTTACCCAAAACTATGATGGGTTCGTTCATAATTATGGATTATATCGCAATGGAGCAACTGGCCAATTCGAGTTGATCCCTTGGGATTATGATGCTACCTGGGGAAGAGATGTTCATGGAAGGCTTCTCGACCATGACTTTGTCCCAATAAGAGGATTTAACACGTTAACTGCTCGGATTTTGGACGTAGATTCTTTTCGTAGCCGATACCAACAAATATTAGCAGAATTGCTGGATTCCTATTTCACGCGAGAATATTTAGATCCTAAAGTAGAGCGCTTAATGAATAATTTACGTCCCTATATTCTAAAAGATCCTTATAAAAAGGAAGCTGTCGAACAATTTGATATCGAGCCAAATGTGATTGCACAATTTATTGAAAAAAGGCGGAGCTTTATAAAAAATCAAATGTATAAATTAGATTAACCTACAATTATTTAGAGGATGCATCAACGACTAGATGATGCATCCTTATTTTGTCATACTTATACTTTTAGATTGCTAGATTTTTTTTTCGTTTATTGATAAAATAAGAACAAATGTTCTTTGAAGCGTTCATTAGGACGGCTAACCTCTTTTACCTAATTTTGTTGAGATAAAGGAGATTAGTTGTCTGCTATAATAATAGCATTGGAGTTTGACCTAAAGGAGAGGTGAAGGAAATTGAAATTTATCCATACAGGGGATTGGCATTTGGGCAAGCTTGTTCATGGACTCTATATGACAGAAGATCAACGTTTTCTACTCAATCAATTCATTGATGTAGTGGCAGAAGAGAAGCCGGATGCCGTTGTAATCGCTGGGGATCTCTATGATCGTTCAGTGCCACCTATTGAAGCGGTTGAACTTTTAGATGAGGTCCTCTTTAAAATAAATGTAGAACTTAATATTCCGATAGTCGCGATAGCTGGAAATCATGATAGTGCGGAGCGTCTTTCTTTTGGAAGCTCTTGGTATAGACATAACCATTTTTATTTAACAGGTAAGTTGACAAATGATTTTCGCCCAATACAGATTAATGGAGTTAATTTCCATTTGGTTCCATATGCAGAGCCTGGACAAGTCCGGCATCTACTTGATGATGCATCCGTCCACTCGCATCAAGATGCCATGAAAGCGGTCATTAGCAGAATAGAAGAGCATCTCAATCCTAACGAGCCGAATGTATTGGTGGGACATGCCTTTGTCCTTGGTGGGGAATCTAGTGATTCGGAACGGACATTGTCTGTAGGCGGTTCAGGATGTGTAACAGCTGATTTATTTGCTCCCTTTTCCTATACAGCGCTCGGGCATCTACATAGTCCTGATGCTATCCGTCATGATAAAGTTAAATATTCTGGGTCGTTGATGAAATACTCTTTTTCTGAGGCAAAACAGCGAAAGTCGATTACGATTATCGAAATGAATGATAATGGGAGTTTTGATATTAGACAACGAACGCTTAGTCCTAAACAAGACATGCGTGAAGTAGAGGGTTATTTAGAGGAGTTGCTCGATCCGCAATTCTATCAAAAGCAAAAGGTGGATGATTACCTGAAGGTTACGCTCCTGGATGGTGGTTCAATGATTGACCCAATTGGTAAGCTACGGCAAATCTACCCTAATGTCCTTCACCTAGAACGGAAGATTGAATCAGTAGACCAAAAACAATTGAGTAATTTCAATTCTTTTAAAGATGACAAGAAATCGGAAATTGATTTGTTTGAGCATTTTTACCGTGAAATGACAACGGCTGAATTTACCGATGACAAGCGTGAAATTATGTCGGGAATCATGAATAAGGTCCTGAAAGAGGAGGGGGAAAAATGAAGCCATTAAAGCTAACCCTACAAGCTTTTGGACCATATGCAGGAACGGAAGTCATTGATTTTACAAGACTTGAGAATCGGACGATGTTTGTTGTCTCGGGTAAAACGGGTTCAGGGAAGACGACTATTTTTGATGGTATTAGCTATGCAATTTACGGCAAAGCAAGTGGGGAAGATCGTAATGGGACGGATCTCCGCAGTCAGTTTGCCAAGGATGATTTATTGACTGAGGTTAGTCTTGATTTCTCGCTCCGCAAAAAAACTTATCGAATTATCCGTTCACCTCAACAGGAAAAGAAAAAAGAGCGAGGCGACGGGTATACAACTATTGGGGCGAAGGCAGAGCTATATCTTCTAGAAAGTGATGGTTCTCCGAAGTTACTTGCAGCCAATGTTCGTGATGTGGACGAAAAAATCAAAGAAATTATGATCATTGATAGCAATCAGTTTCGCCAAATCTTAATGATTCCTCAAGGGGAGTTCAGAAAGCTCCTAACTTCTGATAGCAAAGATAAAGAAGTGATTCTACAGCGACTCTTTCATACTGAAATTTATAAAAAAGTGGAAGAACGCCTAAAAGAGGAAGCGACAGAACTTAAGAAAAATGTTGAAGTCCAAATTGATGAGCGAAATGCGGCTCTTAAAAGGGCTCACTCCTTCGAAAATGATGAATTGAAAGACTATATAGAAGAAACTAGTATCAATGATGCAATTATGATTCCGTTTTTAAAGGAAGAAATAGTAGCGATGGAGGCAAAATTAGCTTCGCTAAACAACGAAAAGCTAGAAAAGCAAAATGAGCGGGATACCGTTCAACAGAAATTATTTGAAGCTGAATCGATTTTGAAACAGCTGCAAGCGATGGAAGACCTTCAGCAGAAAAAAATAGAGCTAGTAGGAAAAAAATCAATTTTCGAAGCAAAAGAGCTAGAAGTACAACTTGCGAAAAGGGGGGCAATTCTTGAGAGTCAAGAGGCTTTATGCCATCGGTTAAAGAAGGACCTTGATAAGGAGGATGCTCTCCTGAAGTCTACTGCTGAGAAAATTGCAGTACAAACAGAAAAAATGACCAAGAGTAAACAAGAGCTCGAACATCAAACTGGCCGTGACCAAGAACGGAAGGACGCAGCAGAGACAGTTAGTCGATTAGAACATATTCGAGACGATGTCAAAGCTTTTGCTGGAATGAAACAGGAAACTGAAGATGTTAAGCAAACACTCTCCACTTTCCAGAAGCAACATAAGCATTGCGAAGCATCCCTACAGGTATCCGAAGATAAGTTAAAACAACTTCAAGCGAACAAAGAAGAGATCGAAAAAACACAGCTTAATTTCCTTGAAAGTGAACGAAAAATAGATAAACTTGAGCAGGAATTGGACAATCTAAAGAAATATGAGGCAAATGTACTTCGTATTCAGCGAGGAAATATCGAGCTAACTAAGCGAAAAGCAGAATTGGAAAATGTCGAAGCAAGATTTCTTGATGGAAAGGCCCTTGTTCAAAATCTCGAACAAACTTGGTTGCATTCGCAAGCTGCTGTATTAGCAAGCACTTTAAAGGATGACCAAGAATGTCCTGTTTGCGGATCGCAACATCATCCAAAACCAGCAAAGGCGGAAAATGAGACGATTCCAACAGAACATGATCTGAAAGTTGCTAGAGAACAAGCAAATATCTTGGAAAAAGAAAAAAATAAATTTGAAAAGGTGTACTTAGAGACAAGCCTTGCCTTAAATAAACTTGTAGAAAATAGTGCGGAACTATTATCTGATCTTAAGAGACTGCAACCTAATTTTGATCCAAATACATTGCATGATAGCCTATTGATTGTGGAATCACAGCTTTCCCAGATCAAAACAGAGCAACAAGAAGCCTCAAGTAAAATAAAGCATCTTCCCCTTGTGAAAGAAGAGCTCAATAAGCTTGAGAGTATGAAGGTAAAGTTGATTGAGAAAAAGCGAGAACTAGAAAACGAGCTACAACAATTAACGATTCAATTTACAGAAAAGAAGACTACATTGACACGAATGATGGAGAGCATCCCTGAGGATTTACGATCATGGCAGGCGTTTGAACAGCAATACAAAATTGCCGTAGCTAAACAGGAAGAACTTTCAAGGGAGTTAGACTTAGCTCAACAGCGATATCAGCAAGCTAAGGATTTATTGGATAAGGAAGCGACTCGATTCGAAGAAGCAGAAAAGCGGCTTGAGGAAACAAAAACAAAATTGGCTGAAGAGCGGGCTCTTTTTATCAAAACGATGAACGCACAGGGCTTTGACACCTATACAGCCTATCAAGAGGCGAAACGTGACGATGCGATGATTGAGAAACTGGAGCTTGAGACACGGAATTATCGTGAAGAACTTCGTTCAGTTTCAGACAGGTTAGAAGAATATACTAAGCTATTAAAAGATATGAAACGACCAGATGTAGAGGGGTTGCGAGCTGCATTAACAGAGGTTGATCAATTGATTGCTGACATGGAGAAGGAGTATCAAAACCTCTATATAAAAATGCGTGAGAACGAGCAGATTATTGCGACAGTCGAAAGCATTAACGAGAATATCAAGGCTTTAGAGGAGCGTTATAAGCTTATTGGTCATCTTTACGAAGTTTCTAAAGGCCAAAACACGTATAGAATTACCTTTGAACGTTTTGTCCTTGCAGCTTTTCTCGATGATATTTTAACTGAAGCTAATGTACGGTTAGGAAAAATGACTAGTGGCCGTTATCAACTTCTCAGAAAGACAGATCGTTCGAAAGGAAATGTCCAGAGTGGGTTAGAGTTGCTTGTTTTTGACCAGTACACCGGTCAAAAACGCCATGTCAAAACACTCTCAGGAGGAGAAAGCTTCAAAGCAGCGCTTTCCTTGGCACTTGGCCTAGCCGATGTCGTTCAAAACCATGCTGGTGGGGTGTCGTTAGAGACAATGTTTATCGATGAAGGTTTTGGAACCCTGGACCCAGAATCCCTTGATCAGGCTATTGAGGCATTGATAGATATCCAAAGCAGTGGTCGCCTAGTCGGCATTATTTCACATGTTCCAGAGCTGAAAGAACGAATTGATGCAAGACTAGAAGTAACAGCTACCCAATCAGGAAGTGAAACAAGGTTTTGTTTCTCAATTTAAAAAGACGTTTACAGATGGTTGTTTTTTGTAGGTTATCTGCTTCCAAACCTACGGATAAAACCGGTCGATTGGAGCGGATGGTGCGAGACTCCTCGAAAATGAACTGCTCATTTTCTCGTGGGTGGGCAAATTCAAGGATGTTATTCAGTGACCTGCGGGAGCA
>Ga0182742_1002034_pt1 | contig 23646 bp, 20 predicted proteins | sample eDN5th37CBELigMG_FD_128880 | JGI IMG/M metagenome (GOLD analysis project Ga0182742, IMG submission 128880) | Enriched Miracle-Growth compost microbial communities from Emeryville, California, USA - eDNA 5th pass 37_C BE-Lig MG (version 2)... ... | reverse complement strand
TTATCTAGTTTTGAGGGAACAATTCCTCAAACAAAATCGTTTGGTGACGATAGCGAGAAGGTCACACCCGTTCCCATCCCGAACACGGAAGTTAAGCTTCTCAGCGCCGATGGTAGTTGGGGTTTTACCCCTGTGAGAGTAGGACGTCGCCAAGCTAAAAAAAGAGTATCCGAAAAAGGATACTCTTTTTTTAGTTATAGGCAACGAAATCAAATCTAAAATAATTTGTAAATTCCCTTGTCCAAGTACATCTACATACACTCTAAGAATGATATACTTTAGTTAGAAATAAAGGTTTTGCAAGGAATCAGAAAAAATGACCCTACCTTAATAAATAGAAGGGAATGATAGCTGTGAAACCAATTATGAGGCTTTTTCACAGGTTCAAAGGTTTGGCCGATGCTATTGCCCGCTATCCGTTGACGACAATCTTTCTTTTGTTAGCTGCTATTGTGAATGCAATGGATATTAGTTCGGAGGAAGATTATTCAAAGCTGCTATTAACATTTGTTGTGGGAGCGTTTATTAGTGCCGTTGTACAGATTACCTATGAAAGGTTTTTCTTACAACAATCCAGCCGTATCCTGTTAATGACTGTAGCTTCAGTATTAACAGTTGGATATTACTTAATCATCAGGCCCGCTCCGCAATTAAGCATGGAGATTAATATTAGGACAGCAGTTGCATTATTTACATTGCTCATTGCCTTCATTTGGGTTCCTGTTATAAAAAGCAGGATAAGCTTCAATAAAAGTTTTATGATTGTATTTAAATCCTTTTTTAACTCTTTGTTTTTCTCTGGAATCCTTTATGTTGGAATTTCAATTATAATAGCTGCTATTGACCAGCTAATTTATCAGGTGGATTATACAGTCTATTCTCATTCTGCAAGTATAGTCTTTATCTTATTTGCACCGATGTACTTTTTATCGCTTATCCCTGTTTATCCAGGTGCTTCAAATCAGGAAAAGAATATAGAGGAACATGAAATAACTATTGGTAAGGCTGCTAAATGTCCGAAGTTTTTAGTGGTTCTCTTATCTTATATTATTATTCCACTCATTGCCGTGTTTACAATCATCCTGCTTACTTACATCCTTAGAAATATTACCGGCGAGTTTTGGACAGATAATTTATTAGAGCCAATGCTGGTATCCTACGCAATTACCGTAATTATTGTTTATATATTAGTCAGTGAAATTGAAAATAAATTTACTTTATGGTTTAGAAGGATTTTTCCAAAAGTATTGGTGCCGATTGTGCTCTTTCAGATTATCTCTTCGATTATGAGTCTAGCTGATACAGGGATTATGCATACACGTTATTATGTGATACTATTTGGTATTTTTGCCGCGGCGGCAGGCATTCTGCTTAGTTTCTTACCTGTACGTAAAAACGGGTTAATTGCCCCGATACTCATTGTTTTTGCTGTTATTTCCATTGTACCTCCAGTGGATGCTTTTACGATAAGCCGCTCAAGTCAAGTGAACATATTAGAAGAAGCTTTATTAAAGAACAATATGCTAGAAAATAATAAAATCAAGCCTAACGCAGCAATTCCTGATAGTGATAAAGAGGTAATTACTAAATCAATGAATTACCTTGTGATGATGAACTATCAGAGGGATGTAGAGTGGCTGCCAAATGATTACAGTTATGATGATTTTTATCCTACATTTGGCTTTTATGAGTACTACGAGCCAGGGGATAATAGGGATATGTACATTCACCTTTCTCTACAAGAGAAAATTCCTATGGATATATCGGAGTATGATACTTTTATTCGCTACCATCTAATCATGGAAAACGACAATAATGAAGAGATTGCTGATTTTGAAAAAGAAGAGAAACATTACTCTCTACTAACTAAAGAGGATAATAAGCAAGTAGATATAATTCTTATCGATGAAAATAATGAAGAACTGCTAAGTATTGAGGCAAGTGAAATTTTTAAAAAGTATTATGGTTACCATTCAAGCAAGTATACTATAACGCCTGAGGAAGCAACAGTCACAAAGGAAAATGATAAGGCTAAAGTTACATTTATGGTACAGCAAATTAATATTCAAAAAGATCATGAGCAGTATAATAGTGCAGAGCTCTTTATCTTTATTAAAGTGAAGTAGCAGGGAACAAACGAGTGTAGCTCGTTTGTTTTTCTTTGCTTATTTTAATTATAATTATTCATGCTTTTGCTCTATAAGGTAAAATCATGTAAACTGTAAAGGATATAGGAATAAATGGATCGTTTGCGTATTGAATGGCAAACAGTAAGGTGATTATATATGAATAAATATGAAATCATTTCAACTAAGTTAGAGGACACACAGGATTTTTCTAAACGTTTAGCCTCCTTTCTGCAGCCTGGGGATGTTATTACACTTGAAGGTGATTTAGGTGCAGGAAAGACAGCTTTTACAAAAGGACTGGCCGTCGGCTTAGGAATACAAAGGAATGTGAACAGTCCTACTTTTACGATTATTAAGGAATATCATGGAACCATGCCTTTGTATCATATGGATGTGTATCGCTTGGAGGATGCTTACGAGGACCTGGGTTTTGAGGAGTATTTCAGTGGAAATGGAGTAACTGTGGTTGAGTGGGCTCATTTGATTGAAGATCAGCTGCCACACGATCGATTAAACATTTATATCTACCACCAGGGCAGCGATACCCGGAAATTGGTCATCCAACCGATGGGAGAGCGATATGAGCAATTATGTAAGGAGATTTTTTCATGAACGTATTAGCGATAGATACATCAAATTATGCATTAGGCATTGCTCTCATGAACGAAGAGGGAGTAATTGGGGAGTACATTACCAATATGAAGAAGAATCATTCCATTCGTGTAATGCCTGCCATTGAAAAGCTATTATTTGATTGTGAAATGAAACCTGCTGACTTAGATAAAGTTATCGTTGCAAAAGGACCAGGCTCCTATACAGGAGTTCGAATCGGGGTAACAATCGCTAAAACGCTTGCGTGGACACTTTCTATTCCGTTGGCAGGAGTTTCAAGTCTTGAAATATTGGCTGCAGGAGCAGGTCGTTATTTTAACGGATGTGTATCCCCGTTATTTGATGCTAGAAGAGGCCAGATATACACAGGTTTGTATCAGTACCAAAATGGAACGTTGGAATCCCGAGAAAAAGATCAATTAGTTTTATCGAAAAATTGGGCAGACCGATTAAATGCTAGTAACGAAAAAATACTATTTATCGGGTCAGATGTTAAGCTTCATCAGGATGTTTTTGAGCAGGCGCTTGGAGAAAAGGCTATTTTTGCTGAAACAACCGAGCATAATCCCCGTCCATCCGAACTTGCGTTATTAGGCTATAATAAACCGGGCGAGGACATTCATACCTTTGTGCCGAATTATATTCGATTAGCAGAAGCTGAAGCAAAATGGATAGAAGCACAAAAGGAAATGAAATAGATTCAGAAAAAAGATAGGAAGTTGTCTAAATGGAAAGTACATTTTCTTTTCGAATGATGAAAGTGGATGATCTAGATCAAATAATGGAGATTGAGCATCAATCGTTTACGATTCCCTGGAGCAGGGAGGCTTTTTACAACGAGCTTTCAAAAAATCAGTTTGCTAAATATCTAATTATTGAAGCAGATAATAAAATTGTCGGTTACTGTGGAGTATGGATTGTTGTAGATGAAGCCCACGTGACGAATATTGCTATTCTTCCCGAATATAGAGGCATGAAGCTGGGAGAAGCTTTAATGGGAAGGATGATTGAAACGGCAAAAGAACATGGGGCGCTTATGATGACCCTTGAAGTAAGAGTATCCAATACGATTGCTCAATCCTTGTATCGAAAGTTTGGTTTTCAAGGGGGAGCGATTCGAAAGAATTATTATACTGATAATCAAGAAGATGCATTAGTGATGTGGGTGAATTTATGAAAAAAGATCTATTGGTAATGGGAATAGAAACAAGCTGTGACGAAACAGCCGTTTCTATTGTAAAAAATGGAAGAGAAGTTGTATCTAATATTGTAGCTTCACAAATAGACAGTCATAAACGTTTTGGCGGAGTTGTACCGGAAATTGCCTCTCGTCACCATGTTGAGCAAATCACGATTGTACTTGAAGAGGCATTAAAAGAGGCAAAAGTGTCTTATGAGGATATTGATGCGATTGCGGTTACACAAGGGCCTGGTCTTGTTGGAGCATTATTGATTGGTGTAAATGCTGCTAAAGCTGTTGCTTTTGCACATGGAATTCCTCTTGTTTCGGTTCATCATATTGCAGGGCATATTTATGCCAACCGTTTGATTACGGAAATGAGTTTTCCGCTCTTATCCTTAGTGGTATCTGGCGGTCACACAGAGCTAGTATATATGAAGGAGCACGGTCATTTTGAAGTAATCGGAGAAACGAGGGACGATGCTGCAGGAGAGGCATATGATAAGGTGGCAAGAACGCTTCATCTGCCATATCCGGGCGGTCCGCACATCGATCGGTTAGCCCATGAAGGAGAAGCTGTGATTGACTTACCAAGAGCCTGGCTTGAAGAGGGTTCTTATGATTTTAGTTTCAGCGGATTGAAATCAGCAGTTATTAACACTGTCCACAATGCTGAACAACGAGGCGAAACTATTAAGCCGGAGGACCTTGCGGCGAGCTTTCAGGCGAGTGTCATTGATGTATTAGTAACAAAAACAGTGAGAGCCGCCAAGGAATATGGAATCAAGCAAGTTTTACTAGCCGGCGGAGTTGCTGCCAATAAAGGCCTGCGTGCGGCGTTAACAGCTGCTTTTAATGAACTAGAAGATATAGAGCTTGTCATTCCTCCGTTAAAGTTATGCACGGACAATGCCGCGATGATTGCTGCTGCTGGAAGTGTTATGTTTGAAAAAGGGCAGCGGGCAGGCTTGGCTTTAAACGCAAATCCTGGTCTCGATATATCTATCCACAATTATGTATAAGACTCTCTGACTTTTCGGGAGTCTTTTTTGTGACTTTAACGATGGTTGTTAATAAACTAGGAAAATTATTAACATTCTTTGATAAAAGGATAGGAATAAAAGACAGAAAATTTTTGAAAATGTGGATAAGTATGTGGATACTGTTAATAATGTGGACAAATCAAGTATATTATTGTGGATAATGTGGAAAACCGTGTGGAAAGTTGAAATAAAGCCTATCTTGCTGTGATAAAAAATGTGGAAAAAGGAAGGATAAAATAATTCTGTTCTGCTTTTTCTGTGGATAACTGTTATAAGACGTATTAATATAAAAAGTTTAAAAGGAGATTACTATCCATTGGGACAAGTCAGAGAAGATATTTGTCCCCTTCAGAATCCTCCGCTTAAAAAAATGGCGTGCAACTAAAAGCAGTTTACACGCCAATACCTCATGCCGCTCATCCAATCAAAATTCTTTTATGTGAATACAAACGGCTATTCATCTGCCAACAAAGTCCATTCATCCATCATCTGTTCCAGTTCTTGCTTTAATTTCTCAACTTCCTCATGTATTTGAAGTGACCTTTCGTGGTCCTGAAAAATTTCTGGGTCGCAGAGAAGCTGCTCATTTTCTTCAATCTTTTGTTCAAGCTCTTCTATTTTACCCTCTATTTCTTCAATTCTTCGAAGGCGTTGTCTTTCTAACTTTTTCGCTTCTTTGTCCTGTTGATAACTCGTCTTCTCTTGTTTAACAGGCTGACTCGATTCCTTTTTTTGTTCATCGAGTTGTCTTAATTCTTCTTGCTCTAGTTTCTTTTCTACATAATAATCATAATCTCCTAAGTACTCGGCAGATCCATCCTTACTGAGTTCAACTACTTTAGATGCGATACGATTGATAAAGTAACGGTCGTGGGAAACGAAAAGAATCGTTCCCGGATAGTCGACTAAAGCATTTTCCAAAATTTCTTTACTATCTAAATCAAGATGGTTCGTTGGCTCATCGAGAATTAATAGGTTTGCTTTTTGCATCATTAGCTTGGCCAATGCCAAGCGAGCCTTTTCACCGCCGCTTAAATTAGAAACAATTTTTAATACATCGTCCCCGGAGAAAAGAAAATTTCCAAGAACCGTTCTGATTTCTTTCTCGCTTTTTAAAGGGTATTCATCCCACAACTCATTGAGTACCTTTTTATTGGAGGTTAGTTCGGCTTGTTCCTGATCATAGTAGCCAATCGCCACATTTGTTCCATATTGAATATCCCCATTTAGCGGAGAAAGCTTCTTCATGATGGTTTTTAGCAAGGTAGATTTACCAATTCCGTTCGGTCCCACAAGGGCAACGCTCTCCCCTCTAGTCACTCGAATGGTGATATTATGTGAAACGGCATCATCGTCGTAACCAATTGCTAAAGAATGGACATGCAGTACCTCATTGCCTGATTGTTTTTCAATGTCAAAAGAAAAGGTAGCTGATTTTTCATTTCCTAACGGACGGTCCATCAGCTCCATTCGTTCTAATTTTTTACGGCGGCTCTGTGCTCTTTTTGTTGTAGATGCGCGGGCTAAATTACGCTGTATAAAATCCTGCAGTTTGTTGACTTCCTCCTGCTGTTTCTCATATTGCTTCATTTCCCGCTCATAATTCTCTGCTTTCTTATCTAAATAAGAACTATAGTTTCCAGTATATTTAGTAATCTGTTTTCTTGATATTTCATACACTTGATTGACAACCTTATCAAGAAAATATCGATCATGGGAAACAATAAGAATAGCTCCTTCATACCCCTGCAAATATTGCTCAAGCCAGGACAATGTATCAATATCAAGATGGTTCGTCGGTTCATCGAGGATTAATATTTCAGGCTTTGAAAGAAGTAATTTTCCAAGTGCTAGTCTCGTTTTTTGTCCTCCGCTTAATGATGATATTTTTGTATCATAATCAAAGGACCCAAAATTCAGCCCATGCAAAACAGAGCGGATATCTGCTTCAAATTGATAGCCGCCTTTCTCCTTGAATTCGACCTGAAGGATATCATATTCTTTTAACACTTTTTCGTATTCTGCTTCATTTCGAAGAACAGCTGGATCGGACATCTTGTTTTCTAAGCTGCGCAGCTTTTGCTCCTGTTGTCTTAATTCGGCAAATACGGAAAGCATCTCTTCCCAAATAGATAAATTGGACTCAAGTCCCGTATCCTGAGCCAAGTAGCCAATTTTTACTTCTTTCGGCTTTATAATGTCTCCTGAATCAAAGGATAACTGTCCCGCGATAATTTTTAACAGGGTGGATTTCCCGGCTCCATTTCTTCCTACTAGAGCAATTCGGTCCCGTGTTTGAACTTCTAGTTTTATATTTGACAAAATGATGTCTGCACCATAGTATTTACATAATTGATTGATCTGTAATAGAATCATGTTTGTTCACCTCTATATTAATAGATTAACCGATTAAGGTTTGGACAGCAATACATAGAGAAATGAGCTTCTATAGATGTTATCTTTTCATTTTGTATATTTTATTTAAATAGGAAACACTATTTGTGAAGGAGAATACATGCTAAAGACAAATACCTACATAATAGTGTATCATTTATAAAGAGGGGTTTTTTATATGGCTGAATTTACTCATTTTAATGAAGAAGGCAGAGCCAAGATGGTAGATGTAAGTGAAAAGTCTGAGTCTTTTCGAACGGCAATTGCGATGTCAAGTATTACTGTAAATCATGAAATTTATGATAAAATAACAAGTAACCAAATGAAAAAAGGGGACGTCTTAGCGGTTGCGCAGGTTGCAGGGATTATGGCCGCAAAAAAGACATGGGATATAATTCCTATGTGTCATCCGCTTTCATTAACAGGCGTCGATATTACCTTTTCATGGGAAATGAAGAGTGAAGATTATGAATTATTAATTAAGGCTTTTGTCAAAACAAAGGGAAGTACGGGAGTAGAAATGGAAGCTCTTACCGCTGCATCTGTATGTGCTTTAACTGTTTATGATATGTGTAAAGCAATTGATAAAGGAATGGTGATAGGCGAAACATATTTAATAGAAAAAACAGGCGGGAAAAATGGAGATTTTAAAAGAGAAGAGAAATGAAAGTGTTTACAAGTAAATGCTAATCAAAGCAGCCTTTAATGTAAAAAATAAATAAAGAATTAAAGAAGGGAAAAGGGGGATTCCAATGGCAAATGAAACGACTAAGATACCACAAGCAACAGCAAAGAGATTGCCTTTATATTATCGCTTTTTAACAAATTTACACGCATCTGGAAAACAGAGAGTATCTTCCGCAGAACTTAGTGAGGCAGTGAAAGTAGATTCAGCAACCATTCGCAGAGACTTTTCTTATTTTGGTGCATTGGGTAAAAAAGGGTATGGATATAATGTTCAGTATTTGCTTTCCTTTTTCCGTAAAACATTAGATCAGGATGAATTGACAAAGGTTGCCTTGATTGGTGTTGGTAATCTTGGAACTGCTTTTTTAAATTATAATTTCTTAAAAAATAATAACACAAAAATTGCTGTTGCTTTTGATGTGCAGACGGATAAAGTGGAACAGAAAATTGGAAATGTGCCTGTTTATCATATGGACGAACTTGAAAAAGTGATTGAAGAGCAGGGAATTGAGGTAGCCATCCTAACGATTCCTGCACCGGTTGCACAATTTGTGACAGACAGGCTATTAAAGGCTAATATCAGAGGGATTCTAAACTTTACACCTGCCCGATTAACCGTACCTGCGCATGTTCGCGTGCATCATATTGATCTAGCAGTTGAGCTTCAGTCACTTGTCTATTTCTTAAAGCATTATTCAGTAGATGAAGAAACTGAGGATTAATATAAAAAATGAGCCTACTATCTAGTAGAGGCTCATTTTTTTGTGTGTTGTTTTTTAAGCTGAAAGTGGAAAAGAATCATTCGAATGCCTGATCCAAAGTCAAAGGTAGCAAGGATAATGAGTAAAATGGTGAAGAATCCCCAGCCTCCATCCTCGTTAATATTTTGAATAGCGAAAAAGGTAAATAACGTTCCAAGAAATATATAGATGATACCCGAAAAAAGCGGTGATTGTCTCAAAGCAAAATCCTCCAGTAATAATAAAATCTTATAGTTGTTGAAGTTTTTGAATCCAATCTGGATTTAACTGCATCATCACGACAATCGTATTCATCGATACATGAGCGAAAATCGGGACGAGAATCCGTTTGGTTTTTACATATAAAAAAGCAAAGGTGAAGCCCATAGCTGAATATAAAATGACATGTTCAGGTTCCCCGTGGGCTAAGGCAAAAATAAGTGAACTGATTAGACCGGCCAAAAAGAAATTCATTCGAGTGTATAAGGCGCCAAAAAGGATTTTGCGGAATACAATCTCCTCGAGAATGGGTCCAAGAATAGAAGTAACAAGAATAACTATTGGAGCGGTTTTAATCAAATTAACAATCTGCTCTGTATTTTCAGAGCCCATTTCGATTCCCAGCCAATATTCGATATTTGCAGCAGCAATTTGGGCAAAGAAGGCTAAAAAAATCCCACCTACGGCCCAATAAATTGATTCTCTTGGTGACAGGGTATTCTCACTGCGAATGGGGTTTGTCCATTCTTTACGAAGCAGAATCAGACTGATGATAAAGGTAAGGGAAAAGCTGATGACAATCCATAAGGAAACAGACAGTTCCGCCATTTCATGCTGGCTTTTACCTAATAGACTACCAATGAACATGAGGAGGGGCACCCCAATGGCGCCGGAAAGCTGCATGACGATGTATGCAATCAAAATAAACCAATATTCTTTTTTCAAAATGGCTGTTCTCCTTTAATCTCCTAAACTAAAGTACATCTATCCCATTTTATCAGTAATTGTCTACATTCATCAAATTATTACTCTATATATACACAAGGTATAAGTTTAAGGAATCATGGCGATAAATAATAGTTGTCGAAGGACAGGTACTGCTCATATATTCATGCATCAATAAGCCCTATTGATGCACGAGTTGGGCTCGTGCTCACATACTCATATAGCAATAACCCCTATCGCTGCATGTTGATTGACTATTTACAGATAATTAAACTTTTTAATAAAAATTTACATGTTGTGACTTGCAAAAGGAAATCAAATTTATTAATATAATAGATGTGTTAGCACTCGATAGAGATGAGTGCTAATAAAAAATTAAACTTACATATGATTTGAGGAGGTTGTTTCAATTGTTAAAGCCACTAGGTGATCGCATTATCATTGAACCTGTTGCATCAGAGGAAAAAACTGCAAGCGGTATCGTATTACCGGACACTGCAAAAGAAAAACCACAAGAAGGTAAAGTAGTCGCTGTAGGTACTGGTCGCATTCTTGAAAATGGTGAGCGTGTTGCTCTTGAAGTATCTGTTGGCGATCGCATTATCTTCTCAAAATACGCTGGTACTGAAGTGAAATACGATGGTACAGAATATTTAATCGTTCGTGAAAGTGATATCCTTGCTGTAATTGGATAATGATAATTTACCTGAGCTTCTTTCAGGGATAAATAGTATACGTCTATACCGATAGACGCTTATCTAATTTTTATTTTAGGCTAGTTTCAGGCGCCATCGGCTCGGGTCATAAGCCAATCCGTCAAGAAGGTTAAAGAACAACCTTCATGCCGGCTCGTCTTATGCTGTCGCCGATAGGCAGGCGCCCTACACTTTTTATTTTAGTTTGTACAATATTAAGGAGGTAATTCATAATGGCAAAAGAAATTATGTTCAGTGAAGATGCCCGCCGCGCGATGCTGCGTGGGGTTGACGCTCTTGCAAATGCAGTTAAAGTAACTCTTGGACCAAAAGGACGCAACGTGGTTCTTGAGAAAAAATTTGGTTCACCACTTATTACAAATGACGGTGTTACAATCGCAAAAGAAATCGAACTTGAAGATGCATTCGAAAATATGGGTGCAAAATTAGTTGCTGAAGTAGCAAGCAAAACAAATGATATTGCTGGGGACGGTACTACTACTGCAACAGTTCTTGCTCAAGCGATGATTCGTGAAGGTCTTAAAAACGTAACAGCTGGCGCTAACCCAATGGGAATCCGTAAAGGTATGGACAAAGCGATTCAAACAGCGCTAGAAGAATTAAAAGCTATTTCTAAACCTATCGAAGGAAAAGAGTCTATTGCACAAGTTGCTGCAATTTCTTCTGCTGATGAAGAAGTAGGTCAATTAATTGCTGAAGCAATGGAACGCGTTGGTAACGATGGTGTTATCACAATTGAAGAATCAAAAGGGTTCTCAACTGAGCTAGATGTAGTTGAAGGTATGCAATTTGACCGTGGATATGCTTCTCCATACATGGTAACAAATTCTGATAAAATGGAAGCTGTCCTTGACAATCCATATATCTTAATCACAGATAAGAAAATCACTAGCATTCAAGAAATCCTTCCAGTTCTTGAGCAAGTGGTACAACAAGGCAAGCCATTATTATTGATTGCTGAAGATGTTGAAGGCGAAGCACTTGCAACAATCGTTCTTAACAAACTTCGCGGAACATTCAATGCAGTAGCTGTTAAAGCTCCTGGATTCGGTGACCGTCGTAAAGCAATGCTAGAAGATATCGCTATCCTAACTGGCGGTCAAGTAATCACAGAAGATCTTGGACTTGATCTTAAATCTGCACAAATCGGTCAATTAGGCCGCGCTGCGAAAGTTGTTGTTACAAAAGAAAACACAACTATCGTTGAAGGTGCAGGAAACAGCGAACAAATTGCTGGCCGCGTTAACCAAATCCGTGTTCAATTAGAAGAAACTACTTCTGATTTTGACCGTGAAAAATTACAAGAACGTCTAGCTAAATTAGCTGGCGGTGTAGCAGTTATCAAAGTTGGTGCGGCTACTGAAACAGAATTAAAAGAACGCAAACTTCGTATTGAAGATGCATTAAATTCTACTCGCGCAGCTGTTGAAGAAGGTATCGTAGCTGGTGGTGGTACTGCATTAGTTAATATCTACAATAAAGTAGCTTCTATCCAAGCTGAAGGCGACGAACAAACTGGTATTAATATCGTATTACGTGCGATTGAAGAACCAGTACGTCAAATCGCTCACAACGCTGGACTTGAAGGTTCTGTTATCGTTGAGCGCTTAAAGAACGAACAAGTAGGCGTTGGTTTCAATGCGGCTACTGGCGAATGGGTAAACATGGTTGATTCTGGTATCGTTGATCCAACTAAAGTTACTCGTTCTGCACTTCAAAATGCTGGATCCGTTGCAGCTATGTTCTTAACAACTGAAGCAGTTGTTGCTGACAAGCCTGAAGAAGGCGGCGGCGGTATGCCTGACATGGGCGGCATGGGTGGAATGGGCGGCATGATGTAATAAACATCATTCAACCCTGATATATCAAGGTGTTAAAGGTCACGAGCTATGCTCGTGACCTTTTTTGACCTTATTGATGAACTTTTCGTATATTTTTTATTAGATTGCCAAACTTTTCAGCCGCTCTTTTTTGGACAGCATCGGTTGCGTGTAAATATACTTAATTCTAATTAGTAGGGGCTAAAGTTCAAATACGTATTAATGCGCCATTAGGCTCTGGTAACTCTTCTTTCCTAATCTGATTCATTTTACAAAAATGATTAAAAAAGTTCTGTGTAAGTTCCCGTTCCTGTGTGTCACTTTTCAATGCAACAATATCAAGTAAAATTTGAGCCATCCATACATTATCAAAATAACGGTATTTACCTGTATTCCAAGTCATTTTTTGAGGGGACTTTTCATTTATATAATATTTCCAAAAAGGCATCCTATGGGATTCCTGTTCTGTAAGTTGAAGTCTGTATTCTGAATGAGCAGGAATATATCCATCTTCACAAAACTTACCGATAAAATCTTCATTCACCATATAAACACCTATGATACGTCTATCTTTTTCAGGCATACCAGAATCTCTTGCTGTTAAAAGGCAAACACTATTTTTGAATATGCGGGTAGGTTTGTTTGGCTTTCCTTTGTTATTTCCGCCTTTTATTACGCCAGTAAAAACCTTCCACTCTGTAAAAGCCCTACTCATTTCTTCGATGTCACACGAAAAAGCCATTTGTGATTCGGGATGGAGTTTATGATTCCTCATAAGTTTTGCATGCTCCAGGCGGAGTTGCTGTTCTTTACGTTGCAGCCTTTTTTCCTCTTCCTTTTCTTGTTCTATCTTTTCCCGTTCTATTTCCTTTTCTTGTATAACCTTTTCAAGTGAAAGGGAAGCATTTTTATCATGTAATTTTAGGTGTTTTCCAAAGGCATCGGGAAAAACAAACTTTTTATTTTCCGTTGCGAAATGTATTTCTATGATAGAATCATCGTGTTTAACAACACTTCCCTTGCCAAAACGCATGTGTGTTACCTCTTTATTAATTAGATTCATTATTTTTTTCCTCCTTATCATACTAAAACTTGATTCACTCTATTAGAGTCACTCGTTAGTTCTATTCAACTCATTTGCGTTTCGAGATAAGCTCTCTTATTGTTTGAAGCCGAAGAATCTGAGGTATCTTCCCTTCTCTCCTATCCTGTTGATTCCCCTTACAGGTGATCTTCGATATTTAAACTACTAGTTCCAGTTCAATCTTCCTTTTTTTCAGTTCCTTTGATTTAAAGAAGGAATAAAAAAAATCGCATTCATATTCTATCTGCAAAAGGATTACATAAGAATTTGAAATACGATTCAAAAAGTAATTATAATATCATTGTAACATATTTTTAGTAATATCGCAAATTTTGTATTGACAACATAATTTGTTTTGATATAAAATTAAATTTTATTTCGTTGTATATGATTATATTTCCCTCTATATTCAATAATATTTTGCTAACATAGAGTATTTAAAGAAGGCTTCCCCTTTGTTGAGTTAACTTTGGGGAAGCCTCTTTTTTGACTTATAAAAATGTATATAATAGCTATAGCCTAAAGTTATCGGAAGGATGAACCTCAATTCTAGACCCCATATTGCGTTATGCAATTTTTTCCTTTCTCCTTTGATTGATAGAGAGCATGGTCAGCAAAAGAGATGAGATCATTCGGTGTTATCTCTTCATTAGGAATAACCGTGGCTACTCCAATACTTATAGTTACATTTTGATGTACTTGTGAGTTCTTGTGTGGAATTTTTAGTGACAATACAGTATTACTTATTTCTTGAGCAATTGTTAATACTTCTTCCTTTGAATGATGGAGTACTATAAGACAGAATTCTTCACCACCATATCTGGCTGCCAAGTGGAAGGGAGTTTCATTAAAGTTTTGGAGTGCTTGCGATATGATTTTTAGACAATTATCTCCGGCTAAATGACCATACGTATCATTATATTTTTTGAAATAATCAATATCAAACAGAATTAAGGAAATTTGCTCTGATTGCTCCAGCGTCAACTTCCATTGTTTTTGTAGAAAATCATCAAAAAATCTTCGGTTATAAAGACCGGTTAATCCATCCACATTTGCTTTTAATTCCAATGTCCTTATGTTCTTTGATAACTCATTCCGCATCACATCCACATTTTTAATGAGAACGTTCAACTCATCCTTTTCATGGTAAACAGGTACATCTTTTTCAAAATCATGCTGGGCATATGAATTAACACAATCACTTAGATTGATAATGGGTTTAATAATCGACCTTAGTATTTTAAAGTTTAATAATAAGTTGATTAGGAGTGTTCCTATACTGATTACTACTAAACTGGTAAAGGTCAGATTAATTCTTGTTTTCATTCTTTCCCGCACAATGCTTCGCTGCTCTTCAATTTTTTCAGTAAAAGAAGCATATGATTCTCGAAAAACATCTAGTGCTAGTTTTTCAGCTTCTAGAAGTTCGATGCTCGGTTGTTGACCTTTTAAAGACTGCTCAATAATTGGTGTGATAAATTGATTATGCCAGTACTCACCTTGTTTGATTACATCGTTAACCTCATTTTGTATCTCTGGAAAATCTGCTGCATGATTTTTTATCTCTATGATACTTTTTGAAAAAACCTCTTCCACTTGATAGTAGGGTTTTAAGAAAGATTCATTCTTTGTTAAATTGTACCCTCTTTGCCCTGTTTCTTGATCAATAATAGATTTATAAAAGGTATTTATAGAATTATCAATGCGATCCAATGCCATTTGTTCTTTAATATTTTCATTGAGAGCGAAACGTACCCCTGCAATACAAAAAATAACCATTAACATAATGATAATAGTGGAGAATAACAAAGAATATTGAAGCCGCTTTCCGAGTTTCCCAAGAGAAAAATTAAGCATAAAGTCACCTTATCTCTAGTATATTCTTACCTTATATTACCATAGTACTATTTAAATTTTATTTTTTGTGACTTTTTTTAAAAACTTTTGATAGAAAGAACGTTAATGGACTGAGGGGATTTCTTAATATTAGGCTTTGTTAAATAATATTGTTGATTTTTGACTCATTTAAGCTGTATGGTCATTTCACACGAATGAGTCAAAAATCTGGCTTATCAACACTGTACTTTAACAAAGCCTAATATTAAAAGCTGAGAATCGTTTTAATTCTCAGCTTTTAATCTAAATATGACATATATTCAAAAATGCTTTTGTTCCATTAACATTGTAATTTGTTTATTGGAGATTGAGTATGTTGAAGAAGATTCTTCGCCTTTTTTAATGCAGGCTTCTCATTAGTTGAGCAAACTTTTGAGAAGCCTCTTATTTCATTTCTCCCTTACTAGCGGTAAGGTGCAGCAGCGGAAAGAGCCGCCTGATTTAATGATTTCTGTAATGTCGACTTCAATGATTTCAAAATTCCGTTTTCGTAGTTCATCGTTTACTTTTTTATTGACTGGCAAACTCAAAATACGGTTGTTTCCAATGGACAACACGTTTGTACCAAGTGTAAATTGTTCTTCTTCTGTTACCTCAATTAATTCATATCGAGACTGAAACATTTCGATGTCTTCTTTTTTTAATGCTTCTGGATAAATTAAGGCCACCTTTTCAGAAACGATGTTAAAAACACAATCCAGGTGCAAAAATTTCTCTTGAAAATCAATAGGTATGACTGTAAATTGTTTATCCAAGAGATCTGATAAATGATTGATTGCTTGTATATTTGTACGATTGCTTAGTCCTATATAAATGGTATCACGGTCGATAATGACATCTCCGCCTTCAATCATATCGCCAATGATGTTGTAATAAGAAATTCCTTCATCCTCAAGCCATTGCTTTAATACATTTTCTTCTCCTTGTCGAACGTCAGCAGCCATATCAGCTACAAAAATGGTTTCGCCAAGTGTAAATCCAATATCTCTTGTAAAAACCTGTTCCGGAAATTTCTTGTGATATGGCAGTAAATAGACTTCTACCCCATTTTCACGTAACGTTTTGACGAAATGATCGTGTTGTTCCAAAGCAAGTTCAATATGTATCCCTTCATCTTTGAAGTGTTTCTGAGTTTCATTAATGACGTCCCTAATCGTCATATACTGGGGTTGACATAAAATGACTTTCTTTAACGGATCATATTCATTGAAACAGCTTATATTTGTATGAATTTGTGGAGTATTTTGCATAGTTGCCTCCTTATTTTTACTCCTATTATCTGCGAAAAAATGGTGGAATATGTTGATTTTACGAACGGAGATAAACAAACTTTCGAGTGAATCTGGAATGTTTTCATATCTTGGTGAAATATTTCCGAAGATAAACCTGATAGGTGATTAGGATTACCGACAAATGAATCCTAAACCAAAACTTATGGATAAAATTTGCTTCAATTTATCATTGAGATTATGAAGATTGGGATATACTAAGCCAAAGAATTTCATGATTATAGGAGGATTTTTTATGAGAAAAGATGCTAGAAAGATTGTCATGATTGTATTCATTACTGTAATGATGACTATGATGGCGGCATGCGGAAATAACTCAGCTAATGAAGCTAATGAAAAGGAGGATAAATCTGATACAGGTAAAGAAGGATTAAAAATTGCCATTGTAACAAGTCCTTCTGGCGTTGATGATGGTAACTTTAATGAAGATAACTATAACGGTGTATTAAAATTTATTGAAAATAATCCAACAGCGACAGTAAAGGCTGTTAGAGAAGAATCAGGTGATCCTGCTGCTGCGATGCAGGCTGTTGCTGATATTGTGGCAGATTATGATGTGATTGTCACACCCGGGTTTCAATTTGCCGGAGTTTCTAATCTTGCTTTAGAAAATCCTGATAAAAAGTTTATTTTAATTGACTCAGATCCAGCAGCTGTAGGTGAGCAGAAAGAGTTTGATAATGTATACGCTATGACTTTTGCTGAACAGGAAAGTGGTTTCTTCGCAGGAATGGCAGCTGCTTTAGAAACAAAATCAAATAAAGTAGCAGTTGTTAATGGTATAGCATACCCTTCTAATGTAAATTATCAATATGGCTTTGAGTCAGGTGTGAATTATGTTAATAAAGTGTATGGAAAAAATGTAGAAGCAGTAGAATTATCAGGATATGCAGGAACAGATGTCACAGGGGCCAATGTGGGTGGTAACTATGCAGGGTCTTTCTCGGATCCCGCAACGGGTAAGGTTATTGGGAATGCATTAATTGATAAAGGTGTTGATATAATCTTCCCAGCCGCAGGAGGTACTGGAAATGGTGTGTTCACAGCAGCTAAGGAAGCGAAAAGCGACGTAAAAGTAATTGGTGTGGATGTTGACCAATATGATGACGGTGTTAGTGGTTCTAAAAATATCGTCTTAACATCTGCCTTAAAAGTAATGGCTATGAATGTTGAAAAAGCATTAAATTCTGTTGTTGATGGAAGCTTTAAAGGTGGAAATGTTGTTCTTAAAGCAGATACAGATTCAACTGGTTTCGAAAAAGAAGAAGGTCGTCATCAATTATCAAAAGAAACATTAGACAAGCTTGATGAAGCTTACCAATTAGTAAAAGATGGGAAAGTAGAGCCCGCATCTAATTTCAATGGTCATACTCCAGAGAAGTTTCCAGGGTTGTAGGCCGTAGATAGAAACAAAATACTGAAAGACTGATTAGAAGTTTATCATTTCCCAAATTAAGAAAAACTAGGGAATGATGAACTTCTTTTAAATTATATTTTTATAAGGAGACGAAAAATGTCTGATTATATTGTAGAAATGAAACATATAACGAAACGATTTCCTGGAATAGTGGCAAATGATGATGTGTCCATTGGAATTAAAAAAGGAGAAATCTTTGCCTTGCTTGGCGAAAATGGTGCAGGAAAGTCAACCTTGATGAGCATGTTAAGTGGTATGTATGAACCGGATGAAGGAGAAATTTATATTCGGGGTGAAAAGGTGAAAATAAGTTCACCTAATCATGCGGCAAAGCTTAACATTGGAATGGTCCATCAGCATTTTAAGCTAGTCTCTGATTATACGATTACAGAAAATATTATATTAGGAATTGAGCCAATTAAAAAATTTGCCGGCCTTTTTCCATATGTAGATATTCGAAATACCAATCGAAAAATTGAAGAACTGTCTAAAGAATATGGTCTAGAAGTGGATCCTACAAAAAGAATAGCTGATCTCACTGTTTCTATGCAGCAGCGGGTGGAAATTTTAAAAGTACTTTATCGTGAAGCGGAAATCCTTATATTTGATGAACCAACTGCTGTCTTAACGCCACAAGAAATTGGTTTTTTACTCGGTATTATTGAAGGCTTACGAAACAGTGGAAAAACAATCATATTAATTACCCATAAGCTGGAGGAAATTAAGAAAGTAGCCGATCGATGTGCAATCTTGAATAAAGGAAAATTAATAGATGTATTAGACGTAAAGAAAACCTCGGTTAAACTGATGGCTCAATTAATGGTGGGAAGAGAGGTAAACTTTGAATCTGAAAAAGTACCTGCTCAATTTAAAGAGGAAGTATTGAAGGTAGACCATCTAACCGTTAAAAATGAAGACGGATTTGAAGTAGTCAAAGATGTATCTTTTACCATACATAGTGGAGAAATATTTGCTATCGCAGGGGTCGCAGATAATGGTCAAGTGGAAATAGCGGATACCATTGCTGGATTAACGAGGGCTAGCGGAGGGGAAATATTCCTAAATGGTCAGGATATTACGAATGAAAGTATAAGAAAAAGAACAGAAATGGGCATCTCCTATATTCCTGAAGATAGACAAAGCTTTGGACTTGTTTTGGATTTTGATTTATCAACGAATTTAGCATTAAAACAGTACTATAGGGAACCTTTTTCAAGAAAGGGAATCTTAAACAAAGAGGAATTTGAGCAGTTTGGAAGTAAGTTGATTGAAAAATATGATATTAGAAGCGGACAAGGGATTAAGACACAAGTTCGTTCGATGAGTGGGGGTAACCAGCAAAAAGCAATCATTGCACGTGAAATCGAATTACAATCACCATTGATGATTTTTGTGCAGCCAACACGGGGAGTAGATATTGGAGCAATCGAAAATATTCATAAAATGATGATTGAAGAACGGGATAAAGGAAAAGCAATCTTACTTGTTTCATTGGAGTTAGAGGAAATTATGAATGTAGCAGATACTATTGGAGTTATATATAATGGTCAATTTCAAAAAATTGCTAGCAGTGATTCATTAACGACGAATGAAGTTGGCGAATATATGATGGGGGCAAAGCATGAGTAAAGATAAAAGGAACAGTATCGTAAGTAAGAATCTTCTTCGACCAATAAGTAATGAGAAATGGCAGACAATCACAATTCCGTTATTTTCCATAGTAATTAGCTTTATTGCTGCGGCTATTGTCATATTTTTAATTGGCAAAAATCCTTTCCAGGCATTTTATAACTTATTCCAAGGATCAGGAATTTTGCCTAAGCCTTCTTATGCCGGTTATAAAAGTATGCTGACTGATTTTTTGAGTTTGCTAAATGCCATGACGCCGCTTGTGTTTGCCAGCTTGGCAGTTGCGGTTGCGTTTAAAGCGGGTCTATTTAATATTGGGGTGTCTGGTCAAATGCTTGTTTCTGGCTTTATAGCGTCAATTATTGTCGGTTACAGTGGTTTAGATGCTATCATCGCAAAGCCTCTTGTGTTAGTAATCGGTATTATCGCGGGTGGATTGATGGGAGGATTAGTAGGGTGGCTAAAACATCGATTTAACATTAATGAAGTCGTATCTACGATTATGTTAAATTATATTGCGCAATATGTGATTAGCTTTTTTATTCAGATGTACTATATTGATCCCGTTTCAAGACAATCGAAATATGTTTCAGAAGCATCTAGATTAACTCTTGTCAATGTTGAAACAGCCAACTTGAAAATGGATCTTCCATTGGGCTTTATTTTAGCGATTATTTTCGCTATTTTCTTAAAGTTTGTCATGGACAAAACAGTGGTTGGTTATGAAATTAAAGCTGTAGGTATGAACCGTAATGCAGCAAAATATGCCGGCATTAATGTTGGAAGAAATACGGTCTTAGCCATGGTCATTTCGGGAGGTTTGGCCGGTCTTGCAGGTGTCACTTATTATTTAGGCTATTTCTCTTCTATTCAGCCAAAAGTATTATCAAGTATTGGTTTTGATTCAATTGCTGTATCACTATTAGGCAACTCCCATCCAATTGGTGTTATTTTTTCATCATTTTTAATATCAATTATTGATCAGGGAAGCACATATATGAGTTCACAGGCTGGAATTAGGCAGGAAATTGCTTCTGTTATTGTCGGGTTAATCTTATTGTTTAGCGCATGCGGGGAATATTTGAAACATAAAGTGGGTCAGTTAAAGGAAACAGAAGTCGTTCGAAAGGAGAGTGAATCATAATGGATACGGTGATTATTGATGGATTATCTTTTGCTCTGCCTCTTTTTATTATGGCAATCGGCGGCATATATAGTGAAAAAAGCGGGATTATCAATTTGGCACTTGAAGGCTTTCAAGGTTTTGGGGCATTCATTGGGGCACTGGCAGTGGTTTTAATTGCAAATGCTTCCGGTATAGATATACAGCAGCTTTTTTATGTGGCATTAATCTTTTCAATGATTGGTGGAATGATTTTCTCCATTATTCATGCTGTATTAAGTATTAAATTTAAGGCAAATCAAGTAATCAGTGGTGTCGTGATAAATATTTTAGCATTAGCGCTAACCACTTTCTTAACAACACAAATAAATGCCCTTGTATTTGGAACGGCTTCGGACAAGTTTCAATTAGGTGTATCAGACCGGTTTACGATTGAGGGATTAGCCAATATACCCGTGCTTGGTGCGGTCTTTACGAATGTTTATCCGTTCGAGGTTATTATCATCGTGATTGCCTTTTTTGCCTGGTATCTTTTATATAGAACAAAATTTGGAATGCGCTTAAGAGCGAGTGGGGAAAACCCTCATTCTGTTGACGCAGCAGGTGTTAATGTATCGAAAATTCGGTTTTCTGCAGTTTTAATATCGGGGCTATTATCTGGTCTAGGCGGCATGTGTTTCGCTTATTCCATTTCAGCCAACTTTTCTTCAAGTATTTATTTGGGATATGGTTATTTGGCTATTGCTGCATTAATTTTTGGGAATTGGCGAATTCTTCCCACTTTAGCCGCTTGTCTATTGTTTGGTTTTGCAAGATCGGGAGGAGCTTTTATTGCTCAGTTAATGGAACTACCAAGCGGCTTCACCGATTTATTTATGATTTTACCTTATGTATTAACGTTATTGTTATTAATCTTTTTCTCTAAATCCAATAGCGCTCCAAGAGCATTAGGTGAAATTTATGATAAAGGGAAGAGATAGGAACAAGAGGATATTCCTTAGTCCAGACTTGCAGTTAGAAAGATAAAGAACAAAACAAGACATCGTACAAGATAAAAAGTTAAAAGGAAAGTTCTGTAGAGATTCGATTTTTTCACAGAGCTTTCCTTCACTTTTTTTCAATAGGCTTTGTTAACGTACTGTGTTGATAAGCCAGATTTTTGACTCATTCGTGTGAAATGACCATACAGCTTAAATGAGTCAAAAATCAACAATATTATTTAACAAAACCTTTCAATAAAATTTATATTCATTTCATAAACCTGTAACAACCTTGGTTAAAGATGCCAAATATCTCGAATTAAATGTTTTTTCTTTTAATGGTTATAGTAAAATTATACTATTATAAGAAAATGTTCTATTCGTATCAAATCACTATGTAAAAATGATGGGGGCATTGCCAAGTGTATTTTTATAAAACAAAATCTTCAAAACAAACAAAATGGATCCATCTGGCAAAAGATCAGGATGTCTTATTCTCCGTTTCTGATGATAATATTTCTAACCAGTTCAAGTCACTTGGATTGACTTTGGAGGAAATGAAGATGGCTAAAACGATTCAAGAACTTGTCAAAAATCATTCACAAAGTATTGCAAGTAATTTTTATCAAGCTATGTGCCATATTCCAGTATACAAGGAAATTGTAAATACCTATTCAAATAAGGACAGATGGATCCAAGTTCATGCTGCTTTTATCGTTACTATGTTTGATGGCAGGTATGATGATGCTTATATAAAGCGACTTCAAATAATAGCAAAAGGTCACCAGGAGCTGGGGGTTTTGCCGCAATGGTATGTGGCTAGTTTTCAAATTATATTCCAGAATATTCAAAGCTGCCTATATCACTCAAATTGTGAGTTAGAAGAGTTTTTTAAAATATCAAATAGTGTTTCAAAAGTATTGAATTTTCATCAACAAATCATTATTGAGTCATTAGAGAAAGCGAATATCGAAAAAAAGCAGGAGGTATTCGAACAGATTAAAGAGGAATTAAAAAATAAAATATTTGAAACGAGTAAGTCATTAGTTGCTATTACTGAAGAAACAAGTGCCGGCGTAGAGGATCTTATTCAAAAAAGTAGAATGGTAAGTATCCAAGGGCAGCAGACAGCAGATAAATCTCGGATTACCCAGTCGTTTGCAGAAAATGGTCAAGAACAGCTCCATTCATTGGAGAATGAGATTCATTCAATCTATCAAAGTACAATGGCGATGAGAGGTGCAGTGGAATCACTTAATGAATTATCATCAAAAATAATCGAAGTGGTTGAAATGGTTAAAGGAATTTCAAATCAAACGAACTTACTTTCATTGAATGCAACAATCGAAGCTGCACATGCTGGTGAACATGGAAAAGGATTTGCAATTGTAGCAAATGAAGTAAGAAAGTTATCAGAACAAACGAAGGAATCAGTGGAGTCCATTCAAGCACTTACCGAACAAATTACGAAACAAAAAGACAATGTCAGCTCAAGCTTACAAGAGGTTGAGGATTTAATTGAAAAAGGAAAAGATAAATCGGCCATGACGAAAGAAGCTCTTGACCGTATTATGAGTGCAGCAAATGAAAACTTAGCTACTGTCCAACAAACAGAATCTGATATTAAAAATCTCGTTAAAATTATTGTGGAAATTGGGAATGATACACAAAAAATTGTACAATCCACCGAAAGATTAAATGAAGCCGCACATCTTGCATAAGACTTCGTTTAAGGGGAAGTCTTATTTATTTCAACATGAAATGAAGACACGGTACATGATAAAAAGTTAAAAGGAAGCCTGCATTCAAACAACATATATTAACTCGCAGCATCTCCTAATATATAAGTCCGACTTAATTTTTTAACATTTACGAGGCCCCGACTCTTCGAAGCACTTCGTTCGGTTTTTTCGAAATTTCTTGCAAAAAAAGCTCAATTTGTTGAAAAAGTTCATAAGGAGT
>Ga0182742_1002033_pt1 | contig 23656 bp, 23 predicted proteins | sample eDN5th37CBELigMG_FD_128880 | JGI IMG/M metagenome (GOLD analysis project Ga0182742, IMG submission 128880) | Enriched Miracle-Growth compost microbial communities from Emeryville, California, USA - eDNA 5th pass 37_C BE-Lig MG (version 2)... ... | reverse complement strand
CCTACCCTCAGCAGAAGGCGGAAGGCGCGGTCTTCGGCGCTGCCTATGGCTGGGAGCGGCCCAACTGGTTTGCCGAGGACGGCGCGGCGACGGACCTGACCTTCCGCCGCCCCGGCTGGTTTAAGACGGTTGCCGGCGAGTGCCGCAATGTGCGCGACCATGTCGGCAGCGTCGATCTATCCGCCTTCTCGAAATTCGAGATCGGCGGACCGGGCGCGGCGGACTTCATGGCCTCGCTCGGCTCCAACCGCCCGCCGGTGCGCGACGGCCGGATCGGCCTCGTCCACGCGTTGACGTCGCGCGGCGGCGTCGCCTCGGAATTCACCGTCACGCGGCTTTCGGAAGATCGCTACTACCTGACCAGCGCCGCCTTCGCCGAACGGCATGACGAGGATCTGCTGCGCGCCCGCGCCGGCGAAGGCGTCAGCATCGAGAACCTCACGGAAAGGCGCGGCATCCTCGGCATCATGGGGCCGAAATCGCGCGACCTGCTGCAAGCGCTGACGGATGCGGACCTCTCGAACGCCGCCTTCCCCTGGCTGACGGCGCAACGGATAACGGTTGCCGGCGTGCCGCTGCTGGCGCTTCGCGTCTCCTATGTCGGCGAGCTGGGATGGGAGCTGCATGCGGATATCGATCGCATCGGCGATCTCTACCGGGCAGTTTCGGAGGCCGGCAAGGGCCTCGGCCTGGCCCCCTTCGGCATCTATGCCGTCAACGCCATGCGGCTCGAAAAGGGGTATCGCGGCTGGGGTTCCGACCTCACGACGGAGCGCACGCCGCTCGAAGCCGGGCTGGAGGCGCTCGTGCGGACGGACGGGCGCCGCTTCATCGGCCGCGAGGCGATGCTGGAACGGGCGGCATCCGGTGGGGCATGGCGGATGGCGCTGTTTTCCGTCGAGGATGACGGCATTTCCTTGCCTTTCTACAACCATACCGTCTGGCAGGAGGGACAGGCCGTGGGCGTGGTCACCTCGGGCGCCTACGGCTTTCGCACCGGAAAGCCGCTGGTGCTCGCCTATCTCACGCCGAAGGCGACGGCGGCACCGATGCGCATTCGCGTCATCGACCGTGATCTCGCCGTCACGGAGCTGAAGGCCGCGCCCTACGATCCCGACAATCTCAAGCCGCGCGGCATCGAAGCTGCGGTGCGACAAATCAAGAAGGTGGGCTGAGCCATGGATACGACAAAGCGGGACGCTTCGGACACGGCGCCGGAGCGCACGCGTTCGCGCAGCGGCGGCCGGTCGGGACGGGTGGAGCAGCGTGCCAGCGCGGCAGCGCCGCGAAAGCCGTTCATCAACCGTAAGCTCGCCCCGTTCGAGATCCTGAACGAGGAGGGCCTCGATCTGATCGAGCGCAATGCCGACAGGCTGTTGAAAGAGATCGGCATGGAGTTCCATGACGATCCCGAGATCCTCGACATCTTCCGCGATGCCGGCGCGGACGTGCAGGGTACGCGAGTGCGTTTCGAGCCCGGCATGTGCCGCCGGATCATCCAGGCGAGCGCGCCGCGCGAATTCCGTCAGCATGCCCGCAATCCGGCCAATACCGTCACGATCGGCGGCAGCAACACGGTGCTCTGCCCGGCCTGGGGTCCGCCCTTCGTGCACGATCTCGACCGTGGCCGGCGCTATGCGACCTATGCCGACTTCCAGGATCTCATCAAGATCCACCAGATGATCCCGCACCTGCACCATTCCGGCGGCGTCGTCTGCGAACCCGTCGATCTGCCGGCCAACAAGCGGCATCTCGACATGCTCTATGCCCATATCCGCCATTCCGACCGCTGCTTCATGGGCGCCTTCATCGGCGGCATGCGGGCGCAGGATGCGGTGGACATGGCGAAGATCGTGTTCGGCGAGGACTTCGTCGCCAACAATGCCGTGCTCTACAATGTCAGCAACACCAATGCGCCGCTGGTGCTCGATGCCAACATGTCGGGCTCGCTGAAAGTCTATGCCCGCAACAACCAGCCTGTGGCCTGCACGCCCTGGACGCTCGCGGGCGCCATGAGCCCGGTGACGGTGGCCGGGACCATCGCGCAGGTGCTCGCCGAGGCGCTCGCCACGCTCTGCCTCGTCCAGCTCATCAATCCCGGCGCGCCCTGCCTGATGGGCAGCTTCGCCTCGACGATCTCCATGCAGTCCGGCGCGCCGACCTTCGGCACGCCCGAAGCGGCCAAGATGGTGCTCGCCTGCGGCCAGCTCGCCCGCCGGCTCGGTGTGCCCTTCCATACCGTCGGCACCCTGTCGGCCTCGAAGATCCCGGATGCGCAGGCCGAGCAGGAGGCCACCTGGGGCCTGATGATGTCGATGCTCGCCGGCGCCAATGTCGTCAACCATGCGACCGGCTGGCTGGAGGGCGGGCTGGTGACCGGATACGAGAAGACCGTGATCGACGCCGATCTCTGCGGCAAGGTCTCCGCCTTCTTCGACGGCATCGATCTTTCTGAGAACGCCCAGGCGCTGGACGCCATCGCGGACGTCGGGCCCGGCTCGCATTTCCTCGGCAGCGCCCACACCCAGTCGAATTTCCTCAGCGCCTTCTATCTTTCCACCATCGCCGACAACAATTCGTTCGAGCAATGGAGTTCAGAGGGCGGGCTGGATGCGGCCCAGCGTGCCAACCGCAAATGGAAGCAATTGCTGGAAAGCTACCAGGACCCCGGTCTCGATCCCGCCATAGACGAGGCCCTTCGCGCCTTTGTCGCCCGGCGCAAGGAGAGCATGCCCGACCAGAACTACTACTGAGACGCGACTGCTAATGCCCTCGATCAGTTTGGCTAATGATCCCAATTCCGTTGGAAGGGCGCCTGCGATCTCAATACCTTGTTGAAGAGCTCTGAAAAAAGGGGAACCATATGAGCCAACGCATTCTCACCACCGCATTGTTTTCGCTGCTTGCCGCCGGCGCGGTGCCGGCGCTCGCCGCCGACGTGACGATGCCGGACCCGAACTATGCCACGGCGACCGCCGTGATGAATGTGATCAAGGCCGCCGCCGAACAGGAACTCGGCCTTGAAGTCGCGACTGTCACCACGACGGCCGTGCCGGTCATCTGGGAGGCGATGGACCGCAACAAGGGCGAAGTCGATATCTGGCCGGATGTCTGGCTGCCGAACCAGCAGGGCCTCGTCGACAAATATGTCAACGGCAACAAGACGGTGAAGCTGGCGAAGAACGGCTACGAGGCGGTGCAGGGCTATTGCGTCACCAAGTCGACCGTCACCGATCACAATATCAAGAGCGTCTACGATCTCGCCAACCCGGAAAACGCCAAGCTGTTCGACAGCAACGGCGACGGCAAGGGAGAGATCTGGCTCGGCGCGTCCGGCTGGCAATCCACGAATGTCGAGAGGGTGAAGGCGCGTGACTACGGCTTTGCCGAGTTCTTCGACCTGCAGGTCACCGAGGAGGCCGTTGCCACCGCCTCGCTCGATAGGGCGGCCAAGGCCAACAAGCCCTGGGTCGGCTACTGCTACGGTCCGCACCAGAATTTCGCGCTTTACGATCTCGCCATGCTGGAAGAACCGAAATACGATCCGGAGAAATATGTGGTCGTGCAGCCCAACGACGACCCGGACTGGTTCGAGAAGTCCAAGGTCACGTCCGGCTATGCGACGACGACGGTCCATATCGGCTACGCTTCCTCGCTGGCCGAGCGCCAGCCGGCGCTGGTCGAGGCGCTGGAACGCATGAGCTTCGATCCCGATGACGTCAGCAAGATGGCCTATGAGATCATCGTCAACAAGAAGGCGGCGCCGGATGTCGCCAAGGACTGGATCAAGGCCAATGCCGAGACCGTGTCGAAGTGGTTCGGTCACTGATCGGTCGGCCTGATGACCCATCGGCATCCGGTTGATGCGGGCGGGCGCATGGCGAAGGGCGGCGAGCCGCTGATCGTCATGCGCGATGTCTGGAAAGTTTTTGGAGAGCGGCGGGCCGAGGCGCTCGCCGCCCTGCGCGCCGGGACCGCCGGCAAGCAGGAGATCGCCGAGCGGTTCAACTGCGTCGTCGGTGTCGCCGACGTCAACCTCTCGGTCGACCGCGGCGAGATTTTCTGCGTCATGGGCCTTTCCGGCAGCGGCAAGTCGACTTTGGTGCGGCACATCAACCGGTTGCTGGAGCCCACTGCCGGCGAGATCCTCGTCGACGGCGAGAACGTCATGGCGAAATCGCCGGCGGACCTGCGTTCTCTGCGTTCTCACAGGATCGGCATGGTGTTCCAGAATTTCGGCCTGCTGCCGCATCGCACCGTGCGCGACAATGTGGCCTTGCCGCTGGAGATCCAGCGCGCCTCGCGCCAGAAACGCTTCGATATCGCCGAGGCCGCGCTCGAAAAGGTCAATCTCGCCGGTTGGGGCGATCGCTATTGCCATGAGCTTTCCGGCGGCATGCAGCAGCGCGTCGGCCTTGCCCGGGCGCTTGCGGCCGATCCGGATATCCTTTTGATGGACGAGCCGTTCAGCGCGCTCGACCCGCTGATCCGCCGGCAATTGCAGGACGAATTCCTGTCGCTCTCGACCGCCATGGGAAAGACGGTCGTCTTCATCACGCATGACCTGGAGGAGGCCGTGCGCATCGGCGACCGCATCGCGGTGATGAAGGACGGCATGATCCTCCAGGTCGGCACGCCGGAGGAGGTCGTTACCCGGCCGAAGCATGAATATGTGGAGAAATTCGTCGCGGAGATTTCGCGCCTCAATATCCTGACCGCGCGCAGCATCATGGTGCCCATTGACAAAGCGCATCCGGGGCAAGCCGACCTTGCCGGCCTTCCTTCGGTCCGTCCCGATCAGGTGCTGGGCGACCTGGTCGAGATCGCCGCGGGCCATTCCGGCGACATCACGGTGCGCGAGGCGGACACGATCGTCGGCCTTGTCGACCGGACGGCGATCCTCAACGGGCTGAAGCGCAGGGAGCCGTCATGACCGAGTTTTCCTCCGAGGACGGGCTTGTCAGGGAGTTTACGCGGCAGGGCGCCAGCTATTATGCCGGCGTCTTCGCCCGCATCCGTGGCCATGCCGGCTTCACCTGGTCCTTCAACTGGGCCGCGGCCGTGCTCGGGCCGGTCTGGGCCGCCGCCCGTAACATCCCGCTCCTCTTCTGGCTCGCCCTCTTCGTGGAGACATTGGCGGTTGCCCAGCTTGCCACGGGATTTGCCGGCAATCTCGGCGGGGAGCAGCGCGTGCGCGCCGAGCGCCTGTTCAACCAGGCTGACGAGCGGCGCGTCGAGGCGGAGAAGGCCAAGGCCGCCGGCGAGAGCAGTGCCGACAGCATGCTGCGCTCCGCCGACGGGCTCAAGGTCGCCGCGCAGAATGCCGCCCGTCAGGCCGAGGAGGCGGAAGCGCGCGGTCCCGTGCTGATCGGTTCCGGGCTGCTGACATTGCTTGTCGGAAAGCTCCTCGTCGGCCTACTGGCCAATCCGCTGCTCGAGCGTCGTTTCAACCGGTGGCGCTCCGACCGGACGCTCCGGCACGGCTTCCATCGGTCAAGCGCGCTGCTTGCGGCCGCGTTCTGCATCCTTGCCTACGGGCTCGTCGCCTGGCGGGTGGCAGCGCACGCCCCGCCGGCCTGGCTGACGACGGCGCCGGTCAACCGTGAATGGCAGGGCGCTGTTGCCGCATTGCTCGATCGCGCGCTCGACGGCCTGTCGAAATCCGGCGAGGCGGTCTTCTCGGCCGTCACCGGCCTCATCAACATCGTGCTCGACGCTGCGGCCAGCGCGCTGACGACGATGCCGTGGCCGGTCACCATGGCGATCATCGTCATCCTTGCCTGGCAACTGGCGGGCGTCCGCGTTGCGATCTTCACGACGGCGGCGCTCGCCTATCTCGCCGTGCTCGGTTTCTGGGAGAAAAGCCTCGAAACGGTGGCCTTGCTCGGCACTTCCGCTGTGCTCTGTCTGGTGATCGGCATCCCGCTCGGCATCTGGTGCGGGCGACGGCCTTCCATCCATGCCGCGATCCGGCCGGTTCTGGACTTCATGCAGACCATGCCCGCCTTCGTCTATCTCATTCCGGTCATCGCCCTCTTCGGCATCGGCAAGCCGCCGGGCGTCATCGCAACGCTCGTCTTCGGCACGCCGCCGGTCGTGCGCCTCACGGCACTTGGTGTGCAGGGCGTGCCGGCGAGCATCCGCGAGGCGGCCGAAGCCTACGGCGCCACCCGCTGGTTCCTGCTGACCCGCGTGGACCTGCCGCTCGCCGCCCCGTCGATCATGGCCGGCGTGAACCAGACCATCCTGATGTGCCTGTCGATGGTGGTCATCGCCTCGCTCATCGGCGCCAAGGGCCTCGGCGAGGACGTCCTGAACGCGTTGCAATATGCGGCGGTGGGCCAGGGGCTATTGGCAGGCCTCGCCATTCTTCTTTGCGCCATGATCATCGACCGCATCGTGCAGGGAAAATCCCGCCTCTGATCGATCTGACGTTCGCCACAGGCGCCGCCGTCTACCATGTTGGAAACACAGATAGACGGCCGGCTCACTCTGCGGATGCGGCGGCGGTGGGACCGAGTCGCCTCTGCGGCTGGAGGTCGATGCCGATCTGGTCGCGGCCCCGCATCTTCGCGGCATAGAGCGCAAGATCGGCGCGGCGATAGACATCGCTCGGGTCGTCGCCCCGGGCCGCCCAGGCAAGGCCGGCGGAGAAGGTGTAGCGGAAACTCGCCTGGTCGGGCAGGGGCCGTGAATGCCGGATCGCCACGAGCATGCGCTCCACGATGCCGGCCGCGCCCTCCATGGTGGTGTTCGGCAGCAGCAGGAGAAATTCCTCCCCGCCGATCCGGCCGAGAATATCCGTCTTGCGCACATGGCGCTGCAAGGTGGCGGCGAAGTCGCGCAGTACCGCATCGCCGACGCCGTGACCGAAGCGGTCGTTGATATATTTGAAGTTGTCGACGTCGAGAACCGCGAGGCAACCGACATCCTCGCCGGCGTCACCGCCCATGCCGACAAGCTCGCCAAGCTTGCCCATCGCATAGCGTCGACTGGAAACGCCGGTCAGTTCGTCGGTCAGGGACGCCTTGATGGCGAGATCGCGGTCCTGCCGCAACGAGCGTTCGTCTGCCCGGATAGAGCTGATGTCGCTGGCGATGCAGAGCATCCAGCCGTCCGGCTGCATCGTCTCCGTCATCCACAGCCAGCGGCCGTCGTGAAGATCGGTCTCGAAGGCGCGAAAGCCGGTCTTGCCGCGCCTTGCCTGCGTCGAGCGCAGCCATGTCTCGAAGTCTTTCGCCTCGATCACGGTGCCGCGGCTGGCATGGTAGTTCCGGCGCATGAGGTCGGGCCAGAGCGGTTCCTCGTCTTTTGCGATGAACCAGGCGGCGCGGAAGGCGCTATTGGCAAAACGCAGCCGGTCTTCCGGATCATAGGCTGCTATAAGGGTGCCGGCATTTTCCATGAGCTGCGTCAATTGCAGCATCGTCTCGGTCGCGGCCAAGGGCGTCATGTCCTTTGGTGGATATCGCCCGAAGACTAAAGGCCGTTCATGAACAAAAGGTAAGGCTGCACCTCGCCTGCCGCTGGCGCTCTCGCCCGTGCGGGAACGTCTCCCGCGCGCCCGCGGGGGCGCACGGGGAGATGGACGGTCAGGCGGCCTTCTTGCCGGCGTCGAAGGGGATTTCGATGTCGACGGCGAGCGTGGAGACCTGGGCGCCACGCTCCATCTTGATCGAGACCTTCTCGTCATCGACCTGCATGTGCTTGGAGATGGCCTTGAGGATCTCGTCGCGCAGCTTGTTGACGAGGTCGCTGTCGCCGCTGGCGGCGCGCTCGTGGGCGAGCAGCACCTGCAGCCGCTCGCGGGCTGCCGGGGCCGACTGGCCGCGGGAGAAGAAACGGAACAGGTTCATGCCGCCTTCCTTCCGAAGATCTTGCCGAGGAAGCTGCGCTTGTCGCCCGGAATGGTGATCGGCAGGTTCTCGCCCTTGAGGCGGCGCGTCGCTTCGAAATAGGCAAGCGCCGGCGCCGAACGGCCGTCGGCAAGCGTCACCGGGGCGCCGACATTCGAGGCGCGCAGCACGTCCGTGCTCTCCGGGATGATGCCGAGCAGCGGGATGGAGAGGATTTCGAGCACGTCATCGACCTTCAGCATGTCGCCGCGTTCGGCGCGCGAGGCGTCGTAGCGGGTGAGCAGCAGGTGCTTTTCGATGCGCTCGCCGTTTTCCGCCTTCATCGTCTTGGAATCCAGAAGGCCGATGATGCGGTCGGAATCGCGCACGGACGAGACTTCCGGATTGGTCACGACGATGGCGACGTCCGCATGGCGCATGGCGAGCGTCGCACCGCGCTCGATACCGGCCGGGCTGTCGCAGATCACCCAGTCGAAGGCGTTCTTCAGGGCGGCGATGACCTGCTCGACGCCTTCCGGCGTGAGGTTGTCCTTGTCGCGGGTCTGCGAGGCGGCCAGGAGGTAGAGCGTCTCGACGCGCTTGTCGCGGATCAGCGCCTGCGTCAGCTTGGCTTCGCCCTGGATGACGTTGACGAGATCGTAGACGACGCGCCGTTCCGCGCCCATCACGAGATCGAGGTTGCGGAGGCCGACATCGAAATCCACGACCACGACCTTCTCGCCGTTTTGCGCCAGCGCGGCGCCGAGCGCGGCGGACGAGGTCGTCTTGCCGACGCCGCCTTTGCCCGATGTGACCACGATTACCTTGCCCATTGACCTCTCCGTTCTGTGAACCGCCTCGGTTCAGCCGAGTGTTGCTGCCTTGATCTTGTCGCCTTCCAGCCAGATCTGCACGGGCTTGCCGCGCAGCTCCGGTTCCATGTCGTCGGCGGTCTTGTAGTAACCGTCGACGGCGATCAGCTCCGCTTCGAGCTTGCGGCAGAAGATGCGCGCCGAAGCATTGCCCGTCGTGCCGGCCATGGCGCGGCCGCGCAGCGGGCCATAGATGTGGATCGAGCCGCCCGCGACGATTTCCGCGCCGGAGCCGACCGAGCCGATAACGGTGACGTCCCCTTCCGGAAAGACGATCGATTGTCCTGAGCGCACCGGACGGGCGACGACCAGCGAGGGCACGGCCTGAACCGGCTGCGTGCTGGCGGGAGCGGCGATCGCCTCGACGGGCTCCGCCTTCTCGGCTTTTTCCGCCTTTTCCGGGCGCTCCTCTGCGGCCGGCGCCTCGATGTCGGCGGCGGGGCGGCCATCGGTCATGGCCGGCGGCATGTCGGCGCCGAGCAGCGAGGAGCGTGCGCCCTCTATGCCCATGACGCGCACGTTGCGGGTATTCAGCTGATCGACGAGTTCGCGAAGCTGCGGCCGGTCGATATCCAACCCATCCACATCCAGAATCACCGGGCGACGCAGGAAGAACCCGGCCGAACGGGCCGCCAGGTCGTCGAGCCGCACCAGCCAATCCTCGAAGGGCAATTCCGGGGTCAATGCAAGAGCAAGGAAGGAGCGCCCCTTGAGGCGGATCGGCCGTGGTTGAGTTAACACGTCAGTCATCTTGGTTAATTTTCGGTTGCTTCGGTGTACCGAGGAAATGGTTAACAAATGGTTAATTGGCAGGTCTGGCTGGCGCGAGGCATGCCATGTGAGGCGGCCTTGCAACGCTTCGCGCGAAGCGGGCAGAAATGAGGTTTTTCGCGCCCGCATTCCGTCCGTCCGTCGACGGATTTCGCGCGGAAGGAGTGCGACCGCACCTTTTGGCGTGATCGTTCGGTCCCGAATGCAAAAAAGCCCGCCGGTATGTCGCAACCGGCGAGCAGGCTGGGAGGAACCTTTGCGAGGCGTCAGGCCGCCGCTTCCTGAACGAAGTGCCCCGGCGAGACCTCGCGGTAGCTGCGCTTCGGCGGCACATAGCCATGCGGGCGCAGCGGGCTCTTGATCTCTTCGTTGAGCGGCGGGTTGAGCTGGCCGCGTCGGGTAGGATCGGGGATCGGCACGGCCGAGATGAGGCGACGCGTATAGGCATGCTGCGGATTGTCGAAGATCGCTGCGCGCGGGCCGATCTCGACGATCTCGCCGAGGAACATCACCGCCACACGATGGCTGACACGCTCCACCACCGCCATGTCGTGCGAGATGAAGAGATAGGCGAGGCGGTGCTTTTCCTGAAGGTCGAGCAGGAGATTGGAAACCTGCGCCTTCACCGACACGTCGAGGGCCGAAACGGCTTCGTCCGCGACGATGAATTTCGGCTCCAGCGCGATCGCCCGGGCAATCGAGATGCGCTGGCGCTGGCCGCCGGAAAATTCATGGGGATGCCGGTCGGCCATCGCCGCGGAAAGACCGACCTGTTCGAGAAGCTCGGCCACTCGTTCCTTGGCCGCACGGCGACCCATCAGCCCATGCGCCAGCATGGGCTCGGCGATCGCCGAACCGATCGTGATGCGCGGATTGAGCGAGGCGAAGGGATCCTGGAAGATCATCTGCGTGGTGCGGCGCATGGCGCGCAACGCGCCGGCGTTTGCCTTGGTCACGTCCTTCCCCTCGATGAGGACGGAACCGGCGCTCGGATCGACAAGGCGCATGATCGCCCGGCCGGTCGTCGACTTGCCGCAGCCCGATTCGCCCACGAGCGACAGCGTCTCGCCGGGCTTCAGATCGAAGGACACGTCCTCGACGGCATGGATCTGGCCATGCGGCAGGGAGAAGCGGACGGAGAGCCTCTCCACCTTGAGGATCGGCTGCGCGTCCGCCGCGACGGGTTCCGTCACCCGACCCTCGCTGGCCTCGCCGGTCTTGGGATCGACGTCTGGAAAGCGGCGGGGCGCTGCGGCATCGCCCATCGTGCCGAGGCGCGGAATGGAGGCCAGCAGCGCCCTCGTATAGGTCGCCTTGGGGGCAGCGAAGATCTCCGCCGTCGGGCCGGTCTCGATCATGTCGCCGCGGAACATCACGACGGTACGGTCGGCCACCTCCGCCACCACGCCCATGTCGTGGGTGATGAAGAGCACGCCCATGTTCTCCTCGCGCTGCAGGTCGCGCAGGATATGCAGGATCTCGGCCTGGACGGTGACGTCCAGTGCCGTCGTCGGCTCGTCGGCAATCAGCAGCTTCGGCCGGCAGGCGAGCGCCATGGCGATCATCACGCGCTGGCGCATGCCGCCGGAGAATTTGTGCGGATATTCGTGGAGGCGGCTTTTCGCCGCCGGAATGCGCACCCGCTCCATCAGCCGCAGCGCCTCGGCCTCGGCCGCCTTCCAGGAAAGGTCGCGGTGCAGCACCAGCGCCTCGGCGATCTGGTTGCCGATGGTGAAGACCGGGTTGAGCGAGGTCATCGGCTCCTGGAAGATCATGCCGATCGTGCCGCCGCGCACGGAGCGCATCTCGGCTTCGCTCGCCTTCAGCAGGTCGCGGCCCTCCAGCAGGATGCGGCCCTCGCAGCGTGCCCGGCCGGGCGGCAACAGGCGCATGGTGGAGAGTGCGGTGACGCTCTTGCCCGAGCCGGATTCGCCGACGATGGCGACCGTCTCGCCGGCATCGACCTTGAGGTTGATGTCGCGGATGACGGCGCGCCATCCTTCGGGGGTCTTGAAGGAGGTCGTCAGGTTCTCGACCGAGAGCACCGGCCGGTTCAGGCTATCCGTTGCGGTCATGGTCAGCTTTCCTTGGCAAGGCGCGGATCGACGAGGTCGCGCAGCCCGTCACCGAGCAATTGCAGGGCGAGAACCGAGAAGACGATGGCAAGGCCCGGAAAGACCATCAGCCAGGGCGCGTTGTTCATGTATTCGCGGCCGGAGGCGAGCATGGTGCCCCAGGTCGGCATGTCGGTGGAGACGCCGACGCCGAGGAAGGAGAGGCTTGCTTCCGCCAGCATGGCCGAGGCGAAGACGAAGGTCGCCTGGACGAGGATGGGCGAGGCGAGGTTGAGCAGGACGTGGCGCGTCAGGATCTGCCAGGTCGGCAGCCCCATGGCGACGGCCGCCTCGATGAAGGGCAGTTCGCGCAGCACCAGCGTCGAGCCGCGCACGATGCGGGCAAGGCGCGGCGCATAGGTGATGCCGAGCGCCAGGATGACGGTCAGCAGCGAAGGCCCGAGCGCGGCGACCAGCGCGATGGCGAGCAGGATATCCGGAAAGGACATCATGGCGTCGAGCAGCCGCGAGATCGGCGCATCGAGCTTGCGGAAGAAGCCGGCGGCGACCCCGAGGATGACCCCGAGCACCGTGGAGATGCAGACCACGCCGAGACTGACGAGCAGCGAGATCCGTCCCGCATAGATGGCACGCGAGAAGATGTCGCGGCCGAATTCGTCGGTGCCGAAAAAATGCTCGAAGGACGGCGCCTTCAGCTTGTTGACGATCGACAGCTTGTTCGGTGCGTAGGGCGCGACCCACGGGGCGAGGATCGCCGCCAGGAGAACGAGGACGAGGATGATCGCCCCGATAAGGATCGCCCGGGTGCCGAAGAGCCGGCGCAGGCCGCTGGCGAAGGGCATGGAAAGAGAACCGGTCATCATAGGCGCACCCGCGGATCGACGAGGATATAGAGCATGTCGACGATGAAGTTGATCAGCACGTAGATCGCCGCGACGACGAGCAGCGTGCCCTGGATGACGGGATAGTCGCGGCGAAGGACGGCCGAGACCACGAGATTGCCGATGCCCGGCAGGCCGAAGACCGTTTCCGTCACCACCGCGCCCGCCACCAGCATGGCGATGGAAAGACCGATGACGGTGATGATCGGGATCATCGCGTTCTTCAGGGCGTGCTTGAGGATGACGCGCCGCTCGCTCGCCCCCTTGGCGCGGGCGGTGCGCACATAGTCGTCGCCGAGCACGTCCAGCATGGCGGCGCGGGTGAAACGGGTGATCAGCGCGGAATTGACGATGCCGAGCGCAATGGCCGGCAGGACCAGATGGTGCAGCCGCACCAGGAAGGAGGTGTCCGGCCCGCCATAGCCGGAGGCGGGGAACCAGCCCTGGCTGACCGCGAAGACCTGGATGAGGATGAGCCCCAGCCAGAAGCTCGGCACGCTCGCCGCCACCATGGTGAGCGTCACCACGATCTGGTCGAACAGCGTGCCGCGCTTGACGGCCGAGAAGATGCCGACGGGCAGCGCGATCACCACGGCGATGAGGATCGAGAAGAGCGTGAGGAAGAAGGTCGGCTCGGCCCGCGCGGCAAGCGCGGTCGTCACCGGCTGGTTGAGGAAGATGGACTGGCCGAGATCGCCCTGCAAGATGCCCAGCACGAACTGGAAATACTGGGTGATCAGCGGCGCGTCGAGACCCATCCTGGTGCGTAGTTGCGCGATGTCCTCCGGGGTCGCATCCGACCCCAGCATCACGGCGGCGGGATCGCCCGGCGTCACCCGGACGATGATGAAAACCACCGTCACGACAAGGGCGAGCACAATGGCCATGCCCCCCAGCCGTTTCAGAAGTGCCCGGGCGATCCTTGCCATGTCTGTCCCCTCAGTTCTTCGGCGTGACGTTCCAGAAGTGCGGCCAATAGGTCGGCGTATAGTCGGAAATGCCGGCTGCGACGCCCGTGACCGCATTGAAGTTGCCGACCTTGTAGAGCGGCGCCTCGTCGTAGATCACGGTCTGGATGCCTTCCCAGGCCTTCTGCTTGTCGGCATCGGAAACGGCGTCCATGTAGGTCGCGACGGCCTTTGCCTTGTCATCCGAGACGTACCAGCCCGGATAGGTATCGGTGATCGTGTTGATCGTCGTCGGATCGCCCGGGAAGTTGGAATGGGTGATGAAGATGTCCCATTCCTTCGGACCGGCGCGCCGCGTCGTCAGCGTCGCCCAGTCCACGACCTGCAGGTCCACCTTGAAGCCGGCGGCTTCGAGATAGGCCTTGGCGACTTCGCCGATCTTGTAGTGGAACTCGTACTGGCGGCTGGTCAAAATGCGCAGCGGGGTGCCGTCATAGCCGGCCTCGGAAAGCAGCTTGCCCGCCTCTTCGGGATCGCCTTCGCCATAGCGCGCGACGCCGGCCTCGGTGTGCCACAGCGAGCCCTTCGGGAAGATCGACGGATCGACGCTGAAGAAGCGTTCGTCGGAGAAGGCGGCGAGCATCATGTCGTTCGGGTTGAGCGCGACCTGCACCGCCTGGCGCAGCGCCTTCTTGGTGAGAAGCCCTTCCTTCATGTTCATGTTGAGCGAGATCCAGCCGGTATTCTCATAGATGACCGGCTTGGCCTTGCCGCTTGCCTCGACGCGCTCATAGGCGCTGACGGGAAGCGCGTCGGCGAAGTCGAACTGGCCCGAGATCAGGCCCTCGACGCGGGTATTGGCATCGGGCACCGGCACGAAGCGGATTTCCTTGGCGATCGCCACGCGCCGGCCGGCATAGTTGCTCGGCTCGCCCTCGGGCGACTTGTAGTCGTCGAAGCGGACGAGCTGGGTATATTGGTCGGGCTTGCGCTCCTTCAGCAGGTAAGGGCCGGTGCCGACGAACTCGGTCAGCGTGTCGGCGATCTTTTCCGAAGGCATGATCACGGAGGCCTGCGACAGGGTCGCCAGCAGCGGCGCATAGCGCGACTTCAGCTTGATGACGATGGCGTTGGGGCCGTCCTCGGAAAGGCTCTCGACGATCTCGGCGACCTGCTTGCCCTTGGAATAGAGCTCCATCCAGCGCTTCAGCGAGGCGGTCACGTCCTTGGAGTCGAGGTCGCTGCCGTCGTGGAACTTCACGCCTTCGCGCAGCGGGATGCGGTAGGTGAGGCCGTCCTCGGAAATCTCTGGCATGGCGGCGGCGAGCAGCGGCACGGAGCGCCACTCGTTGTCATAGATATAGAGCGTTTCGAAAATGTGCTGGTCGATGGTCAGCACGATGTCGGTCGCCGTCTGCATGACGTCGAGCGTCGGCGGCTCGCCGATCGTGGCGACCGTAAGCACGCCGTCGCTCGTCTGGGCGGCGGCAAGGCTGGTGGTGCCGGCAAGCGCCGCCAAGGTCATGAGAACCAATGCACTTTTCATCTTCTGTCCCTCTCGTTTGTCGAAGTTTGCTGTGCGCCGGACCGTGGCCGGCAATCGGTTGAGGCCGTGGGTTCAGGCCCTGCAGGGCGCGGCAATGAAGGCGCCGCGGGAAGCCTCTCGGCCGCCTGCGTGGAAAAGATGGATGCTGATGGCGGGCAGGGCTGTGAAGAGGCGCATATCCGTCCGTTCCGGCTGGTGCCCCGGCTTGCTTGCGCCCGACCGGCGCCGCTTCTCAAGAAAGCGGTCGGCCGGAGCAAGGGGCGTGTCGCCATGCTCTGGAGCGTGTGTTCCCGTCATTGTGCATCGCTTGGCGATGTAATTTGTTTTCTCCATATTCCAATAATTTCACAAAAAGTCAACGCCTGACGCCGGGTTGGGCGGCACTCGTGTAATCTGTTTTCGCATGCGTTTACAGGACGCGGAAATTTTCAGATGCCATAAGCCGAGACAACGGACGGGGATTCGTTCGAAGCTCGAAATCCTTCATCAAATTCAATCCATTCCGGCCTTGACCTGCATGCGTCAGAAGGCGGAAAACCGTATGTAAACCAAGGCCTCGATGAAAATCGCACTTTTGGAAGCTGCGTGATTTTCACGTTTTTGAGAAACGACTCGCTCATCCAACGCTCGTTTGGGAGGGGTGCGTAAAAATTTTTCTGAAAATTGTACTGCCATTGTGAAAATCCTTGCGGACAATGCGCTGTAATGGGCGCCCGATGCTCGGCGCAGGTCGGGCGCGCGAGGGCATCCATGATCGCCGTGTGGCAGGCAAAGCATGAGAACGCCTGATGTTCCGCAGGTTTTCGGGACATGTTTTGCAATGGCGCAGATGCGTGCCAAAAACCTTCTCGGCGATTTTCACGGCAGGCAGATAAGCCCCATTGAAGCGAGCCGGCGCTGTGCTATGACTGGGGCGCAGGAGAAATTCGTTTTCATCGATGCGCGCAACCCGCGCGCCATGCCCAGAAAGGGAAGCCGCGATGGACCTTTTCCATGCCCTGTCCGATGAGGACGGCCGGCTTTCCGGCCTCGACCGCAAACTCGCGCAGATCGCCCTTGACGATGTGGATTTCGTCGTCAATGCGTCGATCGGCGAGATGGCCGACCGGGCGGGAGTCTCGCCGCCGACCGTCACCCGCTTCTGCCGGCGGCTCGGCTGCAAGGGCTACCCGGATTTCAAGGTACAGCTTGCCAGGCTCACCTATGTGGGGCTGCGCTACGTCAAGCCGGAAGTGCCCACCGAGACGCCGGAGGAGGTGGCCGAGGACATCATCGCCAAGGCGCAGAACGCGCTGTTCCAGCTTCTCCGTCAGCTCGATTTCGCCGCGCTCGACACGGCGGCGCGGCTGCTGCGCGGCGCTGATTTCATCCAGGCCTTCGGGGCGAGCGGCAATTCCGCGATGATCGTCAACGAGCTGCACAACCGGCTCTTCCGCCTCGGCTGCCGCATCAATGCCTCCAACGATCACAATATGAACGCGATGATCTCCGCGGCGGCGCAGCCCGGCACGGTGGTTTTCGGTTCATCCTTCACCGGCCGCGATCCGGCGCTGGTGCATTGCCTGGAACTGCTGCGCCGTCGCGGCATTCCCACCGTCGTCGTCACCCAGAGCGGGTCGCCGGTGGCGATGGCGGCGGATGTGGTGATCTCGGTGGACCTGCCGGAGGGCAAGAACATCTTCCGCCCCACCTCGACCCGCTTCGCCTATCTGGCGGTCATCGACATGCTGGCCAACCTCGTCGCCTATACGGATCGCAGCAAGGCGCTGAAGACGCTGCGCGGCATCAAGGAGGAACTGGTGAGTCGCCGCGACGGCGACGACCGCCAGCTTCTCGGCGACTGAGGCAAGCCCTATCGCGGCGCCATGGCGGGAAGAACCTCCACGCGCTGCGCGCCGACCGTGCCGTCGGCCTCCACAACGGCCTGCCAGCGCCTGTTGCCGCAGCGCACGGAAAGCCGCCATCGGCCCGCATCCTCGCCTTCGCCCCGCTCCACGCGGGAGGCGACGAGGCCGCGGCGCATATAGTCGCGCAAGGTCTGCGTCGGCCAGCCGAACCGCTCGGCAAGCATCTCCGCCGGCAGCAGGAATTCGCCGGTCGCGTCGCGGGTGAGAACGATCGGTCCGGCCGCGCCCTGCATCATGACAGTGCCTCGCGTGAGATCGGCGCAACATCCACGGCGTTCTCGCCGCGGTGGAACGCGATGGCGAGACGGAAGGAATGGGCGATGCGCAAGGCCCGGTCGAGGAAGAGATCGGCGACCTCCGGCGGGCACAGCGTTTCAACCGTGGCACGGAACAGCGAGAGCCACCGCTGGAAATGCGCCTTCTCAAGCTCCGGGATGGCAAGGTGCGGGGGAAGGGGACGCCCCTCGTAGCGGCCGGTGCGCAGCAGCGTCGCCGACCAGAAGTCGCACATCTTGGCAAGGTGCACCGGCCAGTCCTCCGGCGCGATGACGCCGTTGAAGATCGGGCCGAGCAGGTCGTCCTTGCGGATCTTGTCGTAGAAGCCGTGCACCACGGCATGGATCATCGCCTCGTCGAGAACGTCCGGCAGGAGCTTGCCGTCGATGACGATGGCGCGTTCGGGAGCGGGACGGCCTCTCATCGGATCGCCCTGTAGCTGTGCCAGGTGCCGTGGCCGAGCAGCGGGAAGATCACGATCAGGCCGAGCAGCCCCGTGGCAAGCGCGAGGGCGGTGAGGCCGAGAACGATGGCGCCCCAGGCCAGCATCACGGGCAGGTTGCGGAAGGTGAGCGAGATGCTCGTGCCCATAGCGGTGAACGCGTCGGTCCGCTCGGCCAGCAGCATGGGAATGGCGAAGGTGCTGATGGCGAAGGAGAAGGCGGCGAAGAGCCCGCCGACCGCCGTGCCGACGACGATCATGCCGAGCCCTTCCGGCGTCGTGGTCAGCATGGTCACGATATGGTCGAGCCCCGGAAACGGACGCAGCCCCATGAAGAGCGCATAGATGATGACGGCCGCCCGCATCCAGACGAGCATGAGCAGGCAGAGGATCGCGCCGGTATACCAGACCTGCGCGCCGGATTCGGCCTTGACGAAGATCATGCGCGACAAGCTCGGCGCGATGCCGTCCTCAAGGTCCCGGCTCTTGCGGTAAAGGCCGATGGCCACCAGCGGGCCCACCACCATGAAGCCGGCAAGCGCGGGAAAGAGAATGTAGTCGAGCTCCATGCGGAAGAGGCCCCAGACCACCACCGCCGAAAGCAGGAAGACGGCAAGGCCGTAGAGAAGGCTCGGCAGCGGGGTACTCCACAGATCGCGCCAGCCGGCGGAAAGCCAGCCGAGCGCGGCACCGGCCGGCAGGTTCCGGCGGCGTTGTTCGGCAAGCGGCAGGCGCGTTTCACCGGTCTTGTCGGTCGTCGTTCCCATCGTTTCCTTCCTTCTTCAGCAGGAGGGCCGGGCAGCGCGATAGGCGCCGTCCTTTCCTTCCGTCTTGAGGTGCTCCACGCAGTCCGGCTGCGAGGTGACGGCGACATGCACGAGATGCGCATTGGCGGCGGCAAAGAGCGCGACGCCGCCGCCGACGAGCAGCCAGGCGGCGAGGCGCCGGTTGAGCCGCGCCGGCCGTCCGCTCTCGTTTGTGGCGGCGCTCATCGGCCTTCCTCCCCGAGCGTGCCGACATAAAGCGCCAGCAGCTTGAGGTCGACCGGCGAAAGACGGCCTTCCCAATGCGGCATGTGGCCCTGTCGTCCCGAATAGATCGAGGTGAAGACCGCCTGGGCATCCCCGCCATAGATCCAGGCGGCGTCGGTAAGGTCCGGAGCGCCCGCGTCGGTGCTGCCGCGCGCATCCTCACCGTGACAGGCGACGCAATTTTCGGCGAAGACCGTTTTGCCTGCCGGAACGCGCGCCTTGTCGTCCGCGCTCATCGGCAGGTCGGAGAGCGAACGTATATAGGCCGCGACCGCGCGCACCTGCCTGTCGTCGAGAACCCCGTCCCGGCCGAAGGCGAGCATCTGCGAGACGCGCGTCTCCGCATTGGTGGAGTTGATGCCGATGCGGATCGTCTCGGCGATGGTTTCCGGTTCGCCGCCCCACAGCCAGGCCTTGGCGGCAAGGTTCGGGAAACCCGGTCCGCCGGTGCCGTTCACGCCGTGGCAGACCGCGCAATTGTCGATGAAGAGCGTGCGGCCGGTCTCGCGCACATGCTGCATGAGGGCCGGATCGGCGGCGATCTCCTCAAGGCTCGCATCCGCGATACGGTGCGTCCAGACGGCGCGGGAGGTGGCGGCGTCCTCCACCTGCTTCGTCACGACCTCGCGCTGGTCGATGCCGAGAAGACCCTTCGTATAGGTCATCCCCAGCGGCCAGGCCGGCATCAGGATCCAGTAGCCGACGGCGAACAGCGTGGTGACGGCAAGGAAGAACAGGACGACACGCGGGATCGGCGTTTCCAGTTCCTCGATGCCGTTCCATTCGTGCCCGGTGGTGGTCCGCCCGGTGGCGGGATCGCGCTTTTCGATTGCCATGCCCTAGTCCCCCGGCCTGTCGTCCTTGTCGAGAATGCTCTTCTTGGCGCGGTTGAAGCGCTTCCGGTTGCCCGGCCAGAAGGTGTAGATCAACACGCCCACGGCAAGCGCGATCAGGTAGAAGAGCCCCCAGCTCTTGGCCAGGGCGACGACGCTGTTGTGATCGACATCCATTGCGCTACTCCTGCTGCTCGGCGGTTTCCTGATGGGCCGCCCGGGTGAGCTGGCCGACGATCTGCAGATAGGCGACGAGCGCGTCCATTTCCGTCAGGAGACCCGGATTGCCGTCGAAGGCGCGCACATTGGTCGCCTCGCCGTAGCGCTCGCTGACGCCGGAAGCACCGGCATCGTCCGGATTGGCCTGCGCGCGCGCATCGGCGACGGCGTTCTCGATCATCGCGTCCGTATAGGGAACGCCGACGGCGCGCTGGGCGGCTAGATGCTCGCCGAGGTCGTCGATCCGCAGCGCATTGCGCTTCAGCCAGCCGTAGCGCGGCATCACCGATTCCGGCACCACATCGCGCGGGTTCATCAGATGGGCGACGTGCCAGGCGTCGGAATATTTGCCGCCGAGGCGGGCAAGGTCCGGCCCGGTGCGCTTGGAGCCCCACAGCATCGGGTGGTCGTATTTCGATTCCACGGCCAGCGAATAGGGGCCGTAGCGCTCCACCTCGTCGCGCAGCGTGCGGATCATCTGCGAATGGCAGGCATAACAGCCCTCGCGGATGTAGAGGTTGCGGCCGGCAAGCTCCAGCGGCGTATAGAGCCGCATGTCCGGCGCTTCCTCCACCGTCTCGTGGATGGTGAAGAGCGGCGCGATCTCGACGAGGCCGCCGATGGAGGCGACGCCGACAATGGCCAGCACGAAGCCGATGGCGTTGCGTTCGAGCTTGCGATGGAAGAATTCCTTCATGGTCATTCTCCCGCCTGCGCCGCGCCGGCATTGCCGTAGAGGGGAACGTCGCTTCCCGTTGCCGTGGCGCGGGCGTTGCGGGCCATGCGGATGGTCATGGCGACGTTGAACGAGCAGACGACGGCACCGGTGAGGAACAGGAGCCCACCAAAGGCACGGGCGATGTAATAAGGATGCATCGCGACGAGGCTGTCGATGAAGGAATAGGCGAGCGTGCCGCTGTCGTTATAGGTCCGCCACATCAGGCCCTGGATGATGCCCGAATTCCACATGGCGAAGACGTAGACGACGGTGCCGGCGAGCGCGAGCCAGAAATGCACCTCGATCAGCTTGGGCGAATACATGCGCTCCGTCTTCCACATCCACGGCACGAGGGCATAGAGCGAACCGAAGGTGATCATCGCCACCCAGCCGAGCGCGCCGGCATGCACATGGCCGACCGTCCAGTCGGTATAATGGGAGAGCGAATTGACGGCGCGGATCGCCATGAACGAGCCCTCGAAGGTGGACAGCCCGTAGAAGACCGCCGCCACCATCATGAAGCGCAGCGTCGCGTCGTCGCGCACCTTGTGCCAGGCGCCGTTGAGGGTGGCGAGCGCATTGCCGGCCGAGGCCCATGAGGGCACCAGAAGCACGATGGAGAAGGTCATGCCGAGCGTCTGCACCCATTGCGGCAGGGCGGTGTAGTGCAGGTGATGCGCACCCGCCCACATATACATGAAGGTGATGCCCCAGAAGCTGATGATGGAGAGGCGATAGGAGAAGATCGGCCGTTCCGCGCGCTTCGGCAGGTAATAGTACATCATGCCGAGGAAGCCGGCGGTCAGGAAGAAGGCGACGGCATTGTGGCCGTACCACCACTGCGTCATGGCATCCTGCACGCCGGAAAACAGCGAATAGCTCTTGGCATGGCCGAAGGAGACGGGCACGGCGAGGTTGTTGACGATATGCAGCACCGCCACGACCAGGATAAAGGCCATGTAGTACCAGTTCGCCACATAGATATGCGGTTCCTTCCGGCGCTGCAGCGTGCGGATATAGATGAGGAAATAGACGACCCAGACGATCACCAGCCAGATATCGGCATACCATTCCGGCTCGGCATATTCCTTCGACTGGGTGAGGCCCATCAGATAGCCGGAAGCCGCGACGAGACAGAAGAGATTGTAGCCGATCAGCACGAACCAGGGACTGAACTGGTCGGGCAGCCGGGCGCGACAGGTGCGCTGGAGCACATGGAAGGAGGTGGCGATCAGCGCATTGCCGCCGAAGCCGAAGATGACGCCCGAGGTGTGGACGGGGCGAAGCCGCCCGAAGCTCGCCCAGGCGCTGTCGACGAAGGTCAGTTCCGGCCAGGCAAGCAGCGCCGCCACCCAGACGCCGACGAACATGCCGACGACCGCCCAGGCGAGCGACAGGATGATGCCGACGCGCGTCGGATCGTCATAATATTCGCTGAGGCGGCTTTCCGGCGGTTCCGGCGTGAAGAGCGCGGAGAGCACCGCAAAGCCGAAGGCCACGCTGAAGGCGAGCACGATATAGCCGTGCACGGCCAGCGGATCGCCCTGCCCGCCGATCGCCATCGCAAGGCCCGACAACGCCAGTGCGCCCAGCACGAAGAGCGCCAGGTGACGCTCGGAAACCGTCAATCCGGATATCATCGATTTTCCCCCTTCGCCTTCATGCCGCATCGGCATCGATGCCGAGGAGCGGGCCGAGCGCGGCCCTGTTCCGCACGATGTCGGCCAGCGTGTATTTGTCGAGCACCGTCAGGAAGGCCGCGAGCGCCTCGTGCAGCATCCCCTTGAGCCGGCAAGCCGGCGAGATGGCGCAGGCCCGGCCGGAGGCCTGCATGCATTCGGCCAGCGAGAATTCCTCTTCCGTGGCGCGCACCAGAACGCCGACCACGATCTCCTCCGGCGCCTTGGCCAGGCGGAAGCCGCCGGCCCGTCCGCGGATCGTCTCCACCAGGCCGAGATCGCGCAGGGTCTGTGCCACCTTGAGAAGGTGGTTGCGCGAAAGGCCATAGGCCTCCGCCACGTCGTTTGCCGTGCACACGCCATCCGGCCGCATCGCGGCGTAGATGAGCATGCGCAACGCATAATCCGTGTGAAGCGTCATCCGCATCGTCGTCTCCCGGCGTTTGCCAAAAAGGTATTATGGATGCCACTTTTAATGCAAGCCGTATCCACCGCAAAGTGCAATAGCGTCGCAGGCGGGGAATAAAGAGGAAAGAAACGTCAGCCCGGCCCGTCGAGGCGCGGCGTCCAGTCCTCCACGCGGTTGCTCTCAAGCCGGCGCGCGGCATGGTTCCGCCAGCCTTCGGCAAGGCGTTCGAGGGTGGCGATGCCGGAAAGCTCCGCACGGTTGAGCGGATCGATATAGAAGGCGCGCCAGATGCGTCGCAAGGTCCAGTCCGGCGTGCGGCGGTCAATGCGGACGAGCCGGTCTCCGGGAGTGACTGTGCCGGGTCTGAGGACCCGATAATACCAGCCCGTCCGCCCGCCTGCCTGCACGAGCCGGGCCATGTCCGGCCGCTTGAAGCGTTCGTTCAGCTTCCAGCACGGCTGGCGGCCCTGGCTGACTTCCAGGATGGCGGAACCGAGTGCGAAGACGTCGCCGATCGCCACGGCGTCTTCCGCAAGGCCGGCCGTCGAAATGTTCTCGCCGAAGGCCCCGGGGCTGGAGAGCAGCGGATGGGCCCCGAGATCGTCCCGCCAGACGGCGTAATGCTCGAACGGATAGTGGTGAACGGCCTTTTCCGGTCCGCCGTGACGCTTCATATCGCCCTGCATGTCGCCGGCAAGGCCGGTTTCTGACAGGGTAAGCGGCCCGGTGACCGGTGCCTTGACGATGCCGCTCGGCACGCCGCGTGGCCCGAGCGGCGCCACGGCGCCGATCCGCAGGCTGAGCAGGGGGATTTCCGTCATGACGCCCTCATGCCGCGCCGGTCGGGGCAGGGCAGCGCCCGTCGGCGCAGTCAGCGTCCTCGGGTATCGGCGCGCCATGCAGCGGCATGGGCGCCGCAAGCGCCATGGCGATCCGTGCGCCGACGGCGATGTCGTCCTCGACGCCGAAGACCTGATGCAGGATCGTGCCATCGCGGCCGATCAGCACGGAAGAGGGCGTTCCGCGCAGGCCGTAGCGGCGCATGGTCACCGGAACGTCCGATCCGTCTTCCGCGCGATCCACGCCGACCGGCGACGTCAGCCGGTATTCGTGGAGAAAGGCTGCAAGCGTCACCGGGGTCATGGCCGCATGATGCTCGAAGACCGTATGCAGCCCGACGATCTGCAGGTCGCTCTGGGCGAAGATCCGCTCGATGCGCTGAACCTGCGGAATGGCCTGGGAAACGCAGCCCGG
>Ga0182742_1002031_pt1 | contig 23659 bp, 21 predicted proteins | sample eDN5th37CBELigMG_FD_128880 | JGI IMG/M metagenome (GOLD analysis project Ga0182742, IMG submission 128880) | Enriched Miracle-Growth compost microbial communities from Emeryville, California, USA - eDNA 5th pass 37_C BE-Lig MG (version 2)... ... | reverse complement strand
CCGCCGAGCGCAGGATCGCCGTCAGGACGTCGATCGTGTGCAGCGAGCGGTCGAGCGAGCAGCGGTAGTCGCGGCCGGTGGTCACCGCCTCCATCATGTCGGCAAGGCCGATGCCGCGATAATTGGCCTGAAGACCCCAGTCGAACTGGAAGTTCTGCGCGGTCAGCGGATGGTCCCAGACCTCTACCTCCTGCGGTTCCCTGTCGTCGCCGGTGACCTCGACCGGGCCGCCGAAGAAATTCGGGTCCGGCACGAAGACCGCGCCCTCGGTGCCGTAGAGTTCCATGTTCTGGTGACGATGCGCCCAGACGTCCCAGCTCGCCATCAGCGCCACCTGGGCGCCGCTGACGAATTCGAGGATGGCATGAATGTTCGTCGCCACCGCCACCGGCAGCCTTTCGCCAAGTCGCGGCCCGTTGCCGATGATGCGCGCCTCGCGCGCCCGGTTGGCAAGCGCCACGACCCGACGCACCGGCCCTATGAGATTGACCAGATTGTTGACGTAGTAAGGCCCCATGTCGAGGATCGGGCCCCCGCCCGGCGCGAAGAAGAAGTCCGGATTGGGATGCCAGCTCTCCATGCCCGGACCCAGCACATGCGCCGTGCCGGACATGATCTTCCCCACCTTGCCACCGTCGATGAGATGGCGGACGAACTGGTGCGAGCCGCCGAGATAGGTATCCGGCGCCGAGCCGACCTTCAGGCCCCGCGCATCGGCGATGCGGCGCAGGTCCTCGCCCTGCTCCAGCGTCAGCACGAAGGGCTTTTCCGAATAGACATGCTTGCCCGCCTCCAGCGCCCGCCTGGAAACCGGGTAATGCGCCTCGGGCACCGTCAGGTTGACGACCACATCCACGGCCGGGTTCGAAAGCAGCGCCTCGATCTCCTCGGCCGGCACGCCGAATTCCTGCGAGCGCGCCCTCGAGGCAGCCGGATTGATATCGGCGCAGGCGACGAGCCTCAGGTTCCTGAAGGTCGGAACCAGCTTGAAATAGGCCCCCGAAATATTGCCGCAACCGATGATACCGACGCCGTATTCCTTGCTCATGGCGGTCAATCCTCAAAATGCCTTGACGGTTGCGATCGAGCGGGCGGCAAGCCGGGTGATGTCGCTCGGATTGTCATGCTCGACGATGAAATGCCGGACCGGCGAACCGGCCAGCGCCTTGGCCAGATCGGCCCACGGCACCGTGCCGTGGCCGACATCCGCCCAGCCGTCCTCGCCGGCATTCTCCCCCGTGGGCGCAATGTCCTTGACATGCACGGCGGTGATACGGCTGCCGTATTTCCCGATCCAGGCGAAAGGATCGGCCCCGCCGCGAATGATCCAGGCAATATCCGCCTCCCAGGCAAGGTCCGGCCCGCCGGCAAAGATATGATCCAGTGGCACGGTGCCGTCCGGCAGCGGGAAGAATTCGAAATCATGGTTGTGCCAGCCAAAGGCAAGTCCCGCCTTGCGCACCGGCTCGCCGGCCCCTTGCAGGCGCTCCCCCAGCGCATGCCAGCCGGCCGCGTCCGCCGGGCGATGCTCGGGCAGAAGATAGGGGCAATAGACCGCTTCGATGCCGAGCGTGCGGCAGATATCCAGCACGCGATCCGGCTTGCCTTCCAGCATTTCCAGCCCGAAATGAGCGGTCGGCATGGCAAGGCCGTTGCGGTCGAGATCGGCCTTGACCTGCTGGATGGCGGCATCGTCGAGTGCCTCGTAAAGAGCGCCGTACCCTTCCACCTCCCGGTATCCGGCATCCGCAAGCACGCGGAAGACCTCGGCGAAGGGCTGGAAATTGCGGGCGCTGTAAAGCTGGAAGCCGATCGTCTGCATGAATGTCTCCTCGGATTATCGGGTCGCCGACTGGCAGGAATGAAGATCGAGCCAGCGGAATTGCGGAACCGCGCCGCCTGGCGCGGGGGTGAAGATGACGGTGCGGCGCTCGCCGGCCGTCAGATCGAAGGCATTGTCCGACCATCGGCCCGCGACATCGGCTTCGAGCATGACGTGGAGCGCCAGGCCGCTGGCAGAGGCCGTCACGGCGAAAACGCCGTCCTCGCGCGGCGCAGCGTCGAGTGCCAGACCGGAGGCTTGAAGATTGAGCGTCTTGTAATTGACGGGCACATGGTGCCCCTCGCCGTGCATGCCGTTGGAGGCCGCGAAGGACCAGAAGAGCAGCATGTCCTCCGGCAAATCGGCGGAGAAGACGGAAAACAGCATCTCGGCCCTATCCGGCCCGCAACGGCCCTCGGCGCTGCGAAAGGCCCGTCGCTCGCCGGAAAGCGAGACCAGCCAGGTCTCAAGCGTCACGGTCACCGTCTCCGCGGTGTCGTTGACGACGGAAAAGCCGATGGTCTCGCCATCCTTCGAGGGGATCGCGGCGACCGCCACGGGCTGGAAGAAGCGGCGCGCCATATAGTGCATGGCCTTCCAGCTTCCGCCATAGTCGAGGCTCGACCAGGAGGCGACCGGCCAGGTATCGTTGAGCTGCCAGTAGAGCGTGCCCATGCAATGGGGCTTCAGCGAGCGCCAGTAATCGACGGCCGTACGGATGGCGAGGCCCTGCTGGATCTGGCTGAGATAGACGAAGCTCGCAAAATCCTTCGGAAAGCGGAAACAGCGGAACATCGTGCCGGCGATACGCTCGTTGCCGCCGGCATTCTTCTGGTGGCTCTCCATCACCGGCGAGGCGATGTTCATGTCCGTCGGCTCTGCGAAGGTGCGCATCACCGGCATGGAGGTGTAGGACTGGAAACCGAATTCGGAGCAGAAGCGCGGGCGCACGGCGCGGTAGTCGTCGAAGGACTTGTTCTCGTGCCAGACCGACCAGTAGTGCATGTCGCCGGAGCCGTCGGCATGCCAGGCATCGCGGAAATCGAGATAGCCGGAAGTCGGGCTCGACGGCCACCAGATCGCCCCGGGGGCCGCCTTCTTCATCGCCAGTTCGATCGTGCGGTTGAGGCGGTCGTAGGAAACGAGATAGCGGTCACGGTTCGCCCTGCTCGCCTCGAACCAGGTGAGCGCGCCGACCAGCTCGTTGTCGCCACACCACAGGACGATGGACGGGTGCGAGGCAAGGCGCCTCACCTGATAGTCCACCTCGGCAGCGACATTGTCGAGAAAATCGACGGTCGAGGGATAGAGGTTGCAGGCGAACATGAAGTCCTGCCAGACCATCAGGCCGAGTTCGTCGCAAAGATCGTAGAACCAGTCCGGCTCGTAGAAACCGCCACCCCAGACCCGGATCATGTTCATATTGGCGTCGACGGCCGATTGCAGCAGGTCGCGCACGCCGGCCGGCGTGATCCGCGAGGGCAGCGCATCGGCGGGAATCCAGTTCGCCCCACGGCAGAAGATCCCGCGCCCGTTGACCTTCAGCGCGAAGCGGCTGCCCGCCTCGTCCTCGTCCGTCACCAGTTCGACCTGCCGGAGGCCGATGCGGCGCAGCACCGTCTCGCCGGGCGTTTCGACCCGGACGAGATAGATCGCCTGCTCGCCATGGCCCGCCGGCCACCAGAGCGCCGGATTTGCGATGCGGAACATATGGGTAAGCAGGGTTTCGCCGGCATTCACCCCGACATCGAACCGCACCCGCTCCTCGCCGAGTGAGAAATGCACCGGCAGGATGCCCGGTTCTTCCGCGTGGAACGTGACGGTGACATAGAGATCGACCGCGCCATCGGCATGATGGAATTGCCGCGTCGTCACATGCTCGACGCGGGCAACTTCAAGCTTGCGGAGGGCGATTTCGCCATAGATGCCGAGCGGCGCAATGGCTATGTTCCAGTCCCAGCCGAAATGGCACTGCGGCTTGCGCAGCATGTTGCCGTTGGGAATCGGCGAATTGCCGGAATGCCACGGAACGAAGAACGGCTGCTCCGCCTGCCGGGCGGCACCGGCCGCGATGCTGGACCGGATCAGCACTTTCAGCCGGTTTTCGCCGGCCTTCAGCGCTTCGGTGACATCCGGCCGGTAGCGGCGGAAGCAATTGTCGGTATCGAGCACCAGCATGCCGTTCACATAGACGGAGGCGACCGTGTCGATGCTGGCGATGTCGAGATACCAATCCCCCTCCAGCATTTCCGGCGCCAGTTTGAAGCTGCGCTCGATCGCCCAGTCCTTCTGCGCCACCCATTGCACCTGCCGCTCGTTGCGCCCGGCATAGGGATCGGCAATGAGGCCGGCGGACAGCAGCGCGCTGTGCACGTCGCCGGGAACGGGCATGGGTGCGGCATGGGCGCCGTCCGTGCTGGTCAGGCTCCAGGTGCCGGAAAGGTCGATGGCGGTGGTGTCGAAGGTCTGGGTCATGGCTTCGTCTCTGAGTTCGCGGAAGGGGCGGCGCCCCCTAGATCCGCTCCTCCGTCTCCGCGTCGAACAGCGAGGCAAGCCGCATGTCGAAGCATAGCCTCACCGCCGTCCCCGGCGAGAAGCGGCGCGCCCCGCCGACGCGGACGGCGAGCGTATGTCCGGCATGTTTCAGCCAGAGCAGGTTGTCGGCCCCCATAGGCTCCTCGATGTCGACGGTCGCCTGATGGCTCTCGTCCCCCTCGCCGTCCACCGTCACATGTTCCGGCCGGATGCCGAGCACGACCTTGCGGCCGGGCTGGAGCGCCTCGGATGCAGCATAGCCAGCGAGCGCGAAATCCACGCCATTCGTGAAAAAGACCGGCCTGCCTTGCCGTTCCACGATCTCCCCGCGCAGGAAATTCATCGACGGCGAACCGATGAAGCCGGCGACGAACATGTTCCTCGGCGCATTGTAGATCGTGTTCGGATCGGCAAGCTGCTGGATGACGCCGCTCTTCATGATGGCGATGCGGTCCGCCAGCGTCAGCGCCTCGATCTGATCGTGGGTGACATAGATCATCGTGTTCTTCAGCGACTGGTGCAGGCGCTTGATCTCCACGCGCAGTTCCGAGCGGAGCTTTGCATCCAGATTGGAAAGCGGCTCGTCGAAAAGGAAGACATCGACATCGCGCACCAGCGCCCGCCCGATCGCCACGCGCTGGCGCTGGCCGCCGGAAAGCTCCGAGGGCTTCCGCTTAAGGAGCGGGCCGATCTGCAGGATCTCGGCGGCGCGGGAAACGCGCTTGTCGATCTCGGCCCGCGGCATGCGGGCGACCTTGAGGCCGAAGGAAAGGTTTTTCTCCACCGTCATCTGCGGATAGAGCGCATAGGACTGGAACACCATGCCGATGCCGCGATCCTTCGGCTCCTCCCAGGTGACGTTCCTGTTCTTGATGAAGATCTGCCCGCCCGTAGGCTCCAGCAGGCCGGCGATGCAATTGAGCAATGTCGACTTGCCGCAGCCGGACGAGCCCAGCAGCACGAGGAACTCGCCGTCGCCGATATCCAGATCGAGGTTTTCGAGGACATTGACGGCGCCGAAGCTGAGCGACAGATCCTTGATCGAAACGGAATGCTGCATGGCTACCCCTTGACTGCGCCGGCGGCGATGCCGCGGACGAAGAGGCGTCCCGACACGAAATAGACGATGAGCGGGACCGCGCCGGTGAGCAGGGTCGCAGCCATGTTGACGTTGTATTCCTTCACCCCCTGGACGGAGTTGACGATATTGTTGAGCTGGACGGTCATCGGATAATATTCCGGCCGGGTGAACACGACGCCGAAGAGGAAGTCGTTCCAGATGCCGGTGATCTGCAGGATCATCGCCACGACGAAGATCGGCAGCGACATGGGCAGCATGATGCGGAAATAGATCTGCCAGAACCCCGCTCCATCGATGCGCGCCGCCTTGAACAGCTCCTCCGGCAGCGCGGAAAAGTAATTGCGGAAGAGCAGCGTCAGGATCGGCATGCCGAAGATGGTGTGCACGACGACGAGACCGGTCAGCGTGCCGTAGATGCCGACTTCCCTGAGCACGATGACGATCGGATAGAGCATCACCTGATAGGGGATGAAGGCGCCGACGATGAGGATGGTGAAGAACACATCGGCGCCCCGGAACGTCCAGTTGGCGAGCGCATAGCCGTTGACCGAGGCGATGAGGATCGACAGCACCGTGGAGGGCACGGTGATCCGCACGGAATTCCAGAAGCCGCGCGAAAGGCCGTCGCAATTGAGGCCCGTGCAGGCGTTGGCCCAGGCCTTCGCCCAGGGCTCGAGGGTGATTTCCAGCGGCGGCGAGAAGATGTTGCCGAGGCGGATCTCCGGCATGCCCTTCAACGAGGTGACGATCATCACATAGAGCGGCAGCAGGTAATAGAGCGCCGCCACGAGAAGCGTGCCGTAGAGCATGATGTTGCGGCCGGAAAGGACGCGGCGGGGCTTGGCACCCCACGGTTCTGCCTTTGCGGCCACGGCGGGGCCGGCTTTGAGGGCGGCGATGTCAGGCACGCTTGCGTCCTCCGAATTCGAGATAGGCCCATGGGACGATGATGATGGCGACGGTGACGAGCATCATGGTGGAGGCGGCAAAGCCCTGTCCGAGGTTTTGCGCCAGGAACATGTAGTCGTAGACGTATTTCGCCGGCACTTCGGAAGCGATGCCCGGTCCGCCGCTCGTCTGCGCCACCACGAGGTCGTAGACCTTGACGATGCCGCTCGCGATGATGACGAGGGTGGTGATGAAGACGGGCCGCATCATCGGAATGACGATGAAGACATAGGTCTTCCACATGGGGATGCCGTCGACCCGCGCCGCCTTCCAGATATCCTCGTCGATGCCGCGCAGGCCGGCCAGCAGCAGGCACATGACGAGGCCGGTGCCCTGCCACAGCCCGGCGATCAGTACGCCGTAGATGACGATCCGCGCATTGTAGAGCGGATCGAAGGTGAAGCTCTCCCAGCCGAGCGCGCGCACGACGGATTGCACGCCGAATTCGGGATTGAGGATCCATTGCCACACGAGGCCGGTGACGATGAAGGAAAGCGCGAACGGATAGAGGAAGATCGTGCGGAAGGTGTTCTCGAAACGGATCTTCTGATCCATCAGCGCCGCCAGCACGAATCCGATCACCAGGCTGAAGACGAGGCTGAAGACGCCGTAGATCGCCAGGTTCTGGATCGAGACGATCCAGCGCGGCGCATCCCACAGGCGTTCATATTGGTCGAGGCCGACGAATTTGGCGCGCGGCAGCAGCTTGGAATTGGTGAACGAATAGACGACCGTCCATATCGTGCCGCCGAGAAAGATGACGACGGCGGTCAGCATCATCGGAATGGAGGCAATCTTGGAACTGAGATTGCGCAGCATTCTGCGGGGACGACCGGTGTGTGCCTGGCCCGTCATGGGTCACTCCTCCTTGGCCTCGATCAGGGTTGCGGCGCCTCTCCCACGGCGCGTGAAAGGGCCGGCGGCTTACCGCCGGCCGTCCGCTGATCAATCCGCCGAAGCGATGATGTCGACGAAACGCTTCTGCGCATCCTCCGGCGTCATGCCGGGATTGGCGAAGAATTCGGAGAAGAGGTCTTCCTTCTGCTTCTGGCTGTCGGCCGAGAGCAATTGATCGGTACCCTCGATGACATTGCCCTTCGCAAGAATGTCGAGGCCCTTCTTCATGCAGTCGTTGGCGGCGGCGAGATCGACGTCGCCGCGCACCGGCAGCGAGCCCTTCTTGAGGTTGAAGGCCACCTGGGTGGCCGGGGCGAGCAGCGTGGAGGCAAGTGCTTCCTGCGCCTTGGCCTTCTCCTCGTCCTTCAGCAGCGGGAAGTAGAAGGCGTCGCCCCCGGTCGAGATGATCTCGTTCACGCCAAGGCCAGGAAGGCAGGTATAATCCTTGCCGGCGACCTTGCCGGCCAGGGCGAACTCGCCCTGCGCCCAGTCGCCCATGATCTGCCCGCCGGCCTTGCCGGTGATGACCATGTTGGTCGCCTGGTTCCAGTCCTGCACGTTGGTGCCCTTCGACATGCGGCGGGCATCGTCGGCAGCCTTGAACACCTTGGCGATCTCGGGACCTGCCGCCACCGTGTCATCCTTGTCCTTGAAGACCTTGTAGAATGTATCCTTGCCGGCGATGGCCACCATCAGCACGTCGAAGGCGCCCGCCGCCTGCCAGGCCTGCCCGCCGACGGCGAGCGGCACGATCCCAGCCTTTTCCAGCGCCGGTGCGGCCGCCACGAATTCGTCCCAGTTCTTCGGAACCGCGACACCCGCCTTTTCGAAAGCGGCATTGGAAAGCCACAGCCATTGCCAGGAATGGATATTGACCGGCGCGCAATAGATCTTGCCGTCGATGGTGCAGCTGTCGAGCAGGCTGGCCGGCTTGATGACCTCTTTCCAGTTCTCGCGCGTGGCGACATCCGTGAGGTCGCGCATCAGCCCGGCTTCGACCAGCTCCTCCGCCTGACGGCCATGGTTGAACTGCGTCGCGCCCATCGGGTCGCCGCCGGTGATGCGGCTGATCATGATCGGCCGGGCGGTGCCGCCGGACCCGGCGATGGCGCCGTCGATCCACTTGTTGCCCGTCGCATCGAATGCCTTCGCCAGCTCGGCGACCGCCGCGGCCTCCCCGCCGGACGTCCACCAATGGGTCACTTCAAGATCGGTCGCATGGGCTGCGGCGAGCGGCAGGACCACGGTCGCTGCCAGCACAGCAGTCATCGAGCGAATTTTCATGTGTCTCCTCCCTTACTGAAACGTTGCAGTAAAAACGTAGCCCAATCGATTCGATCACGCAACAGGGCATGGCGAGAAATGCCGGAGTTTCCAGCCGGCGGGCTCAGGCGCTTTAACCACGAGCCATATTAACTTGGATAAAATCCTTATTTTTCAAAATAATATAAGAAATTTCCGTCCGTTGGGAGGATAGCTCCAAGCGGAATTAAAGGAAGATATACAACTGCCAACACAGCATCGACAGGCGCCAACCGGCCGAATTTCACCCGGCAAGTCATTTTTCACTCGACAAACAATCTGCATCGTTACAGTTTTTGACGTCGGTCACGCAAGCGGTGGCGGTCATCGTCAAAAAATGTATAACCGGCAAGAAGTGCGCAGAGGTGACAGACACGGATGAACAAGAAGACGAGCGAGGGGCCGATGTCAGCACTTCCGCCCTCCAATGAGCGCCCGACGCTGAAGACGATCGCCTTCATGACCGGACTCGGGATCACGACCGTGTCGCGGGCCCTCAAGGATGCGCCGGATATCAGCGTCGAGACCAAGGAGCGCGTGCGGCTCGTCGCCCGCCAGATCGGCTATCAGCCCAACCGGGCAGGCGTGCGCCTCAGGACCGGCAGGACCAATGTCATCAGCCTGGTTCTCAGCCTCGAGGAAGAGATCATGGGCCTGACGAGCCCGATGGTGATCGGCATTTCCGAAGTGCTCGCCTCCACCCAGTATCATCTGGTGGTGACGCCCTATCGCGCGCAGGGCAATGCACTCGACCCGGTGCGCTACGTGCTGGAAACGGGAGCGGCCGACGGCGTCATCATTTCCCGCACGGAGCCGAAGGATCCGCGCGTCGCACTGATGATGGAGCGCAACTTCCCCTTCGCCACCCACGGGCGCACGGAAATGGGGCTTGTCCACCCCTATCACGACTTCGACAACGAGCGCTTCGCCTATGAGGCGGTGCGCAAGCTCGTCGAGCGCGGGCGCAAGCGGCTGATGCTGCTGCAGCCGCCGCCCTACCTGACCTTCTATCTCCATATGCGCGCAGGCTTCGAAAAGGGCATCCGCGATTTCGGCGCGACGGCCCTGCCCTTCAACCAGATCAATATCGACAACAGCCTCATCGATATCCGCAAGGCGGGCGAAGCCGCGCTCGGCGCACCGGACGGGCCGGACGGCATCGTCTCCGGCAGCGGTTCGGGCGCAGTGGCGCTGATCGCGGCGCTCGAAGCGAAGGGCCGCAAACTCGGCGAGGACATCGACATGGTCTCCAAGGAACCGCACATGTTCCTGCAATGGCTGCGGCCGGAGGTCATGACCATGCGCGAGGATATAAGACTGGCCGGCCGGGAACTCGCCAGGGCCGTCATCGCCCGCATCGAGGGCGTGCCGGCGGAAGACCTGCAGACGCTGAGCTATCCGATCGCGACAGGAGACGTATGAGGGAAAGCGAAGCGGGAAGCATCAGGCATACCGCTTTTCCGATCGATCGGATGGCGGCAAGGCTATTCGGCATCCCTTCTGCTTCAAACAAAACGGCCCGGTCTTGCAACCGGGCCGTTCCACTTCGGACCTTAACCGAGCTCAGCCGTTGAGGCCGGAGCCCCACGGGCCGTGATGGCTGTCCGCGCCGTCGACACGGTCGAAGCCGTGGGCGCCGAAGAAATCACGCTGGGCCTGGATCATGTTCGCCGTGCCGCGCGCACGGCGGTAGCTGTCGAAATAGCCGAGCGCCGAGGCGAGCGCGGGAACAGGCAGGCCATGCAGGGCGGCCGCCGAGACGACGCGGCGCAACGCGCCGTCGGTTTCCTTGACCATGGCGGCGAAGGCCGGGGTGACGATGAGGTTCGCCGCATCCGGTGCCTTGGTGAAGGCGCTGGTGATCTCATCAAGGAACTGCGAGCGGATGATGCAGCCGGCGCGCCAGATCTTGGCAATGGCCGGCATCGGCAGGTTCCAGCCGAACTCCCTGGAGGCGGCCGACATGACGGCGAAGCCCTGTGCATAGGCGCCGATCTTGCCGGCGAGAAGCGCGCTTTCGAGATCCTTGATGAAGGCGGCCTTGTCCGGCACCGCCAGCACCGGTACGTCGGGCAGGCCGAGGACCTTTTCCGCCGCTTCCCGCTCGCCCTTCATGGAGGAGATGGAGCGGGCCGCGACGGCGGCTTCGATGCCGGTCGCCGGCACGCCCATGTTCTGCGCCTCGATGGCGGACCACTTGCCGGTGCCTTTCTGGCCGGCCTTGTCGAGGATCATGTCGACGATGGGATTGCCGCTGATCGGATCCTTGGCGGAAAGCACCTTTTCCGAAATCTCGATGAGGTAGGATTCGAGGCGGCCCTTGTTCCACTCCCCGAAGACGGAAGCAATTTCCGCCGCGCTCATCTTCAGGCCGTCGCGCAGGATGCCGTAGATCTCGGCGATCATCTGCATGTCGACATATTCGATGCCGTTATGGATCGTCTTGACGAAATGGCCGGCGCCGTTCTCGCCGAGCCAGGCGACGCAGGGCTCGTCCTTGTATTTCGCGGCGATCGAGGTCAGCACCTTCTCGACGCGCTTCCATGAATCTTCCGTGCCGCCGACCATGATGGAGGGGCCGTGGCGCGCGCCTTCCTCACCGCCGGAAACGCCCATGCCGATGAAGGTGAGGCCCGAATCTTTCAACGCATCGAAGCGGCGCATCGTATCGCGGAAATTCGCGTTGCCCGCATCGATCATGATGTCGTTCTTTTCGAGATGGGGGCGCAGCAGCTCCATCTGCTGGTCGACCGGGGCGCCCGCCTGGATCATGATGATGATCGGGCGCGGCGGGCGAATGGCCGCGACGAATTCCTCGATGGTCTCGCAGGGGACGATCTGGCCCTTGAGCGCGCCGGCCTCTTCGTAAAATTCCTTCGTGCGCGCCGCGGTGCGATTGAAGACTGCGATCGTATTGCCCTTTTCGGCAATATTGAGCGCAAGGTTCGATCCCATCACACCGAGACCGATAAGCCCGATTTCCGCCTGTGCCACGTTGATACCTCCGTAGGATGGCGCGGCGTGGATTGCGCCCGGACCCATGCCGGAAACGCCGCGCAAAAAGAGAGTGAGGAGCGTCGCTCCAGCGGTGGTGTTTTGGCATTCAAATCGATTTACGACAAGGGATTGTTTGCTTTTTCAGCGTTTTACACCGCATCGGACGTCACACTGACGCGGCGCCGCAGCCCCTTGCTTCGACTGGAAACGCTTCAGGGTCCGGGCCGGTCGTCGCCATCGTCGAGGACGCGCCAGGCCGCACCCTCGACATCGTCATATTGCCCGCTCTTCAGCGACCAGAGAAAGGCCGCAAGGCCGAGCCCCCCGAGAAAGAGCGCGATGGGAATGAGAAAGATCAGCGTGTTCATGCGGCTTGCACCAGAGGTTTGACCGGACGGGCCTCGTCCGCCGCGCGGGCCGCGAAAGCAGGTAGCCGGCCGCGCAGGCGCAACGAATTGACCACCACGATAATCGACGATGTGGACATGGCGATGGCAGCGATCAGCGGCGTCGCATGGCCGAGAATGGCGATCGGCACGGCGATGACGTTGTAGCCGATGGCAAGCGCGAAATTCTGCCGGATGAGTCGGCCGGCACGCCGCGCCGTCTCGTAGGCGAAGGGCACGGCCTCCAGGCTTTCGTGCAGGAAGACGAAGTCCGCCGCCTGCCGGCCGACATCCGCCGCGCTTGCCGGGGCAATCGAGACATGGGCGGCGGCCAGCGCCGGCGCATCGTTGATGCCGTCACCGACCATCAGGACGCGGTGCCCGTCCGCCGAACGCTCGGCGACCGATTCCGTCTTTTCCCGCGGCGAGAGGCCCGCGCGCCAGCGGCCGATGCCGAGCAGGCCGGCAATGCGGGCAACGGCGGGCGCCCGGTCGCCGGAAAGGATCGCCATCTCCACGCCGTCCTGCCGCAGGCTGGAAATGGCTTCGAAAGCCCCGGTGCGCAGCGCATCTTCGAAGCGGAAGGTCTCCAGCACCGCGCCGTCACGCGACAGCACGACCTCGGAGAGCCCATGTTCCTCACCGCCCGCTTCCGTCCTGCCGCCGGCAAAGGCGCGGTTGCCGAGACGCAGCACGCCCTGCGGCGTCGTCACCTCAAGACCGCCGCCGGCAACCTCGCTCACCGCTCCGATGATGGGCACCGGGCCGGCATTGGCTTCGACAAGCGCCATCGAGAGCGGATGGCGCGAATGGCCGGCTAGCGCGGCGGCAAGCGCCAGATGGGCCCGGTTCACCCTGTCCCTGTCGACAAGGCGCGGCTTGCCGAGGGTCAGCGTTCCGGTCTTGTCGAAGACGGCGGTATCGATCTCGGCAAGGCGCTCCATGGCCGAGCCGTCCTTCACCATCACGCCGCCGGCAAAGAGGCGGCCGGCCGCCACGACCTGCACCACCGGCACGGCAAGGCCGAGCGCGCAGGGGCAGGTGATGATCAGGACGGCGATGGCGACGAGCATGGCATGCTTCCAGTCGCCGTCGTAAAAGCCCCAACCGAGGAAGGAGGCGAGCGCCAGGACATGCACCGCCGGGGAATAGATCTGCGCGGCGCGGTCGGCGATGCGGCGATAGCGCGCCCTGCCCCCTTCGGCTGCCTCCATGAGGCCGATGACCTCCGAAAGGAAAGAGTCGCGCGCGGTGGCGACGGCCTCGACCGTGAGCGAGCCGGTCAGGTTCATCGCGCCGGCCTCGAGCCGCGTGCCGGGACCGGCGGAAAGCGGGTCGCTTTCGCCGTTGACGATCGAGCGGTCGACATCGCTCGCACCGGACAGCACCCGGCAATCCACCGGAATACGCTCGCCGGCGGCAATCGACAGGTGCTCGCCGATGGCGATGTCCTCGACCGGACGATAATCACGGCTGCCATCGGGCCGCACGACCATGGCCCCGCGCGGCGAAAGGCGGGCAAGGCCGGTAATGGCCGAACGGGCGCGGTCGCGCATGACATGATCGAGCGTGCGGCCGATCAAGAGAAAGAAGAGCAGGCTGACGGTCGCGTCGAACCAGGCGTGCTCCGCGCTGTGCAGCGTTTCCCAGAGCGAGACCGCATAGGATAGCGTTATGGCGAGTGCGATCGGCACGTCCATATTGGTGCGGCCGTGGCGCACCGCGTTCCAGGCCGACTGGTAGAAGAAGCGGCCGGCATAGATCAGCGTCGGACCGGCGATGAAGGCGGAAATCCAGTGGAAGAGGTCGCGGGTCGCATCCTCGGCGCCCGACCAGACGGAAACCGACAGCAGCATGATGTTGGTGGCCGCAAAGCCGGCGACGGCAACGGCGCGGATGAGCTGGTTGCGCAGCCGGTCGTCGCCCTCGACGGCCAGCGAGAAGAGATGCGCGTCATAGCCGGTCGCCTTGATGGCGGCGGCAATCGTCTGCGGGTCGGTCTGCCGGCCGTCGACCGCTTCCTTCCAGACCACGGAAACGCGGCGGGTGGAAAGGTTGACGCGCGCGCGCTCCACCGCGGGCAGCGCGTTCAGCGCGCCTTCGACGGTGGTGATGCAGGTGCCGCAATGGACACCCGGCACGCTGAGGTCGCTCTGGCGCAGGCCTTCGCCGACGGAGCGGCTCGCCAGCATCAGTTCCTCCGAGGAGGGCAGCGCGTGACTTGCGCGCTCCGCCTCGACGGCGCCTTCGGTGCCGGGTGCGCAGCAGCTCACGTCTTTCCTCCCGCCGCCACGATGCGCACGGTCTGATGGAAGACCTTCGCGCCGTCCCGCTTCGTGCTGATGTCGACCACCCATTGGCCGGCCGGCACCTCGTGATCCGCCGTGAACAACCCCTGCCCGGCCGGCTGGAGCGCGACGGTGAAATCCTTGCGCTCGTCGACCGGCCGCTTGAAGACCGCCGAAACGTCGTCGGCGACGATGGGCGCGCCCTTTGCATCGACGACGCGGTAGGCGATGCGGCCCGGCTCGACGGTGAGATCGCCCGCAATGCCGCTGGCGGCAAGCGCCTTGGCTTCGGCGACCTTGCCGTTGAACTGCTGGCTGGCGACATAGGTGTTCTGCACGACAAGGCCGCTCCAGCTATGGGAGGCGTTCCAGGCCATGATCAGGTTGACGGTGATGATCGTGCCGAAGAACAGCACCATGACGCCCAGCATATGCCAACCGGTGAAGACGAAACCCTGCTGCTTGCGTTCCATGGTCATCACCTTGCTCCCGGCGTGTTGAAATTGGCGGAATAGACCTCGCGCTCGTGGCCCTGCCGGTCCTCCGCGACAATTTGGAAGCCTTGGCCGGCTTCTTCAAGCCGATCTTTCGGCAGGGTGACGAAAACCCGCAGGGCCGTCACCTTGTCCGGGTCGACCGGCACGTCCACGCTACGCCCGTCCGCGCCGTCATGACCGGCGATCTTCATCGTCGCGCCAGGCATGCCCTCGATCGACACGGTGATGACGCGCGGCTCGGGGATCATGTTGAGCAGCTTCACGGCGTAACCGTTGCGGATCGAGCCGTCCGACTCGACGACGAATTGCGGATTGCGGTCGTGGATGACGTTGAGGTCCAGCCGGTCGCGTGAAAGCAGCGCGAAGAGCAGCGCGATCCCCGCCAGCGACCAGACCCCGAAATAGAGCAGCGTGCGCGGGCGGAAGATGATGCGCCAGTCGAAATGCCTGACCTTGTCGCTGAAACGGCCGTCGGCATCGCGCACGCGTGCCGGGTCGACAGGCTTGGCGCCGCCGTCGGTCGCAAGCGCCATATTGGCCGAGTAGTCGGACAGCGTCGCATAGGCGATGAGCCCGCGCTCCTTGCCGATCTTGTCCATGACATTGTCACAGGCATCGATGCACAGCGCGCAGGTGATGCATTCGAGCTGCTGGCCGTCGCGAATGTCGATGCCCATGGGACAGACGACGACGCAGGCATTGCAATCGACGCAATCGCCGACGCTCTCGCCGGCGGCGATCGCCTTCTTGGCATGGCGGGTGCGCGGCTCGCCCCGCCAGTCGTTGTAGGTGACGACGAGCGAGCTCTCATCGAGCATCGCCGCCTGGATGCGCGGCCAGGGGCACATGTAGGTGCAGACCTGCTCGCGCATCAGGCCGCCGAAGACATAGGTGGTCGCCGTCAGGATGCCGACGGTGATATAGGCGACGGGCGGCGCGTTCAGCGTCACGAAATTGACGAGCAACGTCGGCGCGTCGGCGAAATAGAAGATCCAGGCGCCGCCCGTCGCCACCGCGATGACGAGCCAGACGGCATGCTTGCTGACGCGCTTCCAGATCTTGTCGAGCGTCCAGGGCGCCGATTCGAGCTTGATGCGCGCATTGCGGTCGCCTTCGATCGCCCGCTCGACGACGAGGAAGAGATCGACCCAGACGGTCTGCGGACAGGCATAGCCGCACCAGGCACGCCCCACGGCTGACGTGACGAGGAAGAGGCCGAAACCGGCCATGACGAGCAGGCCCGCGACGAAGAAGAATTCCTGCGGCCAGATCTCGATGAAGAAGAAATAAAAGCGGCGGCCCGCAAGATCGACGAGCACCGCCTGGTCCGGCGCATGCGGCCCGCGATCCCAGCGGATCCACGGCGTCAGATAGTAGATGCCGAGGGTGACCAGCATCACGAGCCACTTGAACTGCCGGAACCGGCCTTCCGCCCGCTTCGGGAAGATCTTCTTGCGCTTTTCATAGAGCGGCTTGCGAACCTTCGCCGAATTGACGGGCTCCGCCTCATGGCGCTCGATGGAATTGTCGATTGTCGTTATATTCTGTTGCATATCGTCGGCCGCACCTGTCGTTATGCCGGGCACAATGACGCCAACAATCCCCTTCATCGTTGATCTACGTCAAGTTTAGGCGTGGCGGGTTGCCGCACGGAGAGGAAATGATGGCAGGACCGATCCTGGCGAAACGCTATGGAGACTATCGCGAATATGCCGTCACGGAGGCGCCTAGCGGCGCGCTTTCCTGCGGGTGGATGCATCGGGCGCCGGAAGGCGCGCCCGCCACGCGCATCGCCGTGGTGCCGGACGGCTGCGTCGATTTGCTCTGGACGGAGAGCGGCCTTCTGGTCGCCGGGCCGGACCGGACAGCGGCGTTCCCGCAGCTTGCGCCGGGTGAAACGATTTTCGGTCTGCGCCTTCGGCCCGGCATCGCGCGGCACCTCCTGCGCTGCGACATCGATTCGCTCACCGGTCAGGTCGTTGCGCTCGATGCGATCCGGCGGACCGCATTCAGCACCTGCCACGACCGGATGCTCGCCGCCGAGGATCCTCTGGAACGGCTTCGGTTGCTGCAGGCGGCCTTCGCGCGGGAGGTAAGGGACCTTCCCCGCCCGCGCCCGGAAGCCGGCGCGCTGCATGCCCTCAGCAGCCATCTGCCGGCAGAAGCGATCGCGGCCGAGATCGGCGTGACGGATCGCACCCTGCGCCGCCTGAGCGCGGCGGAGTTCGGCTACGGGCCGCGAACGCTCTCGCGCATCCTGCGGCTGCAACGCCTGCTCGGCCGGATGGCCGATGCGCACCTGTCGCTCGCCGGCCTCGCGGCGGAGGCCGGCTTTGCCGATCAGGCGCATATGAACCGCGACGTGCTGGCGCTGACCAGCCTGACGCCCGGCGAAATCCGCCGGCAGATGCAAGGCTGAATGTCCGTTTCTTTCAAGACATCGGCACGCGATCGCGTATGGTCGCGACAAAGGGAGAAGACCATGGCCACCCTGCCCGCCCGCATCATCCACAAAACCATCCGGCGCGACTGGCGCGCGGTCTATGCCTTCGCCGCCAAGCCGGAGAACATGCCGCTGTGGGCCTCCGGCCTCGCCGCGGGGCTGACGCGGGACGGCGAGGACTGGATCGCCGATGGCGGGCCCCTCGGCAATGTGCGCGTGCGCTTCGTCCCACCGAACGATTTCGGCGTGATCGACCATCGGGTGACGTTGCCAAACGGGCTCGTGGTGGACAATGCGCTGCGCGTCGTGCCGAACGGCGACGGGACGGAGGTGATGTTCACACTGCTTCGTCAGACGGATATGGACGATGCGGCTTTCGAAGCGGATGCGGCCCATGTGGCGCGTGACCTCGAAACGCTTGCAATATTGATGGAACAGGAGGAGATGCCGCGATGAGCAACCAGGGCGCGGATCGCAAGATCGACTATATCGAATTTCCCGTCGCCGATATCGAAAGGAGCAAGGCCTTCTATGGCGGCGCCTTCGGCTGGACCTTCACCGAATACGGCCGGGACTATTGCGAGTTCCAGGACGGCAGGCTCACCGGCGGTTTCACGACCCTCGCCCCGGTGAACGCCACGGGCGGCCCCCTGGTCATCCTCTTCGCCGACGCGCTGGAAAACGCGCTCGATCGCGTGGAAAAGGCCGGCGGACGGATCGTTAAACCGATCTTCGCCTTCCCGGGCGGACGGCGTTTCCACTTCACCGACCCGGATGGATATGAGCTGGCGGTATGGTCCGACCGATAGATTAACTGCCGTAACGTCAATTTGATCGACCCGGCGGCTTTTACCGAAGGAATTCAGGCTTTTTCAACCGAACGCTCCTAGTCAGGGCTCGCGATGAAACGGACGCGGGCCCCTTCCATGTACAGAATTTTCGGCAAGGCATTGACGGTGGGCGTGGTATCGACCCTGGCATCGCTGCTGATCAGCTTCGTCTTCGTGCCGATGATGGGCGGCAAGGTCGCGGGAGCAGGCCTCGTCATGACGATCGTCTGCCCGTTCGCCATCTCCATCCCCGCTTCGATCGCGCATTTCTATCAGGCGGAGAAGCTGCGATCGGCCAATGTCGCTCTCGCCCGGGCGAAAGACGAGCTTGCCGAAGCCTATGCCCATTTGCAGCGCCAGGCGCAGCGCGATGCGCTGACGGGCGTCCTCAACCGGGCGACCTTCATGGCGGAGCTCGAAAGGCGCAGCCGAGAGGGCATGCATGGCGGGCTGCTCTTCCTCGATCTCGATCATTTCAAGTCGGTCAACGACCGGTTCGGCCACGCGATGGGCGACGAGGCCCTGCGGGTCGTCGGCACGCTTCTGGCCGAGCTTGCCGGACCGGACGACCTCGTCGGCCGTCTGGGCGGCGAGGAATTCGCGATCTTCCTGCACGAGGCTTCCGCCGAGCGCATGCTCGACCATTCACAGACGATCCGCGAGACGGTGGCGGCCGTCGCGCTGCGGGCGCCCACCGGTATGCCGGTGGCGCTCGGCATCAGCATCGGCGCCTTCCACTGCGCGCCGCGCTTCGATCCGGTGGAGGCGCTCGCGGCTTCCGACCGCAATCTCTACCGCGCCAAGTCGTCGGGCCGCAACACGGTCGTCGCCTGACCGCAGATTCTTGGCCGAGGATGACGGTGGCGGGTGGTGCGCGATGTGCCGGAAGACGAAAGGCCGCGGAAACCGCGGCCTTTCGCTTTTTGATATATCCGGTGCCGACTACTCGCCGCCGCCGAGCGAATGCACGAAGATGGCGAGCTGCTTGACGGCCGGATCGCCGAGGCGCGGCAGCCAGGCGGGCATGACGCCGTGCTTCGGGGCGCGGACCTGAGCGGCGATGGCGGCCTCGCCCTCGCCCTTCAGCCAGATGGCGTCGGCAAGGTTGGGTGCACCCATCTCGCGGTTGCCCTTGGCGTCTTCGCCGTGGCAGGCCGCGCAATTGTCCGCGAAGACCTGCTTGCCCGGCTCGACGAGACTCGCATCCGACGGCGTGCCCGTAAGGCTGACGACATAGGCCGCGACTTCCTTGATCTGCGCCGGCTCCAGGATCTCGCCGTAGGCCGGCATTTCCGAAACGCGCGTCTCATCGTCGCCCGGATGGCGGATACCGTGGGCGATCGTCTGGTAGATATCCTCCACCGTGCCGCCCCAGATCCAGTCGTCGTCATTGAGGTTGGGGAAGCCGGCGCCGCCGGCGGCGCCCGAACCATGGCACTGGGCGCAGTTGACCTTGAAGGCCGAAGCGCCGCCCGCAACGGCGAACTGTGCGAGTTGGGGATCGGCCACGATCTCATCCAGCGACGATTTCGCGATGCGGTCGACGAAGCCGGCCTGCGCCTCCTTGGCGCCGGCAAGTTCCGTTGCGACATTGGCGCGGCTCGACCAGCCGAGCATGCCCTTGGTGGCATCGGAGACCAGCGGCCAGGCCGGGAAGACGATGGTGTAGCCGATTGCCCAGACGATCGTGGCGTAGAACGTCCAGACCCACCAGCGCGGCATGGGGTTGTTCAGTTCGCGGATGCCGTCCCATTCGTGGCCGGTGGTTTCGACGCCCGAGATTTCGTCGATATGTTTCTCGGCCATGATCAGTCCTCCTTGAGAGGGATTTCAGCGGCCCGTTCGGCGGCCTTGCGGGCGCCGGGGCGGAAGATGAAGGCGACGACGGCGAGGAAGAACAGCGTCATGGCGAGCAGTCCCCAGCTGTCGGCGAAGTGGCGCATGGCGGTATAGGTTTCCATGGCTTCCTCCTCAGCGGTAACCGGCCGCGTCGTCATAGGTGGAGAAGTCCACCAGCGTGCCGAGCATCTGCAGATAGGCGACCAGCGCATCCATTTCGGTGAGCGTTGCCGGATCGCCGTCGAAATCGCCCAGCTTGGCCTTCGGATAGCGGGCCTCGATGCCGGACGTGTCGGCATTCGGGTCGGCCTGCGCCTTCAGGTCGGCTTCGGCATTCGCGATCATCTCGTCGCTATAGGGCACGCCCACGGCGCGGTTGGCTTCGAGATGCATGGCGACGTTCTTCACGTCGAGCTTCGTCTCCTTGAGGAAGGCATAGCTCGGCATGACGGATTCCGGCACGACCGAGCGCGGCTCGATCAGGTGCTGGACATGCCATTCGTTCGAATAGCGGTCGCCGACACGGGCAAGGTCCGGGCCGGTGCGCTTCGAGCCCCACTGGAACGGATGGTCGTACATCGATTCCGCCGCCAGCGAATAATGCCCGTAGCGCTCCACCTCGTCGCGGAAGGGCCGGATCATCTGGCTGTGACAGACATAGCAGCCCTCGCGGACATAGATGTCACGCCCGGCAAGCTCCAGCGGCGAGTAGGGCCGCATGCCCTCCACCTTCTCGATGGTGTTTTCCAGATAGAAGAGCGGAGCGATCTCGACGATACCGCCGACAGAGACGACGAGCAGCGAGCCGACCAGGAGAAGCGTCGCGTTGCGTTCGATGAGTGCGTGTTTATCAAGAATGGACATCGGGTCCCTCCTATTCGGCCGGCTGCAGGCGAGGCGCGGCGCCCGGGATCGGGGCCTCGTCGCGCTGGTAGCCGAGGATTGTCATGGTCACGTTGTAGGCCATGATGAGCGCCCCCAGGAGGAACAGCCCGCCGCCGACGGCACGCAACACGTAGTAGGGGAACATGGCAGCGATCGTTTCGGCGAATGAATAGACCAGGAAGCCCTGCTCGTCGTATTCGCGCCACATCAGGCCCTGCTGGATGCCGGCAACCCACATGACGGCGGCGTAGACGACGATGCCGAGCGTGGCGAGCCAGAAATGCCAGTTGACCATGCGGATCGAGTAGAGACGCTCGCGCTTCCACAGCTTCGGAACGAGGAAGTAGATCGCGCCGAAGGTGATGAGGCCGTTCCAGCCGAGCGCGCCGGAATGCACGTGGCCGATGGTCCAGTCCGTATAGTGGCTGAGCGAGTTGACCGACTTGATCGACATCATCGGGCCTTCGAAGGTCGCCATGCCGTAGAAGGCGACGGCCATGACCATCATGCGCACGATCGGGTCGGTGCGGATCTTGTCCCAGGCGCCCGACAGCGTCATCAGGCCGTTGATCATGCCGCCCCAGGAGGGCATCCAGAGCATGACCGAGAAGACCATGCCGAGCGTCTGCGCCCAGTCGGGCAGCGCCGTATAGTGGAGGTGATGGGGACCTGCCCAGATATACATGAAGATCAGGGCCCAGAAGTGGATGATCGAGAGGCGGTAGGAATAGACCGGGCGGTTCACCTGCTTCGGGATGAAATAGTACATCATGCCGAGGAAGCCGGCCGTCAGGAAGAAGCCCACGGCGTTATGGCCGTACCACCACTGCGTCAGCGCGTCCTGCACGCCGGAGAAGGCCGAATAGCTCTTCACGCCGAGTAAGGAGACCGGCATCGCCAGGTTGTTGACGATATGCAGCATGGCGATCGTGACGATGAAGGACAGGTAGAACCAGTTCGCCACATAGATATGCGGCTCCTTGCGGGTCATGATCGTGCCGAGGAAGGCGATCAGGTAAGCGACCCAGACGACCGTCAGCCACAGGTCCACATACCATTCCGGCTCGGCATATTCCCTGCCCTGCGTGATGCCGAGCAGGTAGCCGGTGGCGGCCATGACGATGAAGAGCTGATAGCCCCAGAACACGAACCAGCCGAGATCGCCGCCGAAAAGGCGTGCGCGCGAGGTGCGCTGCACGACATAGAAGGAGGTCGCGATCAGCGCGTTGCCGCCGAAGGCGAAGATCACCGCCGAGGTATGCAGCGGGCGTGTGCGGCCGAAGTTCAGCCAGGGCTCGATATTGAGATCGGGGAAGGCAAGCTGCGCCGCCACGAAGACACCGACGAGAAAGCCGACGACGCCCCAGAACACGGTGGCGATGACACCGTATTTGATGACCTCGTCGAAATAACCGTCATCCTCGGCTGCAGCGGACTTGACCGCGACAGGCGCGAAGGAAACGCGCCGGATCATGACGAATGTGCCGCCCAGCAGCACGAAGAAGAGGACCCACATATGGGCCTCGAAGAACCTGTCCTGGGCGAATGCCACGCCGAGCAGCGCAAGGAATGCGCCGACGGCCAGGACTATTGTTTCGAAAGTGTATTTCATCGTTGGCATCCCCCAACTCGTGACTGTCCCGCAACGCCCGGCTCCCTCGCGGAATCGGTCCTTGCGCTTGTGTGAGCCATCGCAGAACCCACCGTCCATATCCTTGATTTGGATCAAGGCAGCACCGCCAAACCGGCGGCATCAAAGGAAAGGTTGACGCAGCCGCGCGCCAGGTGTTCGCGGCCCTTCCCAAGACGAGGGAACTGATATGACGGATTATGCAGGAATCTCCCGGCTCCTGTCGGACCGCCCGACGGATGCCGCGTCCATGGACTGGCTGAAAAAGGCCCATGACGCACAATTGACGCTTTGCACGGCGCTGGAAGACATCGCCGACAGCCTGCCGGCGAGCATCAACCGGCAGAAATGCATCTACGCCGCAAAATCCTTGATTCCGCTGATAAACGGCATTCATCGCTATGAAGAGGAAACGCTGTTTCCGCTGCTGCAAAGCCAGGGCGCCGGCGACGGGGAACTGAACGAGGCGATCGCGCGGCTGAAATTCGAGCATGTCGAGGACGAGTGCTTCGCCGAAGAACTCACCGACACGCTGACACGCCTCGGCAGCGGCGACGCGACGGTCAATGCAGAGGCCGCGGGCTACATGCTCCGCGGCTTCTTCGAATCGATTCGCCGGCACATCGCCTTCGAGCAGCAGTTCATGCTGCGGGGACCCCGTCTGGCGTCCTGATCCGCTCAGGCGGCGATCGGCCCGCGCGCTCCGAGCCCCTCCTGGAGCACCAGGATCGCACCGAGCACGTTTCCGGCCGCCGAGATGCATGGCGTCATGCGACACCGCGTGGCGCCGTCGCTCCGGCGCGGCGAAATATATTCGTATTCCACCGTCTCGCCGGCAAAGCAGCGGTCGAGACGGCGCTTCACATGCGCCTCGAAGCGCTGCTCGCCGATAAACTCGACGATATGGCGCCCAACGAGGTCGATGGGCTTCTGGCCGAGGCACTGCGCATTGAGCGGATTGGAATAGATGTACCGATAATCCGTGGCGATGACCGCGACGCGATCCGGCAGGCTGTCAAGGATCGCCTCGTTCAGGAGCCCGTCTTCCTCCACCCGCCCCGGTGCGGCCGGACGCGGCGCGAGGGACGCCTTCACGCCCTCCGTGCCGAAATAACGATCCAGCAGGAACTTGAAATGATGCGCCTGCCGCAGCACGCAGGCCTTGTCTTCCGCATCCTCCCGCAGGAGGTCCAGCACGAGCTGAAACTGGATGCGCAATTCATCGACGTCGGCCGCTTCCTTCTGCAACACCGCAAGAAGCGCCGGCTCCATTTCCTTG
>Ga0182742_1002030_pt1 | contig 23687 bp, 19 predicted proteins | sample eDN5th37CBELigMG_FD_128880 | JGI IMG/M metagenome (GOLD analysis project Ga0182742, IMG submission 128880) | Enriched Miracle-Growth compost microbial communities from Emeryville, California, USA - eDNA 5th pass 37_C BE-Lig MG (version 2)... ... | reverse complement strand
TGAATTGCTCGGCGGCGTTGACGCCCATTCTTTTTAGACGATAGTTCATCGCGGCTACCTCGATAATGACAGCAAGGTTTCGTCCAGGACGGACAGGGATGGTCAGCTTCGTTAGCTCCACATCAATAATTTTCACTTTTTCCTCATCAAGCCCCAGTCTATCATATTGTTTTTCCTGATCCCAAAGCTCAAGATCCATAACAATAGATATTCTTTTATGAGGTCGAACCGCGCCAGCGCCAAACAAGGTCATGACGTTAATAATGCCCAGGCCGCGAATCTCCAATAAATGCTCTATCAATTCAGGGGAAGTACCGATAAGGGTCCCTTCATCCACCTGTCTGATTTCCACACAGTCATCCGCAACCAGGCGATGGCCGCGCTTAACAAGTTCTAACGCTGTTTCACTTTTACCGACACCGCTTTTACCCGTAATCAGTACGCCAATGCCGTATACATCAACTAGTACGCCATGTACAGCTGTGGACGGTGCAAGCTTGCTCTCAAGATAATTGGTTAACAAACCAGAGAAGCGAGTAGTCTTCAGATTTGTTCTTAAAACAGGAACAGCCTCCCGCTCGGAAACCTCAATTAATTCCTCTGGCACCTCTAGCCCTCTGGAGATAATAATCGCAGGGGTGATATCCGTGCACAAACGCTCAAATCGGTATTCCCTTTCATTGGAATTTAATCTTTCCGTAAAAGTAAGCTCGGTTTTACCAATTAATTGAATTCGCTCAGCCGGATAAAAATCAAAATATCCCGACACTTCAATTCCAGGCCTGGAGATATCGCTTGTTGAAATCGGGCGGTTAATTCCCTCTTCACCGCTAATCAGCTCCAGCCCGAATTTTTCAAGGATATCCTTTGTACGAACTTTAACCACTTCATTCTCCTCCTCATGCGGGATACGAATTTCTCAATTTCCTTTTATTTTAGCATTTTTTAATAAATATCCAAATGTAAATGGATAACACAGATTGGAAAAAAATACTTCTATAGACAGCATTCTGTAAAAATCCTTATAATAAGGTTGTGGTATCCAGAACTGGTAATGAGATGTAAATCAAACACACAGCGCATAATAATTATAGAATCGTAATTTTATAAAATGAGAAAATCACACGCAGGGGGAATCTAATGAAAATAATTAGAACAGCCAATTATGAGGAATTGAGCAAGCAGGCAGCAAAAATGATGATCACTCGGATTAAAAGTAATCCTAATATAATTCTTGGCTTAGCGACAGGGAGCACACCTATCGGCACCTATCAGCTGCTGATTGATGACCACTTAAAGAATGGGACATCCTATGAAAATATCACAACTGTAAATCTAGACGAATATGCCGGTTTAAATCCTGCTGATCCAAACAGCTACCATTTCTTCATGCAGGACAAACTTTTCAAACATATCAATATCCCTGCATCCCATACCCACCTTCCTGAAGGAACGGCGGAAAATCTGTTGGAAGAGTGCAGACAATATGAGGAACTAATCAAGAAAAAAGGCGGAATTGATCTTCAATTGCTAGGCATTGGCGGAAACGGCCATATTGGATTTAATGAACCAGGAACCTCATTTGACAGCCGGACTCATGTAGTTATCCTGGATGAACAAACACGTCAGGCAAATGCAAGATTTTTCAGATCCATAGAGGAAGTTCCAACGCACGCGCTCACAATGGGCATTGCCACCATTATGGAAAGTAAGGAAATTCTCCTGCTTGCTTCAGGGAAATCAAAAGCAGAGGCAGTAAAACAGCTCATTCATGGAGATATCACAGAAGAACTGCCTGCATCCATTCTTAAAAATCATAAAAGCTTCACGCTGATTGCGGATGAAGAAGCTTTATCCTTAAGCTAAAAAAAGAGGCTGACACATAAAGCCGTTTTTTAACGTCTTTTGTATCAGCCTCTTGCTTTGCTTTTAATAACTATTGAATTTTTTCAATCTTAAAGCCTTTCTTTTCGAGCAGGTTAATGATGCTCATGTCACCAAAGTAGTGTCCTGCCCCTACGACAACAAAATAAGTTTCTTTTGTATTTCCTGTCAGGTATTTTGCAATCTTATCCGCCATGCCAATATTTCTATTATCCAGCAGTTCAGTCATATATTCTTTGTATTCTGGACTATTGTCTGGAACGTCGAATAGCAATTTTGCAATAGCGTCATCATCACTTGTTTGCCAAGCCTTGATCATGGCTGCCAATTGACCATCAGCGCTTTCTGATTTTAGCGTTTCCTCTAGCAGCTTTAATTGTACCGCTTCAGAGAAGCTATCCATCATATTGATTTGGAACTCTGCTCCCTCAAGCTCAATAATCTTCTTGTTTCCTGCCTTTGATAATAAATAATAGTCAATTCCTAATTCAGCTTTGTACTCAGGGCTAATTGATTTGATATTTTCAAGCAGCATTTGTAAATACCAAGGTTCGAATTGCTTAATCTGGTTAAAGTCCACACCGTAACTAGCAAAAGCTTCTTTTAATTTTGCAAGAATCTCCTCTGAAACGTGATCTTCAATAGATGAACCATCTGCATAGATTGCTTTTTCAGCGACTAGCTGCTGGAATGCAAGTTCATTCATATTCACAATATCAGCTTCAACAACTAAATTCTTTGATTGATCAAACGCCTTCTGGATTTTTGAATTTAAAGGATAGAATTCTTCAATGCCTAAATGGATGGAACCTAGCATATAAACGGTGTTGCCATTTTTCTCCACTTTCCAGAAAAATCCGCCTTCATTCTCTTTAACAGCCTGTTCCTTGTCACAGCCATTTGCCTTAACTAAAGCGAGCTTTCGCTTGGAAGGCGTCTCATATTTTATTAAACTATCCTTTTTTACATAGTATCCGCCGCCAACACCATAAATATCACCGCTGGCATGGTTTTTAAAAGTATAGACCCTATACTCGCCCTTTACAGGCAATGTTTTATGTACCTCTAGCTTGTTCTCTTTTAATGCGTAAAGTTTTGTTTCTTTTAGCACGGTCACCTTACCTAACTGCCCGCTCTTAAGCTCAGTTTTCCCCCACATCACTTTCTTTGGAACACAATCTTTAGCGTTTTCCGATGCCGCAGATGCCGAGTTAGCTGAAACAGATGAAACCAGCAGCAAGGCAGCTAGGAATAGTCCTGTAAAACTCTTAAAAATCTTTTTCAACATCTCTTCCCCTCTCTTATAAAAATTCCAATTGCAAGGAAAATAGTAAACTATTTACAATTACTATCGTACCTGATACTCGCTAACCTCCACAAATATAATAAGTTGCTTTTTACAAAATTGTAACAAATGACCTATATCTATATGTCGAATATATTCAGGTCAATGCATTTTTCAAACATAAAAAAAACTGCAGGCAAGCTCAGCTAAGCTTTTCTGCAGTCTAATTTCTGTTAAGCGTATTTTCTATTTTTCCCGCGATTCGAAAACTGCCTTTTGAATAATGATGTTTGCCAACGACATGACAATAGCCATTAGAAGTGCCGTTCCGAAGCTTGCAATCTCAAAGGAGGACCCCATAATTTTGTCTGTCAGCACCAATGTAATCGCATTAATGACAAATAGGAAAAGACCTAAGGAAAATATAGTTACTGGCAGTGTAAAAATAATGAGAATGGGCCTCACAAAAATATTTAAAATAGATAGTATCACACTTGCTGCAACCGCTGCTCCAAAGCTTGATACATAAAAGGATTCATCTAAAAATCCGGCAATGCTTATAAACAGAACAGCATTTATTAGTATTCCAATGAACCATCTCATGACTGGTGCACCTCAATTTTAACTTAAAATGTTACTGATTTTGTTTTTCTAATATGGATGGATCCTGTCTTCGTTTCCGTTTCGAGCCTTAGCGTACCTCCAGGATGGTTTATTGACTCAAAACGAAGTACCTTTTGAATCACATCGCTCTTATCCTCAAGAATTTGAATTCCGTCAAGATTGACATGGAAGCTTCCTAAATTCGTTTTAAGATTTCCGTGAACAGCTGTCTGTGAAGGCAGTTCTAACTCAATTTTCCCAGTAACTGCTTTGGCTTCAATAAATTCGCACGCCTCTTCATTTACTGTGCAGAGAATATCGCCATTAAAGGAATGGAGATCAAGCTTTTTAAAATAACCATCCATTTGAATGGCGCCATTGAGCGTTTCAGCTTCAACCTGGTCCACCTTGCTCTTTTGAATGAGAATTTGCCCGTTTCCAGTTTCCACTTCTGCAAAATGGCTATTGATGTCCTTCATAATAATTTTGCCATTAGCCGTTTTTGCTTTATAGCTTTGTGCATTGATGTTGCCGCCTTCTATCGAACCATTAAACATTCTTATTCTAATTTTATCATACTCTGTTTGTGGGACATATATGACAGCCTCTAGCTTCATCCACTTAGACTGGGTGCCGAATCGAAGCTTTCCGCCATCTGCAGCAAATAGGACATTGCTGAGGAAGTTTGTTCTCGCTTCCTCCTGGCTTTCTGCGCGATATACCTTCACTTTACATTCAATCCGCACGTCCTTTTGATTCCATGGAACCACTACCACGTTGCCATTGGCAATGTCAATATCCATATTTGACAGCACGACATCGCTTTGCTGAAAAATATGGGTAAGTTCAACGGATTGCCCAAAGTTAAAATCAAGATCAAAGTCTTTAATTTTTTTAAAGGCCGTGTCAACAAAGTCGATAATTTTGTCCTTTGCGGATTGGAATTTATAGTTGATTGGATCTTCCTTTTTGGCTTCTTCAAACTTCACAGTTGTCGATAACTCCTGAACAAGTGATTCTTTTTTCTTCTCAGCAGTTTGACTGGTTTTTTCCAGCTCCTCCAAAAGAAATAAGGCCTCGTCAACGGACAGCTTTCCATCCTCAACCATTTTTAAAATGCGCTTGCGTTCCTCTTGCATAATCGCATACCTCCTGCTGGTTTTTTCTAAAAATGTTCGCTTGTAAATACTTTTATCCCTTTAATTATATTCCATACTGTCACAATTAAAGATGTCAAAATAGTTAAAATGATACTGATTATAAATAGGACTGGGAATTCTGCATTGTTTGAGGCTTCTATAATAAATGTGACAAATGTTATACACACAGGAATGAGCACGATTAGGTGGGAAAGCAAAGCTTTCTTAGCATGTTCTTTAGCCCGTTTATCTTCAGCAACAAAGTAAACGATAAGCGGAAAAATAATTCCGGCAAAGAAAACACTCAAATAGCTTAAACCCGATAACACCTTACCTGTCTCCATCATCTTCAGCTCCTTTACCAATATTACGGTAAAAGCTAAAAAAGGTTTCATCAATTAAAAACAAAAACAGCACATTTTACATGGATACGGGAATGTACAGTCTTTCGCATTTTAAAGCACCGGGGGCCTGACCCCCAGAGCTTTAAAGCGTTAATCCGTTGGGGGCCTGTCCCCCAATGGAGCAGAGCGTTAAAGGGTTACGGCATTTACATTAATAAGGCTGGCACACATGAAAAGGCAGCACCCGCTTGGGCGCTGCCTCTAAAATTAGTTGTTATGCATTTGTGACGCTGGCTTCTTTGTCTTCGATTTGCTGTTTCATTCGTTGGCGATCCCGCTCGAGGATTGGCTTTAGGTATTTTCCAGTATAAGATTCAGGCACTTCAGCGACTTGTTCAGGGGTACCAGTCGCAACGATAGTTCCGCCTTTGTCGCCGCCTTCTGGACCAAGGTCGATGAGATAATCGGCAGCCTTAATGACATCCAAATTATGCTCGATGACTAATACGGTGTCGCCATTTTCAACAAGACGCTGCAGAACGACCAGCAATCTTGAGATATCGTCTACATGAAGACCCGTTGTCGGCTCGTCCAATATATAGAGTGAACGGCCCGTGGATCGGCGATGAAGCTCTGAAGCTAATTTAACCCGCTGCGCTTCCCCTCCAGAAAGAGTGGTTGCCGGCTGGCCAAGCTTTACATAGCCTAATCCAACATCATATATCGTTTGCAGTTTCCGGTGAATTTTAGGAATATTTTCGAAAAACTTCACCGCATCCTCTACAGTCATATCAAGGACATCGGAAATATTCTTCCCTTTGTACTTCACTTCAAGGGTTTCCCGGTTATAGCGTTTCCCATGACAAACCTCACAAGGCACATAAACATCAGGAAGGAAGTGCATCTCAATTTTAATGATTCCGTCCCCGCGGCAGGCTTCGCAGCGGCCACCTTTAATATTAAAGCTGAATCTTCCCTTTTTATAACCGCGCACCTTTGCTTCATTTGTTGCAGCAAACACATCGCGAATATCATCAAACACACCTGTGTACGTTGCTGGGTTTGAACGGGGTGTTCTGCCAATCGGAGACTGGTCAATATCAATGACCTTATCTAGATGTTCTATTCCCTTGATTTCCTTATGCTCACCGGGCTTGGTTTTGGCACGGTTCAGCTTTTGCGCTAAGGATTTATGCAGAATTTCATTGACTAGTGTACTTTTTCCCGAGCCAGACACACCAGTAACAGACACAAACATCCCAAGTGGAATTTTCACATTAACATTCTGCAGGTTATTTTCTTTTGCGCCCTTGATTTCGAGGAATCGTCCATCACTTTTACGCCGTTCTAGCGGCAGTGTGATGAACCTTTTCCCTGACAGGTACTGTCCTGTCAATGAATCGGGGTCAGCCATGACCTCTTCCGGGGTTCCCGCAGATATTACTTCTCCACCGTGAACACCGGCACCCGGGCCGATATCTATTAGGTAATCTGCTGCAATCATCGTATCCTCATCATGCTCAACAACAATCAGCGTATTTCCGATGTCCCGCATGTTTTTCATTGTATCGATTAATTTATCATTATCCCGCTGGTGCAGACCGATCGACGGTTCATCAAGAATATAGAGCACACCAGTCAGACGGGAGCCGATCTGAGTAGCCAGGCGAATCCGCTGGGCCTCTCCCCCGGAAAGTGTCCCGGCAGCACGGCTTAATGTTAAATAATCAAGGCCAACGTTTACCAGGAATCCTAACCGCTCTTTAATCTCTCTAAAAATTAAATTAGCAATTTGCATTTCTTTTTCGGTTAGGGATAGCCCTTCAAAAAATTGATAAGCTTCCTCAATGGATAGCTCGGTTACCTTTCCGATATGCTGCCCATCAATAAGAACAGCGAGCGTTTCTTTTTTCAAACGATAACCCTTACAGGTCGGACAAGGCTGCTGGGCCATATATTTTTCCATTTGTTCACGAATGTAGTCGGAACTAGTTTCTTTAAAACGGCGTTCAACATTTCTTAAAACGCCCTCAAATTGAATAAAGCCCTCTCTTACCTGCCCAAAATCATTTTCATAATGGAAAAAGATCTCCTCACCATTCGACCCATTTAACACTTTTTCCATTAAATGCTCCGGAATATCCCTGACAGGGATGTCCATGTCAATGCCATAATGATGACAAACCGCCTCAAGCAGCTGCGGGTAATATTGCGAGCTCGTTGGCTCCCATGGGGCAATCGCATGCTGCTTTAAGGATAGATCAGGATTTGGTATCACCAGATCCACATCAACTTCAAGCTTCGATCCTAGCCCATCACAATCCGGACAGGCACCGAAAGGGCTGTTAAAAGAAAACATGCGCGGTTCAAGCTCACCAATGGAAAAACCGCAGTGTGGACAAGCATGATTTTCGCTAAAAAGAAGTTCTTCCTGCCCCATGATATCAACTAGCACTTTTCCGCTTCCGAGCTGCAGTGCTGATTCTAAAGAATCGCTCAAGCGAGCAGATATTCCATCTTTAACGACAATACGGTCAATAACAACCTCAATCGAATGCTTCTTATTTTTATCAAGCTCAATGTCTTCTCCAAGATCGAACATCTCGCCATCAATGCGGACACGGACATAGCCTTCTTTTTTGATTCCCTCAAGAACTTTGACATGCATGCCCTTTTTCCCTGAAACTAGCGGAGCAAGCACCTGAATTTTTGTCCGCTCAGGAAATTCCATAATGCGGTCCACCATCTGCTCAATCGTTTGCGAAGAAATCTCGATATGATGATTTGGACAAGTAGGATGCCCGACTCTTGCATACAGCAAACGCAGATAGTCATAAATCTCCGTCACAGTTCCAACCGTTGAACGAGGGTTGCGGCTCGTGGTCTTTTGGTCAATCGAAATGGCCGGTGACAGGCCCTCAATGGAATCGACATCCGGCTTATCCATTTGACCTAAGAATTGGCGTGCATACGCAGACAATGATTCCACATACCTGCGCTGCCCTTCCGCATATATGGTATCGAAAGCAAGCGAGGACTTTCCGGAACCAGAAAGCCCTGTCAGTACAACAAGCTTATCTCTCGGAATGGTGACATCAATATTTTTTAAATTATTCGCTCTGGCGCCTTTGATTACCAGATTTTCCATCGCCATCTATACGTCATCCTTCCGCTTTCAACTCTAGTATTAAATCACGAAGCTCGGCAGCTCTTTCAAAATTAAGCGCTTTGGCTTCTTCCTTCATCTCTTTTTCCATTGTGGCAATCAGCTTTTCGCGTTCTTTCTTATTTAGCTTGCTAAGCTTGGTTTGCGGTTTATATTCCTCCTGCCCTTGGGCAGCATGCGTTGCACGGATGACATCACGGATTGCTTTTTGAATGGTCTTCGGTGTGATGCCATGCTTTCTATTATATTCTTCTTGTATGGAACGGCGGCGCTTCGTTTCACTGATCGCTAATTCCATTGAATTTGTGATACGGTCGGCATACATGATGACATGACCATGCTCATTACGTGCCGCACGGCCAATCGTCTGGATTAGCGAGCGTTCAGAACGAAGGAACCCTTCCTTATCTGCATCAAGAATAGCCACAAGCGACACTTCAGGGATATCCAATCCTTCCCTTAGAAGGTTAATTCCGACTAAAACATCATAAGTACCAAGGCGAAGCTCACGAATAATCTCAATCCGCTCAAGCGTTTTAATTTCAGAATGCAAATATTGCACCTTAATGCCGATTTCCTTTAAATAGTCGGTCAGGTCCTCGGACATTTTTTTCGTTAAAGTGGTAATAAGAACCCGTTCATTTCGCTTGACCCGCTCCTGGATTTCACCAATTAAGTCATCGATTTGCCCTTCAATTGGCCGCACATCTATCGTTGGATCGAGAAGCCCTGTCGGACGGATAATTTGCTCAATCATTTCAGGGGAATGCTCGTTTTCATATGGTCCTGGAGTAGCGGATACATAGACAATTTGATTAATATGCTTCTCAAATTCCTCAAACCGTAACGGCCTGTTATCAAGCGCCGACGGCAGACGGAACCCATGATTAATCAGAACTTCTTTTCTCGCCTTGTCGCCGTTATACATACCGCGGATCTGCGGCAATGTTACATGTGACTCGTCAATGACAATAAGGAAATCATCCGGAAAGAAGTCAAGGAGGGTGTACGGAGTTGAGCCCGCTTCCCTGAAAGTGATATGTCTGGAATAGTTCTCAATACCAGAACAAAAGCCCATTTCTCTCATCATTTCCAAATCATAGCGTGTGCGCTGTTCCAGACGCTGCGCTTCCAGGAGCTTATCATTTTCCCGCAATTCCTTAAGGGTCTCTTCTAATTCTTGCTCAATGCCCTGAATTGCAACCCTCAATTTCTCTTCGCGTGTAACGAAGTGGGTTCTTGGAAAAATGGCCACATGATCGCGGTCGCCAAGAATTTCGCCGGTTAAGGAGTCAACCTCGCGAATGCGGTCAATCTCATCACCGAAAAATTCCACACGGATGCATTTTTCATCCTTAGATGCTTGGATAATCTCAACAACATCGCCGCGCACCCGGAAGGTACCGCGCTGAAACTCAATATCATTGCGTTCAAACTGAATATCAACCAATTTGCGAAGCAACTGATTTCTTTCTATTTCCATTCCTGTACGTAATGACAGAACATTTTCCTTATATTCCTCCGGAGAACCCAAGCCAAAGATACAGGAGACACTGGCAATAATAATGACATCTCTCCGTTCAAATAATGAAGAAGTCGCAGAGTGGCGGAGCTTATCAATCTCATCATTAATGCTGGCATCTTTTTCAATAAATGTATCTGTTTGCGGAACATAAGCTTCCGGCTGATAGTAATCGTAGTAACTGACAAAATACTCAACGGCATTGTCAGGGAAAAACTCCTTGAATTCACTGTAAAGCTGGCCGGCCAGTGTTTTATTATGGGCAATGATCAGCGTCGGGCGATTGACCTCTTTGATGACATTTGAAATCGTAAAGGTTTTCCCTGTACCTGTCGCCCCTAATAGCGTTTGATGTTTCTTGCCTTCACTAAGCCCTTCAACAAGCTTTCGAATGGCCCCAGGCTGATCCCCTTGAGGCGAATATTTTGACACTAGTTTAAACTGGTCCTTCATCAAAAAGCCCCCGTTCCATTTACTCTATCGTTCAAATCAGCTTATGAATGCAAAAACAGGACCGATGTATACTGATTTGTTTCCATTAGATTCTATAAAAACATTCTACCACAAACAAAGAAAAACAAACCACTAATATGCGAACGAATATTCGTCTCAAAGGCCGGTCTTGCCCCCTCGCTTTAACGCACCACCTCATCGGGGGTCAGGCCCCCATTGCTTTAACGCTTCACTCCATCGGGGGTCAGGCCCCCAATGCTTTAACGCTTCACTCCATCGGGGGTCAGGCCCCCACCGCTTTAACGCATCACTCCATCGGGGGTCATGCCCCCAATGCTTTAACGCAAAAAAACCTGCTAATAATTCTATCAGCAGGTTTTTTCTTGATTACTCTTGGCTGTTTTGTTTTTGATAGTATAAATCGATAGCCATGGTTATGTTAATTTTGGCCAGGCGTGCGGCTTCTGCTTTGTCTTTCTTTTCGAATGCCTTCAGGATGGCCTCATGCTCATCACTAGATTTTGAGGTCAAAATGATGGAGTTATGAAAGTAAAGACGAAAGACGTGTGACTGAAGGGTTGAAACCGTGCTGGCAATATAGGAATTATCTGCTATCTCAACAATTTTCCGATGAAACTCCTCATCGAGCTTTAGACCCTTAAAGGAATTACCTGTCTTTACTGCATGAGCAAATTCCTGGTTCAGTTCGCGCAGCGAGTCGATCGTTTCCTGATCTATTTTTTCCGCAGCAATCTCTGTTGCTAAAGCCTGAAGCGCCCCGAGCGGCGGAAGAATTTCACAAACATCCTCTTCCTTAACCGATGTCACCAGTGTCCCAACACCAGGAAACATCTCGACAAATCCCTGAAAGCTCAGCATCTGCAGTGCTTCGCGAATTGGCGTCCGGCTTACTCCTAACGCTTGAGCCAGATCGGCATCATTCAATTTTTCTTTGGGATGCAAAGTCCCGTCAATAATCCATTCTAATATTTGAGAATATGCCCGATTCTTTGCTGTCGTTCGTGTAGGAGCAGAAAAGTTGTTAGGTATCGGCATCATATCTCCCCCTCGCTTCTTATAATAACGGTTACATGTACTATAACTAATTAGGGCTGATTCACGTTCAAATACTGTTTTTATTATATTGAACTAATTGTAAAAATACAATATTTTGGATATCTGATGACAACACAATGTTAATAGAATAACAAATTAATATTTTTATATAATTTTATTTTCAGAAATATATTGCATACCTATTATTCATATGGTATATTTCGACTATAAGGTAATCAAGATTCTTTTTCTATTAATTGAATCTAAATAATACTAGGGAAACTAAATAACTTTTTTACGGATAGCTAACTTGTAACTAAAATAGTAAGAACATTATAACAATTTAGCCAAAAAGTTATTTAAATATAAAACAAATAGGAGGAAACATTATGTCTGGCAAAGGATCATCTACTTTCATCTTAGCGGTCGGCTTTATGCTATTCGCATTATTCTTTGGAGCAGGAAACCTGATTTTCCCAGTGCTTCTTGGGCAAATGGCCGGCGAGCATGTATGGGCAGCAAATGCAGGATTTGTCGTAACAGGGGTCGGACTTCCGCTATTAAGTATTTTAGCATTTGCATTCTCTGGCAAAAGTGACCTGCAAGCACTAGCAAGCCGCGTTAATCCAGTTTTCGGAGTAATCTTTACAGTTGCACTTTATTTATCAATCGGAGCCGCTTTTGCGATTCCTAGAACTGGCACCGTTTCTTTTGAAATCGGAATTAAGCCGTTCTTAGGTGATGGAAGCACGACTTTACCATTAATTATTTTTTCCATTATCTTTTTCGGGGTTACCTTATTTTTCTCTCTAAAATCTTCAAAGCTTGTTGATGTCGTCGGAAAAGTTTTAACGCCATTATTACTAATCTTTATCGCTATTCTTATCGTAACTGTTTTTGCAAACCCTATCGGTGACATTCAAGCACCAGCAGAAGCTTATCAGTCTAATGCATTCTTTAAAGGATTCCAAGAGGGTTATTTAACAATGGATGCTCTTGCAGCCTTTGTATTCGGAATTATCATTGTTAATACAATGAAGACCCGCGGAGCAAAAACAAAGAAAGAAATCATGATATCCACTGCAAAAGCAGCATTAATCGCTGCTGCTCTGCTAGCTATTATCTATTCTTCCCTAGCCTATCTTGGTGCAACAAGTGTTGCAGGTGTCGGCCTTTTAGATAACGGCGGTGCTGTATTAGCAGCAGTTTCTGAATATTATTTTGGATCTTTCGGAAATGTGATTTTAGCTGTTATCGTTATTGCAGCATGTTTAACAACAAGCATCGGCCTAGTAACTGCTAATGCAGCCTATTTCAGCCAGTTAGTTCCAAGCATTTCATATACAAAATGGGCAGTTATTTTCACCATCATCAGTGCAGCTCTTGCAAACTTTGGCTTAACAACATTAATTTCAATCTCTGTTCCAGTGTTAGTAGCGCTTTATCCAATAGCTATTGTTTTAATGGCTTTAACATTCCTAAATCCTCTATTCAAAGGGAGAAAAGAAGTATACCAAGGAGCAATTGGATTAACAGTTATTATCAGCATTGTTGACGGACTAAACGCTGCTGGAATTCCAATCCAAGCGGTAAACGACCTATTTACAGCGATTCTTCCAGGGTTCTCAGTAGGTGTCGGCTTCGCCGTTCCTGCTATCATCGGAGGAATTATCGGATATGTCATCAGCTTAGGCAAAAAAGAAAGCATCCAAGCAGCTGATAAAGCAGCTTAAGAAATATAAAAAGCGTTCCTTCAATCAAGAGAAGGAACGCTTTTTTCATGTGCTAATTATTTAGATTAGGGCCACTTTCATCAGAATTTTTCCGCGCACGCTCTTTCATTCGGTTCGAATACCAAAACCCAGCTGTCAATGAAAACGCATCTACAACAATTAGCCATAATGAATCTGTATACCCTTTATAAACGGAAGCTGCAATTAAAGCTACTGTCAAAACAAGTGCGATTACTTGGTTATAAGCCACTCTTGTAAACAGCACAACCAGTAAACCTGGCAAAAACAGTGCTGATAAAAACTTCAATAACAATGATTACACCTTCTTTATTTTTTTGCCTAACACAAGGATAGCGATAAACCATTGATTACACAATATTTTTCACAAATAAATCCCGCTCCAGAGATGCAAACTAATTCTATAACAAGTTCTAATGGAGGCTGAATATATGGCTAGAAGAAAACGGCGCCCGCTGGTTCCAGAATCAAGAGGAGCACTTGATCAATTCAAAAATCAAGTCATGGCGAATAAAGGATATCAGACAGATGCCGAGAATCCTGACAGCGTAAAGTTTGAAGTCGCTGAAGAGGTTGGCGTACCGCTAAAAGAGGGCTACAATGGCCAGCTAACCTCTAAACAGGCCGGAAAGGTCGGCGGACAAATTGGCGGCAGCATGGTTAAAGAGATGATTCGCATGGCACAGGAACGTTTGAAAAAATAAAGGGAGACGGCTTGGCCGTCTCCCCTTTCTCCTTATGCTGGATAAAAAATTATCTTACAGTGAATAAAGCTTTTGACCAAAGAACTACTTGATCTAGCATTTGATTCACTGAATCCTCTTGCACTTCCTTTGGTTTAAAGTCAGTGCCGTTTTCGAAATCTGTGAATAGTGATAGTGCTGGATGAACACGAACATCAGCAACTAATAATTCTCCTAGGATGCCGCGTAGGTGTTCCGCTGCACGGGCACCGCCAACCGAACCGTAAGATAAGATTCCGGCTGCCTTGTTGTTCCACTCTTCACGAAGGTAGTCTAAGGCATTCTTAAGTGCTCCTGTAATCGAGTGATTGTACTCTTGAACAATAAATACAAATCCATCTTGGGCTGCAATTGCTTCTGACCATGCCGCTGCACCTGATGCATCTCCACCTGCTTCACCTAATAGTGGCAGTTTGTAATCTGCAATATCAATGATTGTATAGTTAGCGTCACCGCGTTTGTCAGCTATCTCTTTTACCCACTCACCTACTTGCGGACTTACGCGCCCTTCACGGGTAGAACCTAAAATAATACCGATGTTTAATTTAGTCATTGTTTCTTCCTCCTCATGTTTTGCTCCAAATAGTTTAGTTAAAAATCCCATCAACTGAATTCACTTCCCTGAAATATTTTTTGGTAATATATTCAATTCAAATATCTCGAATTAAAGATTTATACCCAAAAAAATTAAATGTTTTAGCTCTGCATCCAACACGTTTGACCAAGGCAATGGTCTGCTTAAGCTCCTCAGTACTTAAATCATCAAAAACTTCACTAATTTTCAATACATGCTGCGGGAAAATATTATCCATTAATTTTTTTCCCTCCTCTGTTAACACGGCATGTATAACACGCCGGTCTTCCGGACAGCCTTGACGCCTGACATAGTTTTTTTGCTCTAACTTATCAATGACATAAGTGATACTGCTGCTTGAAATTAGAACCATCTTCCCAATCATTTGAATAGGCTGATGACCTTTATGATACAACAGCTCTAAAACGGAGAATTCCGTAGAATTTAACCCATAATTGGCTGCATCTTTTCGAATGACTTCTTGAATGGCTTGGGAGGCACGGAGCATTACTGTTACGGCCTTCAACTCATCACTAGCCAGTTCCATTCGTATCACTCCTTATCAAGTCGAGGATGATGCCGAAGTCAGCATCACCCTCGACTTCCTAACCTGCCTTATGCTGCTGGGTTTACTTCTAATTCAACTTTGATTTTGATATCTTTTCCTACAAGTACGCCGCCTGTTTCTAGTGCTGCGTTCCAAGTAAGACCAAATTCCTCACGGTTGATTTTTGCTTCTGCTTCGAAACCGTAAACTTCAACACCCCATGGGTTTGTTCCTTTACCGCCGAATTCAACATCAAATGTTACTGGTTTTGTTACCCCTTTAATTGTTAAGTCACCAGTTACTTTGTAGTCATCACCATCTTTTATAATGCTTGTTGATTTAAAATCAATGGATGGGTTGTTTTCTACATCAAAGAAGTCTGCTGATCTTAAGTGATTATCGCGATCTTCACTGCGTGTGTTAATGCTTGCTACATCAAATTTGAATGCGATTGTAGCTGTTGTTAAATCTGTTAGATCTTCTGCTTCAACATCTGCAGTATAAGATTCAAATTGACCTTTTACTTTTGATACCATCATGTGTTTTACTTCAAAGCCTACTGCTGAGTGAGATTGATCTACTGTCCATTTTGCCATTTTCATTTCCCCCATATTCGTTATTATTATTTTCATCTCGAATTCGAGATATATTCTCAAAAAAAATGATAAGAGTGTTTCGATGTTTACTTCGAAATCAATTATCTCTAACCCGAGATAAATTTATCACATATTCAAGATGATTGTCAACACTTCCTAAGAAACTTTTTTCGTAAACAGCTTAATACATCCTATCTCTTATAAATTTGTCTGGTATAAATTAGATGTTTTATCAAGCAGCAAGCAAAAAAGTCTTTTTCACCAAAATGACTAAAATAAAAAGGAGCACTTATCGTTTCTGATATGCTCCCCTTAATGAAATAATTATAGTTAGTTCAAAACTTCATATTCAATCTAATCATCATACTGTCAACTAACTTCATTTTTTGGTTCACTTTTTTTTAGGATTTTCGTTCAAAATGGAACGTAATTCTCTAATATCTTCTTCCGACAAGGAATCTTCCTGGATGAATTGAACTAGCATCGACCTTAACGCTCCACCATAAATTCGCTTAATAAAAGACTGTGTTTCGGCGCGCTGACATTCATATTGAGAATAAAGCGGAAAAAAAGTATAGACCCTTTGATCTTTATTGACACCTACTACTTTTTTATGAACGAGACGATCCAAAAGAGTGCGTACGGTTTTCGGCTTCCAATCTGTTTGCTCCTGCAAGGAGGATATAACGTCATTGGCCGTTTGTGGAGACTTTTTCCAAAGAATATTCATAACTTCCCATTCTGATTCTGATATATTGGGGATTTCCTTCGTCAACCTAACTCCCCTCCTTCTTTTGGATGACGTGATAAATGCTTCAACCCATTTTCCTGTTTCCCTCATAAATTCCTTTATCTTTCAAAATGGATAACGTGATTTCCGCAGCCTTGCTTCCATAACTATTATCTTCATTTTGTATATTTGTTGCAAAGAAATAAGTATTATCCTTGGTCTCTACATATCCAATAAACCAACCGTTTATATTTCTGCCATTAACGTTGCCAGTACCCGTTTTCCCGGAGAGCCGGGAACCGTCGTATATCTCTAAAGCAAGGGAATCCTTTACAATTTGGATATTCTTGTCCTCGAATCCAAATTGATTGGTATAAAACGCTGATAGTAATTGAACCTGTTCAACTGGAGAAACCTTCAATGAAGATTCCAGCCAATAGTTTGACCCACCAGAAAGATCATCATTTCCATAGTCCATCTGTTTCAGATAAGCTTTGATGGTGTCTTGAGGAATTCTTTGGTCTAATTTCTGAAAATACCAGGTTACTGAATTTTTCATGGCTGTTGACAGATTTTGATCCGTATTCCAAGATTCAAAAGGATATCTCGTTCCATTCCATTTCATAGTGGAATGGTCACTTGTTATTGCATCCGACTCTAATCCAATTAATGCGCTATAAATTTTGTAAGTAGAGTTCGGGGAAACTCTCTGCGTGCTTTTATCTTTATTATAAATGCTGTATTGACCAGCTTTCATATCATATAATACAAAGCTTCCATCGTAGCCAGCAAAATAATCGCTTAAATCCTCATAAATCGTACGTTCATTATTAAAATCGTAACGCTCATTATTCGTGGCCATTGCAGAAACAAATGGAACCTGACTTACTACAAATACACCTAAAACGGCAAAGATTGAAATACTCTTCAACTTCATCCACTTCGACTCCATTGTAAAGGATGAAATTTTTTCAATTCGTTTTTTCATTTGCTCCTTGGGGCCGTTAAACTGATTGACCCAAGTAAACTCTTTTGAATTTGATGCTAGATCTGCGAAATTAATAATGGCATTTCCATAATCTGCATAACAATGCTCACCTAAAGATTTTAAAACAGCCATATCACAAGCTAGTTCACGATCCGTCCTCATTATTTTAAAAGCTATCCATACAAGCGGATTAAACCAATACAAAATTTGAAAAATGATCATGAGGTAATTCGTTACTATATCTTTATATTTATAGTGATGCAGTTCATGCAGAAAAATGTACTTGATATCGTTTATAGACATTGATTCATCAAGATGTATTGGCAGCACAACATAGGTTTTAATCAGACCGAATGTCATTGGAGATTTGGCAAGCGGTGATTCTCCAACGATTAAAGGTTTCGATATATTAAGCTGATGTTTGCATTGTTCGAATACATGTAAGATGTCTTTGTTGTTCAAGTCTGTAGTCGTCTTTTTAATTTTATTTAATCTAAACCACGCATTCAGAAATAAATAAGCCATAACGAACATTCCTGCAATCCAAATACTAGTTATTGTGACATTCAAGAAATTCAGATTAAGATGATGGACAGATACCGCAAAGTTCTGCATCCAATTAACGTTATCAAGTCTAGAAACTTCTGCGGTGCTGAGTGACGAGCCACTAGCACTATTGATTTGATTTACATTGAATAAATTAATTTTATTTTCAAAATGAATTAACTGTTCCGGTATAAATGGCAGCGTCAATGCAATTAACAATAAAAACCATAGATTGTATTGCCATTTTGCTGAAAGCTGCTCAGAAAACAATCTCCTAATAAGCAAAATAAACATTATAGTAATAGAGGATACAATAAAACTTGTGACTATATGAGTGAAGAACATACTTCCTTACCTCCATTTTCCGAAGTATTTCTATCATACTTTACATACCGCGGATTCCTTTCAAGAAATTCCAACAACACTTTTTTTGGGATTTATTCCATATTAGTAATCATCAATTTATTTTCTATTTTTCCTAATGATTTATAGTTTTATAACATTTAACTTTAACACTTCATTATCAGTTTATCAATTTATCGAATTTTGTTAAAAAGAGATAAACAAATAGCATTATTGCATGATGGACTTTATGAACTTTTCCTGAAAGAAAGAATGATAAATTTTCTAGGTTAAAGTGATTGACTTTTTATAGACTACGATTGTAATATTGGACTACGGTTGTAGTCTAATACTGAATAAAGGGGGAAAGATTGGGGATTACATGGCTACATCGGGTGAGTCTCTATTAATGCTTAAAATAAAGATACAGCAAACAGTGAATAATTAATCAGTAAAAACAGTACACGCTTCATCATTGCCAGGTTAAAGAAGCTAGTTATATTTTGAAAAGTTAAAAACTAGAAAGAGGTTATACATTTGATAAAAACATATAAATACAAATTCAACATACATCATCTTACACTGCTTATGTTATTGGCCACAGTGATGATACTCTCGGCATGTGCGGAAAAAGACAGTTCGATTAACGCTCTGTCTAAAGAGGAAAATGAACTGGAACAAAGGACAAATACAGATGAAAAATTCGCCAAACTTGAGAATCAGTTTGACGCTCGGATTGGTGTCTATGCTATTGATACAGGAACGAATCAGACGATCGAATATCGGCCAGAAGAGCGATTCGCTTTTGCATCTACTTACAAAGCTTTAGCCGCAGCCACCTTGCTGCAGCAGAACTCATTGGAAGAGCTTAAGGAAGTTATTACCTACACCGAGGATGATTTAGTTCCCTATTCTCCGATTACAGAGAAACACACAGATACCGGAATGACCCTGTTGGAATTAAGTGAGGCAGCAGTTCGGTTCAGTGACAACACCGCGGGAAACCTCCTATTTGAGGCATTGGGAGGTCCTGAAGGATTTAACCAAGCCTTAAGTCAAATAGGTGATAACGTGACCCAGGCGGTTCGCTTTGAACCAGATTTAAATGCATTTACCCCAGGAGATACTCGAGACACTAGCACACCGAAAGCTCTGGCCACCAGTCTTCAGGCTTTCGCACTCAGCGACTTACTTTCGGATGACAAACGTGAATTGTTTATCGATTGGCTAAAAGGTAATGCTACAGGAGATACACTCATTCGTGCTGGCGCACCAGAAGGATGGGTGGTCGGTGATAAGAGTGGTGCTGCAAGTTACGGAACGAGAAATGATATTGCAGTTGTTTGGCCGCCAAATGAAGAACCCATTGTTATTGCCATTATGTCCCGCCATGATACAGAGGATGCCAAATATGACGATAAACTGATTGCCGAGGCTGCCAAGGTTGTTCTTAACGTTTTAAAGTGAAGATAGGATAAATTCTTTATTTAGGACATAAAGATCCTAGGAGTCTTTAAAGAACGGGCGCTTAATATCCTTGAACCATGATATTAAGCGCTCTTTTTTTCGTTTAAAGTGCTTTGCCGAAGCTTATTGCTGGAAAGAACAGTGTGGGTTGAATTATTGTGGAGACGGAAAGAAAAAAGGTAGAAGGGGGAATTGGAAAATGAAAAGAAAAAGAAAAAAGGCTTCCCGAAATAAACTGCGTATTTTTACGATTCTCCTTTTAATGTTTGCTTTAATCATTGGAGTTTATTATGCAATCAAAGGAAATAATAGCGAACAGGCACCAGTTAAAGAACGCCCAATTGCAACTAAGCCATCAGATACTAACCCTTCCGGTAAAAATACAGTGGATTCGAAGAACGAGCATAAATTAGTAGAAGAAATATTTTCTTTATCTAAGGAAGGTAAGGTTCCAAACATTCCCTTTGTCTCCGGTAAAACAGAATGGAAGGAAGTAAACAAAGAGTGGGGAAATTCAAACAATATTTCGGAAACTGCTAAAGGCAGGTATGAGGATTACGAAACTCATCGTTCTACACACGGCTATGCCGATCAGACTGTAAATGATATACGATCTTATGACTCTGAACTACTAAATATTTCTTTAAATGAAATTAAGAAAACGGGCGGTGAACCCGACGCCATTAGATATTATAAAGATTCAATATATGACCAAATGATTCTTGTCTATCATGTAACCACTGCCACTGATTTATTATGGGTTTTGCCGATAACAACAGAGCAGGAACCAAATCCTAAAGTTGACCATATCTCACTCTATACACAGGTTGAAAAAGCACCGGGTCAACAAGAAAATCAAACCATTTCAGAAGTAATTTTAAAAATGAGTTTAGAAGATAAAATTGGCCAGATGATTCTTGCTGGGGTATCCGGGACTTCAATGGACGCAAATGCAAATAAGTTAATAAACCAACTCCATGTCGGAGGAATTATTTTTTACAAATATAATTTTGAAACCCCTGCACAAGTTATTCAACTTGTGAATCAACTGAAAGCCGGAAATAGTTCGAGTCTACCGCTTTTACTAGGTGTTGATCAAGAGGGTGGACGTGTGACAAGATTGCCGGGTGGGCTTACTAACTTTCCTCGAAATAAACAGATTGGACAGATTAATAATCCAGACTTTTCTTATAAAGTCGGAACACTCTTAGGCCGCGAATTAAAAGAATTTGGTTTAAATCTCGATTTTGCCCCTGTTCTCGATATTAACAGCAATCCAAATAACCCGGTAATCGGGGATCGATCGTTTGGGGACAACGCGGATATTGTAAGTAAACTTGGAATTCAAACGATGAGAGGGATACAGTCTCAAAACGTCATCACGACAATTAAACATTTTCCTGGTCATGGAGATACATCGGTTGATTCCCATCTGGACCTTCCGATTGTAAATAAAAGCCTTAAGCAACTTAAAGAACTAGAGTTAATACCGTTTGAACGTGCGACTAATCAAGGTGCAGATGTTATGATGGTCGCCCATATCTTATTGCCTCAATTAGATAAAACGAATCCAGGGACCATGTCAAAAGCTGTCATGACGGATCTTCTTAGAAAACAACTTGGTTTTACAGGAGTAATCATAACGGACGATATGACAATGGGAGCCATAACAGAACATTTTGATATTGGTAAAGCAGCAGTAGAATCAGTTAAAGCAGGAAGCGATATTATTTTAGTAGGGCATGACTATAATAATGTTGTAAAGATTATCTCCTCTTTAAAAGCTGCTGTTCAAAATGGGGAAATTTCCGAACAAAGATTAAATGAAAGTATAGAAAGAATTATTCAACTAAAATGGAAATACAGCATTAACGATACGAAAGTGGAAAATCCTAACATAAACGAAATAAATTACTCAATCAATAGTCTTTTGAATAATTATTTACATTAATTATTCATATAGGTATGGGGTCAATTAATAGGATTACTTCTTTCACAATCGGGCCCGTATACGGAGGTTCGAAAGTTTATGAAATAACATTGCTTAGGGATTTTAAACCTTGTTCTTGCCATTGCCATTTAAGGCAAGACGTAATATAGGGTTCTTTTTATAGGCGCCAATATCCTTCAGGGAAGTTGGCGTTTTTTTTGGCTTTATCCTTAGATATCCCAAGTTTTATAAGGTTTTCGTATTTTGTTTTAACCTTTTTCCGCTCTTTCCATCTGCAATTTGAGGAAGTTGTTTTGATAATTTTTGATTTAATTCTTTTATCTTCTTCTGATTATTTAAATGATTACTAACACAAAGTATGCATCGTTATCCCCTAAAAAAATAGAGAAACGACTTCGTCGCTCCTCTTTGAATTTATTTAGTATAGACTATTCTGTTTTCATTTCTTATTCTTTATCATGAAAATTTACATCTAGAGGCATTAAGTGAATTCTCATCAATCACGAAAAAATTCTCACGAATTATGAAAAATCACCATATTATACGGCTTCATGCCCCTTTTTAACTTCATCCTGAATAAAAAGAATCCCAAGCTCGTGATGGTCACCTTCAAATAAAGCCCGCTGCGCAAATCTTATTTGCCCGTTCACATCAATGACTTCAAGCTTGCAGTGCGCGCGATTAATCAATAGTGCTTCATAGAGACTCTCTTTATCCTGTACCGCCATTCCATTCACCTTGGTAATCAGCTCACCAACCTGTAAAGTCATATTGTTTGCCGGTGAACCCGGAATGATGCCAAGAACCATAACCCCTTTATTTCTTTTTGAAAAATAAAACGGCCGATTCTCATCCGACATTCTTTGTCTAACGGTAATAAGCTCCCGTCCGATAATCGCCAGTGCCGTTACAGCAATCGCAGCCAGCGGATACCAGTAGCCCGCTATCGATAAGATTCCTGTCAGAGTCCCTAAAGCGATAACCCGTTTCCCAAGAATTTTCACAGCCTCACTTGGCAAATCCCCTTGAACCTGCTGGAAAAAGCCAACAGCAAACGGAACAAGCATGAGGGAGTAAGTATGACCAGCAAGCGAGAAGACGGGCCACCAATCAAAGGAATCCTGCAAACCAGCCCCTGGTACAACCAAACATACCGGCAGCATCCACAAACGCTTGACCTCATGTGCACCAATGCTTTGACCACGTTTGCTCTTAATCAGCTTTGGCGAGGTCCCTTTTTGTCCATTTTTAAAAATAAGAATTCCTTCACCAATTAAAAGCAGCGCCAGCAAAACAGCAACGGCCGGATAAACAGTCTGTTCCTGATCTGCAACAGAAGTCATGAAAGAGGGCAACGGCCATTTCTGTCCAATGGCAAAGATGGTGGCAAAAAAAGCAAACCCCAACGTGTACGCGGGCGCCATCCAGCGCACCTTTGTCGTAAAGCTCCATAGGATAGTAAATGCCGCTGTGAACAAAATTGTTTCCATCGGGATCACAATCCCGGCTGCAACCGCAACAACCGATAAGGCAAGTCCGATCAAAATCCCTAGAGGAAGCAGCTGCTTTAATTCAAAATAAGCATTCTCCGCCCGAACATGAAAGTTCCTTCTTTCCCGCTTCACCCGGGACACACCTAGTACAGCAGCTATAAAGAAAAGATAGTAGAAAACAGGATGAAGAAAAAGCTTCCCAATTCCTTTTAATAATTCAATTAGCCATTCCTGCATCAAAATAGCCACCAGCCTCTATCAATTTATTGCCATGAATTTGTACGAATCACAAAAATATCTCTATTACTCTATATTCTACCAAATTGTCTGGATAAAGCCTATTGCTATATTTCTCCAAAAAGAAAAGCATGGAGATTTCTCCATGCCTAACTTTCCTATTCCACTATTGCCGTGCAAGATAACGCAGAGCCGTTTGCAGCTGCAGGTCGTTTTTCTCTTTCTTTATTTCTTTTAAAGCGGCCAGTTCAAGGGCAGAAGCCGTCTTTT
>Ga0182742_1002029_pt1 | contig 23693 bp, 19 predicted proteins | sample eDN5th37CBELigMG_FD_128880 | JGI IMG/M metagenome (GOLD analysis project Ga0182742, IMG submission 128880) | Enriched Miracle-Growth compost microbial communities from Emeryville, California, USA - eDNA 5th pass 37_C BE-Lig MG (version 2)... ... | reverse complement strand
TAAATAAATATAGCAGCCCGGCAAGTTGCTTACTTTTTTGTAAAAATTTACCATAAAGTTAGTTAATTTAGTATGCCCAAAAATCCTAAAACTTTACGAAATTACTATTGACATAGTACGGCTAATACATAAAAAAGAGAGATATCTTTATAATATCTCCCTACATAGTAGATGATTTCACTTTTCTTTATTTACCTTATTTAAAAAGCGATGGTACCGTAGGTAAGCCATGTCCGAATTGTTTATCCGTTCCTCTTTTACCAATATCTTCAGCATGCTTTCTTAACATCACCTTTGCCTTTTGTGGCGTAATGCCATCATACTCATCATAAATAAGTGCAGCCATTGCAGCTACTTTAGGTGCCGCCATTGATGTGCCAACATACCAGCTATAACCTGGGCGCACATAGGTATAACCAGTTACTAATCCATCACTATTAGTCGTATATTCAACAACTGGTACAGAACTGAATGCGTATTCCTCTGCGTATAACCCATCTAATATATAATCATCATGTTTACCACGTGCCAGATATTCAAGCTCCAGATCATAGTTCCCACCAGGTGCAGCTACATCAACGTATCCAGCTCCATAGTTTGAATATACTGCCAGTTCATCTTGCGGTCCTGTCGCTGAAACTGTCACAACATTCGGTAAGGATGCTGGGGCATATACACTGGCACCTTGGAATTCATACCCCAACTCTCCATATAATTCATTTGCTAATTCTGTAACATTCTTTTTACTAGAAGCATCTGTAGCGTCGTTTCCAGCAGCCGTAACGATTAATGTACCGTTTTTCTCAGCGTATGTTACTGCACGTTTATAGGCAATATATTCGGCAATGTCACTTCCAAGCCGTGTTCGTTCACCTGTTTCTTGATCTACTAGATAAACGCCGCCTTTCGAATAAATACCGCCGAGACTCATATTAATAACATCTACATGATCATTAGCTGCTTGAATGATAGCAGCCATAATCCATGCAGAGTACGCTCCACCTTCAGCACCAAACACTCGATACGCTTTTATTCCTACGTTAGGAGCAACCCCTAACATTGAGCCATTACCTGCAATACTTCCAGCGACATGTGTTCCATGTCCGTTACGGTCCTGAACATCACTTAAAATACCTGCTTCAGACTCGTCAACTCCATAAACCCCACCTTCTGGTACGAAGTTCTTGGAACCGTCCAATAAATTCTTTAAAACATCAGGGTGGTTTAAGTCAATCCCGGAATCAATAATACCGACTACCACATCATGATTTCCGCTATGAGTCGCAAATGTTGCTCCATTATTTGTTAAGCGTTTAATATCCCACTGATATTCATCGAAATATCTTGCTGATTGTGGTATTACATCCTCCTTATCTGGACTACTTACATCCAGACTACTCGCTCCCGAAGCGATTGACTTTACGCTTGGCATTTCATAGATTAACGAAGGATTAACAGCAGAAATTGACGCATTCGCAATCGCCTTTTTTCCAAAGCTAGCAGGAGCTTTTACTTGAACAAGACCAATTTCAGGAACCTCATAGACAATTTCTCCTCCTAAATCAGTGATCAGCTTGTTAGCTCCTTTTGGTGTACTTTCACTTTTAAAAACGATGGTAAATACTGTGCGATCCTCTTTCGGAGCTGCAGCAGCTGGCATTGCAAATGCAATACTTACGATGATTCCTAGAATAATAGCTACATACTTTTTCATACGTTCCCTCCTGCAATATTATTTTCATACGATAATGTATTTCGAGATACTATCGAATAAAACCTTTATGGAAACATGGGACAATTCTCCTATTTTTCAGTAGATATATTTTGCTATTATAGTAAAGGAATTTTTTTCTTTACCAAATTTTGAAACTATAGACCTAATCAATCGTATAATGAAAGTAGGGCTTAGTTGTATTTAAGTGTGCAAATGGAAGTTACAAACTAGCGTTGCTCCACTTGTCTTATAAAAAACAAACCGTTGGTCAGAAAGAAGGTGTGCCATGAAAAGAAACTTTCTTTTATTCTCACTTGTCCTTATGCTATTTTTCCTTTTCCCTCATCAGGCATTTGCTGTCGAGTATGAAATTACAAATGTCACAATTGAGGCTTATTTACAGGAAGATGGAAGTGTTGTTGTTACCGAACAGCATACGTACGAATTTGACGGTGACTTTAATGGAATAACTCGCGAAATTATTCCTAAACAGGGTGCAAAGATTAATGATTTTCAAGCAATAGAAGGAGATCGGTCGTTAAAGATTGAACGCGAAGATGATCTTTATAAAATTCATCGAAAAGGTGCCGATGAATCAATCACGGTTACTCTTCAATATGTCATTGAAAATGGCCTGGAAGTATACCCAGATGTTGTCCAGTTTTATTGGCCGTTTTTTGATAGTCGAAATGAGTCCTCTTATGGAAATGTAACAATCGTTGTTCATCCTCCTAATGTTACGGATGATGTGATTGCATTTGGTTATGACGAGGCATTTCAGAAAGAACGGATTCAATCGAATGGGATTGTTACATATCATTTCGGATATGTATCTAGTGGAAAAAATGGGGATATTCGGGTTGCATATGATGCAGAGCTTTTCCCAAATGTATCCCAAACTTCTGATCAGCTGATGAAGTCTAAGATCCTAGAAGACCAGCATAAGCTTATTCAACAAGCAGAGCAACATGCACAAACAAAAGAAAATTTTTCAATCATTGCCAGTATTCTCATTCCTGCTTTTACTCTCTTTTATTTGTTTCTTATGGTATTTACATGGAGAAAAGCACACAAAATCCATGCAGAAGTGGATCGTAAAATGGCCTTCTTATTGCCAAAGCAAATCATGAGTATACCTGCAACCATCTATTTTTCAAATAATAAATACTTACCTCCACAAGTAATGGCTGCTGCCCTTCTTGATTTAGTGAGACAGGGGTATGCTAGGAAAATCTCAAATAAAACTTTTCAGCTGACAAATCAAAAAGGAGCCAACCGTCATGAAAATATCCTAATGGAGTGGCTATTTCATAAAATTGGGAATCATGGAGAATTCAGCTTTGAAGATCTAACGTCTTTTACGAAAAATAAAAAAAATCATGATAAGTATAACTCGTTTGTTTCGAAATGGAAGGAAGCGGTCAAACGAGAAGTAAGTGAAAACAATGTATACGAAGATAGAGCAACGTACCGTACAGCAGTCGGTTTATCAAGCTTACTAATTGCACCGTTCATTTTCATTTTTCCAGCATATGACTTATTTGCTTGGATGTTTGCAGCCATCGCTCTATTTATTACTGTTATCATTTATGCAATTGCGTACCAGCCATTTACCGTAAAAGGTGCACAAATGTCTTACGAATGGAGTGAGTTTAAACGCAATTTCGCAGCTGTGACACAAAATGAGTGGCAACAATGGTCTGAAGATGACCGGATACGTGCGTACATTTTCGGGCTGGGAATCAATCAAAAAACATTGAAAGAAAAGAATGAGGAATTAATTGAAGCTTTTCAGTCCCCATTAAAGTTTAGTGGGAATTATTCTTCCACCGATGTATACTCACTTTATTATGTTGGACCAACCGCTTCATCAAACTTCTCATCAGCAAACCAATCTACCAGTAGTTCCAGTGGCGGAAGTTCGAGTGGCGGTGGAGCAGGTGGCGGAGGCGGTGGTTCTGGGGCGTTTTAGATAAGAGTAGTGGGAAGGCATTTTTCAATAAAAAGAAGGATTTCAAATAACGTAATGGTAATCTGCCAATGCAATAAAGTGGTTCCTCGTTCCACTATACGTGATAATAACTGTTCCAACAAGCATGATGTGGATCCTGGTTCCACTAACAGTTCAAAATTGATGGAATGTGATGGTGAAAAGGGCAAGTAACGGAACAAGGATCCTAAACTATCCTCAAAACGACAGCTTCAGAGCAAATAACGGAAAGAGAATCCACCAAATCAACTAGGTGGATCCACTTTCCGCTAAAAGACTTTTATAACTAAGGATATCATGCAGCGATGTTTAGCCTTTCTCTTTCTTTCGCTTTCCTCATTTCTATGAATTGTGGGAGGATAATACCTACCAAGATTAAGACAATTCCCATCCATTGCATCGTAGAGACAACTTCATGGACAAGAGTTATTGAAGCAACAATAGCAGTTGGAAGCTCAATTGCACCTAAAATTGTGCCAAGTCCTGTTCCAACTTTCGGTGTCCCAATTGCAAAACAAATGGTAGGAATAACAACCCCGAATACCCCTAAAAACAAGGCATATTTCCAAAGCCCACTTTGCAACACTCCATTTGCTAGAAACGTCGGCGGAAATACCATACAAATTATGATAACAGCACCAGTTGTCATAAAAAAGCTTTTCGTATAGCTCGGAACATCGGTTGCAACGCGACCACTTACAAATATAAACAGAGTAAATGAACATGCAGCCAATAAGCCAAATACAATTCCTATTATGGTAAAATTATGGGCAAGTCCTTCAAACAAACCACCCGCTAACAATGTTCCTGCAAAAAGAATAAGAACAGCAATCACCTTCCCACGGCTTGGAAACGTTCTTGCGATAATCGCTTCAAGTACTACACCCATCCAGGTAAATTGAAATAAAAAGACTACAGCAATTGATGCCGAGAGTTCTTCGACTGCATATCCATAAAAAATACCAGTCATACTCATCGTCGTACCAACAAGTAAAAGTGTTAGAAGTTGTTTCCCAGTAACCCGTTTACGTGAAAATAAGAGCACAACCATTCCTAGTCCTACCCATCCAAATAAATACTGTCCACCAACCAACTCTTGTATTGAAAAACCATCTAAAAAACCAAGCTTAATAACCGTTGAAAGTAATCCATAACTAAAGCCACCAAGCAATACGAATAATGAATATTTTACTTTTTCCAATGATTGACTTCCTTTCATATCGAAAAACACATGATTTACTCAAGCCAATACCCATTATAATGCTAGGTATTTATTCAATCAATTGATAAATATTGTAGACAGCAGTATGATAGATGACCATGGTACTGTTTGAAAATAATTTTTATATAAAAATAGAACTATAGGGTTAAAACTTATATATTAGTAATAATGAAAGTTTGTAAAATGAACGGGGGATATTCATTTGAAAGAGTTGAATAAGGAGAAAGTATTTCCATCGATTGTTTTAATCCTAGTCTTTTGCTTAGGATTTTATTACACGATAGCTGGAATAGTCGCAACCTATACCTTCTACATAGAAGGGAAACAATATTTTTGGGTCATGCTTTTTCCTGTTTTGTTTTTACTATGGTTATCCATTACATTCTTAAAAGGTTTCATTCGTGTAGTAAGGGCTAAATCAATAAAAGAAATTCGAAAGGTATTCGACCCTACCAGTGTATTTAATCCCTTCAAGGTGTAAATAGGAAAGGAGAAAGTGCTTTGGGCTGCCCCGACAAGCAAAGGTTCTGTGAGAAAATGTCGATCTTTAATTTTTTACAGAACATTTGACCTCGAGGTCCTAGCAGCTTGCGGTACACAGTGAGGAAACCTCAAGAACAGCAGGTTCAGTTATCGATAAAATAAAGCTACCGACTACTCTCCTATTTCGTCGGTAGCTTTTATTTATGTATCTGGATTACTTCATTTCACCACTATCATGACTTAGCTGCCACTCAACTCCAAATTTATCCCTTAACTTTCCATATGCTTTACTCCAAAATGTTTCTTGAAGCTCCATTTCAACTTTACCGCCTTCTTTTAATTTATCGAAAGCGCTCTGGATTTCATCAAGATTCTTACTTACAATTGCAAGCGTCACATTATTTCCAACAACAAATGGTAAGCCTGGATAGGTATCTGAGAACATGACATTGCTCTCGCTAATTGTCATACGAGCATGCATGACTAGATTTTTCACTTCTTCTGGTGGAGTATACTCAGGATTTTGTGGTGCCTCTCCATATGTCATTATTTCTGGCTTTTCAGTCCCAAATGCATCGGCATAAAATTCTACTGCCTCACGACAATTTCCATTAAAAATCAAATATACTTCGACTGCCATTTTACCACTTCCTATTAATTATGTTTGACTACTTTTCAAATGGAAAAGTTCTACTTGCTCATTATATCCATTTTCATGATATTTTTTCCTATTAAAGTAACAAAAAAAGACGATGGTCACCCACCGCCGTTATTCTTTTGTAAATTCAATTGTGCTTCTTACCGTATCAATTGGGCGAACATAGCTTTCAATCTCTGTTCGTTTTGATTCAAGAAACGGAGGCAATGATAATTTTTCCCCAAGCGTTTCATATGGTTCATCACCCATAAATCCTGGTCCGTCTGTCGCAAATTCAAATAATATTTGCGGTGCTACTCTTGCATATAATGAGCCGAAGAAGAAACGGTCCACAAATCCAGAAGTTTGGAATCCGAAACCTCGCATGTGTCGGTCCCATTCATCTAAAACTGATTTATCTTCCACGCGGAATGCAGCATGATGGACTGTTCCGTACCCTTGGCGTGCTGGCGGCAGAGTAACGTTGTGTTCCACAACTACTTGTGCGCCATTTCCTCCTTCTCCTACCTCAAATAAATGAAAGGAACCTTCTTCAGCAATTTCTTTAAATAATAATACCTTTTCCAACATTTCTTTAAAATAATCAAAATCAGCAATTCGAACAAATAGTGGTCCTAATCCTGTAATCGCATACTCAAGTGGAATCGGTCCCTTTTGCCATGGTGTTCCTGATTTTACTCCCTCATTGAATTCATCTGAAATTAATTGATAGTGCTGGTCATCAAAATCTACGAACGATAACGTTTTTTTACCAAATTGTTCTTTTATCCCTGTATGTTTCACCTCAAGACGATCAAAACGCTTCACCCAGTAATCTAGCGCTATATCACTTGGAACTCTAAACGATGTTTTAGAAATTTCATTTGTACCATGAACACCTTTTGGAATTCCTGGGAAGTCAAAGAATGTCATATCCGTTCCTGGGCTGCCTGTGTCATCTGCAAAGAATAAGTGATATGTTTGGATATCATCCTGATTGACCGTTTTCTTTACTAACCGCATCCCTAATACGTATGTGAAAAAATCATAGTTTTTCTCAGCACTGCTAGTGATTGCTGTGACATGATGGATTCCTTTTAAATGATTCATCCTATTACCTCCGATTTTTTTCAGCTTTATTCTCCATTTCATGTTTCAAAAAGGCATGCCCTGACACAATAATCAACAAATCTTTTTGAACAAATAGAAAAAAAAGCCTTTTATTTATAAGGTTAAACATATCGTTCCCTGGTATTTGAATTTAACTCAAAATTATCTTTAATTAAAATATCTTTAATTCGAGATAAATATAACATGATTTTTACACTCTGTCAATTAGCGGCATTTGTACCATTATGAACATAGGATCTTAAACCATAACGATTATTTTTCCCAATATACCCAATCAGAAAACAAAGGCATGAATATAATATAGTAACTAGATTAAAAAGGGGGTTATATTAATGAAGACGATTGTAATTGACCCAGGCCATGGCGGAACAGATTCTGGAGCATATTTTCAAGGCGCTTTCGAGAAGGATTTTAATCTTTCAATTGCACGTAAAGTGAGAGATTATTTGCGTACGCATTATGACAGCAACCTTTTGTTAACAAGGGAAAACGATAAAACCATGTCTTTAAGTCAACGTACTGATTTCGCCAATGCTAGGAATGCGGATTTCTTCCTGTCCATTCATAATAATGCAGGTGGAGGCACTGGATTTGAAAGCTATATTTATAACGGAGCTGTTCCCCAGCAAACAATAACCTATCAAACTGTCATTCATAACGAAACGATGAAAGCTGTTCAGTCAAAATACAATATCCGCGACCGCGGGAAAAAGCGTGCTAACTTCCATGTATTGCGCGAAACAAAAATGCATGCAATGCTTTTAGAAGTTCTTTTCGTTGACAACAGCCATGACCTTGCACTGTTAAACAACACTACTTTTATTGAAGATGTTTCAAAAGGAATTGCGATTGGTGTTGCAAAAGCACTTAGTTTACCTGAAAAACAACCTGTCTCACCTTCACCTGGTGTGATGTATAAAGTGATTGCGGGTTCATTTAAAAGTAGAGACAATGCAGAAAATCGCGTGCAATTTTTAGATTCAAAAGGAATTGATTCATTTATCGTCACAACAACTATTTCTGGACAAACGTATTACCGTGTACAAGCAGGTGCTTTCTCTAGCAGAGATAACGCGGAAAGTCTTGTGAATGAGCTAAAACAGCTTGGCATAACAGATGCTTTTATTATTTCAGAAGGCCAAACTAGTGGGGCTCCCAAGCCTCCTACACCTGAGGAGTCTTTTTCCATCCTTGGTAACACACATTTGCGTGCCCATCAACTTGACGACTTCGTACGTTCCATAAATCCCAATGCTCCTACTCTTGGAAACTTCTATTTAAAATATGGACAAATATACGGAATCCGAGCAGATGTTGCTTTTGCACAAGCACTTCATGAAACAGACTATTTCCGCTTTACTGGTGTTGTTCATGAAAATCAAAACAATTATGCAGGTATCGGCGCAACAGGAACAGATAATCATGGCGCAACCTTTACATCACAAGATGAAGGGGTACATGCCCACCTGCAACATTTATTTGCCTATGCTTCTACAGATGCAATACCAAATGGACAACCACTTGTTGACCCAAGATTTAACCTTGTCACCCGTGGCAGTGCGACAACTTGGACACAGCTTAACGGCAAATGGGCAGTTCCAGGCACCACATATGGCCAAAGCATCCTTTCTATTTATCAAAAAATGATAGACTACACTTTGAAGGAACTTACAACCCAGAAAAATGAGCTTGAGTCTGTTTTAGGGCAATTAGAAAAACAGTAACCATCATGTAACTTGTTCCGTTTCCTGTCACAAAAGTTGATAATGCACCCCAATTTATAATGCCTTTTGTATCTTCCTAGCAATTAAAAATAAAATGTCTCAGTTCTCTGAACTGAGACATTTTTAAGTCAGTCGATAAAAAATGCGGATTCCCTCATCTCGGTCTGTTAAAGTCCTCTCTTTTCGGTTGGGGGGCAATTCAAAACTGGGTTGGGTTGGTATATAAGGGGAGAACTTTCCCTTAATTTAAAATTAGAATGAAATAGAGCTTTAATAGAGGAAGAAATTCCCCCTATTGACCAAAAAAAATGTGGAAATAGGCAATTTTCCATTGCATAAGTGGAAAATCTCCCTCTATTCCCCCGGAACGATCTCTATTCTGCATCTTAACGGGAAAATCTTCTCTTATTTTAAATATCACTAGTTACTCAATTAAGGATTATACTTATGTTTCAAAAAAGCTATGTGAACCTTATTTAGATGCTCTGCTAGAAGTCAAACAGGGGAACATCACTTTTTCTGCATTAGATCTGGGGCTACTTCCTTACCCGCTATAAGTAGCCTTCTAAATAAGGAAGTTAAAAGTAACTTCCTTACTACATTTTTGGGTTAATCAACAGGTACCTCAATACTCTTATTATATTGCTTCATATAATGCATTCCACCGATATGAATGGTCTCTGGTTTTGTTTGTGTCTTAAAAATAAGCGTGCGCTCTTTCATAATGCGACCGTCTTTCTGCTTTGAATCAACTTGATTGGTCGTGGTTTCGAGAGCTACTTTTCCTTCACTAGATTCGATCGATACATCATCTAACATCACATCTTCCTCAGTTGCAATTCGTACTTCTACTTGTTCCTGTGAGGCAGAAACATTTTTAATAAGCAGGTCGTGATTTCCAATGGTAGTTTCCGTAGAATCTAGCGGAATCGATTGATTGATTTTTTCATATCCGACAAATTCCTTTACTACAATCGAAAGAGTATCAACGTGCTCTGGCAGTGCATCAAATCGCACTTCAAACTCTCTGCCACCAAATAGTGATGTAGTATTGCCACTACCCATGATTGGTATGCTTTCACCATTAGCGACTAATTCAATACCATGTAAGGCAAGATTCACTCGATCAAAATTATCAACATTTACTTTCCCCTTTACTACTGTTAACGTCGGTGAGGCAACAAGTGAATCAAACTTAATCTTTCCTTTATCGACTTTTACTGTTTGTTTGATTGACTGCTTAATCTCTGTTTGCATTGCCTTTGCTGGATTATATGGAAACGTAATTTCTCCTTTTCTCATTTCATTATGTTCGGAATATTGATAATAATGTAATGTAAGTTCCTTTGAAAATGGACTAGGAGGTTCAAAATCCATCATTCCTTTTAGCTCTGTTCCATCCTCGTTTAACAAACCTTGACTACTTGAAAACATTGCATTTGTTAAAAATCCTGTAAGTTTTTGCGGGTTAAATAGATTGTGGTATTCATCCTCAATTCCATTAGGATTAAACAAACTGTAATAAACAATCATTCGATTTTCATCTGCCATGAGACCATGAATGGTTAATTTCGTATTATTACCGAGGTTAACTGACTTTTCAATGCTTTGCCCTTCTCCTGCCTCATTTAAATCTTTCAACGTACCTGACATCACTTCATCAAGTCCAAGGATCTGTTTCCCATAGAAGGCAAACGTATTAAAGTGATATCCAATAAACATAAATAAAACCAAACTAACCGCAATGGCAAATCCTTTATGTGGTAACCGCCTTTTCCTCGTATTGGTCGAGTCGAGAGCTTTTCTTACTCGATCCTCGAAATCTGCAGGAGCTTGCATGTTCTCGATATGGTTTTGTTCCTTTTGTAACCGTTTATCAATATTAGTCATTTTGAAAACCTCCAAACTGAGATTGAAGCTTTTTCATTCCCTGAAAAATTCTGGACTTAACCGTTCCAACCGATACATTGGTAATTTCCGCAATCGATTGATAATCCAAATCACGTAAGTATTTAAGCTTTATTGCTTCCGCTTGTTGTTCATTGAGTGTTGATAAAATTTGATAAATATCGATTTGTTGTTCACGTTGCAGAAATGGATTACCATCATTGTGTTGTTCTTTTACTAAGGCATGATCTAGCTCATCCATAAGAACTACCTTGTTTCGTTTTCGGAGTAGTGTTCTGCAGCTATTTACTAAGATAGTCTTACTCCAACTATAAAACGATGTATCTTTTTGTAGCTGATGGATGTTTTCATATAATCTGACAATCATCTCTTCGATTGCATCCATCGCATCATGTTGATTACCCATGTATGTATAGGCCAATCGATAGTAGTCATCTCTTTGGTCCATAATTAACTGCAGCAACGCTTCCTTATTGCCCCTTTTCGCTTTCTTCACTAAACGCAAAACATTCATGCCGTCACCTCTCTCTCTTATATGAGTAATGGGGTAGGGAAAAAGTTCATTTTTTCAAAAAAAAAATTTTGAAGTTAGTAAATGGGGATTGTATGATGACAAAGTGCTTGGTGATTCTTTTTAAAAGTGCTGTGTATTGATTAAGGATGAACGCTATCTTTTTATAAATGCTAATGTAACATGTTCATGTAACCCAACTCGGTATCATAGGCTATCACCTTTTCTATCGAAAGGTTATGTTAGCTCTTGAAAATCATATATTCAGTAAAAAAGTGCCCTACACTGTAGATATCTTACCATCTACATTATAAGGCACTTTTTAAAAATAATAATTTATTGCTTTGCTAACGACCATATCTTCGTTTTACACTTACTTTCACCAGACGCCCCGATGAGGATACTATTTTGATTCGGCGCTGGATAGAATCGTGCTGTGAATGTTTCTTTGCCACCATTTACAAATACTTCAATCGAAGAAGTATCTACGAAAATATGCAACCTGCTCAGCTCCGTTAACTCACACTGACGCTTTTCGGTGACACCATCAACATAGCTTTGACGCTCAAGTGTGATTACACCCTGTTTTTTTGAATAGACAATTCGTGCATTAGCACCAATTGAAATAGAAAACCAGCCATCACTAACAGCGATGTCCTCAATCACCAGCTCAAATGCCTTCTCATCATTTCCTTCAAGGTGGATATCACCTTGCTTCAAGACAACTTCCTGTTCAATTGCATTGCCTACTCTAAGGCTTTCAAGCTCTTTAACAGGCATCTGCCACAGCTTTCCTTCCACCACTTTGAGTTCACGCGGAATGGTCATGTTGTGGAGCCAACGATATGGAACAGTGGGGTGAGCATGTTCAAATTGGTCTGGGACGCTCATCCACGCAAACAATAACCTTCGTCCATGTTCATCCTCTGTTGTTTGCGGTGCATAAAAATCAAACCCACGATCTAATTCTTCAAACTCACCATGTTCATAGGTACCTGTCTTGCCATCAAACTTACCTACAACATACCCTGCTTGATAAATATTGTGGTATTTCATTCCTTCAGGTTCTACTCCCTGTGGTGAAAAAATGAGAATATCTTGACCATCTACATGAAATAAATCAGGGCACTCGAACATATAACCGAAGTCTCCTAATATACCTTTCCCTCCACCAGTCAAGATTCCTTCATGGTGCCAATCTTTAATAGTTTCAGAAGAGAACAGTGCGATTGCCCCTTTTAAATCGGCAGTCTGTGCGCCTATTACCATAAAATATTTCCCATCCTGTTTCCACACCTTTGGATCACGAAAATGAGCTGTGTACATTTTAGGCAAATGGACAACAGGACCTTTTTTATCAAAATGAATTCCGTCCTCTGAAATCGCAAGACACTGGTATGTTTCACGATTGCCTGCTTCATCCTTTACATTTCCTGTATAAAATATATGTAGTTTTCCACCAACATCAATCGCACTACCAGAATAACAGCCGTTTTTCTCAAACCATTCCGATGGTGTCAATGCAATTTCTTCATGAGTCCAGTTCACTAAATCAGTAGATGAATAATGGCCCCAGAATTTAGCACCATGACCCGTTTTAAACGGCATCCATTGATAAAAGAGATGATATGTACCCTTCCAGTGAATGAACCCGTTAGGATCATTCAACAATCCAACGGGTGGCATCAGGTGGAATTTCAAGCGGTAAGGGTCTTGTTCAACTAGCTCTCTATATTTGTTAACTTCTTCTGCTGCTTCACGTCGTAGTTGTTCGTCCTTAGACATGTCTACCCCCTACTTTATCATGTCAATATTTTCTGGCGAGTAAGCACCCTTCAAGATGCTCCTCTAGTTTGTACGGCTATACTTGCGGCACTTTCGCTTTTCTATTGACCGAGATGTTTTGTCACTTCCTCAAATGTAGGTAATGCCGTCATGGCCCCTTTCGTTGAAGCGGCCAATGCTCCAGATACTGCAGCAAAACGGGCCATTTCAACAGCTTCTGCTAATGAAAGGGATGATAAATCTCCTTCATATTTGTTTAGGGAATACAGCATTCCTGATACAAAGGCGTCACCTGCGCCGGTTGTGTCGATTGCTTTCACCTTCATTGCTGGAACATGCTCATGGCCAGAAGCAGTGTACACATAACTGCCTTCTGCTCCAAGAGTGACAACAAGTAAAGGAATTTGATATTGCGATAATGCATCTACACCTCCCGCAATATCCTTTTCACCTGTAATAAATTCAAGCTCTTCTTCAGATATTTTTACTATATCAGCTTCTCCAAGTAAGGTTTTAATTTGTTTCCGTGCTTGTTCTTCGCTTTCCCAAAGTCCTAATCGGAGATTTGGATCATATGAAACGATCATTCCTTTTTCTTTCGCAAGCTTCACAGCGTGATGTGTCGCCTCTTTTGCAGGACTACTAATCATTGAAATCGAGCCAACATGCAGAATTTTATGTGTGTCAAAATCTGCTTCATCGATTTCATTTATCTCAAGAAATCTGTCAGCACTTGGGTTTATGTAAAAGTCAAAGCTTCTTTCACCATTTTCAGCATTTGTGACAAACACGACGCCTGTACGAACATCTTTTGTAAATAACATCTGGCTGGTCCGTACACCATATGAATCAAGTGTGTCTTTTAAAAATCGCCCTAAAACGTCATCGCCAACTTTTCCTAAAAAAGAAGACGGTGCGCCAAGTCTTGCGACACCTACAGCCACATTTGCAGGAGCACCACCAGGGCTTTTTTGATATGTAATATTGTTTGCATCTAATGGGATAAAATCAATCAATGCCTCACCTAAAGAGATCACACCATTTTTCATCAATCGTTCCTCCTAACTATTCTTATACTTTCCAAAACAAAAATTATTAACGATATGTATTCCAAAAGATATCGTATCACTTTTTAAAGAATTCGAAAATGACTAATAAACAACCAGTGCCTGGCACCAAATAAAAGTGTGCCAGGCACTGGAACTTAGTTGGACTCTTCTTTAAAACCGAGCGCAAACGTTGCAATAAATGCACCAACCACTGAAATGACAAATGCGATTCCATAATTAAGTGGATCTTTTGCAATAGCGAACATTGGGATACCTGTTAATCCAATTCCATTTGCCATGACTTGTGTGAATACAACATATGCTCCACCGAGTGCTCCGCCAATGGCTGCTGCAATAAAGGGGCGTCGGTATTTTAAATTCACACCGAAGATGGCTGGTTCTGTAATTCCAAGGGATGCAGAAACAGCTGCTGGAAGAGCAATACCCTTTGTCTTCGCATTTTTTGTTTTGAAAAATACCGCCAAAGCCGCGCCACCTTGTGCGACATTTGCCATTGACCAAATTGGTAACAGATAGTTTCCGCCAATTTTCGCAAGGAGTTCTGCTTCAATCGCATGAAAGCTGTGATGCACCCCTGTTAAGACAATTGTTGAGTATAATCCGCCAAAGATTAAACCAGCAATTGGTCCAGCGAAACTATAAATCACATCAAGGGCAGTTGTAATTCCATTACCAAGAACACGACCTAAAGGACCAACCACTAATAACGCGATAAAGCCTGTTAGTATAACAGTTAAGAATGGTGTTAATAGTAGATCTACTACATTCGGTATCACCTTGCGTAAGCCTTTTTCAAGCTTCGCCATAATATACACCGTTAACAGCACCGGAATGACAGTACCTTGGTAACCCAGCATTTGCACACCCATTCCGAAGAAATCAAGTGTGTCAGGCTGAGCATTTGATAGTCCCCATGGATTTAGGAGTGACGGATGAATCATGATTCCACCAATAACAGCTCCTAAATAAGAGTTCCCGCCAAATTCCTTTGCGGCACTAAACCCAATTAAGATTGGTAAAATAATAAAAGCCGCTGAAGAGAACATGTCCAACATCACATAGAGTCCGCTCTCTGGATTGACCCAATTGTATGTTTTCATCATTCCTAAAAGACCCATTAACATACCTGCAGCAACAATCGCTGGAATAATAGGTACAAAAATATTTGATAAACTGCGCGCAAACCTAGCAAAAGGGTTCATCTTTCGCTTAGCTGCTTCACTATGTGAGGCAGGTTTTTCTTCTTCCCCACTTGATACTCCTACAAGCGGTGCAAACTCAGCATATACTTTGTTCACTGTTCCTGTTCCTAGAATAATTTGAAATTGACCTGAACTAGAAAAAGCACCTTTTACCTCATCTAACTCATCAATTGCTGATTTATTGATTTTTCCTTCATCTTCTATTACAAGTCGAAGACGAGTCGCACAATGTGCAGCACTAATAACATTCTCTTTTCCACCTAAGTGTGTAACAAGCTGCTGGGCAACTTCACGGTGATTCACAGTAATTCCCCCTCAATTTTTATAAGTGATTATGCACTGGTAAGGGAGGTTCTTTTTCCGAAATGCAATGCCCCCTAGACAACAAAAAAAGACCTAAAATATATAAAGTACACATAGGTAGGTCAAACTAGACGATCTACCTATGTCGCCTTATACATTCTAGGTCTTGCCTGCATTACCAGTCACAATCCTGTGATATGAAATTATAATAGCCGTATATTATTTTACATATTTAGGATGGTATCGTCAACTAAAAAACGACAAATTTCAACACTCGCTGTTTTCTATCGGATTAGCCGTTGAAGGTGCAAGGAAATGTAGGCAATTTCAGATGATGGAAACGTAATATCATATTCTTGTTGTAAGTGGGTTACGACTGACTTTGAGCATTGATATGCTTTACCGTATTTTTCACGGATGAGCTCATGCATTTCTTCATCCATCGGTTCAAATTCGCTACCTTGCTGAATTCTGCTTAACGCAAATCGTAAATGAGTAATTAAGCGTTGATAATCAATGCTGGATTCTTCAATTTTGATTTGCAGCTCATTTTCAACATGTTCAATAAAATCACGTAAGATTGTGGCCTGCTTGAGTGTTTCTGTCATAGATGAACTTCCCATTTTAGCAGTGTGAATATGAAGAGCAATATGTGCGACTTCATCAAGTGGAATCTCGATTCCAAGCACCTTCTTGATTTCTTGTCGTGCCCATAGGCCAATCTCAAATTCTTTTTTATATAAAAGTTTAATTTCATTTAGTAGCTTGTTTTGAATCGTCAATCCTTGCTCCATTCTCTCAAGTGCAAACGAAAGATGATCTGTTAACGCAATATGGATATGATCATGTAGTGGTGCTTGTAAATATCCTTCAGCATAGCTAATTATCTGCTCGGCTAGCTCGATGTGTTTTTCTGGCAGTGTTGCTAACAACTGTTGAAATTTTTCGGAGGAAGGACCATGCAAGGTAAAGATCTTTTCAATTTTAGCGTTTGGAATAATATCGTTCTTTCGTTTTTGAAAAGCAATCCCATTACCCATCACTATTTTTTCTTGGCCGCCATCCTTTACTACGACAGCGTTGTTGTTTAGAATTTTATAAATGCGCATACGTTCCTCCAGTAGATGAGATTGTTTATAGTATACCTATCATTTATAACAACCTCAACTTGTTACCTAACCCTTTGATTGTTTATCGAGTTTTTAATAATGGAATGAGGATTCACTTTGTTGATTTGGTGAATTCTCATTCCGTTATTTTCTCTAATCCCTGAGTTTGATCCACTTTATTGATTAGGTAAATTCTCATTTTACTTATAGGGCCAACTATGTGCTTAACCTATAGGTATTTATTATTCTAACGTTACCCTTACCTTTTCCAATGGTGCCGGAATGTTCATACTCAATGAATTCATGTTCACACTTAGTACATAATCCTCGAGTGTGAAGTTATTTGGTAATTCAAATGTACTTCTAAATCGTAGTGCTTCTTTATCAAGTGCTGTGACTGAGTGCTTCAGTGGCTTTTGATTGATTTCTTTTTCCGTTTCCTTGACTAGTAACACATCATTTTTGGCAAAATCATGAAAGAACATAGTATCCCAATTGCCTTTTTCACCATTATTCACTTGAAAGTCTACGGTTACGCTGTTGTCTTCCACCAAGATATCTTCAATGTTTACAGCGAGATTTTGCCGTGCTGATGCAAGATTTACAGGAGTTTCGGTATTTAATTGAGCGAATTGCTTTGGCTCTTGAATGGCTACTTTTGGTTGTATGTCTAAGTACTCTGTTTTACCTTGTAATGCTTCTGGTATAATACTTCTTCCTTTTACGATCATTCGATTTCCCTCTTTGGATGTTTCCAAATCAATTCCGTCTGATAAAAGATGGAGTTGTTCCCCTTGATCATCGTATACCTCTAAGCGGATCTGATCGTGTTTTCCTTCACTTGGTAATGTTGCAGTGTAGTCGATAGACGTTGATGCGTTTCCTGCAATAATCGAATCGATTTGCAGAGATACATCTGCTTCAATATTGGTACTTTCTTGCCCAACATTGATTGTTTCGTAGGCTAATTGTGTAATCGGAACATCAAACCTCCAACTTCCTTCTTTTTCTCCAATTCTTTTAAACTCAAGCGGAAATGTGGTTTCCTCTGGTAAGGATGTTTTTGGATAATGTAACTGAATATGTCCCGTATATCCATCTTCAGAAACTTCCATATAGGTGAGCTCTCGACTATCAGATATGGCTCCATCGCCATCAAATATTTCATACATGCCACTAACTCGGCCATCTTCTTCTGCTTTCACATTGCCTTTCACTTTAAATGTAACTCCAATCACTGCTCCATCATAATAAGCACTCGTAATCGTTACATCCACATTTTTATTACTGGATGTTTCATTTATTTCTGTAATTAATGTTTGTAATTCTAAGTTCCTGCCAATTAAATCATTAAAATTGCCATAAAAGGTACCAACCACAGGTACATCTGCTAACGCTTTTGAAAGTGTAGGAGATAGAAAACTAGATGATAATACAATCGTTGCGGCTGCTACCGATGAAAGAGCAATCATTCGCGTCTTCCTTTTTGGCGTGATGGTACCGGTATTTGCCCGTTTTACCCCGGTCTGAATCGCCTTCAATACATCACTTTCTGGGACTTCAATCTTATTAAACTCGTCTTGGAAAAATTGTTTTTTCATCGTATTCCACTCCTCCTAACATTTTTTTAAGTTGGTCTTTACCTCGACGAAGATACGTTTTTACAGTATTTTCAGGTATGTCCATAATTTTTGCAATTTCACGAATCGGTTGGTCTTGAAAGTAAAATAAAATAATCGATGTTCGGTAATGTTCTTTTAGCTTGTTTAGTGCTTCTACTAAATCGAGTAACTCTATATTTCCTTCTCTTTTATCAAGTGTCTGTTCAATCATCTTTTCTATTGGAATTTCCCTTTTCTTCTTTTTCAACAAATCATAGGCACAATGAATCAAAATCCTTGTAAGCCATGTTAGAAAATATTGCTCATTTCTCAATTTCTTTATCGATAAAATGGCTCGGTACGCTGTTTCTTGAACAACATCTAATGCATCCTCTCGATTTCCGACATACACATATGCAGTACGATATAGTTGATCGCTATGTAGAATTAGAAGCTGTTCAAGCGATGCCTTGTTCCCCGCTTTTGCTTCTAACACAAGTTTCTGTTCACTCATTTGTGAGCCTCCTTTCACCTATTAGAAAAGAGTTGATGACAAAAAGTTTCAAGTTTTTTAATTTCTTTTAGGTGGGAATTGTAAAATGCCCTAGTAAGCTAGATATCATAGCTTCTGTTTCTAGTGCAATCTGCAAATCTGGTAAACTCTACTATTCTAAAAAGTGTTACTAAAATCCATTTGGACATTCATCGATTATTGTATAATGAAGTAAAAGTTTTAGATATCAATTTCTATCATAGGAGACTTTGTATGGAAAGAATAACTGAATTTGCAAAAAAACCTTGGTTGCTAGGAGTTCTCGTATGTGTATTTGCAATTGGTGTTCTTTGGAATATACCGATTGAAAAAAGAAAATATGGACTCTCACAATCGAATGTGACAACAGACTATACGGGACTTTTACCTGAAAAGGTTGAACAAGTGATAAAGACTGACGACTATCGTGAATTGCAAAAAATAGTGAAGCAAGCGAATGTACAAGGTCAACACATTTCAATTGCTGGATTGCAGCATTCCCAAGGAGGACACACCTACTATAAAGATGGCATCGTCCTTGATATGAAGAGCTTCAATAAGGTTTTACATGTAGACGAACGTGCGAAAACAGTCCATGTCCAAGCTGGTGCATCCTGGGAAGATGTACAAGAGGCCATTACACCATATGGATTAGCATTAAAGGTTACACAGTCACAATCCATTTTTACCATTGGCGGCTCGTTATCTGTCAATGCTCACGGTCGTGATATTCGCTTTGGCCCAATGGCTAGCACGGTAAAAGAAATGACACTGTTAACTCCTACTGGTGAAATCAAGACAGTCACAAAAGAGGACCAGGATGAGTGGATGAGGTATGTGCTAGGAGGATACGGTTTATTTGGAGTGATTCTTGATGTGACGCTGGAGTTAACCGAAAACGATGTCTATACCATTCATACTGAAGAAATAGAAACCGATGAGTATGAGGAGTATTTTAACAATCTACTAACTAATGAAAAGACCGCCATGCATTATGCAAGAGTGAGTGTTGCACCAAGTAGCTTTTTAGATGAAATGTATGTGATTGACTATCATACAACCGGTGAAATAGATACTGAGACTAAACTTAAAGATGAACAAGGTGTAAGAGTTAGTAAAATGGCCCTTGATATTGGGAGACAAGGCGGTGTTCTTGAAGATTTATTTTGGAAAACGCAAAAGCTCTACATTCATTCAATTGATGGAGATACAATCACGCGGAACAATGCGATGCGTTCGGAATCGACATTTATGGAATTTACGAAGCCCGCTCATGTAGAAATTCTCCAGGAATACTTTGTTCCAGTAGATCAATATGAAGAATACTTAGAGGAATTAAAAAAACTACTTTCACCCGACGACAAAAATGAAGATTTTAAAGTTCACAATATCACCGTTCGGTATGCCGCGAAAGATGAGATTACAAGTTTGAATTATGCAACAGAAGATATGTTAGGGCTTGTTATTTTGATTCAACACGGGTTGAAGGATGCAGAGATGAAAGACGCTCAGGAGATTATACAGAAATGGACTGACTTAACCTTAAATTACGGTGGCACCTACTATCTCCCCTATTATCGATACCAGACAAAGGAACAATTCCAGCGTTCGTATCCAGAATGGGAAGCTTTTAAATTTGAAAAAGAGCAGCGTGATTCAAATGAAGTTTTTGTAAATATGTTTTATGAGTACTATATCAAGTGAAGGTAGTAAGAATGAAAATAAAAAGTGAACGTTTTATCCCGCTTGTCGTAACGGTAGGACAGGTTGCAATTTTTCCATATTATATCATTTGGCTAAAGCAAGTTTCATTAACCTTTACTTTATTTGCTTGGCTGTTTGCGGTCTTTTCGTTCTCAGCAGCCTGGGGATATCGAGTCTTTCAAGTAAAAAAGACGACAAAAACAGCAATTCCGATTGTGTATATCGGAATGGGGATGGTATATCTACTTGTAGGCTCTATGAACGAAACACACGGATACTTAGTGTATGGAGCTGTACTGCTACAAATCATCTTAGGTTTTTTACAAGGGTATTTTCGTGCGTGGCATGTAAAACAGAAGTCGTATCACATCCAAGCAGTTTCCCACTACCTTATTGTTGGGTTCACGATGATTGGACTTTCGTTTGTGAAAGTGATTTCACCTACTGTGTTGATTACATTGTTTGGTAGTGTGTTGGTTGGTTGTGGGGTCTGGGCTTTTTGGAAGAAGGAACAGGGGGATTGAAATAGATTAAGTAGTTCAGCTGTGTAAGTAGATAAGGCAAATCAGTTTTTATTTTTTTAACAGAATGAGGACCCACTTTGTTGATGTGGTGGATCCTCATTCCGTTATTTGTTCTAAATCCTTCGTTTAGAGAGCATGTTGCTCTACACTCTAATTTTTGCCTACTATAATCAATGCTTGTTCACTATCACTCTTTTTCTTACAAACAGGATGAAAGCGACAATGATTAGTATAGCCAGCACTGCATATGCGATGTTTGAGTAAATATCCATATAATGAACGATTGTTTCCCATGAGCCACCAACAGCCGCTCCTATATTAACAAGAACTACATTCCAAATTAATGTTCCTAGTGTCGTTAATATGATAAATTGACCAAAGTTCATATGCGACATTCCAGCAGGTAACGAAATCAAGCTTCTAATTAAAGGAATAAACCGGCAGAAAAACACCGTCCAAGCACCATACTTTGTAAACCAGCCATTTGCTTTATGAACATCCTCTTTTTTCAGCCTGAGAATATGGCCCCATTTCTCCACAATTCGCTCCACTTTGTTTACATCAAGCTTTACCCCAACACCGTATAAAATAATTGCTCCAGCAACTGAACCAAAGGTGGATGCAACCACTACACCTAAGACGCTTAATCCTGTCTGGGTAGTCATGAATCCTCCAAAGGTTAAAATGACTTCTGACGGAATTGGCGGAAAAACATTTTCTAATGTAATCAATAGGAAGATACCTATATAACCAAACTGTTCCATAATACTTGTAATCCAATTTTCCATACTCTACTCCTCATTTATTAATTCCTAAATTTGTTTCTTCCGTTATTATAAACAAAAGTATCGAAAGAAAATAGTGTAAATAGAATGATATCATATTATGAAACCTTTCCACCTTTTTAACGTAATAAACTTATAAAAATCTAATGGTCCCGAATTTTTAATATAGACCAAAAACGCACAAGATATAGTAATGTGTATGAACTTAACAGAAAGACTAAGGTGATTATAAAATGATTGAATTAAGAGAAGATTTATTGGCGGAATTGACTGCGATTGAAAAATGGGAAAAAGATCAAAATAGCTTATGGTTTTGGGAACGAATTGGACGATTACCATTTAAATTACTAGACAAAATTACACCTCAATTCATTCATAATAAGGTTGGAATCTTTCTAGACGAAATTGGTACGTATATTCAAACAGGTGGAAGATATTTAATAAACGAGCAAAAGATTTATGAGACGGTCCAACAGGAGACTAACATTCCAATACAGTCAGTTCATGATATTAACAGTCTTCCAATATCTACTATGACTAAAATAAGCGAAGGGCTGATTGAAAAAAGAAAGAAATTGGCAACATTTCAAGGTGCAAGCACAGGTGTCGGTGGATTTTTCACGCTTGCGATTGATATCCCTGCACTCCTTGCCATCTCATTAAAAACCCTGCAAGAAATTGCCGTGATTCATGGCTATGACCCTAATGATCAAAGCGAAAGAATCTTTATTATTAAATGTTTGCAATTTTCTTCATCAGATATCGGTGGGAAACAAGCCATTTTAAACGAACTATCTAATTACTATCGAAAAGGAAATACATCTGACGAAATCATGTCCCAACTCCAAGGCTGGAGAGAGGTTGTCTACACGTACCGCGATCAATTTGGGTGGAAAAAACTATTTCAAATGGTTCCCATTGCAGGAATGATTTTTGGTGCTTTTACAAATAGAGCGATGATCAATGACCTTGCAGAGGTTGGGATGATGCTTTATCGGAAGCGGAGGGTGTTGGAGAGGTTGGAATAGATACAGAGCTAGTTATTTTATGTGTCTTGGAAACGATTATTCCAAAGTAGATATCCAGCTTATTGTATAAGTGAATGAAAATTATTTAATAAACTACTTCTATTCAGGCGGCTGCATACATATATATCTTCTTGTTAAAAACGAGAGGAGAGAATGCAGATGCCAAGCGGTACACATCAATTTGAAGTACAATTGCCCATTGATTTGATATGGAATTTTATTAAAGAGATGGATAATTGGGCTCCACTCGTCCCAGGTTATATTACACACACCAAGCTCAACGATCACCAGTCGACTTGGGAGTTTTATAGTGAGACGGGTTTAGTAAGTAAGCATATGAATTTACTTGTCGATATTCAAGATTGGGTCGAACCTACATTAGTTTCCTTTCAACTAAAAGGTGATAAATATAACGGTCGCGGGCGATTTCAAGCAGAATCAGTTGGTGAGCGCACCACTAAAATCACAGGATACTTAGAAATTAATGCTATTGGAACAATGGCCTCCATGAAAAATACAGTATTAAAATCGGTAATCCCCAAAAAAACCGAAGAAATGGCCAAAGCGATTTCGATGACATTGTTAGAGAATGTAAGGTAAAAAACAGGGGGACGGTTCGAAATCACTGAAAAACACTTCCAGATAATTGGAAACCATCTTCGATGCTACTATAAATAAAAAAAGAAAAATCCTCCAGCTTTGGTATAATGGAATCACGACAAACCAAAAC
>Ga0182742_1002027_pt1 | contig 23694 bp, 34 predicted proteins | sample eDN5th37CBELigMG_FD_128880 | JGI IMG/M metagenome (GOLD analysis project Ga0182742, IMG submission 128880) | Enriched Miracle-Growth compost microbial communities from Emeryville, California, USA - eDNA 5th pass 37_C BE-Lig MG (version 2)... ... | reverse complement strand
GACCAGCACGCCGTCCCCGGAGCTGACCGCGGCGGGGGCGGGCACGGTGACGATGTCGCCCTTGGCGACGAAGTTCGTGGACATGGCAAGATCTCCGGGCCATGGCCCGGCGCCGCCGCCGCGCGGCGGGCCGGCCGGCCCTCAGCTTGAGGTTGACGAAGGGATCGGAGACGGCCCCGGATCAGGAGCCGGTCGAGCGGACCATGCCGCGCCAGTCGGTCGCCTTGCAGCCGAACGAATGCGTGCACTTCACCAGCACGCCATCGGTGTCCTCGTCGGTGTAGGAGGTGACCTGCGGCTCCTCCATGCCCTCGATGTAGGCGTACTCGACCGTGTCCACCTCCACGCTGTCGGCGATCAGGTACCACTGCACCGCGGAGGTGAGGCGCGGCTCGACGATCGGCTCCAGGGCGCCCGCGAACGGGTTGATGCTGCCCGGCGCCGCGGCGACGTAGCTCAGCGAGGTGTACTGCCGCGCCGCGCCCTCGAGCGCCGCCGGCACCAGCAGCCAGCGCGGCGTGAGGTCGAGGACGTCGCCCGGCTCGCCGTCCGGCCGGGCCGGCGAGGTCTGGGTGCGGAGCACGCGCCGGCCGACGCCGAGGCCGGTCACGTCGAGCTTGCCGTCGCCGGCCGAGAAGCCGGAGACACCGTTGCCGAAGACGTTGGCGTGGTCGGCGTGGAACAGGGACTTGCCGTCCGCCATGTTCGGGTTCGTGTTGAAGATCCCGTAGACGAGCTCGCTCTCGAGCCGCGCGGCGGCGGCGCCGAACATCTGCGGCAGGCGGGTGAAGCCTTCCATGTCGTCGTTGACGATCGCCTCGAAGGCGATCGCCACGCGCCGGCCATAGCGGTAAGCGCGGTAGGTCTCCGCGCCCTCGCCGAAGGTGCCGAAGGTGATCTCGCCGCCCTCGGCGATCTGCGCGAGCTTCGGTGCGCCGGAGAGGTTGATGACCTTGAAGTCCTTGAAGTCCGGCAGGGTGCGCCGGCGCGCCCAGGCGACGAAGGAGCGCCGCGCCGAGCCGTAGCCCTGGCCGAGTGCCTTCGAGGCCGTGTTCGCCAGCAGGTTCGGGAAGTCGCTGGTCGCGTGCATCCCGATCCCGGCCCGGCTCATATGGTCGCGGCTGCCGAGCGCGGCGCGCGCGATCTCCACCGCGGTCAGGCCGCGCACGCTGCCGCCACGCTGCGTGATGCACTCGGCGGCGAAGTCGCGCAGGCGGAAACCACGGAACTGGCGCGCCGGCTCCGGCAGCGCCGCCGGGCTCCCATCGGCATTGCGCAGCAGGCCGGCACGATGCAGCAGCGCATCCTGCAGGGCCCGGCGGGCGGTGTCGCCCTCGTCCCGCAGCACCTGCAGGGTGGCCGGGCCGGGCCGCTCCTGCGCCTGCTGGCGCCGGGCCATCTCGGCGATCATCGCGCGCTGCGCCGCCTCCACGGTATCCCCGCGCAGGATGCACTGCTCGGCGAGATCGGCCAGGCCAAGCGCCGCACCCGCGGCGCGGATCTCGCGGGCACGGGCCAGCTCCTGTTCACGGATGGCTGCCCGGATCTCCGCATCCTGACCGGCCGGGGGTTGCGCCTGCGGGGTGGCCGCCGGCTGGGGGACAGGCGCGCCCTGCGCGCCCGGCTGCTGCGTCTCGTCCATTCGGACCTCCGGGTTGCGGGTGGCAGTGCCAGCCCTGGTTGACGGCTCTGCGGCTGACGGAGCCGCTCCGCGCACCTGCGCGCCGGCATCGGCCGGCACCGGCACGAGCGAAATTTCGACAGGCATCCAGCGGACGGCCTCGCGGATCGGCAGGCTCCTGGCGCTGCCCTCCGTGACCTTCCATTCGCTGACCGAGTAGCCGGCGCTGATGTTGCGCAGGATGCCGGCCTGCACATCGCGCACGATCGGCTGCACATCCTCGCGGTCGCTGAAGCGCGGCTCGTAGGGCAGGCCGAGGACCTGCTGCACGAACACCTTGTCGAGCTTCGGATCGTCCTTCGACTGCTCCCGCCGCTCCGCGACCCAGGCCCAGGACACGAAGGGCGAATAGAGCGCGTTCAGCGCGAAGCTGGCATGCAGCACCACCAGCTCCGGCCGTGCATGCACCCAGCGGCCGCGCGCCAGCATCTCGGCCTTCTGCCGGTGCTCAATGCCGGCGCCGCATGCGGCGCAGTGGTACAGCGCCCGTTCCGGCTCGCCCTCCGGCCAGCGGAGGTTCTCGAAGACCAGCGGCTGCTCGTGCCCGCAATGCGGGCAGGGAACATGGAACTGGCCGCCGGAGCCCTCGGCATAGCGGGCCGAGATGCGGCAACTGCCCTTGATCCCCGGCGTGCTGGCGGCCGCGATCTTCTCCCGCCCCGTCCAGGCCGTGGTGCGGGCCTCGGCCATCGCCACCGGATCGCCGCGGCCATCCACGTCGAACGGGAATTCGCTCACCTCGTCCAGGATCACGACGCGCTTGGTGCGCATCTGCAACCCCTTGGAGGAGTTGGCCCCCGTCAGCTCAATGGAGCCGCCCGGGAACCGCTTCAGCATGGTGGTCGAGCCGGTTTCGTCCCGGCTCACCAGCGCCCGCACCTTGGCCGCGACCGCCGGCGTATTGGCGATCATCGGCTCCAGCTTCTCGCGGTTGAAGGCCCGCGCCTCGTCCAGGCTGGGCGTCACCCAGAGCACCGTCGCCGGCGTCTCCGACGCGATCTGCCCGCCAAGGTTCAGCAGGACCATCGTCTTGCCGACCTGGGCCGAGGCCATCAGCGTCACCCGGCGCGCCGGATGCGCCAGGCTGAGGCAGTCCATGATCTCGCGCAGATAGGGCGCGCGGTCGGTCCGCCAGCGGCCCGGGAACGGCCCTTCCTCCGGCCCCAGGATGCGCTCGGCATCCGCCCATTCGGCGACCGAGCGCTCCGGCGGCGGCGCCAGGCCGCGCGCCGCGGCGGCGCGGACCAGGCCGGAGGCGCTACGCAGCCCCTCCCACGGCATTCCCGCTCTCCTTCAGGCCGCCGGCAAAGTCGCGCAGCGCCGCTTTCAGCGCCTGGGCGATGCGCCCTTCGATGGCCACCTCGTCGGCCAGGCGCGCGCAGTCGCCGGCGACCTCCTGCGGCACCGCCAGCAGGCGGTCGCGCAGGCGGCGGAACAGATCCTCGTACTCGGCTTCGGCGGCCGCGGCCTCGATCAGCTCGCCCCGCTTTTTGGCGAGCTCGATCTCCGCCATGGCGGCATCGGCGGCCATCTTCCGCGCCCGCTCTATGGCGATTTGCGGCGCGTCCCCCTCCGGCTCCGCCGGCGCCCGGCCGGTGGTCTGCAGCGCCGGGTCCAGCGCGCCACTGCGCAGCTCCTCATAGGCGACCAGATCCACCCGGCCGTCCGGCCCGACCAGCCCGGCCCGGCGCACCTGGCGCGACACGGTCGATTTGTGCACGCCGACGCGCGCTGCGATCTCGGTGATCGTCAGCCTCGGCATGCCCGATTCCCCTGTTGCACTCGCCTGCAACTCCGGTTGCCGGTTGCACCCTTCTGCAACCAGCCCACTACCGATCTCGCGCGCCTTTGCGCGCCGCATTTGCCGAACCGGCGGAAGGACCCGACCGGGGGCCAGGGAGGGGTGGGGCGGCGGCACCCCGGCGTCCCATGGCATCCTCCCCGGAAACGCGAAGCGCCCGGTCGGGAGGGTTCCCGCCGGGCGCACTTCAGGCTTCGGGTAAGCTGTCAACATTTCTTTCCCAAGTCAAGCCATGGCGTGACCGGTGCCGCTGGGGCCCGCACGCGCCAGAGCTTCAGCGGCACCCCTTGCAGTGCCAACGCGAGGAGCCGCAGGCCGCGGTGCCAGGCGCTGTATTCGGCCCGCGCCTGCCAGATGCGTTCCCAGCTCGGCTGGTAATCCAGCGGGCAGTACTTGGGATGGCGCGCGTTCGGCTCCATCAGCACGGCGCCACGCACGGTCCGAATCGGCATCGGCCGCGGGATCTGGCCCACCATGGGATCCGGGCGGCAGGCCAAGCGAGCATAGGCGATCAGCAAGTCACGCCGCCGCACGCTGCCCTCCCGCACCGCCATCTCTTCCACGACGCGATGCACTGCTTCGGCATCCTCATGTAGCGCGCCGTTCCCTGGCCCGCTCCGGTCAATGAACACACCAAGGCGGAGAATGCGTTCCACGGTGGCGAGGCTGCTGCTGCCGTGCCGCTCCACCCCATCGAGTTCCGCCTCGAGATCGTACAGCCCGGCGCCTTGTCCGATCACCCGATCGGCGCGCTGGTAGCGGTAGACCCACACCAGCAGGTCCTCGACATCAATGGGCGTCCGCGCCTGGCGCGGCGAGGGCGGCGGCAACATCTGCACCTGAACGGAAGCCCGCATCGTCCTGTCTCTCCCGCGGCAATGAAGTGCTGCGCTCATGTCCCGTGCTTCCACCGTCCCGCCCTGTCCCGCCCCTCTGTCCCGCCTAACCCTTTGCTTTCCTTGGCTTTGGGACAGTGGGACAGGTGGGACACTCGATCCGGCCCCACATGTCACGCGCGCGCGCATGTGGGGGTGTTTCCTCTGTCCCGGCTGTCCCACTGTCCCACCCCTTGCAATCTCAATGGCTTAGGCGGGACAGTGGCCGGGACACCCCTCTCAGCCTGTCCCGCCCTCTGCCGCATCTCCGGATGCCGTGCTCCTCTCCGGTTCCGGCAGAAGGGTCGCAGGGACGATGGTGACGCGCGGCTTGCCCGGCAGCAGCCGCGACGGATGCTTCGGCACCACCACGCCAGGCAGGCGGCGCAGGTCCTCCTTCCATCGCCCGCCCGCCCAGCGCGTGCCTTCATAGATGCGGGCAAGACGCGGATGCGTGTTCGCCACTGCCAGCGATAGCGGAACGCCCTGCGCTCCCGGCGGCCATATCGTCATCGCCAGGCCGTGCTCGCGCAGGATGCGGCGCGCATCGTCGCCATCCGGATCGCTGCGCTGCCCTCGAGCCAGCAGCGAGGCGATGCTCGGCCGCTCGCCGTGCCGCTGCACATCGGCGACCGATTGCAGCAGATGCAGCAGCGCCGCGCCGGGCCCGTCCTCCGGCGCCTGATCCGCCTCCGTCATCAGCAGCGGCCGGAAGTGGTCCGCCTGCACCTTCGCCTGGAATTCCGTCACCGGCTCGTCGTGCAGCATCATGGCCCGCGCGGCGAGGATGGTGCCGATCTGATCGGCCAGGCGCGGCGGGCAGCCGCGGCCGAGCAGGTCACGCCGGAAGGTCTCGAGATTCGCCGCGAAGCGGTCCATGCCCGCCAGCGCCCGCCCCCAGAGCGCCGGCGCCTGCGCGCGCAGCCCGGCCATCTCCGCCTCGGAGGGCAGCGGCGGTCCATCCGGGGCGCGGGGAAGGAGATCCACCCGCGTGATGCGGCTGGCGTCCTGCGGCAGCAGGTTCGGCGGCAGGATACAGCCGAGCAGCGCCGCGCTGGTGACCTCGAATGTCTGGCTCTGGCCGCCGGCCGAGCCGCGCACCACCTGCGCCCCGCCGCCGCCCGAGGCGCGGCGCAGCAGCTCCACCACCTTCTGCAGGCGGTTCACGCCCTCCGCATCGCCCTCGGCTTCGTCCAGGATCAGCGGGCCGGCGCGGCCGGTGACGGCCTGGCGCAGCCCTGCCTCCGTGTAGTCGTTCCACATCAGGGCGAGCGGCGAGAGCGCCGCATAGGTCTCCATCAGCGTGGTCTTGCCGGAGCCGGCCGGTCCCACCACCAGCCCATGCGGCCGCCAGCGGATCGCGGCGCCGAGCAGGCCGGCGGCCCAGAGGCCGAACATCGCCCGCACCGCGAAGGGCTGCTCCCAGTTCCACCGGCTGAAGACGGCCTCGACCGCCGCCGCCTGCTCCGCCGTGGCGGGGGCAGCGGGGGCGGGCACGCGCGGCAGGGCGGGCCAGAGCGCGCCCATGTCGCGGAAGCCGGCCGGGCGCGTCACACCGGAGCCGGGGAAGAACACACGATCGCCGAGATGCAGCGCCACCTGGCCCTGTGCCCGCCACACGCCGATGCCGCGCCGCGGCTCCTCCGGCCGGAACAGCCCGGCCTTGGTGCATTCGGTGACCAGATGCTTGCCGACGGCGCGGACCGAGAACCAGCCGGTTGGCTGGCCCTCCTTGTCGAGCTGCGGGAAGGTCTTCGTGCACCAGTCGGTGTCGCCGCAGAACAGCGCCACGATCTGCGGCGACTGCCCGAGCTGCTGCGCCGAAAGGGCGCGGATCTGGCCGGCGCGGTCGAAGAACCAGAATTGGCCGTCGCGGTGGCCGAGGGGTGTGACCGGGCACTCCTTCGGCGCCTCGTTCGGCGCATCCGGCGGCCGGCTGGTGCCGCCGCTACGGCGGCCGCGCTTGGCTTCCGCGAGGGAGACGACGGATTCACTCATGCCGCTTTCCTCCCATTGGCCTGCCGCACCAGGATGCGCGGCTCCGGCACCGGCGGGCGCTTCAGCAGGCGCTCCAGCGCCAGGCCGTGCGCCAGGTCCTCCGCCACGAGGGGCGCGGCGATGCCGCGCAGATAGGCCGCCTGCTGCGCCGGCTCGCCGAGCGGCAGCACTGCGCCTTCCGCGGCGCGCGCCAGCCAGGTGCCGACAGTGCGGGCCAGCGGCACCGGCTCGTCCTCATGGGGGCCATCCGCCAGCAGGCCATACGCATCGCCGAGCGCCACGCCGGCGCCGATCAGCAGGCGAGGCACGTCGCGGCTGCCCTTGGGCGGCACGGCGACCAGGTCCACGATCTCCTCGCCCCAGATGGCGCGGAAGCCGCGGATGCGGCCCTGCTGCCCGGCGGCCGGCAGGCCAAGGACCGGATCCATCACCACGCCGGGGATCCGCGCCGGATGAAACCAGCCGGCGCGGACGGCGAGGATCAGCCGCTCCTCACTCGGTTGCGCCCCGTGCTCCGGCAGCGGCTCCCAATGCCGCTCGCCGACAAGCTGCACCGGCCAGAGGCCGAGCAGGTTGCGCCAGCGCGCCCATACCTTGCCCCGCCACCCGCCGCAGACGCGCAGCAGCGCCGCATCCGGCAGCCGGCGGCGCGCAGCGGCGAACAGGGCGGCGGGGTCGTGCATCAGAGCAGCACCCCCAGCCGCTGCTCAGCGGCTATCAGGACGCGTTGCCGCTCCGCCGGCGGCAGCTCGCGCAGTGCCGCGCGCTTCACCTGGGCGGCGAGCGTCAGCAGGGCACGGCGTTCGTCGCCCTCCGCGCGATCAGCGGCCCGGTAGACCTGCAGCAGCAGCGGGTGATCGCATTCCGTGATCGGCGGCGGAGCCACTGCCAGCGCGGCACGGCGGCGCGGGGAGCGGGCAAGGTGGCGGGCGGCGACTCTCATCGCAGCGCCACCAGGAGAAGCAGCGCCGGCAGCAGCAGGCCGAACCCGAGGCCGCAGCCGACCGCAGCGCAGGCCGCGAGCAGGCGGAACGGCGCCGCCTGCAGCAGGTCTGCCACCGCGCTGCGGCGGATGACGGTGACCTCGCAGCCCTCCAACTCCAGCACGCAGGTTTCGGCACGCTGGTTCAGCACGACGGGACCAGGGCTGTGGATGTCGGGTCCGCTCATGCCGCCCGCTCCATTGCGGCCGGCACCGGCTGCGGCGCAGCGATGCGCTCCGCCTCGAGGCTCAGCAGGTTCAGCAGTACCGCCTGGCGGTCCGCCGGGTTCGGGATGTCGCGCACCAACTGCCGGTGCAGGCGCGCGGCGACCATCCACCAGTCAGGCAGGTTCATGGGCGATCCCCCGCGGCCATCACCCGTGCCCCTGTGGCGGCATCGCCGCGAGCTGGTCCTGCTGCGCGCGCTGGCTGCCGGCGACCGCGGCGCCGATCAGTGCGCCGCACCACTGCATCGTGGCGGTGAGCTGCCCGGCCGGCACCTGCGCGATCTCGTGCCCCAGGGCGAGCGTCAGGATGCGCAGCCGGTCATCCCGCTGCACGCCGCGGGCGCGCAGCAGGTTCATGACCTCGACGGCGCAGGCAAGGCGGCGGCGGGATTGCGCCGGGCTCTCCGGCGCGTCCGGCCCAAGCCAGGCGGGGCGGGCTGGCGCGGTGCGCCGCATCACACCCGCACCCCCCTGCACGAACAACGGCACGAACGTGTCCGCGACGATCTGCGCGATGAGGCAGAGGATGGCGCCGGGAGTCATGCGCCGCGCCTCCGCTCCCATTCGCGCATACGAGCCTCGATGTCCTGCCCCCTGCTCCGCATCCAGCAGCGGGTCGCCGCAGCCTGCACGCGCAGTTCAAGGCTCATGATGGTATCCACGAGCGCGTTGCTCCTACGCCGCAGCAAGGCCAGGAGACAGGCCACGCGCGTCAAGACATGGGCCAGCACCAAGTTGATCGCCCGCAATCCCCTGATCCCCCATGACCATGGCACGCAGCACCGCAAGGCGATGCTCTGCCTCCGCCATCTCTCGGCGCCGCGCCGCTCTGCGCGCGGCCCTGAATGCCTCGATTTCCCATGCAGCCACCGCAGTCGGACTGACCTCTCGGTGCCAGTACTGGCGCACTCGGCGCTCGCTGATGCCCAACTCGCGTGCCGCTTCGTGGTACGCTGCCGCCAACCCCTTCCGGCGGTGGCGCTCCACTGTGGCGACGACGATCTCCGTCGCCTCGTCCAGCAGCAGACGCGCAAGCTTCTCACCCATGTTTTTGGGTGAAATACCCAAACTCATTGCTTCGTCCTCCCGATAGGGTCCGTCCCATGCAGACGAGCGGACGAACCAACGAGACGGAGGTGCAGGCAGGCGGCGGGGCGAGCGATCCCCGCCGCCGCATTCATCCGGACTGGTTCGAGTTGCTCGGCGCCGTGCTGGCCGCATACGGCGCGGGCGGCCTGGCGCTGCTGGCGTGCTACTGGTGAGGCGCGCATCAGGCGGCGCATCAGGTTGCTCCGGCAGGCTGCGGCTGCGGAGAAGACGAGGCTGATCCGATGAGGTCATCTGCGGTGACCTCCAACCCCGCCTCTCTCGCGCACCGGAGAACGGCGGCCTGATGCTTCGCCGGGATCAGGCCAGACCGTTTCCAGTCCTGGATGGTGCTGGGAGGCTTGCGGAGCAGCCGGGCGGCGGTTCGGACGCCACCGAGCTTCTGAATGACGACTTCAGCCGGACGCATGTGCGGAATATCCGCCCAATATGTACGGAAGTCAACGATAAATCCGTACAGACAGGATGTGCGGGTTTGCCGCACGTTACGCCGATGACAAAAACGCGAGAGGCTGGCCCCGCTGCCCGCGCCCTGAAGGAGCTACGGGAACGCGCGGGTATATCCGTACGGGAGATGGCGGATCGGCTCGAACTGCCGCACTCGACCTATTCGAGCTGGGAGCGCGAGTTCAAGAAGGCGGTCTTCCCCTTGGATCGGGTACGGACCATAGCCCCTCACCTGATAGGGCGGGGGAAGCCGCCGATCACCGAGGCCGAAGTGATGGCTCTGGCAGGGCTGGTCCCGCCCGAGGCGGTGACCCGGCGCGAGCAGCGCCGCCCCAACGGCTCTAGCTCAGAGCAGATGGTGACAATCCCTGAGTACGACGTCCGCCCACAGGGGGGAGGTGGTGCGGCCATGCCCCCGCTGGATGGCAACGGCAGCCATTTCGTGGTGCGGACCTGGTCCATGCCCGCGGACTACCTGCGCGCCTTCGCCGCTGAGCCGGGGGCGATTCGGATCGTCCAGGTGGCCGGCGACTCAATGGAGCCAGACTACGCGGCCGGGGAGCGGGTGGCAGTGGATACCAGCCATCGGATTCCGTCGCCGCCAGGCGTCTATGTGCTCTGGGATGGCTTCGGCCTGGTGCTGAAGCGGGTGGAGATCGTGCCAGGGACGGACCCCGTCCGGGTTCGCCTAATGTCCATCAACCCCGCCTACCCGGCCTACGAGGTTCCCCTGGCCGACGTGCACATCAATGGCCGAGTCATTGGGAAATGGGTGTGGAAATAAGGCCGCTCCCACCTCGCAGCCTGTGTTTTCTCGGCTGATCCCAAGGGCTTAGACAAGACGCCCGGCGCCGGCGGGAAATGGAAGATGCGGTTTTGGTGGGTCAATCATAAGCAGACGTACCGGCAGGAGATCGACGGCGGCTATATCTGGTCTCCCAAGACCAAGAGCGATGGGAGCCGCAACCAGTCCTACGATAATCTGCGACTCGTCCTGCCTGGCGACATCGTGTTCTCGTATGCGGAGGCGCAGATCCGGCAACTCGGTGTTGTCACGCGCCCAGCAGCCTCCTGCCGCAAACCCCTAGAATTCGGGATGGCCGGGACAAACTGGGCCCAGAACGGCTGGATGGTGCCAGTGATCTGGCATCGCGCACCGCGGCCACTGCGGCCCAAGGAATTCATCGCCGAGCTGAGACCTCACCTGCCGACAAAGTATTCCCCTTTGAATCCGGCCACGGGGGATGGATTCCAGCACGTGTACCTCGCCACTGTACCGGATGACATGGCAGGGGTCCTCCTAAATCACCTTGGCAACTGGGGCGTCAACGTTCTGCAATTGGCACGAGGCGTCGGGGACGATGACGGAGCGGTTCGCGCGGTCGATGACGTACTGGAGGCAGAGGTTCGAAATGACCTCAGCCTAGATGAGACCACCCGAAAGGCAGTTATCGATGCCAGGCGCGGCCAGGGCCGCTTCCGGCTTAACGTTGAAGCCCTCGAGCAGCGATGCCGGATCACCGGTGTGACAGACCCGCGCCTGCTCAAGGCTAGCCACATCAAGCCCTGGCGGTCATGCACCACAAGTGCTGAGCGGCTTGACGGAAACAATGGCCTCCTGCTTTCCCCGAACGCCGACCATTTGTTCGACCGCGGCTACATCTCATTCGAGGACGACGGGACCGTGTTGGTCTCGCCGCTGGTCGATGCGGCCCAGATCGCGCTGCCTGGGATCACGACAGCGCCGCCGCCGAACGTCGGCCCTTTCATCCCCGGCCAAGCCGCCTACCTCGCCTTTCATCGCGAGAACGTCTTCCTTCATGGCCGCTGACCGGCACCAGCACTCGGGCAACCGGCTCACCCTCCGCGGACAACCAGTCGGGCACCTGCACATCCGGGGAGGACGGCTCAGGCAGCGCGAGCTTGTCCTCCGCCATGCCCTTAATGTGCAGCGCCAGAGCTTCGGCGGCGCGCTGGGCCGCCTCCTGGATCGTGCGGCCATCGCTGACGCAGCCAGGAAGGTCGGGGAACACCATCCCATAGGCGCCCGGCTTGCCGTAGAAGAACGCCGGATAGAAGATGGTCGGCATGGCTATCTCCGCTTAATGCTCGCTTGCCGAGCGAACAACGGCGGCTAAGGCGGCTTCGGCCCCAGCCCTGCAGCCCCCTACTCCTCCGCGATCAGATCCTCGATCCGCAGCCGCAGCGCCTTGGCCAGCCGGGCATAGAGCCGGACGTCGCCCGTGCGCTGGCCGGTTTCGATCTGCGCCAGGTAGGGCTGGGTAATCCCGACCGTCGCTGCCAGGGCGGCCTGCGTCAACCCCCGGCGGCGGCGCCAAAAGGCAAGCGGGGTCGGCGCGGCCAGGTACTCGTCCAGCTCGGCCTCCGACAGCGTCTCCATCGCCCCGGTCGCCACGTCGCGCAGCGCCAAGGCGTGGTCCCGGGCGTCGATAAGATCCTCGTACTCCTGCCGGGTCAGCGTGACAGTCTCACTCATGGCTGCGCTCCTTAATCGTATATGTCGCCGCGGGGGCCGATCTTCGTCACCAGGATCTCCGTCTCGGTCTCCTCGAAGATTACCCGGAAGTCGCCGACCCGCAGGCGCTTGGCGCTGGAGCCGACCAGTTGCCGGACGTTGTTCGCATGGGCGGTCTGGTCGGCCGCGTACTCACCGAGGGCCTTCCTGATCCTGGCCGCCATATTCCCATGGCGCTTCAGGCTCTTGGCTGCGTCGGCGGTGTAGCGGACCGGCTTCATGGCGTCTTTATAGCAATTTGCCATGTGAAACACAATAGCGAAATGCTATAACGCTTCGCCCTTCGGCGGAGTTTTTGTTGGGCTCAGATACAAGAAAGGCGGGGTCTCCCCCGCCCTCTTGCCTTAGTTCGCTGCGGTCAGCAGGCCCATCCGGTCCATTCCTCGACGGACGGCCACGCCGGCGACAACCAGCGCCGAGCCGACCAGCACGGTCGATATGGCTGCGAGCATAGCTTCCTCCTCTCTAAGGCCGGACCGGCCATGCCTGTCCGGCCCTATGCTGCACCGCAACATAGATGGGAACGTTGCGTAGGAATTGCTCGTCTCCAGCCATGCGCCGGGGGCAACTGAGGGATGAGCTGCCCGCGCCGCTTCCGCTGCCGGTGGTTTTGTGTGTACGGAATGTGCGATTTTTCCGTTGCGATTCGGCATAGCTGTGCGTATCTTTCGTACGGTTCGTACGGGAGGCCATCACCATGCTCGACACCCAGCCCGCCACCCTATCGCCCGAGGCGGCGCGGCCGGCCGAGGGTCTGCGCCTCACCCGCTCGCAGGGCGCTGGCATGTCCCAGGCAACGGATACCGGGCCACGCCCCACTGCCCTGCCGCCGGTGCAGGGCGCCATTGCCCGCCTGCTGCTGACGGCCGAGGGTGCCACCGCCGACGCACTGCTGATCTATGCCGACGCCGCCGAGGAGGCAGCGCAGCACGAAGCCGCGCCGGCCTCCGCCAATGGCTGGCGGCGCCTCGCCGTCATCCTGCGCGACGTGGCACCCCACTACCCGGCGGCGAGGCTCGACCGATGAGCCGCCGCGCCCTGCCCAACTGGCCGCCGCTGCGCGACGCCCGCGGCCGGCTGATCTGCTGCCTGCCGCCGGAGGAGCCGCCGGCGCGCCTCTGCCGCCTGCGAGAGATCCTCCTCGGCGGCGCCGCCTTCGCCTTCGGCCTCTACCTCATCCTGCTCTGGGGCTGACCATGCCGGACGGCATCCTGATCAGCAGCACCGCGCTCCACGCCTCCCTGCTGCGGTTGCGCCAGGCGATAGCGGAGAGCAAGAACAACCCACTGCAAGGCGTCTATGTCGCCCTCAGCGGCCTGGACACGCTGGCGGCGCTGCTGACTTCTCCGGCATCGGCGGATCCCACTCCGGCCGCCGCCACCTTCCCGCGCCTCCGCGAGCCCGCGCCGGAGCCGCCGCCGGCCGAGCCCGCCGCCAAGCCCCGCAAGACCCGGAACGTCCGCTGGACGGAGGAGCGCCGCGCCGAACAGGCCGAGCGCATGCGGAAGCTGCATGAGGAGGGGCGCTGCCGCGGCGGCATCGCCTCGCCGGAGCGCCTCGCCTTGCTGCGGGAGGAATGGCCGAAGGGCACGCATGTTGAGGAGCTGCTGCCCCGCCTCGCCGCGCTGCCCGGTGCGCCGATCACAACCATTGACCAGGTGCAGGACCTGGCGACGCGGGCCAGGTTGCGGCGGGAGGTCCGCCCGGCACGCCGCACCGAGAAGCTAACGGAGGAGCGCGCCGCACTGCTGCGGCAGCTCTGGCCGGATCCCGCGCTCACCGTCCGGGAGATCCTCCAGCGCATCAACGCGCTGCTGGGCGAGCCCTTCCGTTCGGAGACCACGCTGTATGCGGCGGCCGCGCGGCTGGACCTAGGGAAGCGCCCGGCGAAGGAACCGGCAGCGGCCACCCCGGCGCCGCCGCCCGTCGAACCGGCCGCCGAGGCGCCCACGGAGGCAGAGGCGGCCCCGGCCACGGCGCGCAAGGATTCCGCAGCCGAATCCCACGCCACGCAAACCGCTCAGCCCGATGCGCCGGAGGCATCGGCCCGCGCCGCCTACAACGACAAGGCGACGCCGGAGCGCGCGGCGCTGATGCGCGAGCTCTGGCTGGATCCGGCGGTGCATGTGCGCGACATCCTGGCCCGGATCAACGCGCTGCCGGGCGCGCCCTATGCCCACCCGGCCAGCCTCTACAGCCTGGCGGTGCGCCTCGGCCTGCCGACGCGGCGGCCCATCGCGGCGCACCCCGCCCCGGTGCCGGCGCCGGCGCCGGCCGAGCCCGCGCCGCCACCCGCCGATCCGGCCATCGCCGACGCGAAGCTGGCCGAGACGCAGGGCAAGGCGCGCGCCATGCTCATGCGCGGCAGCGAGCCGGCCGTGGTGGCGCTCCACACCAAGCTGCCGCTCCGCGAAGTCTTTCGCATCCAGGCCGAGATCCGCGAGGCGCGCCGCCGTGCCGCGGCGGATGCGGAGGCCGCGGCATGAACGCCATTCCTCCGCACTACGCATCCGCGCCAGCCGACACAGAGCCGGCCCCAAGCATGAGCACCCGAGCCACCGGTATGGTTGAACCTCAAGGGCCAGATCGCCTGCCTTGGCTCGAGGCGATCGCCGCGGCGGCCAGGCGGCAGATGTTCGGCCCGACGCTGCGCGAGTCCGTTGAGGCCAGCATCGAACTCCGTCGCCTGCTGACCGGCGACGAGCAACGGGCCGAGGAAGTCCGCCGCTTCATCGCCAGCCACAAACCGCCGCCCGGCTTCGAGCCGGATGCGCCCTCCCTGGCCGCCCCGCCGGCGGCGTCACCACCGATCAGGCCGGCTGCCACGCAGGGACGCCTGTTCTGATGAGCGCCGTCGCCGAACTCCCGCCGCATCTGTTGCATCTGGAGGTGGCACGGCTGCGCAGCGCCTTCCGGACGCCGCGCAGTGCGCTGCAGCCGCATGAGCGGCGTGCGCTGAAGCCGGCGCTCCTGCCGCTGCTGCCGCCGGACGCGAATTGCAAGGTCTACACCCTGAACGAGCGCGAGGTGATCGCGGCCGCCACCATCAACGGGCGCCGTGTGGTCACGCGGAGCAAGTGCCCCGCGCAGATCTTCACCGCCCAGCAATGGGCAGAGGAGGTTGCCGGCCGCTTCCTCACCTGGCGCCCGCCTGCATCCGTGGAGGCTCCGCATGGCTGAGAATAGCGGAATCGAGTGGACCGACCACACCTTCAACCCATGGAGCGGCTGCACCAAGGTCTCACCGGCCTGCGATAACTGCTACGCCGAGGCGTTGGCGAAGCGCAGCCCGCGCACATTCGGCAGTTGGCAGCCCGGCGGCGCACGGAAGCGCACATCGGACGCCTACTGGAAGCAGCCGCTGTCCTGGGACCGCAAGGCATGCCTCGCTGGCAAACCGACGCGCGTGTTCTGTGCCTCGATGGCCGATGTGTTCGACAACCAGGTGCCCGATGAATGGCGCCGTAACCTATGGCGCCTGATCTGGTGCACACCGAACCTCCGATGGCTGCTGTTGACCAAGAGACCACAGAACATCGCGCGCATGCTGCCCAACGAGGACAGCACAACTCCGTATCCGTCCTGGGGTGATGGCTGGCCAAACGTCTGGCTCGGCGCCACGGTCGAGAACCAAGCGGAAGCGGACCGGCGGATCCTGCACCTGCTGAGGGTGCCGGCGAAGCTACGCTTCCTGAGCTGCGAACCGCTGCTGGGTCCGCTGAACCTCGCACCTTACCTCGACATGGGGGAGCCGCTGGCAGGCAGCAGGCGCTTCGCGCGTGCGCTCCATTGGGTCATCGCCGGCGGCGAGTCCGGCCCGAAGGCCCGGCCGATGCATCCGAACTGGGTGCGCAGCCTGCGCGATCAGTGCCAGGCGGCCGGCGTGCCGTTCTTCTTCAAGCAGTGGGGCGGGTGGTGTCCTGACGAGACACTGCCCGGCAGGCTGGCTTGGCTTTCGCCCGATGGCACACTGGTCTCCGGTGGCATCGCGGAGGTTCATCAGGCGGCATGTGCAAAGCCGTGCCGCCTGATGAACCAGGTCGGGAAACGCGCCGCCGGCGCGCTGCTGGACGGGCGTGAGTGGCGGGAGGTGCCGCGCTGATGGCCAGCTACACGGCCTTCATCCTGCTGATCTGGATCTTGCTCTGCGCTGGCCAAGCCGCCTCGCTCGGGCCGGGCCAGGAACGGCGGATAACGATCGCCTGCATTGTTGCTTTCGCGCCGGCCGCTGCATGGGCCGGGCGCATGGCAGGGTGGTGGTGAGGTCCAACATGAATGACCAGAAGAAGTTGACCTTTGATCTGGTCCAAGTGCCTGTGGTCCGTGCTGTACGGAATCTTGCGGATCGGGTGGTCGCCAACGACGCGACGGCGGGCGAAGCCATCCAAGCCTTCCTAACGCGGCAGCGGGCTATCGCCTCTGCTTTGGGGCCGCGTGCCGCGGACGCTCATGTGCAGAGCATGGAGCAGTGGCTACGGCTGTCGATCACCACACGCCTGGCATGGCCCCGGAGCACCGCCTGACCATGCCCGACGGCTCCACCCTCCCTGCTCCGTCCCGGCGTCGCACCGCACCGGATGCTGAGCCCCAGCAGCCCCGGCCGCGCACGCAGCTCGCCATCCCTGCCCTCCCCGATTGGCCTGCGGCGATGCGGGAGGAACGCGCGGCGGCCTATCTGGACGTGTCGGAAACCTACTTCCGGACCCGGATCGCGCCGGAGCTGCCGCCGGTACGGCCATCGGCCCGGGTGATCCTCTACCGCCGTCGTGATCTGGACGCTTGGCTTGACCGGCAGGCCGGCATCAAGCCAGCCTCCCATTCCGGCAGTTCATGGGATGACCTGTGACCCGCATCCGCCTGCGCCACGTCCATCGCTTCAAGGACCGGCACGGCCGGATCCGGCATTACCTGCGGCTGCCCAACCGCCCCGCCGTGGCACTGCCGGGGGCACCTGGCTCGGCTGAATTCATGGCCGCCTACAACGCCGCCGTGGCTGAGGCCGCGAGCGCGGCGCCCCGCCCGGCCGGGGCCGTGCGGGTGGTGCCTGGCAGCATCGATGACCTGGTGATGCGCTGGTATGAGTCGCCGGGCTTCACCGGACTACGGCCGCAGACCCAGGCCACCTATCGCCGCACGCTGGAGCGACTCCGGGCGGCGCATGGGCACCGACTGGTGGCCGAGATGCAGCCCGCGCATGTGCGGACCATCCGCAACCGCATGGCCAAGACGCCGGCCGCGGCGAACAACCTGCTGGGGCTGCTGCGGGTGCTGATGCAGTTCGCGATCGAGGAGGGGATGCGCGAGGACGACCCCACCCGCGACGTGAAGCGCCTGCGTTATGAGAAAGCTGGCTGGCACACCTGGACGGAGGAGGAGATCGCCGCTTTTCGGGCGCGCTGGCCTGTCGGCACTCGGCCGCGGCTGGCGCTGGAGTTGCTGCTGCACACCGGCCAGCGCCGTGGCGACGTGGTGCGCATGGGCCGCCAGCACCTGCGGAACGGCGGGACCGCCATTGCGGTGAAGCAGGGCAAGACCGGCACGATGCTGGAACTGCCGCTCCACCCGGAGTTGCGGGCGGTGATCGAGGCCCTGCCGGCGGACCAGCTCACCTTCCTGCTGACCGAGGCCGGGGTGCCGTTCACCGCCGGCGGCTTCTACAACCGATTCGCCGAATGGGCGGAGGCAGCCGGGCTGCCGAAGGGATGCTCTCCGCATGGGCTACGCAAGGCCGCTGCCCGCCGGCTGGCTGAGGCCGGCTGCACCCCGCACGAGATCGCCGCCATCACCGGCCACCGAACCCTTTCGGAAGTGCAGCGGTACACCCAGGCTGCGGACCAAAAACGGCTGGCCCAGGGCGCGATCGTGCGCCTCGGGCAGAAGCCCGCATCGTGAACAGGACTTGCAAACCTTTTCGCAAACCTGCCGTTAAGTGCCTGAAATCGCGGGCCGGTGGTGGAGCTGAGGGGAATCGAACCCCTGACCTCCTCATTGCGAACGAGGCGCTCTCCCAACTGAGCTACAGCCCCGCGCCACCCCGGCGCGTGGTCCAGACCACGTCCCCGCGAGGCGCGCTAGATGCCTCCACGCCGGGGCGAAGTCAAGGCACCTCCGGCGCGGCGATGCGCCATGCTTGTCCCGCCCGCCCCCGGTCACTAGGTTTCCCGCATTCCCAGCGGGGTCGACGATGTATTTTCTGGATGCGGTCTTCTATCTGGTCCAGGCGGCGCTCAGCCTGCTCTGGTGGGCGGTGCTGCTGGCGGCGATCGTCCAGACGCTGATCAGCTTCAGCGTGCTGGACACGCGCAATCGCTTCATCTGGACCGTCGCCGATTTCCTCTACCGGGTGACCGAGCCGATGTTCCGCCGGGTCCGCCGCTTCGTCCCGATCATGGGGCCGGTGGACCTCTCGCCGCTCATTGTGCTGCTGCTGATCACCGCGGCGGAGATCCTGGTGAACGCCTTCCGCCGCTACCTGTTCGTTTCCGGCCTGTATTTCTGATCCCGGCATGTGGTGGCGGGCGGGGCCGGAGGGCGTCTCGGTGCGGGTGAAGGTGCAGCCGCGGGCGCGGCGGCCCGGGCTGCAGGGCGTCGTGCCTGCAGCCGACGGGCCGCGGCTGAAGGTGGCGGTCACCGAGGCGCCGGAGGATGGCCGCGCCAACCGCGCCGTCTGCGCCGCACTCGCCAGGGCGCTCGGCATCGCGCCCTCCGCCGTGCAGGTGACGCTCGGGGCCACGGCGCGAGAGAAAACCCTGGCCATCGCGGGCGATCCCGGGCATCTCTCCGCCCGCCTTCGCAACCTGACCGATACGGGATCGGAGACCCCGGCATGACCGCGCAGATCATCGACGGCAAGGCGGTGGCGGCACGGCTACGCGCCGCCCTGGCGGAACGCGTCGCCGCCCTGCCCTTCCGTCCCGGGCTGCGCGTGGTCCGGGTAGGGGACGACCCGGCCAGCGGCGTCTATGTCCGCAACAAGGACCGCGCCGCCCAGGCCGCCGGCTTCGACAGCGCCACCCTGCACCTGCCGGCGGATACCGGGGAGGCCAGGCTCCTCGCCCTGATCGCGGAGCTGAACGCCGATCCGGCGGTGGACGGCATCCTGGTGCAATTGCCGCTGCCGCCGCAGATTCGGCCGCACGTCGTCATCGGCGCACTGGACCCGGCCAAGGATGTGGACGGGTTCCATCCGGTGAATGCAGGGCGCCTCGCCTCCGGCCAGCCGGGCCTGATCCCATGCACGCCCAAGGGCGTGATGCACTTGCTGCGGGAGGCAGGGGCGGCACTGCCGGGGGCGCGGGCGCTGGTGCTCGGTCGCAGCCAGATTGTCGGGCGGCCGATGCTGCAATTGCTGCTGAACGCCGACTGCACCGTGACCGTGGCGCATTCCCGCACCCGCACCCTGGCCGCCGAGTGCCGGCGGGCGGAGATCCTGGTCGCCGCGGTGGGACGGCCGGAGATGGTGCGCGGCGACTGGATCGCCGAGGGCGCGGTGGTGATCGATGTCGGCATCAACCGACTGCCCGATGGCAGGCTGGTGGGCGATGTCGCCTTCGCGGAGGCAGTGTGCCATGCCGGCGCCATCACGCCGGTCCCGGGCGGCGTCGGGCCCATGACCATCGCCTGCCTGCTGGAGAACACGCTGGAAGCGGCCCTGGCGCGGCGCGGCGTCACGGGCTGACTGGCTTAGCCGGCGGCGGGCAACCGGCCGGCGGCGATTTCGGAAACCGACCTGGTTCGGCCAGCGTTCCCCTGCCGCGGCCACGGCGCCGGGCCGGAGGGCAGCGGCTTCGCCTCCGGCGGGGAATTATGTCGGTTTCCAAACTCTTCACCGAATTCTCGACCAGGGTGGCCCATGCGGCGGGAAAGCCGCTGACCTTCACCATCTGCATCCTGGTGGTGGTGGCCTGGGCCATGGCGGGGCCGATCTTCGGCTTCTCCGATAGCTGGCAACTCATCATCAACACCGGCACCACCATCGTCACCTTCCTGATGGTTTTCCTGATCCAGAACACGCAGAACCGGGACGGCGCGGCGATCCAGGCCAAGCTCGACGAACTGATCCGCACCAGCGCCGCCCAGAACGCCTTCATCGGCATCGAGCACCTGACCGAGGAGGAACTCGACGAGATCCGCCGGACATGCGAGGCCCGGGCCAGAATCGCCTGCACGGCAGCCGATGCCGCCGAGGCCGCTGCGAACAGGAAGGCGGCGGTGGCCGCGGACCGGAGGGCCGGCTAGCGCTGCGCCGGCCGTCCTGCACGCGGCCCGCCGGTCCGGTAGATGGACGGGATACTCAACCGGCTGATGGGCAGGGGCCATAGGCTGGCCGCCGACGACCTGATCCTCGGAGGCCGATGCGCGCGCCCGGCGCCCGCGCTCCCTCGCCCTCACGCCGTCTTCGGGTTGCGGACCAGCGGCACCTCCATCTCGCAGACCAGCCCCTCCGTCTCCCAGGCCAGGGACACTGTGCCCCCGAGTTGGCCGCGCACGGTGGCGTCGAGCATCCGCGAGCCGAAGCCGCGATGGGCCGGCGGGCGGCGCACCGGCGGCCCGCCGGCCTCGGTCCAGCGCAGCCGCAGCACGTTCGCCGCCCCTCCGCTAAGGCTCCAGCGGACCGAAACGCGCCCCTCCGGCACGGAGAGCGCGCCATGCTTGACCGCATTCGTCGCCAGCTCATGTGCCGCCATCGCCAGGGGCTGCGCCGCGCTGGCCGGCAACGCCACACGCGGTCCTTCCAGCTCCACCCGCTGCCCGCCGCCGCGGAAGGGGGCCAGTTCGCCCTCCAGCAGCGCCCGCAGGTCGGCGCCGGACCAGCGGTCCTGGGCCAGCAGCGTGTGCGCCCGCGCCAGCGCGCCCACCCGCCCCTCCACTGCCCGGATGTAAGAGGGCAGGTCCGGCGCGCGGGTCAGGCGCAGCGCCGCCTGGGCCACGGCGAGGGCGTTCTTGGCCCGGTGATCCACTTCACGCGCCAGCAGCGCCTGCCGCTGCTCCGCCGACTTGCGCTCCGTGATGTCGATGACGGAGCCGATATAGCCGAGGAACTCGCCGCTCTCGCCGAAGCGCGGAGCTGCGGCGTCAATCGCCCAGCGATACTCGCCATCGGCGCGGCGAAGGCGGTAATCGAGCCAGAATGCCTCCTTTCGCGCATTGGCCGTCCGGAAAATCCGCTCCGCTTCCTCCCGGTCCTCGGGATGGATGACATCCAGCCAGCCGTTCCCGAGTGCGGTTTCCGGCGTCTAGCCGGTGAACTCGTACCAGGAGCGGCCACAGAAGATGCTGTCGCCGGCCGGGTTGGTGACCCAGATCATCACCGGCGCATTGTCCGCCATCGCCCGGAACCGCGCCTCGCTCTCGCGCAGCGCCTCCTCGGCCATCCGGCGTTCGGTCACGTCCAGGCACACGCCGATCAGGCGCAGCGCCTCCCCGCTGGCCGGATCGCACAGAACCTCGCCCCGGGAGAGGAGCCAACGGATGGAGCCATCGGCCCGGACCACGCGGAACTCGGTCCGGTAAACCCGCGCCAGGGGGTCGCGCACCGCCGCCTGAAGCTCTGCCTCCACCCGCGCCCGGTCATCCGGATGCAACGCCGCCAGGACGGTGGCAAAGCTGGGCTCTGCCACATCCGGATCCAGACCCAGGATGCGGAAATACTGCGCGGACCAGAAGACCTGGCCCGTGCGCAGGTCCCAGTCCCAGAGGCCGGCCCCGGCCGCCTCCTGTGCCAGCCGCAGCCGCGCCTCGTTCGCCCGCAGCGCCGCCTCGGCTTCCTTGCGCTCCGTGATGTCCTGCGCAATGGCGACGGTGCGCAGCGGGCGGCCGGAGGGATCGCGGACCAGGGCAGAGGAGAAGCGCGCCCAGCGGATCGTGCCTTCCGGGCGGAGGTAGCGCTTCTCCGCCTCGTAATTGGCCTGCTCCCCGCGCGCCATGCGCTGAAAGGCGGTGAGATTGGCCTCCCGGTCCTCCGGATGCGTCGTGTCGCTCACCGGGCGGCCGAGCAGATCCTCGGCGGAGCGGCCGACGAGTTGGCAGAAGGCGGCGTTGACGCGCACGAGGCGGCCGGTGCCGCAATCGGTCTCGTGCATCGGTACCGGCGACCGGTCGAAGGCGGCGTAGAATTCCGCCTCCGTCTCCCGCAGCGCCGCCGCGGCCACAGCGCGGATCCGGGCAGTGACATCCACGGCGGTGACCAGAATGCCGGCCACCACGCCGGCCTCGTCGCGCAGGGGGCTGCAGGCCAGGTCGAACCAGGCCTCCTCGCGGTGGCCGCAGCGGAGGATGCTGCGCTTCCGGGCTTCGAGGGTGCGGGCCTCGCCCCGGAGCACCGCTTCGAGCACCGGCGCGCCGCAAGGCCAGGCATCAGGTGGGGAGGGGTGGAAGGACCGGCCGAGGGCGGCCGGGTGCCCCGCCGCGGCGATCCCGGCATAGGCATCGTTGTAGATCTGGACCAGCTCCGGTCCCCACAGCACCAGCATGGGCAGCGGCGAGGCGAGGACCAGGTCCAGAGTGGTGCGAAGGCTCTGCGGCCAGGACTCGCGCGGGCCGAGCGGCGTCGCCGCCCAGTCCCTCCCGCGCAGGAGCGCTGCCACCTCCCCGTCGGCACCAGAACCGGGCATCATGAGCAGGTCAGCCTCAGCGGTCACGACACCCCTCGGCGGGACGGCCGGATGCGCCGGGACCGCGCTCCCTCTCCGGCCGCGGGAACCACAAGGCAGCGATGCGGGCCGCCCTGCTCGCCTTGCGGTAGCAGCCGGGGGCGGTCCTGCCGTCCGCGAAGGCTTCGGCCTCGCGCGCGGGCGACACGTCCCGGCTCTCGCGGATCGGCATCCTCTCCCTACAACCGCCCGGCCGGCCGGTGTCAACTTCCGTTACGCGGAAGGCCGGGGTGCCGGGCGGACCGATTCACGGCTTCGGGACCCGTCCGGCCCTCTGCCGATCAGGCCATCTCATCCACTGGCGCGCTGACCGCGCCCCAGCGCGGCCGCCAGGGCGCGGTCCAGCTCCTGCAGGGTGAAGGGCTTGCGCAGCAGCGGCAGCCCCGCCGCGGCTACCCGGGCCGGCGTGCCGCCAAAGCCGCTGCAGAGCAGAACCGGCAGATCCGGCCATTCCTCCACGAGACGGCGCGCCAGATCGAGGCCGTCCTGGCCGCCGGGCATGATGACATCGGTGAGGACGAGATCGGCCTTCATCCCATCCCGGAGCGCGTTGAGCGCCGATGGTCCGCTCTCAACCCGCGCCACGTCATGCCCGAGATGGCGCAGCATCTCCGCCGTCAGCGCTGCCACGTCATCTTCATCCTCCACCAGCAGCAGCCTGAGCCGGGCCTTGCCGCCGGCAGGGGAAACCAGGCCATCCGACGGGCCGGCGGCTGCCACGGCCTCCGGCAGGGCCGCCGCCCGGGGCAGGAGCAGCGTCACCACCGTGCCCTTCCCCGGCATGCTCGAAACCCGCGCCGCACCGCCGCTCTGCCGCGCGAAGCCATAGACCTGCGCCAGGCCGAGCCCGGTGCCGTGGCTTGCCTCCTTGGTGGAGAAGAAGGGCTCGAAGGCCCGCGCCAGCACCTCCGTCACCATGCCCGTGCCGCTGTCCTGCACGGACAGTTCCAGGAACGCCCCCTCCAGCCCGTCCGGGTCGGTCGGCCGTCCCAGCTCGACATTCGCGGCGGAGATCCGAAGCAGACCGCCCTTCGGCATGGCGTCGCGCGCATTCACCGCCAGGTTCAGCACCGCCAGTTCCAGCTCGCCCGGATCCGCCAGCACCGGCCGGAGATCCTCGGGCGCAGCGATCTCCACGGTGATGTCGCCGCGCAGCGACCGCGCCAGCAACTCCCGCATGTCCTCCAGCCAGGCGCGCAGGTCCAGCGGCTCGGGCCGCAGTGCCTGGCGGCGGGCGAAGGTCAGCAGCCGGCGTGTCAGGTCAGAGCCGCGATGCGCCGCCTGGTCCATGGCGGCGAGCAGGCTGGCGCGGCGCTTCGGATCCTCGTTCCGCCGCAGCAGGGAGATGCCGCTGATGATGACGGAGAGCAGGTTGTTGAAGTCATGCG
>Ga0182742_1002026_pt1 | contig 23713 bp, 24 predicted proteins | sample eDN5th37CBELigMG_FD_128880 | JGI IMG/M metagenome (GOLD analysis project Ga0182742, IMG submission 128880) | Enriched Miracle-Growth compost microbial communities from Emeryville, California, USA - eDNA 5th pass 37_C BE-Lig MG (version 2)... ... | reverse complement strand
TGCGCGGCTTTCGCCAGCTTGAAGTCGTATTTCACTTCGTAGAACGGTTCGTTCATCACCTCACCCGTCGGCGCCTTGCTGCCGGCCGGCTTCTTCACGAAATCGACGATCAGCGGCTCTTTCACGCCGAACACGACGTCGGTGTCGATGTATTCGGCGCCGCGCTGGAACAGGTGCGTCGTCAGGCTCTTGTAGCCCGGCGCGGCGATGTGGAAATGAATATGCGCCGGCCGCATGTGGCTGATGCGGGTCCGGTTCATCAATTCGCCGATCGGGCCGTCCATCGGGATGGTGTAGCCGATCGGCGCCACCGTCCGCACGGTGTAGCTGCCGTCCGGATTGGTATGATAGATGCCGCGCATATAGCCTTCGGCGCCTTCGATCTGCGCCTCATAGAGGCCCTCACCGTCGGTCTGCCACATGTCGAGCATCGCGCCGGCGACCGGCTTGCCATCAATGTCGGTTACCTTTCCGGTGCAGAAGGTCGGGATGCCGGGTGCGCCGTCGGCCATGTTGCCGCCATCGGCGATTTCCGGGGAATTCGGAATGTGGAACGGACCTTCCACCGTGGATGGGGTGGCGGCGCCGGGTGCGCGATTGTTGATGGCGTCCACCAGCATGGAGATGCCGAGCACGTCGGAGGCGAGGATAAATTCCTGGCGCTTGGCGTCGCAAATCTGCCCGACCCGGGTCAGCCAGTCGATCGCGGTGAACCATTCCTGCTGAGTCGGTTCCACGTCGCGGACGAAGGCGTGCAGGTGCTTCACCAGCGAAGTCATGACCTGTCGCAGGCGCGGATCGGGAATGTTGCTCCAGCGCTCGATCGCAAGATCGGTGAGGTTTTCCTCGGTTACGTAAGTCATAGGCTTTCTCCCGAAAACGTGGGCAGGGCTTCCTGGCTGCCTTGAAGGATTTTTGTGTCTCGGAACAACTCTAAGCGCCGGGTGGCGCTTACCGTCAAGCTGGAAATGCCTGAAAATCCGCCGGGCGCCCACGGTGACTTTTCGTGTCGTTCGGGGTTAATATAGGCATCTGGACGCCGGAAAGGACTGCTGACATGGCTTGGACCACCCCGACGCTCGTGGAAATCTGCATCGGCCTCGAAATCAACGGCTATCTTCCGCCGGAATTCTGATCTTGCGCTGATCCAGATCAAATGGCCGCCCGATGGGGCGCCTGACGGCGCTGGTGCTGGGAGCAGCCGCGGGCGGGGGTTTTCCGCAATGGAATTGCAATTGCCCGGTCTGCGCGCTGGCCTGGGCGGGCGACCCGCGCGTCGTCGCCCGCAGCCAAGCCGGCCTTGCGGTGTCGGCCGACGGGGAGAATTGGCTGCTCTGCAACGCCTCGCCCGACCTGCGGACCCAGATTCTCAACACGCCGGCGCTGCACCCGCGGCGCGCGCTGCGTCACTCGCCGATCGCAGCCGTGCTTCTGACCGGCGCGGAGGTCGACCAGGCGGCGGGTCTCTTGACCCTGCGTGAGCGGCAGGATGTCGCGCTCTACGCAACGGCTGCGACCCTCGCGGCCATCGCCGACAATCCTATGTTCGGGGCGCTGCATCCGGAAAAGGTGCGGCGGCACGCGCTTTTGCCCGGCGAAACGGTTGCCCCCCTGCCGGGACTGTCGCTGGAGATTTTCGCCGTGCCCGGCAAGCTGCCGCTCTATCTGGAAGGCGAGAGCCCGGAAATCGGCGAGAGCGCGGCGAATGTCGGGGTGGAACTCTTCGCCGCCGGCCGCCGGCTGCTCTATATCCCCGGCGCGGCCGGCGTGACGAACGCCATGCGCGAGCGCATGCGCCGTGCGGACGCGATCCTGTTCGATGGCACCCTGTTCACCGACGACGAAATGATCGCATTGCGGATCGGCGAAAAGACCGGGATGCGGATGGGGCATATGCCGATCGATGGGCCGCAGGGCTCGCTGGCGGCGCTGACGGACCTGCCGGCGCGGCGGATTTACATCCATATCAACAACAGCAATCCGGTCCTGATCGAGGGTTCGTCCGCGCGGCGGCGCGTGGAAGCGGCGGGGTTCGAGGTTGCCTTCGACGGCATGGAGATCGTGCTGTGAAGCCGATGCAGCCGGACGAACTGGAAGCGGCGCTGCGCGACATCGGCGCGCGGCGGTATCACCGCCTGCATCCGTTCCACCACATGCTGCATTCCGGCCGGTGCACGAAGGGGCAGGTGCAGGCCTGGGCGCTGAACCGCTATTATTACCAGGCGATGATCCCCATCAAGGATGCCTCGCTGATCGCGCGCTGCGACGATGCCTCGGTCCGGCGCGAATGGCGCTCGCGCCTTGCCGATCACGACGGGGAGCGCGAGGGCGACGGCGGCATCGCACGCTGGCTGAAACTGACCGATGGCCTCGGGCTGGACCGGGATTACGTCACCTCGCTACGGGGTTTACTTCCCGGCACCCGGTTCGCGGTGGACGCCTATGTGCATTTCGTGCGCGAAAAGACCCTGCTGGAGGCGATCGCGTCCTCGCTCACCGAATTGTTCTCGCCGGTCATCATTTCCGAGCGGATGGAGGGCATGCTCGCGCATTACGATTTCATCACGCGCGACACGCTTGCCTATTTCGAGCAGCGGCCGCCGCAGGCGGCGAAGGATTCCGATTTCGCGCTGGATTACGTCAAGCGCAATGCCCGCACGCCGCATGCGCAACGCGCGGTGCTGGCGGCGCTGGAGTTCAAATGCAGCGTGCTGTGGGCGATGCTCGACGCGCTGCATCACGCCTATGTCGCACCCGGTCACATTCCCCCCGGCGCCTTCGTCCCGGAGGCATGACCGATGACCGAAGCTGCCGCCCCACCGCAGGTCCCGCCCGATGCAAGGCCGAGGCTGCCGCGCGGGGTGCGGCTCACGCATAACGAGGCGCAGGGCGGATGGGTGCTGCTCGCGCCCGAGCGCATCTTCAAGGCCGATGCGATCGCCGTCGAAATTCTCAAGCGCTGCACGGGGGAGGCGACGTTCACTGCCATCGTCGACGACCTCGCGGCGAATTTCAAAGCGCCGCGCGAGCGCATCGAAACCGACGTCGCCAATCTTCTCCGCTCGCTCGCCGACAAGCGGCTGCTGGAGTTTTCGTAATGTTTCGCTGCCCAACGCTTACGCCGTTCGTCCCCGCGAAAGCGGGGACCCAGGGCCAAAGATTCTGGATTCCCGCTTTCGCGGGAATGAACGGAGTCTGGAGCGACCACTGCGGAACAAGATGATGGGCATCCCGGCACCAGCCTTGCCCGCGCCGCTCGGCCTCCTTGCCGAACTCACGCATCGCTGTCCGCTCGGCTGCCCGTATTGCTCGAACCCGCTCGCACTCGATGCGCCAGGGGATGAACTCGATACCGCGACCTGGGCGCGGGTGTTTCGGGAGGCGGCCGGGCTCGGCATCCTGCAGGTGCATCTGTCGGGCGGCGAACCCGCCTCGCGCCGCGATCTCGCCGACATCGTGAAGTCCGCGCATGCGGCGGGGCTCTACAGCAATCTCATCACCTCGGGCATCGGGCTGAGCGATGCGAGGCTGCGCGACCTCGCCGACAGCGGCCTCGATCATGTCCAGGTGTCGATCCAGGACGCCGAGCCCGGCTCGGCCGACCGCATCGCGGGCTATGACGGCGCATTCGCGCGCAAGCGCGCCGTCGCTGCCGAGGTCGCCCGGCTCGGCCTGCCGCTGACCGTCAACATCGTGGTGCATCGGGCAAACATCGCGCGCATCGCCGACATGGTCGCGCTGGCCGTGTCGCTCGGCGCGCAACGGGTCGAGATCGCGCATGTGCAGTATTACGGCTGGGCGCTGAAAAACCGCGCCGCGCTGATGCCCCCGCGTGAACAGGCGCTGCGCGCCATCGATACCGTCGAGGCGCTGCGCGAGACCCATCGCGGGCGCATCGTGATCGACTGCGCGCTGCCGGATTACTATGCGCAATATCCGAAGCCCTGCATGGGCGGCTGGGGCCGCCGCTCGCTCAATGTCACCCCCTCCGGCAAGGTGCTGCCATGCCATGCCGCCGAGGCGATCGCCGGCCTGACCTTCTGGTCGGTGACCGAGCATTCGCTCGGCGACATCTGGCGCCATTCGCCGGCCTTCAACGCGTTCCGCGGGACCGCCTGGATGCAGGAGCCTTGCGCCTCCTGCCCGAAACAGCGCGAGGATTTCGGCGGCTGCCGCTGCCAGGCTTACCTCCTCACAGGCGACGCAAACGCCACCGACCCGGTCTGCCATCTGTCGCCATTGCATGGCGAGGTCGAGCGCATCGCAGCGATTCAGTCGGACGCATTTGTATACCGCCGCTATCGCCGCGAGCCCGCCCCGTCCTGATTGCCAGCGGGGTGAGAATTGTCGGACACTGGAGACAAGGCCGCGATCCAAGGACGGCATTTTCGAAGGGAGGCTGGAATGCATCGATTGTCTCGGACTGTACTCCTGGCCGGCGGCATCGCCGGCGCTTTCGCATTGACGACAGCGCCCGCAATCTCGCAGGCGCCCCCCGGAATGAGCGCGCTCGACAAGTCCGATCCCGCCACGAGCAAGCAGGACGCCAATCTCAAGCCGCATGCGACGCCGCCGATCGTGACGCCGGTCGACAAGCTTCCGCTCGCCAAGCTCAAGCTGCCGTCCGGATTCAAGGCGGAAGTGTTTTCCAGCGGCCATCCCGGCGGTCGCACCATGGTGATGGGGCCGAACGGCACGATCTTCATGGGGACCCGCCTGCTCGGCCGCGTCTATGCGATCACCGACAAGGGCGGCAAGCGCGAGGTGCGGACATTGCTGCAGGGGCTGACCCAGCCGAGCGGCCTTGCCGTCAAGGATGGCGCGCTTTACGTGCTCGCGATCAACAAGGTGCTGCGTTTCGACGATATCGAGAACAAGCTGGACAATCCGGGCGAGGGCGTCGATCTCACCGACAAGTTCAACCTGCCGGACACGATCCATCACAACTGGAAATACGCGGCCTTCGGGCCGGACGGCAAGCTCTACATCCAGGTCGGTGCGAATTGTAACATCTGCGAAATCAATCCCGGCATTCACGGCCAGATCCGGCGCTACAATCCCGACGGCTCAGGCATGGAGATCGTAGCGCGCGGCGTGCGCAACACGGTCGGCTTCGACTGGCACCCGACCACCAAGGAATTGTGGTTCACCGACAACGGCCGTGACTGGGCCGGCGATGCCGGACCGGAGGATGAACTCAATCGCATCGCCAAGGGACAGGAAGGCGCCCATTACGGCTTTCCCTATTGCCACGCCAACGGCATTCCCGATCCGGACATCAAGATACCGAATGCATGCGCGGGCGTCGTGATGCCGGCGGCGCTGACCGGCCCCCATTCGGCCGGCCTCGGCATCCTGTTCTATACCGGCGAGATGTTCCCGAAAGCCTACCAGAACGTCGCCTTCATCGCGCGGCGCGGCTCCTGGAACAAGGCGCAGAAGTTCGGCTACGACGTCGTGCTCGCGCGCACCACGCCGGACGGCAAGGCAAAGGTCGAACCGTTCATGACCGGGCTGCTCGATCAGAAGGCGAACGAGTTTTTCGGCCGGCCAACCTACCTGTTCCAGATGAAGGACGGCTCGCTGCTGGTCTCCGACGAGCAGAACGGCGCGATCTATCGCATTTCCTACGATGCGAAGACGGCGGAGCCGGCGGCCCGGCCGAAGAAGAAGTAAGGCTGCGACGGTGCGACATACTCCGTTCATTCCCGCGAAAGCGGGAATCCGGTTCCTGTGGCGCCGGGTCCCCGCTTTTAGGGGGACGAACGGAGGGTGGAGCAGGGCGGACCCGCTCAGCTTGAGATCGCTGCTCGGACTGCTGGTGTTATGCTTCGCCGTGGCGACTGATCAGGCCATGGCGCAAACCATGACGCTTGCCGAGCGCATCGTGCAATGCGGCACCTGCCACGGCGAGGACGGCAATTCCAAGTTGGAGAATATCCCGTCGCTCGCCGGGCAGCCGGCCTTCTTCACGCTCAACCAGTTGATTCTGATGCGAGAGGGGGTGCGCAAGGTCGAGGCCATGGCGCCGTTCGTGAAGGACCTGACGGACGCTGACATCCAGGCGCTGGCCGATCATTTCGAGAAACTGCCGGCGAAGCCGAGCGAGGAGACGGTCGACCCGGCACTTGCCGAACGCGGGGCGAAGATCGCGGCGCAGCGGCGCTGCGAGTCCTGCCATCTGCCCTCGCTCGCGGGCCAGCAGCAGATGCCGCGGCTCGCGAAGCAGCGCATCGACTATATGGTCCACGCGATGAAGCAGTATCTCACCGACAGGCGCAGCGGCGCCGATACCGCGATGACGGCGGCGATTTTCGGCCTGCGCGATGAGGATATCGTCGCACTCGCGCATTGGGCCGCCGGGAAGTGATGAGAGACGCGGCATTTCGCCATCCCTCCGGCGAAGGCGCGATCGACCGGTCGATCGCTCTGCGCAAGAAGGGTGAGGCAGCCAGCACTGCGACAGCGCAAGATCACGCCTGTTCGCCGGCTTCCGCTTCCGCCATTTTGGCGCGCCAGTCGCGGCGCGCGGCGAACGCGCCCCACGCCGCCAGCGCAAGCAGCAGCGCGCTGATCAGCAGCAGGACGAGCGCGATCGGGCGCTGATAGAAGATCGTGAACGAACCGCCCGACATGATCAGCGACTGGCGCAGCGACAATTCGAAGATCGGCGCGATGACGAGGCCGAGGACCAGGGGCGCGGGGTCGAAGCGGAATTTCTTCAAGAGATAGCCGATCACGCCGAAGATCAGCATGATCCAGACATCGACCACCGAATTGTTCACCTCATAGACGCCGATGATGCAGAACATGATGATCATCGGATAGAGGTAGGCGTAAGGGATGCGCAGGATGCTGACGAACACGCCGACCAGCGGCAGGTTCAGGAGCAGCAGCATCAGGTTGCCGACATACATCGAGGCGACGAAGCCCCAAAACAGCTTCGGCTGTTCGTTGACCAGCGAGGGCCCCGGCGGAATGCCGTGAATGAGCAGCGCGGCCATCAGCACCGCGATCACCGGGCCGGTCGGGATGCCGAGCGACAGCATCGGCACGAAGGCGCCGGTCGAGGCCGCGTTGTTGGCCGATTCCGGACCGGCGACGCCCGCCACCGCGCCCTTGCCGAACTCCTCGGGATGCTTCGAGACACGGCGTTCGATGGCGTAGGAGATGAAGCTCGAGATGATGTGCGCCGAACCCGGAATGATGCCGATGAAGAAGCCGAGCACCGATCCGCGCGCGATCGGCATCGCGGACTTGCGCCATTCGTCGCGGGTCGGCAGCAACTCGCGGAGTTTTGGCGCCTTCACGTCGTTCTTCACGTCGCGACTGGGCGTCGACAGGATCTCGCCGAGCCCGAACAGGCCGACCGCGACCGGCACGATGCCGATGCCATCGCCGAGTTCGGGGATGTCGAACGAGAATCGGAAATGTCCGGACACCACGTCGATGCCGATGGTGCCGAACAGCAATCCGACCGCGGCCATCAGCAGGGTGCGGACCAACGAGGTGGTCGACATATAGGCAAGGAAAATCAGGCCGAGCACGAGCAGGGCGGTATATTCCGGCGGCCCGAAGCGCAGCGCGAAAGTGGCAAGGGGAGGCGCAATCAGCGTCAGCATGATCACGCCGAAGGTGCCGGCGACGAAGGAGCCGACCGCCGCGATGCACAGCGCCGCCCCGCCGCGGCCCTTCTTGGCCATGGCGTTGCCGTCGATGCAGGTCATGACCGAGGCGGCTTCGCCGGGAATGCGCAACAGGATCGAGGTGGTCGAACCGCCATATTGCGAGCCGTAATATATGCCGGCCAGCATGATCAGCGCCTTGGTCGGATCGAGCCCGAAGGTCAGCGGCAACAGGATGGATATGCCGGCGAGCGGGCCGATGCCGGGCAGCATGCCGACCAGCGTGCCGACCAGGCAACCGATCAGGGCGTAAAGCAGCACGTCGGGCTGCAGTGCGACCGAGAAGCCGAGGGCGAGGCTGGAGACGACTTCCACGTGTCAGAACCAGAGCGTGCCGCGTTCGAGCGGAGCATGCAGAACGATGGCGAACAGCCAATAGGCGAACAGCGTGAGGGCTATGGCGAAGATCGCGGCTGCGATCAGGCTGCGGCGTTCGACCACGGCCAGCAGCCCGAAAACCAGGAGCGGCATGGTGAGGAGAAAGCCAAGCCGGCTGTAGAGCCAGGTCGCCAGCGCAGCGATGCCGACGACGAGCACGGCGTGGGTTGCATCGTCAAAGGGTATCTCGGCCAGCGTCTCGCCATGCGGGCCGGCAATCATGATGGCGAGGGCGAGCGCGATCAGCAATCCGGCGAGGAGTTTCGGCAGCATGCCGGCGCCGGGCGCGGTGATGCGGCCGAACGGCAGATCCCAGCCAAGGATGAAGACAAGCAGGCCGAACGCGATGAATACGCCTCCGGCTACGTGGTCGGCGCGGAGATTCATGCTGCACCGATGCGCATGTTGATCCATTGGGGAAGGGCCGGGCCAGCCGTTTTCCGCTCATTCCTGTCAAAGTGGGACTCCAGTCTTTCGATACTGGGTCCCCGCTTTTGCTGGGACGAGCGGAGGTGAAGGGCCCGGCGAGGCAACACTATCCCTCGACCTTGCCGATGGATTTGACCGCGGACTCGACGCGCTTGGCGTCCTCGTCCCAGAACTTGCTGAAATCGGGCTGGTCCATGTAACGCACATTGTCGCCGAGATTGGCGATGGCGGCCTTGAACTTGTCGGAGTTCACCGCCTCTTTCGCCGCCGCGCGCAACGTGTTGACCACGGCTTCCGGCGTGCCCTTGGGCGCGAACAATCCGACCCAGAGGTAGAATTCGACGTCATAACCGAGTTCCTTCAGGGTCGGGACATCCGGCAACGAGGAGGCGCGCTTGTCGGAATAGCTGGCGAGCACGCGCACCTTGCCGGATTTGATATGCGTCATCGCGGCGGCGACCGAGGTCGCGAGCACCTGCGAATTGTTGCCAAGGAGCGCGGTGAGCGCCGGGCCGCCGCCATTGGTCGGCAGATGCCGCATCTTGACTCCGGCTGCGTTCATGAACAGCTGCGTCGGCAGGTGCAGCGCGCCGTAGAGTCCCGACGACGAGAACACGATCTTGTCGGGGTTTTTCTTGGCGTCGTCGACCAGGTCCTTCAGTGTCTTGTAGGGCGTCTCGGCATTGACCACGAGCGCCATCGGCCCTTCGGTGAAACGCGCGATCGGGATGAAATCGGCGCGCGTGAATTTCGGCTGGCGGCCAAACAGTTTGTCGACTTCGGCGAAGCCCGAAATCGAGACGATATGCACCAGAAGGGTGTAACCGTCCGGCTTGGCATTCGCTGCGAATTGCGCGCCGACCGCTCCGGCCGCACCCGCCTTGGTTTCGATCACGACCGGCTGCTTCACCAGCGGTTCGAGCATCGCTGCGAACGGCCGCGCCACGACGTCCGCCGCGCCGCCGGGCGGAAACGGATTGATCAGCGTGACGGTGCGTGAGGGATACGCGTCTTGTGCGAAGGCCGGTAATGTTTTGAAGCTAGCAAGTGCCGCGGTCGAGCCCGCGACGAATTGACGTCGATCCATGAGCCTCTCCCTAAAGCGGTCCAGCCTTCTTTGGGCCGGATATGTCTTGTCTCCCGCTCATTCCCGCAAAAGCGGGAATCCAGAGTCCTTGAGTCTGGGCCCCCGTTTTCGCGGGGACGAACGAAGAGAAGTCGGTGAGCCTAACCGCTCGATCGGATCAGGTCGAGCATCAATCCTCGGCGCCGTCCATGATTGCCACCGCGCGCGTCCATCCGGCGGAGCCGCCGCGCACCTTGACCGGGAAACAGGCGATCATGAATCCGGTCGGCGGCAGGATTTCGAGATTGTGGAGCTTCTCGATATGGCAATAGCCGATCTCGCGGCCGGCCCTGTGTCCCTCCCAGATCAGCTTTGCATTGCCGGTGGCTGCATATTTCTCCTTGGTATGCACGAACGGCGCGTCCCAGCTCCAGCCGTCGGTTCCGGTGACGCGCACGCCGCGTTCGAGCAGATAGAGCGTGGCCTCGCGCCCCATGCCGCAGCCTTTCGACACGTAGTCCGGTTGGCCATAGGCCTTGCCCGCCGCGGTGTTGATGATCACGATTTCAAATGGTGAAAGCGTGTGCCCGATGTTTTCCAGCGCGGCTTCGACCTCGGCTGCGCTCACGACATGGCCATCCGGGACGTGGCGGAAGTCGAGCTTCACGCCCGGATTGAAACACCATTCGAGCGGAACCTCATCGATCGTGATGGCGCGCTTGCCGTGATCCATGGTGGATGCGAAATGCCACGGGGCGTCGAGATGGGTGGTGCAGTGCGTCGACAGTTTCACCCATTCGAATCCCCAGCCTTCGCTGTCGGGCAGGTCGCTTTCCTTCAGACCCGGAAAGAACTTGCAGATGTCGGGCGCGGTGTCGCGGTGGTTGAGATACTCGATCGTCGGCCCATAGCCCGGGGGATCGGCCGGTACGTCATTCTCGAGCGGCACGGATATGTCGATGATCCTGCGGGGCATGCGCTCCTCATGCGGTCAGCTTTTCTTCGCAATCGCTCGCGAAAGCGGGCGATCCAGTATCCGACGCTTCCGCAAGAAAATGAAATCCGTAAACTGCTGGCTGTCCCGCTTTCGCGGGGGAATGACAAGCGAAGAGGATATGTCGAATGCCCGCCTATTGGGTCGCGCGTGCGAAGATCAACGATCCGGTCGAATACAAGAAATACACCGACCGTGTGCCGGGCATCATCGCCAAATACGGCGGCAAGGTGCTGGCGCGCGGCGGGAAATTTCAGATCATGGAAGGGCCCGACAAGTTCCAGCGTTTCGTGGTGATCGAGTTTCCGACATTCGAGCAGGGCGTCGCCTGCTTCACCTCGAAGGAATATGACGATGCCGCCGCGTTCCGCCGCAGCGGCGCGGGGGAGGTGGAGACGATCATGGTGGAGGGCGGGGAGTTTACAAAATAGCCCGGCTCCGCGACGGACCGCCTGTGACGCTGCTCAAACAGGGCAGCGCCCTCATTCGGACAGCACCTTCTCGGCAAGGCGCTGGATGTCGGCAAGGTCGGCATTCGGCCTCAGTGCGAGCTCGAACAGTGAATAGCTCGCACGGTCGTGCTCAGACAGCCAGCGAAACGCCTCCTTTGGACCGAGATACCATTGCTTTCTCAGCGCGAAATAGCTCTCGATCAAATCGTATTGAAGCCACGCGCGCCGGTAATTGCCTTCAAGATCGCCCTTTGCGATGCGCGCCAGCATCTTTCCAATCCAGAGCTGGATGGCGTTGCATTCATCCTCCGGGAGAGGCGGCGGGCCGCTGGTGTAGATGTCGTCCAGCTTGCCGAGCAGACGTGTGGCGAAGCCGTGTTCTTCGATCAGGACCGTTCCCTGGCGGATACGAAGAAAATCCTGCTCGCGATCGATTACGTCGCTTACGGGATAGACAAACGCGTCGATGAACTTTCCGTCGATAAGCCTGGCGTCGCGTCGCTTTTCGCCTTCGTCGCGAAATCCAATCAGATCGTAGTCGCTCTCGTCGGTCCAATCTCCGCGGGCTCTGGACCCGTAGAGAACGACCGAGTGACAACGATGCTGTGCCACGATATCGCTCACGGCACGGTCAAGAATGCGGTCCTTTGTCATGACCGGTTCCGCACTTTAAGTCGGCGCCGCAAGGGAGCATTCATCGCGACGATGAAATCGTAGCACGCGCGGCGGCGCTTGCGCAGCCGAGCCGCACGGCGCGGGCCGCGCCTAAATCCCCAGATACAGCTTGCGGATCAGATCGTTGTTGTGCAGTTCGTCCGCCGACTTGCCGCTGAACGCGATCTTGCCGTGCACGATCACATAGCCGGCATCGGCGATCCGGATCGCCTGGTTGAAATTCTGCTCCGCCATCAGCACGGTCAGCTGATACTTGGTCTTGAGTTCGCGGATGGTATCGATGGTGCGGGACACCAGCACCGGCGCGAGTCCGACGGACGGCTCGTCGACCAGGAGGATTTTCGGCGCCAGCATCAGTGCGCGGGCCAGCGCGAGCATCTGCTGCTCGCCGCCCGACATCGAGCCGGCAAGCTGGCCCCTGCGCTCGGCAAGCCGCGGAAAGGCCTCGAAGCAGAAATCGAGATTGCGCTTCAGTTGCTCGCGCGCTTTCTTGCGGAACGCGCCGAGCAGGAGATTTTCTTCCACCGTCAGGCGCGGGAACAGCCGGCGGCCCTCCGGCACCAGCGCGATGCCGAGATCGACAATCTCCTCGGTGCTCTTGCCGACGAGATCATGCGTCACGCCGTCGATCTCCGCCGTGATGCGCCCTTCGCTCGGGCGGCACAGGCCCATGATGCACTTGATGAGGGTGGACTTGCCGTTGCCGTTGGTGCCGAGCAGCACCACGGTCTTGCCGGCATCGACGTCGAGCGACACGTTCTCGATGACGCGCACCGCGCCATAGCCGGCATTCACATTCTGGACGCTGATGCTATTGGCCAAGATACGCCCTCTCAACCTCGGGATCGCGGATCACGTCCTGCGGATCGCCGTCGGCGATCTTCCTGCCGCCGACCAGCACCGCGAGCCTTTGCGAGAAGCTCATCACCGCGGTCATGATATGCTCGATCAGGATAATGGTGATGCCGCGCTCGTTGAGCGCGATCAGCAGCGCAACGATATCCTTGACCTCGGATTCGGACAGTCCCGCCATTGCCTCGTCGGCGATCAGCAGCTTGGGCTCGGCTGCCATCGCCCGCGCGAGTTCGAGTTTGCGCATCTCGACCTGGGTCAGGTCCCTTGGCGGCCTGCCGGCCTTGTGTTCGAGCCCGACCAGCGCGAGCACCTCGTGACAGCGATGGTCCATCTCTTGGCGCGTATGCGGCACATCGCGCCGCAGCCGCACCGTGTAGAGCAGGGGCACACGAATATTCTCGGCCACTGTCAGGCTGTGGAACGGCCGCGGAAGCTGGAACGAGCGCGCGAGGCCAAGATGCGTGCGCTGGTGCGCGAGCAGGCCGTTCATCGGCTTGCCGTCGAAGGTCACCGTGCCGGTTTCGTTATGCAGGGTGCCGCTCATGCAATTGACGAGCGTCGACTTGCCTGAACCGTTCGGCCCGATCAGCCCGAGCCGCTCGCCCTTGGCGATTTCGAGATTGATGCCGTCGAGCGCGACGAAGCCGCCGAAGCGCTTGCCGACATTCTCGACCTTGAGGAGCGGCGTGCTCATGATGTCTTCACCGCAGGATCGTGCGCCGGCTTGGCGTCCGGCGCCTTGCGCCCGAAAAACTGCTGCCAGAGGCCGATCACGCCATTCGGCGCGATGATCACGAAGAACACCAGCAGCAGGCCGACGATCAGCAGGCTCACGGCCGAGGAGATGGTCACGGTCGCGAGCTGCTGCAACGTGCCAAGCAGCACGGCCCCCAAGAGCGGGCCGACCCAACTCGTGGTGCCCCCGATCATCGGCATCGCGATCGCGTTGACCGCATAGGACAGACCGAACGCCGAGGACGGCTCGAGGAAGCCGATATAATAGGGGAAGGGCGCGCCGGCCATGCCCATGAACGCGCCGGACAGGGTGGTTGCGACCAGCTTGAGCCTCAGCGTCGGTACGCCCGAGGCTTCGGCCGCGAGTTCGTCGTCGCGGATGGTGGCAAAGCCGTAGCCGAGCCGCGAACGCTCGATGGCGCGCGCGACGGTGAGTGCGACCACCACCAGGATCAGCATCACCAGGAACAGATATTCGATATAGTTGATGCCGAGCAGCGGCGCCGTGGCCGGCCGGATCACATAGGCGCCGCGCGATCCGCCGACGAAATCCCAGTTCACGACCAGGGTCTGCAGCACGACCGCAAGCGCGAGCGTCGCGATCGCGAAGAACACGCCGCGCAGCCGCAGCGTCAGATAGCCGGTGCCGAGCCCGACCAGCCCGGCGACGATGCCGCCAAGCACGATCAGAACCGGGATCGGCGGTACGCCGACAAGCGCGGCGATTTCTTCCGGGAAATGACGGTTGGCGAAGGCCGGCAGCTTGGTCATCACCACGGTGCTATAGGCGCCCATGGCGAAGAATGCGGCCGAGCCGAAATTCACGTAGCCGCAATAGCCGCCGAGAATGTTCCAGGCGGTCGCCAGCACGATGAATTGCAGCACCACATAGCCCGCGAAAAACAGGTAGTCGTTCTGCAGGTAGCGCGCGCCGAGGAAGCCGGCGATGGCGATGGCGAGCGAGACGAGAAAGAATTGCCAGGTGCGCATTATCGACCCAAGAGCCCGGAAGGACGCACGGCGAGCGTGACCAGGAGGAAGCCGAAGGCGACCGCGGGCGCCCAGGACGGCCCGTAGAAGGTCGACGTCATGCTCTCCACGATGCCGAGCAGGATTGCCGCAATCAGCGTGCCTGGCAGGCTGCCCATGCCGCCGAGCACGCAGATCGCAAAAACGCGGCCGATATATTCGCGTCCGACCGAAGGCTCGACCGGCTGGATGATGATCAGCAGCGCGCCGGCGACGGCGGCGGTGGCGATCGAGATCGAGAAGGCGATGCGCTTGATGCGGACCGGATCGGCCGCCATCAGCGACAGCGCGAGCTGGTCCTGCGCCACCGCCATGATCGCGCGGCCGGTGAAGGTCTTGGTCAGATAGAGCTGCAGGCCGATCACGAGGATCATCGAGATGGCGAACGGCACCACCATGCGCATCGGCAGGTCGAGGAAGGAGAAGCGCAGCGTGGTGTCGATATAGCCAGCCTGCACGTAGCGATAATCGACGCCGAATGCCAGGATCAGAATGACTTCGGTGACGAATAGCAGGCCGAAGAAGAAGGCGAGGCCGCGCAGCGCCTCCTGCCCACGCTTCTCGAACGAGACGTAATAGACCTGATAGACCAGCGATCCGAGATAATAGAAGAACGGCAGCACGAGGATGCTGACCAGGATCGGATCGAGCCCGAGCCGCTGGTTGAGGATGTAGGCGATATACGAGCCCAGAATGATGAAGGCGGGGTGCGCGATATTGACGATGTCGAGGATGCCGAAGGAGATCGAAATCCCGACCGTCACCGCGGCATAGAAGCCCCCGAGCAGGATGCCGGCGATCAGGGCGTTGATGAACAGTTCGACCGGAAAATCCATCACCGGGCTCCCCTCAGCACGAAGGCCCGATACGCCAGTTGCGTGATGTCATCCATCTCCCCGCCCGCGCTTGTTGGTTGTTGCGACGATCGCCCTCCCGGCGGCCTCCGCGTTGCGCTTTGAGGGGCGGAGTATTGCCGCAAGCGGCAAGGCTTGGCTAGTCCCTTGATCGCGGTGGGCAGCGTTCTCCAGCAAAACGCCGGGCGACGTGTGACGCCCGGCGTGGATAGGCTGCGACAAATCTGCTCAGCGATAGGGCAGGACAACATCGCCCGACTTGAAGGCCGGCGGATGGAGGATGGTGTAGCGTTCCGCATCGCGGAACTGGTCTGCGCTGTTTCCTTCGATCCCGCGATACTGCACCATGAGAACGCGGGGCTCGGTCCATTCGCCGTTGGGCGCGAAGCGGATCTTGCCCACGATGGTCGAAAACTCGCTGTCATGGATCGTCTTTGCGAGGGCCTTCTGATCGAGCGACTTGGTCTTTTCGACCGCCTGGCCGACCACTTCCATCGCTGCATAGATGAACGGCGGCACGTAGAATCCGAGCTGGTCGACGCCCTGGCCCGAGGCCTCCTTCTGATAGCGGGCGATGAATTCCTGGATCCCCGGGAAGTTCATCGTCTTGGACGGCACGTAGAGTTCGTAGCCGAGCGCGTTATTCAGGAACGGTCCGAGCTGAGCCTTGATCGTGGTGAATTGCGGTCCCACCGCGCCGCCGCCGATGAGCTGCGCCTTCAGGCCGATCTCGTTGATGGCGCGATACAGGCCGACGCTATCGATCGGGTAGGACGCGATGAAGACGAGCTCGGGATTTGCGCTCTGGATGGCGCGCGCGATCGGTGCGAAGTCCACCGTCGACGGCGGGTAGGAGCGGTCATAGACAATTTTCAGGCCCATCTTTTTCGCGATGTCGCGCGCGGCATCGGATGTGATCTTTCCGAACTCCGCATCCGCGCCGACGATTGCGATTGTTTTGGGCATCGGCTTGATTGTTTTCACGACCTCGAAGAACGCGTTCGGGATCGCGTGTCCGGACTCCACGCCGAGCGGCATGATCTGGAAGTACCGGTCATAGTCGAACTGCTTGTTCACGCCGACGCCGAACAGGCTCATCATCATCTTGCCCTTCTGCATGACGACGGGCATGGCGGGTGCGATCAGGTTGGTGCCGTAGGGCGATACCACGAGGTCGACTTTGTCGAAGTCGATCAGCTTGGTGTAGAGGCTGGGCACGGTCGCGGGATTGCTTTGATCGTCATAGTGAATGAGCTTGACCTGCCGGCCGAGCAGGCCACCCTTCTTGTTCACGTCGTCGGCCCACATCTGCATCGCCAGCAACGCGGCCTTGCCGTTGGCCGCAAGGCCGCCGGTCAGCGCCATGCTGAATCCGACCTTGATCGGTTCGTTGGCAAATGCAGGACCGGCAAGGCTCATTGCGCCAGCCACCGCAAATATCGCGCCGATCCGGCGCAGCAAAGTTCCGAGCATGGACGTGGTCTCCCTGGTTCCCCGTGTTGGTCCGGCTTTGATCAATTGAACAGTCGGGCTTCGATGACGGCGTCGTAGGCCTGTGGATTCAGGATGTGCGGATAGTGTCCGCCCGTCGTCAGCGTGTGCAGGTGAGCGCCCGCATAATGATTGCGGACCGCCTGGCGCGATCGCGGCGGGATGATCGGGTCGTCATCGCAATCGATGACGGTGATGCGCTCGCGCGGCATGGCAAGTGGAGGGCAGGGCGTTGCGGCCGCGACACCGACAAAGCGCGCCTTGAGGTTGTCCGCACTCTGGCGGCCGCCGAGCATGGCAAGCTGAATTGTCTTCAATTCACTGTCGGGCGCCTGTTCGACGCGCCTGCGCCATGTCGCCTGCAGATCGGGTGCGCTCGTCGTCGCGATGAAGGCTGGATCGAATAACGGATTTGAGAACAACTCCTCGGGTGTCAGGAAGATATTTCCGAGGAACAGGTGCTCAAGCCGGTCCGCATGGCGCAGAGCAAAGAACTGCGCCCAATAGCCGCCGAAGGACGAGCCGAGGACGCTGGCACGGGCGATACGCAGATGATCCATCAGGCCGGCAAGGCCATCGGCGAGATGCGACGGATCGGACAGTGCAGGATAGCTGACCGAAATGATGCGAAGCCGTCGGCCGAGCGCTTCGATCTGCTTGAAGAACATCTCGCAGGTGCCGACCGAGCCCGGCAGCATGACAAGCGCCGGGCCCTCAGCGCGCGTATCGATATAAGGCCAAACCTCCCCGCCGATCGTTGCGGTCGCAATCGAAGCAGCAAGGGCCCATGGCCTGACCGCCGCCGTATCGGCGACGGCCGCGCGCGGAGCGGACATTGTCACTTCTTCGGCCAGACGCCGGCCTGCTCGAGCTCGCGCATGGACTCGTCGGTGAACTCTGCGCGCGGGCCGTCACCGCCGATCACGAACATTAGGATGGCTTCCTCGTTTGGATCACCCTCAGTAATGTTCTCGAAGCGGCGCGCGCAGCCAGCCGGAAACGACACCACATCGAAAGGCTCGGCATCGACATAATCGACATTGCCCTTTTCATCGATCCATGAGCACCGCCACTTGCCGGTCATGGGGATGAAGGTCTCGTTGGTGTCGTGATTGTGCATCATCGGGCCCTTGCCCGGCTTGGCGCGGCAATAGCCGAGGTTAAAGCCTTCGGAAATCTTGATCGCCGCCATGCGGGCGGCATCTTCGCCGACCGGCGAGGTGACCGCGCCGCCTTCGCCCTTGGGCGGCTGAAACCCGATCACATTGTAGAGCGTGCGCACCGCGCTCTCGTAATTGCTGTCCGGCAAGCCGCCGTCATAGCCCTTCAGATCCTTGAACCGCGCTACGCGCTTGAGCATGTCCTCGCGGCGCAGGCCTGCGCGGGGCAATGTTTCCGCCATGGTGCTTCTCCCGTCATGCTTTTGGATTGGTTTAATTGAGCAATTGGTCAATAGTATTGACCATGTGCTCAATATGTCAAGGCGTGCTATGTGCCATTTCTCCGGCTTGTGCCCGGTGGCGATTCTGCTACCCAGTCGGGCAGGGCCCGGTAACGTCATACGCATGAAGTCAAAGTCCGCACGCAAACGCGCAAAACGCCGCTCGAAGCCCGAAAAAAAGCCGGTGCAGCGAGCGACCAAGCGCGTGCGTCTCAGTCCCGAGGCGCGCAGCGATCTCATCCTGCGCGGTGCGATCCGCTTCTTTGCCGAGCGCGGGTTTCAGGGGCAGACACGGGATCTCGCAAAGCAGCTCAACATTTCGAGCGGGCTGCTGTTTCGCTATTTTCCAACCAAGGATGCCCTGATCGATCGCATCTACGAGACGCTGTTCGAAGGGCGCTGGAAGCCGGAATGGGATGAGATCCTCGGCAACCGATCGCGTGACCTGCGCGAGCGATTGATCGAGTTCTATCTCGATTATTCAAAGATGCTGCACGACTACGAATGGGGCCGCATCTATCTTTATTCGGGTCTTGGCGGAGCGGGGATCGCGCAGCGCTTCGCGCGCATGGTGACCGATCGCGTCTATGCGCGCGTGGTCGGCGAGCTTCGACATGAATTCGGCCGTCCTGACCTTTCGGTCGAGCCGATGAGCGAGCCGGAAATCGAATTGATGTGGTCGCTGCACGGCAGCATCTTCTACATCGGCATTCGAAAATGGGTCTACAATGTCGGCGCGCCGAGCGATGTTCCCGGCACCGTGAACCAGATCGTCGAGCGCTTTTACCGGAACGCGGCCGAACTCATGCGGCAGCTCGCACATGCAAAAAAGCCGCCGGAACGGCGGCGGCTTTCTGCATCCTGATCAAAGGGACGGCTGTTACGCCGCCGCCTTGCTGCGCACATGCTCCGGCAGTGGCAGCGGCTTGTTGGCCGAATTCAGGAACTCGATGGTCATGAAGACCATTTCCTTGTCCCCGAGATTCTCCAGGTCGTGCACCTTGAACTCGCCCGCGCCATAGGTCTCGTGGCGGGTCTCGCCCGGCTGGTAGGTATATTCGACCGTGGTGCCGTCATGCACATGCTGGCGCCCGCGACCGCCCGACACTGCGGTCCAGAAATAATCCAGCACATGCCGGTGGAAGCCGATCCGCTCGCCCGGCTGCAGCCGGATTTCCCAGACCCGCACCCTTTCATTCTCTGAAAGAAGGCGGGAGCCGACGCAAGGGTTCGGATTGGCGCGCTCGCGCTCGAATTCCTTTGCGATCGCTTCCGGCCATGCGGCGCGGTCAGTCTTGAGGGCCGCCTTTTCCATCATGGAGAGGGCCATGGTGGTTCCTCCTATGGCATCGTATGGCTCTATCGTATGGCTCATATAGCAAATTCCGGGATGATGCGAAATGCGGCCGCCCTCAACGCTTCCTCGCCATCCGCGCCGCGCCGTCATTATCGGCGGCTCGATGAGCGGACTGTTCGCGGGACTGATGCTGCGGTCCGCCGGCTGGCATGTCGATATCTTCGAAAAGGTCGAGGGTGCATTGTCCGGCCGCGGCGCGGGCATCGTCGCGCAGCGGGAAATCCTGGCGGCGCTGCACCACCTTGGCCTCGATACGGCCGAACTTGGTGTTGCGGTGCAAAAGCGCCGCCTGCTGGACGCCAAGGGCCATATCGCCCTGGAAACCGATTGTCCGCAGGTCATGACCGCATGGGAGCGCGTTTACCGCATCCTGCGCGATGCGTTTCCGTCAGGACATTATCACCGCGGGCGGGCGCTCGCGGCCATCGAACAGGATGCCGGCAGCGTGACTGCAATCCTCGCGGACGGCGAGCGCGTCACAGGCGACCTCCTGATCGGCGCCGACGGCATCCGCTCGACCGTGCGGGCGCTCAGCGCGCCGGATTGCCAGCCGCTTTATGCCGGCTATGTGGCGTGGCGGGCGCTGATCGCGGAGAGCGCAATGCCGCCGGACGTGCACCGCGACATCTTTCCGGTCATGGCCTTCTGCCTGCCGCCGGGCGAGCAGATGCTGGGCTATCCGGTGGCCGGGACCGACAATGATTTGCGGGCGGGTCATCGGCGCTACAATCTCGTCTGGTACCGGCCCGCCGACGAGCGCACCGAACTCGGCGCGCTGCTGACCGACGAAAAGGGCGTCAAGCACGCGATGTCGATCCCGCCGCCGCTGATCAGCCGGACATCGATCGCCGGAATGCGAAAAGCCGCCGCGCGCCTGCTGGCGCCGCAATTCGTGCAGGCCGTGGACCTTGTCGATCAGCCGATTCTCCAGCCCATTTTCGATCTCGTGTCGGATACGATGGTATTCGGGCGGATCGCCCTGATCGGCGACGCGGCCTTCGTGGCGCGGCCGCATGTCGGGGCCGGAGTCGCAAAGGCGGCGGGCGACGCGGCGGCGCTGGTCGCGGCGCTGCGGCGAGCGGAGGACGTGCCGGCGGCGCTCATGCACTATCAGGGCGAGCGGCTGGCGGAGGGACGGCGCATGGTGCAGCGTGCGCGTCATCTCGGCGCCTATCTGCAGGCCGCGCGGAGCAGCGAGGAGGCGGCATTCGCCGCGCGGCACGCGGTGGCGGAGCGGGTGCTGGAGGAAACCGCGACGCTGGATTTCCTGTACAGTTAAAGTGCCTGGAAACGGAGGCGGGACCGCTCGCGCAAGCCAGCAACCGCAGGGCAGGCCAGTATGAGACGGCGAAGCTTTCTCGGTGCGCTCGGCGGTGTGGCGGCATGGCCTCTGGTTTCGCGCGCACAACAGCCCGCGGCAGGCCGACGCATCGGCGTGCTTGTCGGCCTCGCCGAAGACGATCCCAATATGGTCGCACGGCTTGCCGCACTGCGTGAGGGACTTAGCAAGCGCGGTTGGGTGGCGGGCCGTAACATCCTCATCGACTACCGCTATGCACCCGCGGGCGCCCGTGCGCAGGCCCTTGCGGACGAGCTCGTCGCAACGCAGCCCGAGGTCATCCTCGCGCATACTGTGACGGTCGCTCTCGCTCTCCAGAAGTCGACCCGCACAATCCCGATCGTGTTTGTCAGTCTCAGCGATCCGGTTGGTTTCGGACTGATTGCGAGTCTGGCGCGGCCCGGCGGCAACGTCACGGGCCTGACGACCTTCGAGCCGGGCATCGCCGGGAAATGGCTGTCCATGCTGAAGGATGTCGCGCCCCAGCTGAAGCGCGCCGCCTTCGTCGCCAATCCCGACATCAGGACATACGATTTCTATCTGGGCGCGACCCGCTCGGCGGCCACGGCAATCGGCATCGATCTGGTGCAGCTGCCCGTGAAAAACGCGACGGAAATAAAATGGAGTATCGACGATTTCGCACGCGTGCCGGATGGCGGGTTGATCGTGCCGCCCGATGTTCTGACCGCCACGCATGGCGACCTGATCATCGCGCTCGCCGCACAACACCGCCAGCCGGCGGTCTATGCGTTCGGCTATCTCGTCTCTGCCGGCGGCCTGATGTCTTACGGTACTGACCGTGTCGACGAGATGCGGCAAGCCGCGGCCTATATTGACCGTATCCTGAGGGGAGACAAACCGGCAGACCTCCCGGTGCAGACGCCGACACGGTTCGAGACCGCGATCAATCTGAAGACGGCGAAGGCGCTCGGCGTGACAATACCGCCAGGTCTGCTTCTGGCAGCGGATGAAGTGATCGAATAACCAGCCGACGCATCGGCGTGAGCTGCGTGCCTATTTTTTCTTTTTCTTCTTGCCCTTCTTCCCGCGCTTCAGGCCCGCCATCTTTTCCAGCACGCCGCAGACCGCGCCGGTATCCTGCTCAGCATAGCCGACCGACATCGCCGAGGCGTAGACCGGCAGGGTCGCGGAAAAAAGCGGCGTCGGCACGCCGAGCCTGGCGGCGAATTCGCCGATCACCGCCATGTCCTTCTGCCAGACGTAATTCTTCATCGTGGCTTCGGTATAGTCGTCCGCCACCATCATCGGCCCGCGCACCTCGAACATGCGCGACTGGCCGGCGCCGCCATTGGCGAACCGGAAAATCTGCTCCGGCTCCAGCCCGGCCTTCATGCCGAGCACCATCGCTTCCGCGGCCGCGACATTGTGGATCGCGACCAGGAGGTTCGCGACATATTTCATCTTGCTGCCGTTGCCGAACGCGCCGAGATTTTCGGTCTTTCGCGAGAAGCCGGCGAAGACCGGCATCGCCTTTGCGATCGCCTTCTCGTCGCCGCTGGCATAGACCACGAGATCCTTCACCGCGGCCTGCGCGCCGGTCCCGCTCACCGGGCAGTCCAGCATGGTGTGTCCGGCCTTGCGCAGCACCTTTTCGGCCGCGAGCTTGTCATCGAGCGCGAAGGTCGAAGCCTCGATCACGATCCGTGGTTTCGCTTTGGCGTCCGCGATCTCCTGCACCACCGCGTGCAGCGCCTTGGGGCTGGGCAGGCTGGTGATGACAACCGGCACCTCGGCGATCAGTTCTTTCACGTTGTCGGAAACAGCGACGCCGGCTTTCGTCATCTGCTTGCGGCGTTGCGGATCGGTATCGACGCCTGCGACCACCCATCCGTCGGCGATCAGGTTGCGCGCGAACGCGCCGCCCATGATGCCAAGGCCGATAATGCCAACCCTGCCTTTTGCTCCTGCCGCCACTCCACGCCTCCCGTGTCAGCCCCACGGCTTCCGGTCCGCCGTCTTGTCCACTTTCCTGGCCGCGCGCCCACGTTACTATAAGGCTTCAGCCGCGGGCGGTAGATCCGCGAAATCGGGGGGAGTTGTATGCGTCCGCGCGTCTACGTCACGCAGCCGATCGCCGAAAGTGCGCTGCTGCGCCTCAAGGAGATCGCCGAAGTCGAGGTCAACCCGGATTCCAGCCGGATTCCGGTCAAGGACAGGCTGATCGATGCGGCGAAGCAGTCCGACATCATCCTGTGCCTGCTGCATGACACCATCGACCGTGACGTGCTGGCGGCCAATCCGAAACTGAAGGCGATCGCCTCGATGACGATCACGCCCGATCGCATCGACGTGGCCGAAGCCACCGCGCGCAGGATCATTGTCACCAACATTCCGGCGGTCGTCACCGACGCCACCGCCGACATTGCGTTCGGTTTGCTGATCGCTGTGGCGCGCCGGATGGTCGAGGGCGACAGGGTGCTGCGCTCCGGCGTGTTCCCCGGCTCGCAGTCCAATCATCTTGCCGGCGCGCAGGTGAGCGGCAAGACGCTCGGCATCGTCGGCATGGGGCGGATCGGCCAGGCGATGGCGCGCAGAGCGCGCGGCTTCGACATGACGGTGCTTTATTCCGATCCGCGCGCGCTCTCGGCCGAGGAGGAGCAGAGGCTCGGAATAAAGCGTGTGAGTTTCGAGGAATTGCTGGGCCAGTCGGATTTCGTGTCGCTGCATCCGGCGCTGAACGACGAGACCCGCCACATGATGGGCGCGCTGCAATTCCCGCTGATGAAGCGGACCGCGTTCCTGATCAATACCTCGCGCGGGTCGATCGTCGACGAAAGGGCCCTGGCGCAGGCGCTGATCGAAGGCCGTATCGCCGGGGCCGGCATCGACGTTTTCGAGAACGAGCCGAAGATCGAGCGCGCGCTGCTCACCATGAACAATGTGGTGCTCACCCCGCATCTCGGCAGCGCCGT
>Ga0182742_1002025_pt1 | contig 23718 bp, 23 predicted proteins | sample eDN5th37CBELigMG_FD_128880 | JGI IMG/M metagenome (GOLD analysis project Ga0182742, IMG submission 128880) | Enriched Miracle-Growth compost microbial communities from Emeryville, California, USA - eDNA 5th pass 37_C BE-Lig MG (version 2)... ... | reverse complement strand
TGTATCGGGAGATGCTGGCGGGCAATGTGAACGAGGCGGGCGGCCTCTGGATCGAGATGAAGCATCTCGGTCCGGAGAATGTGCGCAAGCAGTTCAAGGGCATGGTGGAACGCTGCGCCGATTGCGGCTTCGACCTGGCCGGCGGCCGCGTGCCCGTGGTGCCGACCGCGCATTACATGATGGGCGGGGTGATCTTCACCCCGGATGGCAGCACGGAACTGCCGGGCCTCTTCGCTGCCGGGGAGGATACGGGCGGCGTGCATGGCGCCAATCGCCTCGGCGGCAATGGCGTGGCGAATTCCACCGTTTTCGGCGGGATCGCCGGCGATAGCATGGGGCGCTGGGTGCCGCGCCACGGCGCCTTCGAGGAGCCGGATCCCGCCGCGCTGGAGGCCGCCATGGCCGCCGCCCTCGCCCCCTTCGGCCGGCGCCCGGCGCCGCTCTCGCCGATCCGGGACGCGTTGCATGCGCTGATGTGGGAGAAGGCCGGCATCCTCCGCGATGCCGCCGGCCTGGCGGAAGCCGCGCGCGGGCTGGATGCGCTGGAGGCGGAACTGGATGCGGCGGGCGTGGATGGCAGCGACCGCGCCTTCAACCTCACTTGGCATGACTGGCTGAACCTGAAGTCGCTGATCCTGGTCAGCCGCAGCATCGTGGCGGCGGCGGAGGCGCGGCAGGAAAGCCGCGGCGCGCATTGGCGGGAGGATTTCCCGCAGACCAGGCCGGACAAGGACGGCCTCTCCTATACCGTCACCACGCTGCGGGATGGCCGGATCGCGCTGGACTGGCGCCCGGTGCGCTTCACCCGGCTGCAACCGGGAGAGAGCCTTCTGCCGCAAGCCGCGGAATAGAGTCGCAACCCACCCCCGTCCCGCGCCGTTCCCGTGGGCACGGCGGCCAGCCTTGGCTGCCGAATCGAAACGGAGCGTGCCCGATGGACGAGGTCACCCAGGTAATGACGGACCAGTTGCGCGACGCCTACAGCGCCGAGAAGCAGGCGCTGCGCGCGATGTCCCGCATGATGAAGAAGGCCACCAGCCAATCCCTGAAGGATGCGCTGGAGATGCATGTGGAGCAGACCGAGGGCCAGGTGGAACGGCTGGAGGAAGCCTTGGACATGCTCGGTGCCCGGCCGGGGCGCAAGGTCTGCGAGGGGATGCGCGGCATCATCGAGGAAGCTCAGGGCGAGCTGGAGGAGCACGACAAGGGCCCGTTGATGGATGCCCTGATCATCGCCGCCCAGCAGCGCGTCGAGCACTACGAGATCGCCTCCTACGGCACCATGGTCGCCTTGGCGAAGGCGGTGGGCCAGAAGGAGCTGGCCAATCTGCTGGCCGAGACGCTGAAGGAGGAGAAGCAGACGGACGAGAAGCTCTCCCGGATCGCCGAGCGGGAGATCAATCCGGCGGCGGTCAAAGGCCTGGACGAGCCCGAAGCAGCGAATGACCGCCGCGGCCGGCGCGTCTCTGTGGCCTGAGTCGGCAGCACCCGGAATCACCGATCCGCGAGACTTCGGCGTCGTTGCCCGAACGGTGCCGAACCCGTCGCACCTCCGGCTGTTTCGGCCCGGACCGGACAGCCGGAGGCAGAGAGAAATGTTCTACAGCGACGGCAAGCTGCAATACCCGGTGCGCGTGGAGCGCCCCAATCCCGTTTTCGCCCGCGCCCTGCAACAAGCGATCGGCGGAGTCGAGGGCGAGATCCGCGTCATGATGCAGTACATGTTCCAGGCCTGGGGCAATCGCGGCCCGAAGAAGTACCGCGACATGATCCTCAACACCGCCACCGAGGAGATCGGCCATATCGAGATGCTGGCGACCGCGGTGGCGCTGAACCTCGAAGGCGCGCCGCTCTCGCTGCAGGAGGACATGTCCAGGGACGGTGTGGCGGGCGGCGTGCTGAACGGCATGAACCTGCGCCACATCCTCTCGACCGGCCTGGCCGCGACGCCCGAGAACTGCAACGGCGTGCCCTTCAACGCCAGCCACGTCTATGCCAGCGGAAACATCGCCGCGGACATGTACGCCAATGTCGCGGCCGAAGCGACCGGGCGGGCGCTGGCGACCCGGCTCTACAACATGACCGACGATCCGGGGATGAAGGACATGCTGGCCTTCCTCATCGCCCGCGACACCATGCACCAGCAGCAATGGCTGGCGGTGATCGAGGAGCTGGGCGGCCAGCAGGAGCAGTTGCCGATTCCAAACTCCTTCCCGCAGGCGCAGGAACACCAGCAGTTCTCCTATGCCTTCTTCATCCACAACAAGGCGCAGGAGATCCCGGAAGGTCGCTGGACCAGCGGCCCCTCCCTCGACGGTAAGGGCCAGTACAGCACCATGATCTCCGAGCCGCTGGGCGGAGAGCCGATGCTGCAGAAGCCTCGCTCCGACAGCGGTGCCCAGGCTGACCAGATGGGGATCGGATCCTCCGTCGCCGCCGCGGCCAACGATCTGATGAGCGGTCCGACCCCCAAGGCTGGCTGAGCCGCCCTGCATCCTTGACCGATGGCGGAAGGCGGGTCTAGCCTGCCGCCATCGGCGCCATCCGCAGGCGCGCCGTCAGACGCGGCCCTCCACGTCCAAGACCTGCGCCCCCTCGCCATGGCCGCTGTCGTGGCGCTGACGGAGGCGCATCATGGACGCCAGTCCTGTCTCCCCCGAATCCCTCTTCGCCGCGACGCTTGGCTTTCCCGGGCCCCAGATCCTGGATGTTCGGCCGGACGCCGCTTTCGCCACAGCGGAACATGCCCTGCCCTGCGCGCTACGGCGCGATCCGGGGAGCGTCATCGCCTGGGCCGGCACGCTGGAGCTGCACAGGCCGGTTGTCGCCTGTTGCCTGCATGGCCATGCGGCCAGCCAGGAGGTTTCGGCAGCCCTGGCCGGGCGCGGCCTTGCCGCACATTACCTGGAAGGCGGGATCGAGGGCTGGGCGGCGCTTGGCCTGCCGCTGGCACCGAAGCCTGGCCGTCCTTCCGTCTGGGTGACGCGGGCACGGCCGAAGGTGGACCGCGTCGCCTGCCCCTGGCTGCTGCGACGCTTCGTGGACCCCGATGCCCGCATCCTCTTCGTCCCACCAACGGAGGTGGCGCGCGTGGCAGAGGCAACTGGCGGCACCGCCTTCGACATCCCCGACGCACCCTACACGCATGAGGGCGAGGGCTGCAGCTTCGATGCCTTCCTCACGCGGCACCGGCCGGATGATCCGGCGCTAGCGTTGCTGGCGCGCATCATCCGCGGCGCGGACACGGAGCGGCCGGACCTGCATCCGGCGGCGGGTGGGCTGTTCGCCGCGGCGCTCGGCTTCTCCGCGCTCATCCCGGATGACCATGCACTACTGCGCCATGCCTTCCCCTTCTATGATGCTCTTTATCTCTGGTGCCGAGACCTGCAGCAGGAGGTGCATCGCTGGTCGCCCGCAGCACCAGGGTGAGGGAGAGCGTCATGCGTGCCTGGTCCCCTGCCCTCCCGGCCCTGCTCCTGGTGCTTCCGGCCTGCCGGCAGGCGCCGGGCGCTGCTCGCAGGACGGGAAGCCATGCAGATCGGGCACAGAGCATGGCATATCCTACGGCTGAGGCTTGTGGGAGTGATGCTTCATGACCTGGCTCGCCGGCACGCCGGTATCCGAGAGCCGTGATAACCGCTTCGCCGGGCCCGGCCATGTGGCGCTCCGAAGCATCCCCGACAGCCATAGGCTGTTGGAGCCGCCGCCGGTCATCGAGGCGCTGTGCTGATGGACACTCTGCCCGCCGGCACCACCGCCTTCCCCAGCTTCGCCCAGGCGCTGCGAGTCTGGTTCCGGGTCGGCTGCCTTTCCTTTGGCGGCCCCGCCGGCCAGATCGCCCTGCTGCACCGCGAGGTGGTGGACGAGCGCAACTGGGTTTCCGACGCCCGTTTTCTGCATGCGCTGAATTTCTGCATGCTGCTGCCGGGGCCCGAGGCAACGCAACTTGCCACCTATCTCGGCTGGCTGCTGCATGGGGTGAAGGGCGGGCTGGCTGCCGGGCTGCTCTTCGTCCTGCCGGGCGCGGCCTTCATGCTGGCGTTCTCGCTGATCTATGCCACGCTGGGGGAGGTGCCGCTGGTCGCGGCGCTGTTCTTCGGCCTGAAATGCGCCGTGCTGGTCCTGGTGATCGAGGCGCTTTTCCGCGTGGCCCGGCGCGCGCTGGTGGGGGCCGTGCCCTGGCTGCTGGCCGCCGCCGCCTTCGCCGCGCTGTTCCTGTTCCGCCTCCCCTTCCCGCTTGTCGTGCTGGGTGCGGTGGCGATCGGCTATCTGCTGCCTGCCGCCTTCGTCAGCAACAGCCATGGCATGGCCCGGGAGGGGCCACCGGCGCTGCTGGATGCGCTGCTGGCGCGGGAGCCGGACCGGATCGCGCGCCTGACCGGCGCGGCACGGCGGGCGGGGCTACTGACCCTGGTGTTCTGGGTCTGGCCGACGGCGCTGCTGATGGCGGAAGGCGGGCTGTTCGGCGACATCGCCTGGTTCTTCTCCAAGATGGCGGTCGTCACCGTCGGCGGCGCCTATGCGGTGCTCGCCTATGTGGCGCAGGAGGCGGTGGGGCACTACCAGTGGCTGACGCCCGGGCAGATGCTGGCGGGGCTCGGCCTGGCGGAGACGACACCCGGACCGCTGATCCTGGTGCTGGAATTCGTCGGCACCCTGGCCGGCTATTCCTGGGGCGGCGTGGCGGGGGGCGTGCTGGGCGCGCTGCTCACGCTCTGGGTGACCTTCGCGCCCTGCTTCGCCTGGATCTTCCTCGGCGCCCCCTATGTGGAGCGGCTGCACGACCAGCCGCGGCTGAAGGGCGCACTGGCCGGGGTGACGGCGGCGGTGGTCGGCGTCATCGCCAATCTGGCGCTGTGGTTCAGCCTGCGCGTGCTGTTCGGGGAGGTGCGGGAGATCCCGCTCGGGCCGATGCTGCTGGAGGTGCCGGTGCCGGCCAGCCTGGATCCGGCGGCAGCGGGACTGGCGGCGCTCGCGGCGCTCTGCCTCTTCGGGCTGCGGCTCGGCCTGCTGCGGACGCTGGGGATCACCGCGCTGGCGGGGCTGGCGGTGAGGCTGGTCCTGGGGTGAAGGGGGCTATCCCCGCCGGGCCAGCGCCATCACCAACTGCCGGAGCCCCACCGCCTGCTGGCGCAGCCAGCCGCCGCTTGCCAGCGCCTCCGGCTCGCCGGGGGCACCAGTGGGCAGGTAGACATCCCGGCGGAAATCGCCGGTGCCGAAGATCCAGTCCCAGACGGGCAGCAGCACGGCGTAGTTGCGGCCATGCTCGCCGGCGGAAAGCTCGCCATGATGCAGCCGGTGGAAGCGGGGCGAGACCAGCAGCCGCTCCCCCACCCTGCCGAAATCCAGCCGGACATTGGCGTGGGAAAGGCTCTCGGCCAGGCGCATGAGCAGGAGGATCAGCGGGAACTGCACCGGCGGCACGCCGATCAGCAGGGCGATGCCGCCGAACCAGAGCGCCGCCAGCACATCGTCCAGCACATGGTTGCGGTCGTCGGTCCAGAAGGTCATCTGCCGCTGCGCATGATGGATGGAATGCAGCGCCCACCACCAGCGGAAGCGGTGCTGCGCCCGGTGCCGCCAGTACTCGCCGAAATCCAGGATGACGACGTAGAGCAGCAGCGCCAGCAGAGGATGGTCACGCAGCGGCGGGATCAGCTCCTCCAGGGTGGGAGGCATCACCCCGGCCTCGGTCAGCCAGCCCTCCCAGCGGGATTGCAGCGAGGCCAGGGCGAAGAAGGCCAGCAGCGGCAGCACGCCGAGCCGGGTCAGGAAGGTGTAGACCATGTCGGTCCGCACCGCCCGGCCTCCATCGGCCCAGCGCTCCACCGGCCGCCACAATTCCAGCGGGCGGCAAACGGCATAGACCACGCCGATGGTCAGCAGGCCGAACAGGGCGAAGTCGAGCCAGCCATAGACGTCCTCCGCCCATTCCATCAGGCCGAGGGCATAGAGCGCGGGCTGGATCAGCGCCTCGAACAGCCAGCCGGTGGCGGTAGCATAGAGGTCTTGCAGCATGGAACGCCCGTTATGGCCGCCCCTGCGGGGGCAGGATAGCGAAGCAGAAGCCGCGGGACTGGAGGCCGGCGATCACCTCCTCCAGCACCTCGGCGAAGGGTTCGCGCCGGCTGCGGACGCCCCAATGCATGACCACGACTTCCCCATCCCGGGTATTGGCGATGGCGCGGCGGGCGAGCGCGGCATTGGGGTACCTGGCGCTGTCCAGCTCGTCGCCCCAGAAGCCGTTGGGGGTCCAGCCCTGGTGGCGCAGGCCGCAGGCGGCAGCCATGGCCAGGGCATTCGGCGTGGTCCTGCCGCCCGGGGCGCGCCAGAGCGGCAGCACCCTGGCATCCGGCACCATCTGCCGCAGCCGGGCGATCGGCCGTTCCAGCTCGGCGCAGAGGGCGGCCTGGTCCAGCACTTCGGCCTCGCCCTGGCGCGGGGCGTAGCGCACCCGGCCGGGGGCGGGATCGCCGCGGAAATACCAATGCCGCCAGGTGTGGCTGGCAAAGACATGGCCCTCCGCGGCGCGCGAGCGCCAGAACGGGGCCCAGCTCTCGTCCAGGCTGCGGTCGCCCCGGAAGGTCGGCTCGTCGGCCAGGAACAGCGTCGCACGGACGCCGCGGCGGCGGAGGATCGCCGCGATCTGCTCCGCCTCCCTGCCCCAGCCGGTGTCGATGGTAAGGTAGATCGTGCCGCCGCAGGCCGGCGCCGGCCGGGCGCGGGCGACGGCCGGCGCCGCCAGCCCGGCCAGCAGCAGCCGGCGAGGCAGGCGCGTCATCGGCCCAGCATCCGCCGCCAGATGGGGCGCTGCTCCGGCGGGGGATGGCCTGCCGCCGGCTGCACCGGGCCGGCCGTGGCAGGCCGGGCCGTCACCGGCGCCGCCTCGCCCCACTGCGGCTGCACGAAGATCCCATGCGGGGAGCGGCCGACCGGGATGGTCTCCGCCTCGCCGGTCGCCGGATCCACCACCGCCACTCGGGCGATCCAGCGCAGCGTCACCCAAAGCCGCCCATCCGGGCCGAAGGCAATGCAGTCCGGCCCGCCCGGGATCTCCCAGCGCGCCGTGACCGCCAGCGTCTCCGGATCCAGCATGGTGATGCGGCTGTCCACCCGCGAGGTCGCGTAGAGCACCCGCCCATCCGGTGAGGGGAAGATCGTATGGGCGCCGCGGCCGATCGGGATGGTCCGCTCCACCTTCCCATCCGCCGGATTCACCACCGCGATATGGTCGGAGCCCATGATGCCGACCAGCAGCCGGCCGCGATGCCAGATGACGCCCGCCGGCTGCCTGCCGACCGGCGCGGTCCAGAGCGGCCTGCGCGCGGCCAGGTCGATCGCCATTAGCGCATTGGCCCCCTGCAGCGTCACATAGACCAGGCGGCTGTCCGGGGAGAAGGCCAAGTGGCTCGGCTTGTCCGGCACCCGCAGGCGCTGCAGCAGGGTCAGCGTCCCGGCATCATAGATGTCCACCTGATCGCGGCGCAGGCTGGTGATGACCAGCAGCCTGCCGTCCGGGCTGTATTCCAGGTGGTAGGGATTGCTGATCCGCTCCCGCCGCTTCACCTCGGCCGTCTCCGGGTCCAGGAACAGGAGTTCGTTGGCGACGGCATCGCCCACCACCAGCTCGGACCGGTCCGGGGTCAGCACCAGATGGTGGACTTCCCGCAGCACGGGGATGCGCTCCACCTCCTCCCGCCGCGCGGGATCGATCAGGCTGATGGAGGCATCGCCCGAGTTCAGCACATAGACCAGGTCCGCCCTGGCGCCGCTGACGGCGCCGAGGGAGAGAACCGAGACGAGAAAGGCGAGGCGGGCGCGCCGCATGGGTCGGCTTCCGGAAGGAACTGACGAAACTTCCGCAGCCCTGGCCGCTTGGCAAGTTGCGTTCCGCTCAGCCTTCCGCAGCCGGTTCGAAGCGCATCGCGACGCCGTTCATGCAGTAGCGCTGGCCGGTGGGCGGCGGCCCGTCCGGGAAGACATGGCCGAGATGGCCGCCGCAATTGGCGCAATGCACCTCGGTCCGGGTCATGAAGAAGCTGCGGTCCGTGCTGGTGCCGACCGCATCCGGCAGCGGCGCCCAGAAGCTGGGCCAGCCGGTGCCGCTCTCGAATTTCGTGCCGGCATCGAAGAGAGGATGGCCACAGGCGGCGCAACGGAAGGTGCCGGGCCGCTTCTCCGCATTCAGCGGGCTGGTGCCGGCGCGCTCCGTGCCATGCTGGCGGAGGACGCGGAACTGCTCCGGCGTCAGCTCCGCGCGCCATTCGGCCTCGGACTTCTGGACCGGGAAATGCTCGGTGGGGGCGGTCTCGCGCTTGAACAGAGCCATGGTCTCCTCCTTGAAGCTTGCGGGCCGGTTCGCGGCTGCGGGGCACCTGCCCCCAGCCGGCCGGGCCGCCTAGGCGGCTGCCGGGCGCTTCAGGCGGTCGGCAAAATTCTTACGAAATTTCAGTACCTTCGGCGCAATGACCGCGCGGCAATAGCCGCTCCAGGGGTTGCGGGCGAAGTAGTCCTGATGCTCCGGCTCGGCGGGCCAGAATTGGGTCAGCGGCACCAATTCGGTGACGAGGGGCGCGCCCCAGATGCCGGCGGCGGTGATCTCGGCCATCACCGCCTCGGCCGTCCGCTTCTGTTCCTCCGAATCATAGAGAATGATGGAACGGTATTGCGGCCCGATATCGGCGCCCTGGCGGTCCTTCGTGGTCGGGTCGTGGATGGTGAAGAAGACCCGGAGAAGGTCGGCATAGGTGATCTCGGCCGGGTCGAAGCTGACCTGCACCACCTCGGCATGGCCGGTCTGCTTGCCGCAGACCTGCTCGTAGCTCGGGTTCGGGACATGGCCCCCGGCATAGCCGGAGACCACCTGCGTCACCCCCTTGAGGTCGCGATAGACCGCGTCGAGGCACCAGAAGCACCCGCCGCCCAGGGTGGCCGTTTCGGTCACGCTCATCTCACCGCCTCCTGCCATTCCGTCCCTAGATAGGGCGCCGGGGCCATCCATGCAGCGGGCCGCGGGTGCGGATCGGCATTGGCGAATTGTCCTCAATATGCTTTCTATACACCGGATCAGGCCAGCCCGCGGCAAGGCCCGGCCAGGCCGTCACGTTCACGCAACCCTGCCATGCGCGGAATCTTGCGAAGCGTAAGGCTTGGGCGAGATTTCAGGGGTGTCATCCGCGAAGGAACGTCCTATATGCGCTTCGCGCCGCAGGACGGCGCGCCCCCCTTTCGACTGACCCCGCACAGGGCCCGCCAGCGCGGGCCCTTGGGCTTAGCGACGGGGCAGTGCGGCGTGGGAGCATGGAACGAGGGTCGTTTCCCCCTGCGACGGGGACTTTTTGCGACTCCGGGTGTTGAGCGGGAGTTGGTCGGCAGATGGACGGTATGTTCGCGTACGGGGTAACGGATCAGTCCGGGACGGCAGAGGCTCTGCCGCTGGAGCTGCGCTATCCGGCCTTCGGGGAACTGCTCGCGCGCGGCCGCGCCCGTGGGCGGGTGACCCGCGACGACCTGGAAGCCGCCCTGCCGCCCGGCCAGGTCGCCCCGGACGAGATCGAGGAAGCCACGACGCTGCTCGAGGAGATCGGCATCGACGTGGTTGAGGCCGCCCCGGCCGAGGATGAGGAGGAGGAAGCGCCGACCGCCGAGGCGCCGACCCGCACCGAGGAGGAGGAGGAAGCCTCCGGCAACGTCAACGAGGCTGGCCGCACCGACGACCCGGTCCGCATCTTCCTGCGCGAGATGGGCAATGCCGAGCTGCTGACGCGGGAGGGCGAGATCGCCGTCGCGCAGCGGATCGAGGCCGGCCGCGACGCCATGCTCGGCGCGCTCTGCGAAAGCCCGACGACCTTCGTCACCATCGCCGCCTGGCGCGACGCGGTCCAGGAAGGCCGCACGCCGCTGCGCGACCTGATCGAGCTGGAGGCGATGGCCGCCGACGCCCCCGTGATGCGCGAGGAGGAGGAGGTCGATCCCGCCGCCGAGACGCAGCACTCGACGCTGGAGGAGCGGCTGAAGCCGGAGACCCTGGCTTCCTTCGCCGCGGTCCTCGCTGGTGGGGAGCGCCTGCGCGGGCTGCAGGGCGATGCCTGGCTGGCGGAGCGCCGGGCCCTGGTGGAGCTGGTGAAGGAACTCCGCCTGCGCCCCGCCCGCACCGAGGAGCTGGTCGGCCAGGTGAAGGCCGCGCATCGCAGGCTGATGACGCTGGACGGCCGCGCCCTGCGCCTGGCCGGCGCCTGCAAGATCGAGCGCGAGACCTTCCTCCAGCTCTGGGACGGCAGCGAGGAGGCCGTCGCGCGCCTGGAGAAGGCCGCCATGACGGCGCGCCGTGCCTCCGCCGCGCGTGAAGCGGCGCTGCGGCAGATGCGTGAGGGCCTGGCCGAGATCCGCGAGGAGATCACCAAGCTGGAGGCCGAGGTCGGCCTGCAGGCGCCCGAGCTGCGCCGCGTCCATGCCGAGGTCAGCGGCGGCGAGCGTGAGATGCGGCGGGCGAAGGAGGAGATGACGCGGGCCAATCTGCGCCTCGTCGTCCACATCGCCAAAAAGTACCGCAACCGCGGCCTGATGTTCGGCGACCTGATCCAGGAAGGGAACATTGGCCTGATGCGTGCGGTCGACAAATTCGACTGGCGCCGCGGGTTCAAGTTCAGCACCTACGCCACCTGGTGGATCCGGCAGGCCATCACCCGCTCCATCGCCGACCAGGCGCGGACCATCCGCGTGCCGGTCCATATGACGGAGACGGTGGCCAAGGTCGCCCGCATCGGTCGCCGGCTGGCGCAGGAGACGGGGCGCGAGCCGACGCCGGAGGAGCTGGCCGACCGCCTCGGCATGCCGGTGGACAAGGTGCGGACGGTGCAACGCCTGGTGCGCGAGCCGGTCAGCCTGGAGACGCCGATCGGCGATGACGAGGAAGGCCGCCTCGGTGACCTCATCGAGGACCGCAACGCGGTGCTGCCCTTCGATGCCGTCGCCCAGATCAGCCTGCGCGAGGCCGCCTCGAAGATCCTGGCCGACCTGACGCCGCGCGAGGAGCGCATCCTGCGGATGCGCTTCGGCATCGGCATGAACAGCGACCACACGCTGGAGGAGGTCGGCAAGACCTTCAATGTCACGCGCGAGCGCATCCGCCAGATCGAGGCGAAGGCGCTGAAGAAGCTGCAGCACGGCACCCGCGGCCGCAAGCTGCGGGGCTTCCTGGAGGCGTGACCGCCGCCGGATGACCGGCGACCCGTGACAAAGGCGGCACCGGTCCTTATGGGCCGGTGCCGTTTCCTTATCCGGGCAGCAATTCCAGGGTCACACCCTCGGCCGGGCGCAGGGCCAGGTCGCCGCGCACCTCCTCCTTCTTCCTTCTCCCGGTCCATATGGTCGAGAGCAGCAGCCGCGCGGCGCCCGCGCCCTCCGGCAGTGCGCACCATCGCGTAGCGCCCGGCATGCAGCGCCCGATGGTCGCGTCGCAGTGCGATCAGGCGATGGTAGAGCGTCAGGGTGGAGCGCGGATCTGCCTCCAGTGCCGCGACATTGCGCACCGGCCAGTCGGGATTCAGCGGCAGCCAGGAAGTCCCCATGGTGAAGCCGGTACTCCCCGTCGCGTCCCAGGGCATGGGCGTGCGCGCCGGATCGCGGCCGAGGCTGAGGCCGGGCTCGTTCCTCTCCCAAGGGTCCTGCACGCGGTCGGGCAGGAGCGTCACATTCTCCAACCCCAACTCGTCGCCAAAATAGAGCGTGGGCGTGCCACGCAGCGTCAGCAGCAGCATGGCGGCGACCCGTGCCTCCGCCCGGCCGATGCGGGTGGCGATGCGCTTCCGGTCATGATTGCCGAGCACCCAGTTCGGCCAGCCATCCTCGGGCAGCGCGGCCTCGTATTCCTCGATGATGCGGGCGACGTCCCTTGCCCGCCAAGTGGCGAAGATGAGCTGGAAATTGAAGGGCAGATGCGCGCCCTTCATGTCCCTGCCGTAAGAGGCGGCCAGGCGCTCGATCAGCAGATAGACCTCCCGATCAGCACGCGGTCGGGATAGGCGTCCAGCACCGCCTGCATCTCCGCCACCACCTTATGCGTCTCCGGCCGGTCTGCGGAGCAGCACTGCGGCAGGCGGTCAATGTTGGCCTGGTGCGGCTGCCAGGCGGGGTTGGGCGGATTGTCGCGGAACTGGTCGTCCTTCACCAGCAGCCAGATCTCGTCGCCGTGGAACCCGTCCACGCCACGGTCCAAACAGAAGCGCAGCGCGTCGTACATCGCTGCCGCATCGCCGGGTCGCACCAGATGTACCAGTCCCGCTTTGGCTTGCTGCGGGAGGAGCGGCTTTCCAGGAACCAGGGATGCCGGTCGGAGGTGTGGTTCGGCACGACATCCAGGATCACCTTCAGCCCGCCCGCATGCGCTTCGCAGAGCAGGCGGCCGAAGTCCTGGAGCGTGCCGAAGATGGGATCGATGCCGCAGTAGTCGGTGACGTCATAGCCGAAATCCGCCATGGGCGAAGAATAGATCGGAGAGGTCCACATCGCGCCCACGCCAAACCGGCAGAGATGGTCAAGGCGCCGGCAAATCCTCTCCAGATCGCCGATGCCGTCCCCGTTGCTGTCCTGGAAGGAGCGTGGATAGATCTGATAGACGATTAGACGATGCCGCCCGGATAGCGGAACCCCGGCCTCGCCGTAGGGTTCCGGGCCTGACCGGGCAGGCGGCTGCAAGCCAAGGTCCGGCCGTCCTCATGAGGCTGCCATTCGGGCCCATTGCAACTGGTTCGCCACCATCCTTCCCGCCGCATCCGCGCGGCGCAGCGACGCGTGCGGATCCGCCGCGTCGCCTGCCCATCGGGGCGGAAGCCCATCTGGAAGGCATTCATTGCTGCCTCTGAGCCCAGGGACGACGGCGCGGCCGCAATGGCCCCGGCTTCAGGCGCCGGGTCCCATGCGTGCGCCACCGGTCTGGGAATGTGCGCCGCCCGGGCGCGAGATGCCGGCCAGCGCATCACCCGCGGGATGCGGCCCCTCGCCCATCGCGATGTCACCGAGCGAGAGGATGCCGACCAGCCGCTTCTCTCGGTTCACCACCGGCAGGCGGCGAAGCTGCTGCTCACCCATGTTGCGCGCGACTTGGTCGAGATCCTGGTCCTCGAAGCAATACTTCACCTCCTGGGTCATCAGCTCCCGCACCTTCGTGTTCGGGCCGCGACCCTGGGCAACGCCGCGCACCGCGATGTCGCGATCCGTGATCATGCCGATCAGGTGATTGTCGGCGGCAACGGGCATGGCGCCCGCATCGCATTCGGCCATGCATTGCGCCGCCTGCCGGATGCTGTCGTCCGGGCCGATAATGCGGACGTCGCGCGTCATCTTGTCGCTGACCTTCATACCATTTCTCCCTTCGTCCTTGTGCCTGCGCAGTCAGATGGCCGGTCCCTGCGGCTCGCGCCGGTGCACCGGTTCCTCGGCCGCGGGCATGGATACGGCCGCCACCTCGGTCCATAGCCCCTGCACCGGCCTGGGCAGGGCTTGGACCAGCTTGCCGACCTGACCCGGATCGAGGTGATGGGCGAGCACGCGAAACACGGCCTGCGTCACGTCACGGACATTCACCGGACGCGTGCCATGCAGACCCTCCGCCACCCGCTCCAGGAAGCCCTCCTCGGTGCGGATCCGCTCGGGCTGCCGGGCCGGGTCGAACTGGTCGTAGTAGAGGCCGCGCACCAGCAGCGGCAGTTGCGCGCCGACATGCACGGCCAGTTCCAGCGGCACGCGGTCACGCAGCGCGTGCAGCACCGCGCCCAGCGCCCGCCAGGCAAGCTGCCGGTCGGGGCCGAGCCGCTCCATGATCTCATCGAGCCAGATATGCGTCCCCTGAAGGGTCCTGTCGAAAACATCGAGGCCGCTTGTGGCCATGGCATGTCCCTCCTCGCCACCCGCGGCCCGCCTCGCGGGCCGGCGCAGGAGCGAACGCGTCCTCGCCGCGGGTGGTTCATGGCGGCGGCGCAAGGCCCAGCGGCGCTGCAGCATCCTGCATGGAGCGCGGCGACGCGGCAGTTGCGCGATGCATTCCACGGGCGATCCCTGGAAGCGATCCGCATAGGCGCCGCTGCATCCGCCCCCGCTGGCGCTCGGGGCAATCCTGGCCCGCAGGCCCTGTTGGCAAGCCTTGAAACCGGCACCGGGGCCGCTCCCAGAGCGCGCATCCCCGGCAGGAACACAAGCGGACGGAAGGCGATGGACCATCGCGGAGGCGGAAGCGAAGGGCGTGCAGGTGCAGACCTGGGCATGCAGCAGGGCGACGCGCTGGAGATCGTCGGCCAGCACTACACAGCCGCCATCGCCGTCCCGCCCTATCCCGAGGATGAGACTCTGGAGATCATCCGCCTGGACGGGCTGCAACGCGCCAATGCCGGCGTGAGCGCGGGCGAGCGCATCGAGATCCGCCCCGTGGAGGCGAGGGCGGCCGGAGATCATGGGCAGCTATTATCGACAGCCTGGTGCCGGCGCGCGGCGGCGGATTGGGCGAACCGGCGGTGGCGGAGTGCGTGGTCAACACCATCCTGGCCGGGATAGATGGGCTGGAGGAACTGCAGGGCGTCGTCGTGATCGGCGCCGCCAACCGGTCGAACCTGCTGGACCCGGCGCTGCTCTGCCCCGGCCGTTTCGACGAGCTGGTCTATGTCCCGGTGCCCGATGAGGCCGGGGCGCCTGGGCGGCAGGCATCCCCGGCCCTGGCCCGCCTCGCCCTGCCGCGGCTGATCGAGGCAGCACCGCCGCATCCGGCCACCCAACCCTGCCACTTCACGCCCTGCCCCCTGCACTGGCCCGCGGGCGGCGACCCTGCCTGCCCCGCTTTGGGACAGAATTTCTATTTTCGTCTTGACTTAGGATTTCTGGCTTGACTTAGGAACAAATACCGAACATACCGCCTGCGCCACTACGGAGGCGCAGGCGCATGGACCAACCCAATCCCTCCCCCGCCCCTGACCCCTGGGCTCTGCTGCGCACCCCGACGCGCATTCTCCTCTCCGGTCTTGCGCTGGTTGCGGTGCTGCTTGCCGCCCAGGGTGCGGGGCTGCCCCTGCCAGGCAGCCTCTTCGCCTGGCTGGGCGAGAACCCCGCGCTTTTCGCCGCGCTGCTGGTCTTCGCGGTCGGGCTGGGCTTCGCCGCCTTCCTCTGGTGGCTGGCCGCCCGCTGCTTCGCCCTGCTGCGCGACCCGCGCACCACCCCAGAGCAGCTCGCCAGCCTGCGCGACCTGCCGCTGGCCCTGCCCGAGGGCACTGTACGCGCCCTGCTCGCCCTGATCGTCGGCGTCATCGGCCTGCCGCTGCTGCTGTTCAGCCAGAGCCTCGGCCTGCGGGACGCGGTGGCGGGCTATGTGAACGGCATCATCGCCGGGGTTTTCGGCTACTACTTCGGCGCTCGCTCCATGTCTGCCGATGCGCAGACGACGCGCCGCCTGGGTGAGGCCCTGTCCAGCCAACAGCAGCAGGCAGAGGCACTCCGCGCCGAAAACGCCGCGCTGGGCCAGCGCGCCGCCGAGGCCGAAGCCGCTGGCGCGCGTCCTGGGCAATTGGCGGCGGCGCTGGACGGCCTCTCCCGCCAGATCGGCGTCGCCGAGGCGCTGCTGGAGACGCTCGGCCCCGCCCTGCCGTCCGGCCTGCTGCCCTCCGGCGCCGCCGAGATGCTGCGCCGCGCCCGGACCGTCGCCGCGGAGGCGGGCGCGCTGGCAGACGGGCAGGTGGATGCCACCAGCCTGCAGCGCGTGACCAGCGCGCTGGCGGAACTCGCCGGGCGGGACGGCCCCTTCGCCAGCCTGCTGCGCCAGGCTGCCGGCGCCCTGCCGGCGATCAGCGGCGGGCCGCTGGCCGGGGTGGCGCTGCTGCTCGGCCTCGGCTGGCAGGCGGGCAGCGCCGCCTGGCGGCGCTGGCGGGCCCAGGTGCTGGCGGCGCCGCATGACCCGACACTCTTCGATCCGGGCACCATCACTCCCGCCTCCGCCCTGCTGCGGCTGGACGCGGCGCCGATCTTCGCCCGCGCCTTCGCATCGCTGCGCGACCAGCCCGGCTTCGCCGCCGGCCTGCTCGACATCGTGCTGCGGGATGACGCGGCAGAACGGCTCTGGGCGGCGCATGGGTCGCGCTTCGCCTCGCCCGAGGAGGCGGCGGCGGGGCTGGCCGAGTTCCGCCATGCCCTGCTGGCGGAGCGCGCCGCGGCGGATGTCACCCCCTCCGTCCTCGCGGCGGTGGAGGCAGGGCTGGCCAATGCCGCCCCGGCGCTCCGCCCCGCCGTGGTGGCGCCGGAGACGGCCCATGCCCTGCTCGTTGCCGCCGGCGCTGGTGGCGGCACGCCGGATTCCCGTGCGGCGCTGGAGGCGCTGGCGATGCTGCTCGGCCTGATGCGGGAAAGGAAATTGGACCTGGTCCGCACCATGGCGGAGCTGCAGCCATGAGGCTTCTTTTCCTGACACCCCTGCTGGCCGGCTGCACCCTGGCGGCCGACCTCGTGGACCCGCCCCTGGCCCAGCTCGCCCGCTGGCGGGAGGCCGATCGGGCGGCGATCGCGGCGCAACCGGTGGTGAGTCCCTGCCCCACCGCCAACCCGGCCTGCCGCCGGCTGCACGCCATGCGCGCCGAGGCCTGCCTTTCCCTGGCGCTGGAGGCGCGCGCCCCCGGCGCCGCCTGCCCCGGCCCGGCGCAGGCCACGCGCCTGGACTGCGCAGCAGAAGGCTATGCCGCGGCGCTCGCCACCGGGGCGGAGGGCGCATCCGTGCTGCAGGCCGGGCTGGCGCAATCCCTGCTCTGCCGCGCCGAATTGGACCCGCCAGCCCTGGCCGCCAGCCGCGCCACCCGCGCCGCGGACGCCGCACGGCAGGCCCCGCCGCCGCGCGATGCCCTCTACGGCGCCTGGGCCGCGCTGATCGCCGCCCGGCCCGGCGCCGGCGCCGACCCGGCCCGCTGCCGCGCGGCGCGCGAGGCCCTGGCGCTGGCCCGCCGGGCCACGCCGCCCATGCAGGACCGGCTGCTCGCCGATGCGGCGATGCAGCTTCGCCAGATCCCCGGATGCGAGGAATCCCGATGAGGCTGGAGCGCGACCTCTCCTTCCGCTTCCCCCTGATGCGCGGCGAGGATGTGCGCACCGTGCAGCAGGCGCTGATCCGCGCCGGCCTGCTGCAATCCGAGGCGGACGGTATCTTCGGCCCGCTGACGCGCGATGCCGTCATCCTGTTGCAGGCGCGGGCCGGCCTGCCGGCCGACGGCGTCCTGCGCCGCGAAACCTGGGAGCGGCTGCTGCCCGACGCCCCTCCACCCGCGAAGCCGGCGCTGGACTGGCAGGCGGCGCTGCGGCCCTTCCTGCCCCGCCTGACCGTGCCACACGGGCCGCCCCTCGGCCCCGGCACGCGGCGCTGGCGCCTGACCCCGGCGGGCGTGCTGCTGGAGGGCGAGGCCGCGCCGCGCCGCACCCCCGGCGCCCCGCGCACCGCCGCGGGCTGCTGGGACCGCTTCCGTGTCCCGATGCAGGCGGCGGCGCAGCGCTTCGGCGTGCCGGTGGAATTGCTGCTCGCCACCGCCTGCACCGAGAGCGGCGGCCGCGCCGAGGCGGTGCGCGAAGAACCCGGCTTCATCAGCGACCGGGAGACGCCGCACCGCGTCTCCCCCGGCCTGATGCAGACCCTGATCAGCACGGCGCGGGAGGCACTGGGCGATCCCTCCCTGGACCGCGCCCGGCTGCTGGAGCCGGCGGTCTCGCTTGCCGCCGGGGCGGCGGTGATCCGACGGCAGGCAACGACCGGGAAGCTGCCGACCGGATTCGATCCGCCCCTGGTCGCCATCGCCTACAATGCCGGCAGCCTGCGGGCGGCGAGCGCGCCGGAGAACCCTTGGGGCCTGGTGCAGACCCGCCGCGACGCCCGCCACTGGCATGCCGACAGCTTCCTGGCCTTCCTGAACGACGGCTTCGCCGTGCTGGCCGCCGACCCGCCCGATCCGGCCACCCCCGCCTTCAGCCCGCTGCTGCAGGAGGCCGGGTGAGCCGGGCTTGCCCCGCCCCTGGCCCAGTGCGATGTTCCGGCCGCTTTTCCACCACCCCGGCACGCCCGCGGGAGATGACGAGGACAGGTATGGCCAAGATCAAGGTGAAGAACCCGGTCGTCGAACTCGACGGGGATGAGATGACCCGCATCATCTGGGGGTTCATCAAGGACAAGCTGATCCTGCCCTACCTGGACATCGACCTGAAGTATTACGACCTGGGCATCCAGCACCGCGATGCCACCGATGACCAGGTGACGGTGGATGCCGCCAACGCCATCAAGCAGTACGGCGTCGGCGTGAAATGCGCGACCATCACCCCGGACGAGGCGCGCGTCGCCGAATTCGGCCTGAAGAAGATGTGGCGCAGCCCGAACGGCACCATCCGCAACATCCTGGACGGCACCATCTTCCGCGAGCCGATCATCTGCAACAACGTGCCGCGCCTGGTGCCGCACTGGTCGAAGCCGATCGTGGTCGGCCGCCATGCCTATGGCGACATCTATCGCGCCTCCGAGACCAAGATCCCCGGCCCCGGCAAGGTGACGCTTTCCTACCAGCCGGCCGGCGGCGGCGAGCCGATCGTGCTGGACGTGCACGACTTCAAGGGCCCGGGCGTGGCGCTCGGCATGCACAACACCAAGGCGTCGATCGAGGGTTTCGCCCGCGCCTGCTTCAACTACGGCCTGGCGCGCAACTACCCGGTCTACCTCTCCACCAAGAACACGATCCTCAAGGCCTATGACGGCATGTTCAAGGACGTGTTCCAGGAGATCTTCGACAAGGAATTCGCCGACAGGTACAAGGCGAAGGGCCTGACCTACGAGCACCGGCTGATCGACGACATGGTGGCCTCCGCCCTCAAGTGGGAAGGCGGCTATGTCTGGGCCTGCAAGAACTACGACGGCGACGTGGAGAGCGACATCGTGGCGCAGGGCTTCGGCTCGCTCGGCCTGATGACCTCCGTGCTGCTCTCCCCGGATGGCAACACGGTGGAGTCCGAGGCGGCGCATGGCACCGTCACCCGCCACTACCGCGAGCACCAGAAGGGCCGCGAGACCAGCACCAACCCGATCGCCTCGATCTTCGCCTGGACCCGTGGCCTGGCCTATCGCGGCCGGTTCGACAACACACCGGATGTGACCGCCTTCGCCGAGACGCTGGAGAAGGTCTGCATCGAGACGGTCGAGAGCGGCTTCATGACCAAGGACCTCGCGATCCTCATCAGCAAGGACCAGCCCTGGCTCAATACCCAGGCCTTCCTGGCGAAGATCGACGAGAACCTGCAGAAGGCGATGAAGAAGTAACCGCGGCAGGCTGCCGGTTGCCGGGGCGGGTCCGCAAGGGCCCGCCCCTTTTCGTTGCGGGGTGAAGCAGGTTGCGGCGCATGCATTGCCAACCGCTTCCTCCCTGTGGGAAAGCTGCGGCGGCACCACGCAGCCGCCGGTCCCGTCGCAGCGACCGCGTCCGCGACGTCTGCGGAGCCGATGTTCCGCAACGACATGGCCGCCGCGGCAACACACCGATCATGCGATGCGCGATCAGCGTATCGTTCCCTCCACGCTACTCTCGTTGACTTGCCTCATGCGGCGCCCCAAGTCCCGATGACGCACTTTTGAGTGAGTTTGCCCGGGAGGCCGCAGTTCCGAATGCGCCAGATGCGCCGCATCTTCCATGCCATCCGCAGACGAGGCCCGGCCCGCCGGGTCCGTTTCAGGCTCGGCCTTGCCCTCCTCATTCTCCTCGCGCTGGGCCTGGGCGGCGGCGCCTCGCTGCTGGCGATCCGGGCGCAGCAACCCGCGCCGACGGCCTCCGAGGTGCAGGCCACCGCGCCGAGGCTGATCTCCTTCAGCGCCTATAATGCGGCCCTGGAGCGCGGCGAGGTCGCCAAGGTGGCGATCGGCATCAGCGCCGAGGACTACCAGCGGGCCTTGGTGACGATGCGCGACGGCTCGCGGCACCTGCTCCGCGCGCCGACGGAATGGCATCCGAAGGATGCGATGCTCGCGCATGGCGTCGAGGTCAGCTTCGGCATTCCACAGGAGGCGCTGGACGCGGCGAATGCGCAGCAGACTGCCGGTGCCGGCGCCATCCTGACGCGCGTGGCGGAGGTGCTGGTCCCGCTCCTCGTCCTGCTCCTGCTTTGCTTCCTGTTCTGGATGGTGCTGCGGCAGGCAAGGGGGCGCGGCTCGGCCGGGCGCCTCTACCAGCCCGATGCCGCATCCCGGCGCGTGGCCTTCCAGGATGTCGCCGGGCAGGATGCGGCGAAGGCGGAGCTCGGCGCCGTCCTCGCCTATCTGCGCGATCCGCGCCGCTTCGATGCGGTCGGCGCCAAGCCGCCGCGCGGGGTGCTGCTGCTCGGCCCGCCAGGCACCGGCAAGACGCTGCTGGCGCGCGCCCTGGCCGGCGAGGCGGGCGTCCCCTTCTTCCATGCCGCCGGCTCCGACTTCGTCGAGATGTTCGTCGGCGTCGGCGCCAGCCGCGTGCGGCGGCTCTTCGCGCGCGCACGCAAGCACGCGCCCTGCATCGTCTTCATCGACGAGATCGACACGATCGGCGCAGCACGGACCTCCGGCGCAGCCGGGGGCGACCGCGAGCACAATCAGACCATCACCCAGTTGCTCACCGCGATGGACGGGATCGAGGGCGCGACCGGCGTAGTGGTGATCGGCGCGACGAATTTCGCCGAGGCGCTGGACCCCGCGCTGCTGCGGCCCGGGCGCTTCGACCGCCACGTCACGGTCGGCCTGCCCACCCTGGGCGAGCGCGCGGCGATCCTGCGCGTCCATGCACGGGGCAAGCCGCTGGCGGCGGATGTGGACCTGGACGGGCTGGCGCGGCGCAGCGGCGGCATGTCGGGCGCGGATCTGGAGTCCCTGCTCAATGCCGCGGCGCTGCTCGCCGCGCGCGAAGGCCGGAAGGAGATCACCGGGCGCGACATCGAGAAGGCCTTCGACACCGTCCTGATCGGCGCCGAGCGGGACGGCCTGCATCTGTCCGAGCACGACCGGCGGGTGACGGCGGTGCATGAGGCCGGGCACGCCCTGGTGGCGCTGCGCATGCCGGCATCGGATCCGCTGCACAAGGTCACCGTCCTGCCGCGCGGCCAGGCGCTCGGCGTCGCCATCATGCAGCCGGATGGCGAGCGGGTGCTGGAGACGCGGGCGCGGCTCAAGGCACGGCTCGCCTATGGCTATGGTGGCCGCGTGGCGGAGGAGGTGATCTTCGGCAAGGAGGATGCCAGCACCGGCGCGCAGGGCGACCTCGTCATGGTTACCGACCTCGCACGGCGGATGGTCCTGGAATGGGGTCTCGGCGAGGAGGAGAACGGGGCGGCACCGCTCTCCTGGTCGCGCCGGCAGGCGGCGGATCCGACCGTCTCGCGCGAGGCGCAACTGCGCCTGGAGCGTTCCATGCAGCGGCTGGCGGACGAAGCCTATGCGCGGGCGACGGAGATCCTCACGCGCGAGCGCGCCGGCCTGCTCGCCCTGGCCGAGGCGCTGCTGGAACGCGAGACCCTGACGGGCGACGAGGCGCGGGCGGTCGTCGACCGCGCGCTGAGCCCCGCCACGGCCTGACCGGCCCCCAGGCTCCACATGGGAGGATGCGCGGCGGCGCGCGGCCTGCCTTCGGCCCGCTGCCATGCCGGCGGCCACGGGTGAATGACCAGGCGCCTCGCGGGCAGGGCCAAGGTCAGGCCAGCAGAATGCCGGAGCGCCGTCGGCTGACTGGCGAACTGGCCGTTTATGCCTCAAGTCAAAACATCGTCCTTTGGAATTATTCCACCACATTCCCGACCTAATCATTGTTCCATTTTCTGTATCTACTATAACGGAAGCGAGAGCGGCCTCTCCTTCCCGCGAATTGCATTGACAGTTCGGCCCGTCCCGAACATCACGCCCCCCGCAACAGACACCGGCAACATGGCGATGGCGCGGCAGAGCGGCAGCGCCGGGGACGGAACCCGGCCGGTTTCGCCGCTGTTACTTGTCGCGTTCTGAACGACACCTTTCCGCAACAGCCGGAGCTGGAAACAGGGTATGGGGACGTTTGACAACCTGAACCCGACGCCCTTGCCGGAGACGGGCTGGCGCCAGACCTTCTTCGCAGGGTTCGACGGCGCCTTCCTCGATCGCGCCGCCTGGCCGCTGGTGCAGTGGGGCCCCGCCGGCAACGGCGCCTACCAGTTCTCCCCCTTCGCCGTGACCGAATTTGGCGGCGAGGCGGCGATCAACACCCAGGGCACGGCCGATGGCTGGATCAGCGGCGCCTTCCAGCAAGGCTGGAATGGGCAGCTCTACGGCCGCTACGAGATCCGCGCCGCCCTCGATCCCGGCCAGGGGATCACCGCCGCCATCCTGCTCTGGCCGACCGACGGGACGAGCGACTACGAGGTGGATCTGATCGAAAGCCGCAACGCCTCGCGCACGCTGAATGCCCTCACCGTGCACGGGCCGAACGGGTGGGACGACCAGGTCACCCAGAATTTCGAGTACGACGCCACCCAGTGGCACACCTATGCGGTGGACTGGCTGCCTGGGGAACTGATCTTCTACCTCGATGGCCAGGAGATCTGGCGCACCAGCGAGCGGGTGCCGAACAAGCCGATGTCGCTCGGCTTCCTCGGCTATGTGAATGCCTGGAACGATCTCTGGCAGGGCGGCCCGCCGGATGCCACGACGCCGGGCTTCAGCAGCCTGCACATCGACTGGGTGCGGATCTGGACCCCGGAGAATCTCTATCCCGGCGCCCTGCCGGTGGCGCTCTATGGCACGCTGGACGGCCTGCGTCAGACCACCGATCCCTGGACCGGCACCTGGGTGGCCGGCAATACGGGGGAGTTCGCCCGCACCGGCGTGCGCAGCCTCGGCCCGACCCCCTATGCGACGACCTGGAACGCGGCGCAGTGGGGCGACCTCGACACCGTGGTCAGCCATCCGACCGCCTGGGATGCGAGCTTCGCCGGCCGGCTGCTCTACGCCAATTTCGTGCAGGCCGAGCTGGATCTCAGCGCCGCCGGGACGAAGCCCCTGGATGTGGTGGTGGAAGGGGCGATGCGCGGCGACCTCGCCACCGGGGAAGGCGACGACAAGGTGGTCTGGGTGGCGCATAGCGATGCGCCCGGGCCGGGCAACACCATGACCATCGTGACCGGCGGCGGCAATGACGGCATCACCGTCACCGCCCCGGCACTGAGCGGCTTCGACGAGCTCTTCGCCTGGGGCGGGCGCTGGCATGGCGACTATGCCGGCAGAGACTCGGTGGCGCAGATCGGCGCCGGGGTGGGGAACGACCGGATCACCCTGCTCGCCGGCAGCGGCACGGTGGATGGCGGGGCGGGCGAAGACACGGCGGTGCTCCCCGGCAATGCGGCACGCTATCAGGTGCAGGCACAGGGGGATGGCTCGACCCGGGTGGTGGACGGCGCCAGCGCGCTCGGCCCCTACATCCTGTGGGGAGTGGAGCGGCTGCAGTTCGACGACGCCAGCCTCACCGCCCCGGGCCAAGCCGCCTATCCCGGCGTCATTGCCATCAATCCCGTGCCGGCATCCGATGGGCCTGCCAACAGCATCACCGGCACGCCTGGGGATGACCGCCTCGCTGACCGCCCCGGCGACACCACCATCGACGGCCTGGGCGGCTATGACTGGCTCGACCTGCAGGGGAGCGGCTATCGCGGCGGCCAGGTGAGCCCGCAGGCGGATGGCAGCCT
>Ga0182742_1002024_pt1 | contig 23758 bp, 20 predicted proteins | sample eDN5th37CBELigMG_FD_128880 | JGI IMG/M metagenome (GOLD analysis project Ga0182742, IMG submission 128880) | Enriched Miracle-Growth compost microbial communities from Emeryville, California, USA - eDNA 5th pass 37_C BE-Lig MG (version 2)... ... | reverse complement strand
CGGCGCCCGCGGCGCCCGCGGCCCGCACACTCACCGTGGGAAGCCTGCGCCGCAGGGGGTGAGGGGCCCGCGCCGCAGGCGCGAAAGCGCGTCGCGCGCCCTTTCCGCCGCCCGGTCCCGCGCCGGCGGGGCCGGGCGGAGGGCGCGCGGGACGAGCCGGGCGCCCCGTTGGTGTGGACAAACCCGCCGAAAGATTGACTTTCCGCGCCTTCTGTGGAGACTACGGCGCCGGAAAACCCGCTCTGCCGGGCCGTTCGCGCTTCCCGGCGGACACCCGCCAGCCGGGCTTGCCGGGGGCTGGTTCGCCCCTGGCCGGAGGCGCAGACCGATGCCCCGCAAGCTGCTCTTGGCAGACGACTCCGTCACGATCCAGAAGGTCGTCGCCATCGTCTTCGCCCACGAAGACTACCAGGTCACCGCGGTGGCGAACGGCGACGACGCGATCGCCCGCGCGCGGGAGCTGCAGCCGGACATCGTCCTCGCCGACGTGGTGATGCCGGGCAAGGACGGCTACCAGGTCTGCGAGGCGCTCAAGGCCGATCCGGCCACCCGGCACATCCCGGTCCTGCTCCTCGCCGGCACCTTCGAGCCGTTCGACGAGGCACGGGCAACCGCCGCCGGCTACGACGGGCACATGCCCAAGCCCTTCGAGAGCGCGCGCCTGCTGGAGAAGGTGCGCCAGCTCGTGGAGGGGCAGCGGGCCACCACCGCCGCCCCCGCGGTGGCGCCGCCGCCCCGGCAGCAGCCGACGCCGCTCCCCTCCGCCTCCGGCGGGCCGGCCCGGCCGATCGCGCCCATGCCGCCGCCCGCTGCGCCCGCCGCCCCGGTGCGTCCGCTGGCGAGCCGCCCCGCGGTCCCGCTGCAGCAGCCCCCCGCTCCCAGGCCGCCCGCGTCCGCGGCGCCCTTCGCCCCGCGCCCGGCGGCGCCGCCGCCTGCGCGGCCGCCCGCCTCGGTCATCCTCCCGCCCCGTCCCGCCGCCCCCGGGCCGATCGGTGGCGCGACCCTGCCGCAGCCGCCGCCGCCAACGGCGCGGCCGCCGCAGCCCGCCGCCCCGGTGCCGCCGCCCGCGCCGCCGGTGCGCCACGCGCCTGCGTCGCCCGGCGAGGACGACGAGATCCTCCTCGACGTGGACGAGCTCGACTTCGCCGACGAGGCGGAGCCGGTGGCGCCCGCGCCGAGCAACAACTACGCCACGTCCTTCGGCTCGACCGGGGCGGGGCGGCGCCCCTACGGCGTCGCCGAGCTCCGCGGCACGCCCGTCGAGGCGCCCGCGCGCCGGGAGCTCGAGGCGGAGCCCGCGCTCCTCGCCCCGGGCGCCGCTGGCCCGCGCGTCGATCTCTCCGAACTCGACGCGCTCGAGGGGCGGCCCGCCGCCTTCGACGAGCTCGCGCCGCCGCCCGAGCCGCTCCTCGGCTCGCCGGTGGACGAGCGCCTCGAGCGGGTGGAGCCCGCTGCCGCGCAGGAGCCCGCCCGCGCCGCTGCGGAGGCTGCTTCCTTCCTCGCCGCGGTGGAGCGCACGCCGGCGATGCGCGGCGGCTTCCCCGCGCCCGATCCGGCGCCGGTCGCCAACACCGCGGTGCCGGCCATCGCCGCCACGCCCGTGCGCACCGGCGACGCGGCCGACGGGGGCGAGGCCGCCCTGCGCGCGGCGATCAGCGCCGCCTCCCGCGAGGTGATCGAGAAGATCGCCTGGGAGGTCGTGCCGCAGCTGGCCGAGGTGATCCTGCGCGAGCACGTAGAGCGGCTCGTCCGCGCCCGCGAAGGCCGCGACCGGCCGTAGACGAGACCCCCCATTTCCTTCCACGGCGCGCGGCGATCCCTTGACGGGCCTCGCCGCGTGCTTTTTTCTGCGCCGACCCATGAGCGAACCCACGAAGACCCCCGAGCTGCCCAAGGGCTACGAGCCCGCCGACGTCGAGGCGAAGTGGTACCGGTTCTGGCTGGACCGCCGCTACTTCCACGCCGACGAGAACTCCGACAAGCCGCCGTTCTCCATCAGCATGCCGCCGCCCAACGTGACCGGCTCGCTGCACATGGGCCACGCGGTCTTCGTCACGCTGCAGGACGTGCTCACCCGCTGGAAGCGGATGAGCGGCTACAACGCGCTCTGGCTCCCCGGCGTCGATCACGCGGGCATCGCCACCCAGATGATCGTCGAGAAGGAGCTGAAGAAGACCGAGGGGAAGAGCCGCCACGACCTCGGCCGCGAGAAGTTCCTCGAGCGGGTCTGGGCGTGGAAGGAGAAGTACGGCAACCGGATCGTCGAGCAGATGCACGTGCTCGGCGCCAGCGCCGACTGGGAGCGCCAGCGCTTCACCATGGACGAGGGGCTCTCGCGCGCGGTGCGCGAGGTCTTCGTGCGTCTCCACGAGGAGGGGCTGATCTACCGGGCCAACCGGCTGATCAACTGGTGCCCCAACGATCGCACGGCGCTCTCCGACCTCGAGGTGGAGCACGAGGAGAACGCGAAGGGCGAGCTCTTCCAGTTCGCCTATCCGCTCACCGACGGCTCCGGCGAGATCGTGGTGGCCACCACCCGCCCGGAGACGATGCTGGGCGACACCGCCGTCGCCGTCCACCCGGACGACGAGCGCTACAAGGCGCTGATCGGCAAGACGGTGAAGCACCCCTTCACCGGTCGCGAGATCCCGATCATCGCCGACCCGGTGCTGGTCGATCCCGCCTTCGGCACCGGTGCGGTGAAGATCACGCCGGCCCACGACTTCAGCGACTTCGAGGTGGGCAAGCGCCACGGCCTCGAGTCGATCAACATCCTCAACGCCGACGCCACCCTCAACGAGGCGGCGGGTCCCTTCGCCGGGATGGATCGCTTCGCCGCCCGCGCCGCGGTGAAGGAGAAGCTGGCGGAGCTGGGGCTCGCTCGCGGCGAGAAGGAGCACGTCCTCGCCCTCGGCCGCTGCCAGCGCTGCGGCACCGTCCTCGAGCCGTGGCTCTCGCCCCAGTGGTACGTCAAGATCGAGCCGCTGGCGAAGCCGGCGATCGAGGCGGTGGAGAAGGGCGACACCGTCTTCATCCCCGAGCAGTGGACCAACACGTACATGGCCTGGATGCGCAACATCCAGGACTGGTGCATCAGCCGCCAGCTCTGGTGGGGCCACCGCATCCCCGCCTGGTACTGCGAGGAGAACCACGTCACCGTGGCGCGGGAGACGCCCGCCGCCTGCGCCACCTGCGGCAGGAAGGAGCTGCGCCAGGACGAGGACGTCCTCGACACCTGGTTCTCCTCCAGCCTCTGGCCCTTCTCCACGCTGGGCTGGCCCGAGAAGACGAAGGAGCTGGAGACCTTCTATCCCAACTCGGTGATGGAGACCGGCTTCGACATCATCTTCTTCTGGGTCGCCCGGATGATGATGATGGGGCTCCACTTCATGGGAGAGGTGCCCTTCAAGACCGTCTTCCTCCACGCGATGGTGCGGGACGAGAAGGGCCAGAAGATGTCGAAGACGAAGGGGAACGTGATCGATCCCCTCGACGTCACCGCCCAGTACGGCGCCGACGCGCTGCGTTTCACCCTGGCGGCGATGACCGCGCAGGGGCGCGACATCAAGCTCTCCCTCGACCGCGTCGCCGGCTACAAGGCGTTCGCCAACAAGATCTGGAACGCGGCGCGCTTCGCGCTCCTCCACATGGGCGCGGTCGACATGTCGCGCCCCCTGGACGAGTCGAAGCTGGCGGATCCGGACCGCTGGATCCTCACCCGCTTCCACCGGGCGGTGGCCGACGTGGTGGCGGCCCTCGAGTCCTTCCGGTTCAACGAGGCCACCTCCCGCGTCTACCAGTTCGTCTGGCGCGAGCTCTGCGACTGGTACATCGAGCTGGTCAAGCCGCGCCTCTACGAGGGGAGCGAGGAGGAGAAGGCCGCCTCGGCGCGGGTGCTGCGCGACGTCCTCGACGGGAGCCTGCGCCTGCTCCACCCCTTCATGCCCTTCGTCACCGAGGAGATCTGGCAGAAGCTCCCCCGGGCGGAGAACGATCCCGACTCGATCATGGTCGCCGACTACCCGCGCCCCGATCCGGACCGGATGGAGGACGCGGAGGCGGACCGCTTCGACACCCTGATCGAGATCGTGCAGGCGGTGCGCTCGCTGCGCGTCGACCTCTCGGTGCCCGAGGGCGCCGAGGTGGAGCTCTTCTTCGACACCGATCGGGAGGGGGCGGCGTGGCTGGCGGAGCGCGCGATCTGGCTGCGCCGGCTGGCGCGGGTGAAGCGCTTCGTGTGGCGCGGCGACGAGGCCTGGCCGGAGAAGAGCCCGGCGGTCCTCGTCCGCGGCATCGAGCTGCGCCTGCCCATCTCCGGCCTGGTCAACGTGGAGGAGCTCCGCGCCAAGCTGGAGAAGGACGCGCTCAAGCTGGAGACCGAGGTGGGCAAGATCCGCAAGCGGCTGGAGAACCCCGGCTTCGTCGCCAAGGCGCCGCCCGAGGTGGTGGAGAAGGATCGCGCCCAGGCGGAGGAGCTCGAGGCGCGGCTCGCCAAGGTCCGGGAGAACCTGGAGCGCGTCGTGGCCTGAAGCCGCCCGGCGCCGCGCCCTCGAGCCGCCCGCCCCCGACCGAGCCGCGCGCCCGGCGGCGGCGGGCGGTTCCCGTTCCTGCGCCCTCGCCTTATGCGGACATCGTGACTTTCTTGTCGGGGGTCGCGGCGCTGCCGCGAACGGGCCACGCCCGCCGGCGCGCGCCGGCGGCAGCGGGTCGAACGGGTGGCGCCAGGCCACCGGAGCCGTCGGCGGACGGCGGAGGGAGCGCGATGATCGAGAACGAGAGGCCGGAGAGCGGCGTCGCGGGAGGGCCGGACGCGGAGGCGCAGGGGCAGGCGCAGGAGGCGACGGAGGCGACGTCCGCGCGCCGCGGCGCGGGAGCGGGGCGCTCCACCTCGCGGGCGCGGCGTACCGCGGCGACAGGGGGCGACGAGGGCGCCCGGCGGGGCGGAGGGACGAAGCGCAGGGGGACGTCGAAGCGCGCAGCGGCCACGGCGGGGGCGGCGGGGACGAGCGTGCGGACGACCCGCGCGGCGAAGGCTGCCGGGACGAGCACCCGGACGACGCGCGCAGCGAAGGCGGCAGGGACCACGGCAGCGCCCACGGCGCGGGGCACCGGAGCGGCGACGAGCCGCACCACGCGTGCCGCGAGCACGGCGAGGGGCACGAAGGCGGCGACGAGCCGCACCCCGCGCGCGACGAGCACGGCGCGGGGCACCGGGGCGGCGGGGAAGCGCACCCCGCGCGCGACGGGCACGGCGCGCGGCACGAAGGCGGCGACGACCCGCACCACGCGCGCGGCGACGACGGCGCGGGGCACCGGAGCGGCGACGACCCGCACCACGGGCACGACGAGCACGGCGCGGGGCACCCGAGCGGCGACGACCCGCACCACGGGCACGACGACGGCGCGGGGCACCGGAGCGGCGACGAGCCGCACCACGCGCGCAGCGACCACGGCGCGGGGCACGAGGGCGGCGGGAACCACCACCCGGACGACGCGCGCCGCCACCACCGGCCGCGGGACGAAGGCAGCGGCGACCACCCGGTCCACCCGCGCCCGCGCCACGCCGCCCACCCGCCAGGAGCGGCGCGCCGCCCGCGCCGCGGAGGCGAAGGGAACGAAGGGAGCCCGCCGCGCCCTCACCATGGCGCGCCCGCCGGAGAAGGCGGCAGCAGGCGGGCGGCGCGGCGCCATCGCCGCGGCGCGCGCGATGCGAAAGCACGGCGTCGCCGTCCCCGAGAGCGCGCCCGACGCGAAGGCGAGCCTGCGCGCCCGGGGCCTCGCCCGCCCGCCCGACCCGGCAACTGTCCATGGCGTCGGACCCGCAGGTGTGGCAGAGGGGATGGGACACCGGGGCACCGTCGCCAGGGGTCACGGCGGCGGGGGCGGTCGCAGGGCGCCCGCGGGACGCGGCGCCAAGGGCGGCGGCCGCGGCGGCGGCAAGCCGCAGCGCTGAGGATCGCCCGGGTCCGGCGGGGAGCGCCCGCCGGGCGGGCCGCGCCCCGGTCGAAAGGGAGCGAGCGTGGACTTTCTCGACCGGTTGATCGATCTCGCCTTGCTGGAGGACGTGGGCCCCGGCGATCTCACCTCCGAGGCCCTCATCCCCGCGGACGCCCGCGGGCGGGCCGTCTTCCTGTGCAAGGAGCGCATGGTGCTCGCCGGCACCGAGGCCGCCCGGCGCACCTTCCGCGCGGTGGACCCCTCGTGCGAGGTGCGCTTCCACGTGGAGGAGGGGCGGGTGATCGAGCCCGGCTCCGTCTTCGGCACGGTGGAGGGGCCGGTCCGGTCGATCCTCGTGGGCGAGCGGACCGCGCTCAACTTCCTCCAGCGGCTCTGCGGCATCGCCACGCTCACCCGCCGCTACGTGGAGGCGCTTGCCGGCAGCAGGCTCACCCTGCTCGACACCCGCAAGACCATCCCCGGCCACCGGGTGCTGGAGAAGGCCGCCGTGCGCGCGGGCGGCGCCCGCAACCACCGCTTCGCCCTCTACGACGGCGTGCTCATCAAGGACAACCACCTGGCGGCGGTCGGCTCGATCGAGGAGGCGATCCGCCTCGCCCGGCTTCGCGCCCCCTCGCTCACCAAGGTCGAGGTGGAGGTGGAGGACGTGGAGGGGGCGCGCCGCGCCGCGGAGGCGGGGGCGGACGTGATCCTCCTCGACAACATGAGCGACGAGCAGATCGCCGAGGCGGTCCGCGTCATCGCGGGGCGGGCCCTCACCGAGATCTCCGGCGGCATCTCCCTGGAGCGCCTGCCGCGCCTCGCCGCCACCGGCGCCGACTTCGTCAGCGCCGGCGCCATCACCCACCAGGCGCGGGCGGTGGACATCTCCCTCGATCTCGAGATCGGCGGCTGAATGGCGACGGAGGCGCTCGAGCTCGCCATCCCGCCGCTCCTCCGCACGCGGGCGCTGGGTCGGACGCTCGCCGTCCACCCGGTCCTCGGCTCCACCAACGACGAGGCGCTCCGCCTCGCCCGCGGCGGCGCCCCCCACGGCACCGCGTTGATCGCCGAGACCCAGACGGCGGGGCGGGGCAGGCGGGGCAGGAGCTGGAGCAGCCCGCCGGGGGTCAACCTCTACCTCTCCCTCGTGCTCCGCCCGAAGCTCCCGCCCCAGCGGGCGCCGGAGCTGGTGCCCACCCTCGCGGTGGCGGCGGCGGAGACGCTGCGCGACCTGGGCGCCGACGCGGGGATCAAGTGGCCCAACGACCTGGAGATCGGCGGACGCAAGGTGGCGGGGATCCTCACCGAGCTCTCCGCCACCTCCGCGGGGATCCAGTTCGTGGTGGCGGGCATCGGCATCAACGTCAACGTCGGCCCCGAAGCGCTGCCTCCGGAGGTGCGGGAGCGGGCCACCAGCCTGCGCATCGCCCTCGGGCGGGAGGTGTCTCGCGCCGCCCTCGCCGCCGACCTCCTCGCGCGGATCGAGGCGTGGCTCGACCTCCACGGCGCCCGGGGCTTCGAGCCGGTGCGCGAGCGCTACCGCGCGCTCTCCGTCACCCTCGGCCGCAGGGTGGTGCTGGTGGAGGACGACGCCACCGTCGAGGGGATCGCCGAGGACATCGACGAGAGCGGCGCGCTCCTCCTGCGCAGGGACGACGGCGTGCTCGAGCCGGCGCGCACCGGAGACGTGACATCGCTGCGGCTGGCGCGGTAAGCAGGCGCCATGCTGCTCGCCATCGACGTCGGCAACACCAACACCGTGATCGGCGCCTACGAGGGGAAGCGCCTCGTGGAGCACTTCCGGCTGGAGACCCACCTCCGCCGCACCTCGGACGAGTGGGGGCTCTTCTGCCACCAGGCGCTCCGCCACCGCGGCGTCGATCCCGCCCGCATCCGCGCGGTCGCGGTCTCGTCGGTGGTGCCGCCCCTGCAGCACGCCCTCGAGCGGATGAGCAGCCGCTACTTCGGCTGCAAGCCGCTCTTCGTCGGGCCCGGGATCAAGACGGGGATGCCCATCCTCATCGACAACCCGCGGGAGGTGGGGGCGGACCGGATCGTCAACGCGGTCGCCGCGTGGGAGCGCTGGCCGGGCCCGCTCATCGTGGTCGACCTCGGCACCGCCACCACCTTCGACGTGGTCTCGGCGAAGGGCGAGTACGTGGGCGGCGCCATCGCCCCCGGCATCTCCATCTCGGTGGAGGCGCTGAGCCGCAACGCCTCCAAGCTGCCGCGGGTCGATCTCGATCGGCCGGAGCGGGCGATCGGCCGCAACACCGTCGCCTCGATGCTCTCCGGGATCGTCTTCGGCTACGCCGCCCTGGTGGACGGCCTCTGCGCCCGGATCGCCCGGGAGCTGGGCGGGCCGAAGCCGAAGGTGGTGGCCACCGGCGGCCTCGCGCCCCTCCTCGCCGGGGTTTCCGACACCATCGACGAGGTCTCCGAGTTCATCACCCTCGATGGGCTCCGGATCATCTACGAGCGGAACTCCTGACCCTCCCGCCCGCCCGGCCGCTCGCCCGCCCGTTGCTGGGCGGGTGTCCGACTTGGCACAATGGGAGGAATGGGACAGTCCGCAGAGAAGCGGGAGCCGTCGATGCGCCTCGAGGATCTTCTCCGCGAAGGGGACGCTGCGTGGGAGCGGGGCGATCGCCCCGCCGCGCACGAGGCCTACCGCGCCGCGCAGCAGCTCGACGGGAACAACCCCGAGGTCCTCTCGCGCCTGGGGCTCACGCTCACGGTGGTGGCGAAGGACGAGTACAAGGGCGTGGCCTTCTGCGAGGAGGCCCTGCGCCGCGGCCTCGCCGACGCCGACGCGCTCTACCGCCTGGCGATCGTCTACGAGACCACCCACCAGAAGGAGCGGGCGGTCCGCGCGGTGCGGCAGGGGCTCGCCGTCGACAACACCCACCCCGGGCTGGTGGGGATGATCCAGCGCCTGGGCGTGCGCCGCCCGCCGGTGATCCCCTTCCTCCCGCGTTCCAATCCCATCAACAAGTATCTCGGGATGTTGCGCCACCGCATTCTCAGTGCCAGAGAGAAGGCATGAGCGAACTCCCCGCCGGGCCCGCCATCGGCCCCGACGTCCTCACCCCCGCACTCCGCAAGCACGTCGATCCCGCAGCGCCGCTGCCCCTGCGCAGCATGGCGGCGCGCCTGCTCGTCCCCGCCTCGCCCAGCGACGCCCTCTGCCTGCTCTACCTCCTCTCGTTCGATCCGGACGAGGGGGTGCGCAACCAGGCGGAGGCGAGCGCCCGCGCGCTGCCCGACAGGATCGCCTCCACCGCGCTGCGCGACGATGGCGCGCCGCCCCCGGTGCTCGGCTGGATCGCCGAGCGGCTCGGCGACAACGAGACCTTCCTCGAGATGCTGGTGCTCAACCAGGCCACGCCCGACGAGGCGCTGGCCGGGGTGGCGGCGAGGGCGCCGCAGCGGATCGCCGAGCTGATCGCCCAGAACCAGCTCCGCCTGCTCCGCTGCGAGGCGCTGCTGCGCGCGCTGCTGTGCGAGTCGAAGGCGGCGCGCTCGGTGCTGGACGCCACCGCCGACTTCGCCATCCGCTCGGGCATCTACCTGGAGGACGTGCCCGCCCTGGTGGAGGCGCACCGCCGCATCCACGGCGACGTGCCGCACCGGCCGCCGGAGCACACCGCCGCCTCGGTGCTGGAGGAGTTCCCCCAGGAGCTCGCCCGGGAGGACGGCGAGGAGATCGGCGAGGAGCGCCGCCTCACCCTCACCCAGCGCATCCTCGGGATGACCGTCTCGGAGAAGATCAAGCTCGCCACCCTGGGCAACAAGGAGGCGCGCACCATCCTCCTGCGCGACACCAACAAGCTGGTGGCGGTGGCGGCGGTGCAGAGCCCCCGCATCACCGAGAGCGAGATCGTCGCCCTCTCCAACTCGCGCACGGTGCACGAGGACGTGCTCCGCTGCATCTACACCAACCGCGAGTGGCTCAAGCTCTACCAGGTCAAGTACAACCTGGTGCGCAACCCGAAGACGCCGCTGCCCACCGCGCTGCGCTTCCTGCCCCACGTGCGGCCCAACGACCTGCGCGATCTCTCCAAGAACAAGAACGTGCCCCACGCGATCCAGACCGGGGCGCGCAACCTGCTGATGAAGCAGCAGAAGGTGAGCCGCTGAGAGCGGGCGGGGCGCTCCTCCGCCCCGCGCCGGTGGGAGCCGCCCGGCGCGCGCCGTGGGGCGGGCCATCGTCCGCCCCGCGGCGGCAGGAGCTACCCATCGTGCGGCAGGGCGCTTCGCCGCCGCAGCGATGCCGCGCTCGCTCTTGCGGCGGACGGCGCGCGGCCATGGCGGGGAAGCTCAGGCCTCGTCGCCGAGGAGCGCTTGCAGCGTGGCGAGCGCCTCCCGCGCCTGCTGCTGCCGTCCCTGCGCCGCTTCGAGCGCGCCGCGGGTCCGCTCCAGCTCCTCGCGCAGCCGGTCCGCCTCCTCGCGGGCGGCGGTGGCCTCCTCGCGCGCCGCCTCGAGGTTGCCGCGGAGCACCGCCAGCTCGGTCTTGAGGGTGGCCAGCTCGACCCTGCCGCCGTCCGCGTCGGCCCGCGCCTGGGCGAGCTGCCCCTGGAGCTCGTCGCGCTCGGTGCGCACGCCCTCCAGCTCCGCCGCGGTCCGCTCCAGATCGGCGGCGGTCTTCTCCCACTCCTCCCGGAGCCGCGTCACCTGGGCGGCGCGGTCCTCGCTCTCGCCCGCCGCCGCCTCCAGCTCCGCGGCGAGGCGCGTCCTTTCCGCCTCCACCTCGCCGAGGCGCCCCTGCAGCGCCGCCACCTCGCCCCTGCTGGCGGCGAGCTCGGCGCCCTGCGCCGCCACCCGCGCCTCCAGCTCGGCGATCTGCTCGCGCATCTCCGGGAGCTGCGCCGCGTCGCTGCGCAGCACCTGGAGCGTCGCCTCGAGCTTGCGGTTCTGCGCCGCCGCCTCGTCCGCCCGCTGCTGCGCGGCGCGGTAGCGGCCGTCGAGGGAGGCGCGCTCCTCGCGCAGGCGCGCGAGCTGCTCCTCCCTGTCGGCGAGGGTCCGGGCGTCCGCCTCGAGGCGCGCCTCCAGCTCCGCCACCCGCCCGCGCAGCTCCGCCAGCTCGAGGCCGCCGTCCCCGTGGGCGCGGGCGGGCGTCGGCGCCGCCGCCGCCGCAGGAGCGGGGGCGGGCGCGGGCTCGGCGCGCGGGAAGGCCACCACCGTCTTTTCGAAGTCGTCCGCGCCACCGAGGTCGGAGAAGAGCTCCTCCAGCCCCTCGGTCTCCTCGATCTCGGTCGCCTCCAGCTCGTCCGCCTCCAGCGTCTCCAGCTCCTCCTCCTCGCCGAGGAGCTCCGACGCGAGGGCCTCGTTCGATCCCGCGGGTGGCGCGTCGAGGCGCAGCCAGGTGCCGAGGGAGGCGAGCAGCTCCGCCGGGGTGAAGGGCTTGTGGAGGTAGGCGTCGGCGCGGGTCTTGAGCCGCTGGTGGTGCTCGAAGGTCTCCGCGGTGGCCAGCGCCGAGGTGAGGACGAGCGGAACGTTCCGCAGCGCGTCGTCCCGCTTGAACCTGTTGCACCAGGAGAACCCGGCGCTCGGCTTGTCCCCCAGCTCGAGGGCGAGGACCACCGCGTCGGGCGCGCGCTCCCTGGCGCGCTGCAGCGCCGCCTCGCCGTCCTCGAAGACCATGGCGTTGACGCCGCGGCCCTCCAGCGTCTCGCGCAGGCTCGCGGCGAAGTCGCGATCGGTCTCGATGATCAGCACGTCCATCGGCGTATCCCGGTGCGGCCGCAACCAGCGCGACCGGCGTCGCCCGAGGCTAGGCCGGGGCCAACCACGTGTCAAATGGAGGTTTTTTCGGTGTGCGGATGCTTCGCAGGAGCGCCCACGATGTGCGCGGCGGCGCACGTGCCGCGGGCGGTCCCTACCGCTCCTCCACCTGCTCCACGAGCTGCAGCACGTCGCGCTCGTCCAGATCGGAGACCAGGGAGTAGACGATGCCGCGCTGCTGCCACAGGGCGACGTTGTAACCGCGCTCGTTGGCCATCACCACGTCGCGGTTGCCGACGCGGGTGCGCCTGCCGTCGGGGAGATCGATCTCGCCGGGGAAGACGAGGAGGGTGGTGCGCCGCTCCGGATCCTCGCCGCCGTAGACGAGGTAGGCGGCCTGCCGATCCCGCACGTTGGCGAGGCGGGCGCCCACCAGCCGCGCCGCCTGGGGCGAGTGGAAGGTGGGGGCGCGGACGCGGAAGTCGACCTTGCCGCGGAACCACGACTCCACGTCGTCGGGGGAGTCGCTGGTGGGGCGGACCTCGATGGGAAGGGCGCGGGCGTGCTTGTCCACCGCGTCCACCAGCATCAGCTCCGGCGACTCGCCCGCGGGGGCGAGCACGTAGCCGACGCTCGCCACCGCCACCAGGCCGGCGGCGACGGTGGAGTAGAGGGAGAAGCGGCGCACCTGTTCGCGCGCCCGCTCGCGGGCCATGTCGGCGCGGATGCGCTCGCGAAGCGCGGTGGGGGCGGCGACCTTCACCTCGCCGGCCCTGGCCTGCAGGAAGGATCGGAACGCGAGGAGCGCCGCGACCTGGTCGCTGCACCCGGGACACGAAGCGAGGTGGCGTTCCACCTCCTCGGATTCCCCCGATGCGAATTCCCCGTCGGCGTAGGCAGGAAGCAATCGCTCGAGGTCGCTGCAATCCATCGTTCTCGATCCCCTGGGACGGCCGGGCTGCCGGCCGGAACCCGTATCCTAGCGCGAAGCGGTGCGCTTCCGGCGGTACTCGCCGAGGTCGGTGGGCGCGTTCGCCTTCGGTTCCTTCGGCGCGAAGGCGGCTTCGATCGCCTCCTCGGAGATGAAGCCGGAGCCGCGGGCGAATTCCTTGAGCTTCTTCTGGAGGAGCTTGCGGCCGCGGTAGAGGCGGCTCATCACCGTACCGACCGGGCACCCGACGATCTCCGCGATCTCGTTGTACGAGAAGTCCTGGAGGTCGGCGAGGATGACCACGAGGCGGAAGTCGATCGGCAGCTCGTCGATCGCGCGGAGGACGTCGTCGCTGAGGAGGCGGTCGAAGAAGTAGGCCTCGGGGTTGGCGGCGTACTCGGTGGCGCGGCGGCTGATGAAGCGCTCGTGCACCGTCTCCTTCTCGGCGCCCTCGACGACGGTCCGCTCCTTTACCTTGCGGCGGTAGCGGTTGATGAAGGTGTTGGTCAGGATCTTGAACAGCCAGGCCTTGATGTTGGTGCCGCGCTCGAACTTGTCGAAGAAGCGATAGGCGCGCAGGAAGGTGTCCTGGACCAGATCCTCGGCGTCGCGCTCGTTCTTCGTGAGGCGGAGCGCCGCCGAATAGAGTGGATCGAGGTGCTCGAGGGTCAGCTCCTCGAACTCCCGGCGGGTGGCGTTGGTGTGGCGAAAATCGAACACCGTGCTTCTCCCTCGCCCCGGCAGACGGACGAAACGGCAGGAAAGCGAATGTCCCCTTCAGGACAAAATGCCCTTCGCCCGCAACATAACCACTTCGCGGGACCCAACAAGAAGTCCGCTGGCCATATTCCGAGGGCTCGCTTCGTCGGAGAGCGACCGTTGCTTCGGCGACATCCCTGGCAACCGGGGCGATGCGCCGCTCTCTCGAAGGGTCCGATGCACCCGGCGGGCCAGCGTTTCGCCGCCCGCGCCGAAGCGCCGCGAACGGGCCTTCCGGGCGGAAAACGAAAAGCGGCGCATTTCCGCCTGCTTGCCGCGATGCGCCAATGTGTCACGCCCGGCGGCCCTCCCCCTGTCATCCTGTCGCAGGAACGACGAAGCCGGCGCGCGGGGATCCGCCGCCGGCTTCCGCGTCGGTCGGTCGACCGATGGATGGGATCAGGCCTTAATCTTGCCGACCAGGGCGTCCTCGAGCGGGGTGTAGGGCATGTCCAGCGCCTCCGCCACCGCGCGGTAGGTGATGGCACCGCCCATGGCGTTGACGCCGAGGGCGAGGGCGCGATCCGTCTGCACCGCCTCCTTCGCGCCGAGGTCGGCCAGGACGCGCGCGTAGCCGGCGGTGGCGTTGTTGAGGGCGAAGGTGGAGGTCTGCGCCACCGCGCCGGGCATGTTGGCCACGCAGTAGTGGACCACGCCGTGCTTCACGAAGGTCGGGTTGTCGTGGGTGGTGGGGACGCAGGTCTCGATGCAGCCGCCCTGGTCCACCGCCACGTCCACCACCACCGAGCCGTCGCCCATCTCCTTGAGCATCGCCTCGGTGACGAGCTTGGGAGCGGCCGCGCCGGGGATGAGGACCGCGCCCACCACGAGATCCGCCTCGCGCACCGCGTTGGCGATGTTGACCGAGTTGGAGAACATGGTGGCGACCCGGCCGCCGAAGATGTCGTCGAGGTAGCCGAGGCGGTCGATGTTGGTGTCGAGGATGGTCACCTCGGCGCCCAGGCCCACCGCCATCTTGGCGGCGTTGGTGCCCACCGTGCCGCCGCCGATGATGGCGACGCGGCCGCGGCGCACGCCGGGGACGCCGCCGAGGAGGATGCCCTTGCCGCCCTTCTCGCGCTCCAGGCACATCGCGCCCACCTGGACCGCCATGCGGCCGGCCACCTCGGACATCGGCTTGAGGAGGGGCAGCGAGCCGTTGGGGAGCTGGATGGTCTCGTACGCGACCGCGGTGACCTTCTTCTCGACGAGGACCTTCGCCAGGGAGGGGACCGCGGCGAGGTGGAAGTAGGTGTAGATCAGCTGGCCGTTCTGGATGAGCGGGTACTCCTGCTCGATCGGCTCCTTGACCTTCACGATCATCTCGGCGTCCCGCCAGACCTGCTCGGCGGTATCGACCATCGTGGCCCCGGCGGCGACGTACTCCTCGTCGGTGATGTACGAACCGAGGCCCGCGCCCTTCTGGACCAGCACCTTGTGGCCACGCGAAGTGAGCGTCCGGACGGTGGCAGGCACCATGCCGACGCGGTACTCGCGAACCTTCACTTCCTTGGGAACACCAACGATCACGACGACCTCCAAGGTCAGAAACCGCGGGCGCTATAGCAGCGCTCCGTGCGGGTTACAAGCCGCGGCGCGTCGCGATCCTGCCGCGATGGCATTGCGGCCCCGGCTCTGTTAGCCATGCGCCCACCCATGCGGCACCCGCCGCCGGAAACGACATGAACGCAGCGCCCCGCCTCCTCTTCGCCGACCCGGAAGGCAACCTCTACGACCACCCCGAGCTCCTCGCCGCCGCCCGCCTCGGCGACGCGGTGGGCGAGCCGGACGAGACGCCGATCCCCCTGCCGCCGTATGGCCGCTGCGCCAGCCTCCCCGGCAGGCTGCCGGTGGGGATCGATCCCGAGACCGGAGAGCCGGTGGTGCTCGAGGAGGTGACCGTGGGCGATCGCACCTTCCGCCCGGTGGCGGTGGGCGCGCTCCTCCAGCCGGGCTACACCCGCACGCTCCTCCCCGCCGACGAGCCGCTGGCGGACGCGCCCGTCCTTCCCCAGTGGGCCTACACGGCGGCGGGGTGGGGCGAGGACGGACCTGTGGTCTGGGCGCTCCACACCGACACGAGGACCCACTGGGATCCGGCGCGCTTCTCCACCCGCGAGCTGCCCGGCCTCGTCCAGGCGCGCCTCCTCGCCGACGCCTCGAACCGCGTCCTGCGGCAGCTCAAGGTCTGCGCCCTCGAGTACAACTGCTTCACCTCGCAGAACACCTTCTACTGCCGCGACGAGGCGGCCATCCCCGCGTCGGTGATGTGCAACGCCCGCTGCGTCGGCTGCATCTCCGACCAGCCGGAGGACGGTCCCCCCGCGTCCCACGATCGCCAGGAGGATCCGCCGCTGGTGGAGGAGATGGCGCGGGTGGGGATCCACCACCTGCGCAACGCCACCGGCAGGGTCATGGTCTCCTTCGGCCAGGGCTGCGAGGGCGAGCCGCTCACCAGGTGGAAGCAGATCGAGAAGGCGATCCGCGCCATGCGCGCCGACACCGGCCGCGGCTCGATCAACATCAACACCAACGGCTCCCTCACCCACGGCCTCGAGGCGCTGCTGCGCGCGGGGCTCGACGCGGTGCGCATCTCCCTCAACTCCGCGCACGAGCCGCTCTACCGCGCCTACTACCGGCCGGTGGGCTACGACTTCTCCGACGTGGAGGCCTCCATCGCCGTCGCCCGCAAGCACGGCGCCTACGTGGCGCTCAACCTGCTCCTCTTCCCCGGCGTCAACGATCGCGAGGGGGAGGTGGAGGCGCTCTGCGAGCTGGTGGCGAAGCACCGCGTCGATCAGGTGCAGACGCGCTCGCTCTGCATCGATCCCCAGCAGTACCTCGCCGTCGCCCGGGGCGCGGCGGCGCCCGGCGACCCGATCGGCGTGCCGGCGCTCCTCGAGCGCCTCCGCAAGGCGCGCCCCGGCCTGGTCATCGGCAACTTCGCCCGCGGCCTCGACGAGCGCTGAACGGGCGGCGGGGGGAGCAGGCCCTCGGGCCGGCTTCGTGGCTAGGTTTTTCCCCGGGCGAAGGGACGGCCTGGGGAGCGGACCAGCGTGGGCGCAGGCGACGCCTGGGAGCGGGGAGCGTCTGCACGGAGCACCGTTGCGGTGCGGTCCGGCGACGCACCGCGGGCGGGGAACCGGATCCCCGCCGGCCCGGGCGAGCGCCTGGGGCGCGTGGGCGCCATCCTCCTCCTGGCGGTGGCGTACGCCGCGGCAGGGTTGATCGGGCGGTTCCTCGAGCTCGACCCCGTGCGGGTCAGCCCGATGTGGCCCGCCGCCGGGGTCGCCCTCGCCGCGCTCCTCGCCTACGGCAGGGAGCTGTGGCCCGGCGTCCTCGTCGGCTCCTTCGCCCTCAACGTCGGCAAGCTGGTCGCCTGGACGGGGAGCCTCGCCGGCGGCAGCCTCGGCGCGCTGGTGATCGCGGCGGGCGCCACCGCCTCGGCGGTGGCCGCGGCGGCGCTCATCCTGCAGACGGGCGCGGAGCGGATGCCCCTGCGCAACGTGCGGGGGCTCATCGCCTTCGTGGTGATCGGCGCCATCGTCTGCCCGGTGATCAACGCGCTCATCGGAACGGCGACGGTCACCCTCATGGGATACGTCCGCATCGACCAGACGGTGGCCGCCGCCGCCTCCTGGTGGCTGGGCGATCTCACCGGCGTGATCGTCGCCGGCCCGCTGGTGCTCCTCGCCGCGGTCCGCCACCCGGTCGGCCCCTCGCGCAGCGTCGACGAGGCGGTGGCGGTCTTCGCCACGATGGTGATCTGCTCGACCTGCGCCTTCGGTCCCTGGCTGCGCATCGCGCTCCGCTACCCGCTCACCCACGTCGTCCTCCCGCCGCTCTTCTGGGCCAACCTCCGCTTCCGCCTCGTCGGCGCCGCGGTGGGCAACGCGGTGCTCGCCGCGGTGGCGATCACCTGGACCGCGCTCGGCGAGGGGCCGTTCGTGGGGCCGGACGTGGACGAGTCCCTCCGGATGCTCCAGTTCTACGTGTCGGTGGTCTGCTGCGCCTCGCTCGCCCTCGGCGTGCTGCTCGAGGAGCGGGCCAGCGCGGAGCGGGCGCTGGTGCGGGTGCGGGAGGAGCTCGAGTCCCGGGTGATCGCCCGCACCACCGCGCTGCGCGACTCCCTCGCCCTCCTCCACGCCACGCTGGAGGCGACCGCGGACGGGATCCTCGTCGTCGACAGGGCGGGGAAGGTGGTCACCTTCAACGGCCGTTTCCTCGAGATCTGGGGGCTGAGCGCCGAGGAGCTCGAGGTGGGCGACGACCGCAAGGCGCTCGAGGCGGTGACCGCCCTGGTGGAGGATCCCGCGGCGTTCCTCGCCCGCGTCGACGAGCTCTACGCCCACCCGGAGGTGGAGGCGGAGGACGTGATCCGCCTGCGCGACGGCAGGATCCTCGAGCGCCACTCGCGTCCCCAGTGGCTCGACGGCGAGCCGGTGGGCAGGGTGTGGAGCTTCCGCGACGTCACCGCCCGCAAGCTCGCCGAGCGCGAGCGCGACCGGCTCCTCGTCCAGGAGCAGCTCGCGCGCAAGGAGGCGGAGGAGGCGGTGCGCGTCCGCGACGACTTCCTCTCCATCGCCTCCCACGAGCTCAAGACGCCGCTCACCACCTTGAAGCTCCAGCTCCAGCGGATGGAGCGGCTGATGAGCGCCGAGCGGGTGGACCCCGCGCTCCTCAACCTCCTCGAGTCGGTGATCCGCCAGAGCCAGCGCCTCCACGCCCTGATCGACGAGCTCCTCGACGTCTCCCGGATCACCACCCACCGGATCCTGCTGGAGGCGGAGCCCCTCGATCTCGCAGAGGTGGCGCGGGAGACGGTGGAGCGGCTGCGCGAGCCCGCCGCGCGGGCGGGCTCGACGCTCACCCTGCGCGTCGAGGGAGACGCGGTGGGCACCTGGGATCGCATCCGCCTCGAGCAGGTGGTGGGCAACCTGGTCTCCAACGCGATCAAGTACGGCAACGGCAAGCCGATCGAGGTGGTGGTGGACGGCACCGGCCCGCTGGTGGAGCTGTCGGTGCGCGATCGCGGCATCGGCATCTCCGCCCGGGACCAGGAGCGGATCTTCCAGCGCTTCGAGCGGGCGGTCGCCTCGCGCCACTACGGCGGCTTCGGCCTGGGGCTCTGGATCGTGCGGCAGGTGGTGGAGGCGATGGGCGGGCGGATCTGGGTGGAGAGCGCGCCGGGCGCGGGCTCCACCTTCCACGTGGTCCTCCCCCGCAGCGTCCGCCGCGACGCGGGCACCGGCGCGGCCCATCCCTGATATCGTGCGCCCGTGCCGCGCCTCCTCGCCCTGCTCCTCCTCCTTGCCGCCGCCTGTGCCACGCCGCAGCAGCGGCGCTCCTGGGACACCCTCGCTTCCCCCGCGCAGCGCGCCCCCGCGCCCGCGGCGCGCCCCGCGCTCCCGCCCCTCGAGCCGGCGCGGGTGACGCCGGCCCTCGCCCCGGCGGCAAGGCCGCCCCGGCCCGCCGCGTACGGCGCGCCGCCGGGTGGCAGGCCCATCGCCGACTTCCGCGGCCCGCTCGCGCCGATCCCCGCGCGGCCCCTCGCCCTGCCGGAGAGCCTGTGGGTGCCGGCGCTCGCGCCGGAGGACGCCCGGGCGGTGGAGGCGGGGAGGCTGGCGCCGGAGCTGGCGGTGGACGGCGTGGCGGAGGCGGACGTGGACGGCGACGGCCGCGCCGAGCTGGTGGTCCTCGCCAGGCCCGCGGACCTCTTCTCCGCGGAGCGGGAGCGGCGCTACGCCCTGCTCCTCGTGCTGGCGGAGGCGGAAGGCGGCCACCGCCTCCACGCCTTCGCGCGGCTGCGGTCGAGCCGCCACGCGGCCGGGGGCGGGCCGGCGCGCTGGTGCCACGCGGAGCACCGGATCGCCGGCTTCCTCCACCGCGGCGGGCGGGCGCTGCCCGTCGTCTGGCAGGAGCGGGGCGAGGGCTGCGCCCAGCTCGTGGGCGGCGGCTTCGACAGGGTCCTGCATCTGATCGATCCGGTGGAAGGCAGCGCCCGGGAGATCGCGGTGGCGCGGGCGCGCCTCGGCGAGGCGGGGGCGGTCGATCTCTACGACGGCGCCGCCTGGGCGGCGGACGTGGACGGCGACGGAGCGGAGGAGCTGGTGGTGCGGGGGATCGCCTCCGCCGCGCGCCCCTGCGGCAGGGCGGAGGGAGCGTCCTGGATCGAGGAGCTCGCCGCCCGCGCCGTCGATCCCGCGGGGGTGCGCGCCGTGCGCGACGGGCGGGCGCTGGAGCTTTCCGGCGGCGCGCTCCCGCCTTCGCTCCTGCGCACCCACGCGGCGGCCTGCGGCCCGCCGCCCGATCTGCGCTAGCCGGGGGTTGCCAAGCGGGGCGCGCGCCTCTACGGTGCGCAGCCTTTCCGCGCCCGGGTGGACCGGGCCTCCGCAGCAGGCGCCATGGAATCCCTCGATCACTGCCCCCGCCAGCTCCTCGCCGGACTCAAGGGGATCCTCACCGACCTCGACGGAACCCTCACCGCGAAGGGGCGCATCGAGGCGGAGACCTACGTCGCCCTGAACGAGCTCAAGGAGGCGGGGCTCTACGTCGCCGTGGTCACCGGGCGGCCGGCGGGGTGGGGCGAGATGATCGCCCGCACCTTCCCGGTGGACGCCTGCATCGTCGAGAACGGTGGCCTCGCCTTCGTGCGCGAGAAGGGCGGGAGCCTCCGGCGCCGCTACTACGTGGACGACGAGGCGAAGCGGAAGCGCGACAGGCGCAGGCTGGAGCGGATCGTGCGCGAGGTGATCGCCGAGGTCCCCGGCGCGCGTCTCTCCCTCGACTCCCGCTACACCGAGGTGGATCTCGCCATCGACTGGAACGAGGACGCGCGCCTCTCCCCGGAGCAGGCGGCGGAGATCGAGGCGCTCTGCCGCGCCCGCGGCGCCAGCGCGGTCCGCTCCAACGTCCACGTCAACGTCTGGCTCGGCGGCTTCGACAAGGCCTCCGCCTGCGAGGCGCTCCTGGTGGAGGAGGCGAGGGCGCGCTTCCCCCGGGATCTGGAGCGGTTCGTGGCGGTGGGCGACGCGCCCAACGACGCGCCGCTCTTCGCCCGCTTCCCGTTGAGCGTCGGCGTCGCCGACGTGAAGCGCCACCGCCGGGCGATGGAGGCGCTCCCCGCCTTCGTCACCCACTCGAAGGGGGCTGCAGGTTTTCGCGAACTGGCGGCGGCGATCCTCGTCGCCAAGGATCTGCTCGCATGAATCCGGTGCTGGAGCTGGGCAAGGAAGTCGGCCGCGCGCTGCGCGCGGGCCATCCCTGGGTCTTCGCCCGGGCGCTCGCGGGCAAGCCGCCGCGCCTGCCTGCGGGGACGATCGTCGACGTCCACGAGGCGGGGCGCTTCGTCGCCAGGGGCTACTACGATCCCCTGAGCCCGATCCGCGTGCGCGTCCTCACCCGCGATCCCCTCGAGAAGATCGACGCTCTCTTCTGGCGCCGCCGCGTGGCGCGGGCGGCGCTCCTCCGCGACGAGGTGCTCCAGGGATCGGAGACCGACTCATGGCGCGTGATCCACGGTGAGAACGACGGCATCCCCGGCCTCGTCGTCGACAAATATGCCGACTTCCTGGTGACGAAGCTCTACAGCGCCGGCCTCACCCCCCACCGCGCGGCGATCGTCGAGGCGCTCCGCCAGGAGGTCCCAGGCATCCGCGGCATCTTCGGGCGCGAGGAGCTGGGGCGCGACGACGCGGAGGGGGACGAGGGCCCCGGCGGCGGCAGCGTCCACTGGGGCGAGGCGCCGCCGCCGCGGATCGAGATCCGCGAGAACGGCGGGGCGCGCTTCCTCGTCGACGTGCGCGGCGGGCAGAAGACCGGCTTCTTCCTCGACCAGCGGGAGAACCGCTTCGCCCTCCGCCGCTACGCGAAGGGGCGCGAGGCGCTCAACTGCTTCGGCTACACCGGCGGCTTCTCCGTCCACCTCGCCCTCGGCGGCGCGCGCAAGGTGACCACGGTCGATCTCGATCGCGACGCGGTGGCCCTCGCCGAGGAGAACTTCCGCCTCAACGGCGTCGATCCCGATCGCCACGAGTTCGTGGCGGGCGACGTCTTCGACAAGCTCGCCGCTGCGAAGAAGACGGGGCGGAGCTGGGATCTGATCGTCCTCGATCCCCCCGCCTTCGCGAAGAGCCAGAAGGCGGTGGAGGCGGCGATCGACGGCTACGCCTCCCTCAACCGCGCGGCGCTGGCGGTGCTCCGCCCCGGCGGCATCCTGGTGAGCTGCTCCTGCTCCGCCCGCGTGAGCGCCGCCGACTTCACCTGGGCGATCACCCAGGCGGCGGACAAGGCGCGGGTGGATCTCCAGCTCCTCGAGCAGCGCTTCCAGCCGCCCGACCACCCGATCGCCCTGCAGTTCCCCGAGGGGCGCTACCTCAAGGTCTTCGTCTTCCGGCGGATCTGATCGGCGCGAAAAAGGTTACGGCGCCCATCCTCCCCGGGGGCGCCCTTCCCGCCGCGTCCGTGCTTGTCGATCGCGCCCACGGTGTCGATGCCTCCGTCTTCCCCTGCAGGAGGAGAGGCCGATGCCGTCCGTGGTCGCGCTCGCCGTGCGCTTTCCCGATCGCCACGCGCTCGCCGGGAGCTGGAACGTGGTGGAGGGGACGCTCTCCCTTCCCGGGGAGGGGCCGCCCGCGGGCGCCCGGGTGGTGCTCGACGGCAGGCTGGGCGAGGTGGGCTTCCTGCTCGGCGGCAGCGTCGTCGCCGGTCCGGACGGCAGCCGCTTCCTCGTGGTGGACGAGGCGTGCAGGCCGGTGATCGAGGCGCTCCTCGAGCCACCGGCGCGGGGCCGCGCGGTTGCGTAGGCGGGCGGGCGGCCCCCACCTTTCCGGGAGAGGTCCGCCAGCACGCGGGCGCCTCGCCAGCCGGAGGTCGCCTTGTTCCGCCCCGCAGCCGTCGCCCTGGCCCTGCTCATCGCCGTCCCCGCGGCTGCCGCCCCCGCCGCGGCGAAGGACGCCCCCGCCTTCGTCCAGCTCGACGGCAGGGTGATGTTTCCGCTGGGCGACTGGTCCGACAACTTCTCCTGGCCGGAGCAGACCCAGTTCTCCCCGGGGCCCGCGGGCCTCTTCGGCTTCGGCTGGGCGCCGCTCGCCTCCCGCTACTTCACCGTCGGCCTGGAGGCGGGCTACACGCAGGTCGGCACCTCGGAGTGGGAGGAGTTCACCGCCAGCAGGGGCAGCCGCGTGGACGCCGCCGCGCGGATGTGGAGCGTGATGGCAGGGGGGAGCGTCAGCCTGCCCGGGCGCGGCAGCGGCGCCTTCGCCGCGGAGCTGCGCGGGGCGCTCGGCGTGCTGGTGCCCAGCGGGGAGGAGCGCTTCCGCGGCGCGGTGGTCGACTACGACTTCCTGCGCACCACCATCGCCGGGCGGGTGGGCGGCAGGTTCGTCTGGCGCCTGGACCCCTTCGACCTGTGGGCGGGCGCCGATCTCCTCGTCGCCCCCGGGGCGGTGCAGCACCAGAAGGCGCTCCCCTCCGCCGACGCGCCGCTGGTGCGCAGCCTCGAGCGCCGCTCGATCGTGGCGCTGGAGCCGGGCTTCGGCCTGCGCTACTGGTTCGGCCTCTGATCGGGGCCGGTGCGCTCCCTGCACCGGCGGGAGAGGGCCATGGTGCGCAGGGGCGAGTATCTCGAGCGGATGGTGGTGATCCCTTCGGGGGAGCTCCACCTCGAGGGGCTCTACCACCGCGGCCGCCTCCGCCCGCCCTGCGTGGTGGCGGCGCCCCACCCGCAGCACGGCGGCTCGATGGACAGCCCGGTGGTGGCGGAGCTCGCCTGGGCGATCACCCGCGCCGGCCACGCCACCCTGCGCTTCAACTACCGCGGCGTCGGCGCCTCCGAGGGGAGCTGGAGCGGCGGCGCCGGGGAGATCGCCGACTGCGAGGCGGCGCTCGACCAGCTCAAGGAGACCACCGGCGCCCCTGAGCTGGCGCTGGCGGGCTACTCCTTCGGCGCGTGGGCGGCGACGGAGGCGGCGCGGCGGCGCGCCGACGTGGGGGCGCTGGTGCTGGTGGCGCCGCCCACGAAGCTCTTCGATTTCACGCCGCTGCGTGAGGTGGCGGCGCGGGTCCTCGTCATCCGCGCCAGCGAGGACGCGCTCTGCGATCCCGTGCAGGTGGCTGCGGCGATCGAGCCCCTCGGGCCGCGGGCGGAGGAGGTGGTGGTGCAGGGCGCCGACCACTTCTTCACCACCGGCCTGCCGCAGGTGGGGCGCCACGCGGCGCGCTTCCTCGGCTAGGAGGCTGTTGCAGTAACCGCAAGGCCGGGGATCGACAAGCCCCGCCTTCCTGTGATCCTTTGGTGGCGTGAGCAAGACGTACCGTCCGTACAGCCCAGGCCAGTCGTTCCTCCTGCCGCCGTCGCCACACGAGTGGCTGCCCGAAGGCCACCTCGCCTACTTCATCCTCGAT